>Ga0074195_1001127_pt1 | contig 40714 bp, 27 predicted proteins | sample EPASupsiteHSE623_FD_64525 | JGI IMG/M metagenome (GOLD analysis project Ga0074195, IMG submission 64525) | Bioremediated contaminated groundwater from EPA Superfund site, New Mexico - Sample HSE6-23 | ecosystem: Environmental > Aquatic > Deep subsurface > Groundwater > Contaminated ...
TGGGGTGGGTGAGAACCCAGTCGGGGTTTGCCCTGAAGAGGATCAGGACGATCCCAAGCGTGCAGAACGCGGTCATGATCAAGGAGGCGCCGAGGGCCTTGATGACGATGGAAAGCCAGCAGAGTCGTGGCGCGGAGGGTGGAATCTCCGCCCAGGCGAGCGTAGGGTCCTGTGGCCCGCCGACTGCGGCGAGGGCCTGGGCAGGCGTGGGGGCAACGGTGCTGGGCGTGGAAGTCGGAGGCTGTTGCTCTGCCGTCACGGTCGACAAAATAACACGCCTCGGCCGCGGAAGTCTTGGCTTGCGCAGGCGGATGTTTGTCGAATCAGGGGGGGGGCTCTGCTTGCAGAACAGGGCCGCTGTCGGATACGATCGTCTCGAGGAACCACTATGGAGAGTGAGTCGTGAAGGTCGAACTGGTCAAGACCGTTGTGTTCGAGGCGGCCCACCGTCTCCCAAATCTCCCGCCCGGACACAAATGTGGACGCCTGCACGGGCACAGTTATCGTGTTGACCTCCATGTGGAGGGGGTACTGTCCGAACAGACCGGTTGGGTGATGGACTACGCCGATGTCGGTCGGGCCTTTGCCCCTCTCATGGAGGTGCTCGATCATAGCTTCTTGAACGAAATCGACGGGCTCTCGATTCCAACAAGTGAGAACGTGGCTCGATGGATCTGGGATCGTCTGGTCGACGCACTGCCCGGACTATCACAGGTCGTCGTTCACGAGACCTCGACCGCCCGGTGTGTCTATCGGGGAGTGGGCCGTGAGCGGGGTTAGTCAAGCACGAAGGGAATCCATTCAGAGGTTTCTGGCCGTGGCCGGCACGGTTCTACTCGCCGGACTCCTCTGCTGCTCGACATCGGCCCAGGGTCTCGACTCGCCTGCTGAGACCGCCGCTGACAAGGCCCGTTTGAAGGCCGTGACCGAACGCATCCTTTCTCTATCCACGTGTGGACACCGGTTCTGGGGGGGAGACAGCCGCAGCGCGCACGCGTTCGTCCAGGCCGGAGACGGCTGGCTCGATCGGGGTAACCTTTCCTGGGAACAGGCCAGAAAAGCGCGAGCCCCCCTGATGTTCGGAGTGGCCCGCCGACAGTACGAAGCGGCCACAGAGGAGTACGTCGCGGCCCGACAGCTCGTACCCCACAGCTTCCGGTGGAATACGAGCCAGCGGCCTCGACCCATCTCCGAAGGGTATCGAAGCGAATGGCATGAGGGCACAAGGGGCAGGGGAGAACGGCCCCGGGTTCCCCCCGAGATTTGGGGGCTCTGGAATCAGGTGCCGGTCGAGTAGAAGTCTTTTGGCTTCTAACATGACAGAACGCCTTCCATCGCGAGGACGGAAGGCGTCCCAATCTGCGGACCAACATCTACGAAACGGCTTCGACGTTCTGCTTGGTCTGGATCGGCGAGGTCCTCACCGTCGGACACAAATCCTGATCGCAGGAAACGAACGATGGCCGGGAACCGGGATCTTTCCATAGCAGGGAGAAAGGACGACGATCGGAGTGGTCGCGGCGATCGAGGTCTTCACGGAGACGGGAGACATCGCGACGCCTGTCGTCTTCACCGAGGAGACGGGCGATCTCACCACGAAGAACGATCTCACGACGAGGGGCTCCGAGTTCCCGGTGCTGAGCGTTTGTATGTTCGAGGACGTCGATTGTGGAACAATCGAGCTGTTCTGACCGGACAGAAGAACCTGCCCGAAGAACCCGATGGGCTCTTGAGACAGGTTCGCCGTACTCTGTCCCTGCACGTTCTGCACGAATCCATACAGATTCGAGTTGTTCCCGAACAGGGATGAGTTGTTCCCGAACAGGGACGAGTTGTTCCCGAACAGGGACGAGATGAGCTGAACCACCAAGGAGAGTATCTGCGAATCCAGCCGAATCGCGAAGCTCTGCGAGCCGCTACCCGCCGCCAAGAATACACCAAGCGGCCAAGACACCGGCGAGGCGGCGGAAGAGGACGAGGTTCCCGGCGAGGCGGCGGAGCCGGTTCCGACCGTCGATGAAGAGACTCCTGGGAGCTGGGACACTTGCCCCAGGAGCGTGAAGGAAGCGCTGGAGGTGGGATTGAGCGAGGTCTGAGCCGAGACCTGCTGAGCGGCGAGGCAGAAACAGAGCAGGACCAGGGGTCTTATCCACTCGTTGCTCGGGGTCATACGCAGTCTCTCCTTGGATGGAGTCCTTTGTCCGCGAGCGCCAGGGGGACGCTTCGACGGAGGCCCTGGAGGGCCAGTCGAGAGACCGGCAACTCTAAGGGCCGGAACTCGATTCGGCATGACCTATGCAACTGCCCCGATGGTTGTTTTGACGATTCGATCAGATTCGTCCGGGGGGAGACCGCTCTGACCGTCAGAGTGACGGCGGTCCCGGAGGAGAGGAGAACAGAACGCCTCGGGCGAGTCTCCAGTCCGGATCGAAGGCGGCTTTGATTGCCCGCATCCTGGCAAGGCCCTCAGGTCCGAGGTAACGGGCCAGGAGCTCTTGCTTGGTCGGATTCCTTCCGACACCATGTTCGGCCAGCGGGCTTCCACCCATCTCTTTGACGTGGTCGGCAATGGCCATGAGGGCTTCCTTACCGGCGACCATCTCCTCCATCGAGCGTGCCAGAATGTTGGGGTGCACGTTTCCATCGGAAATGTGTCCGAAGATGGCGTACTCGAGTCCGCGTCTGTCCAGCTCTTGATGGACGATCTTGGCAAATTCCGAAAAGTGCTCCACAGGAACGCACATGTCCCCGGCCAGTTTGTGAATGCCGGAATCAAGACGCGCCTTACGCTCCGCGATCAGCTCGTTCACGGCCGTCGGGACGGCCTCCCGGATCTCGCGAAAAGCTTCACGGCGTGAGGGTTCGCCAGGCAACGCGAGCTCGAGCTGATCGATCACTCCGTGCTGTTCCAGCAGTCGGAAGAACTGGCTCGTCGCGGTCGGCAGGGAAGAACCAGACAGCGTGAGTTCGAGTTCATCGAGAATCTCTTGATCGGGAACCTTCTGGGGAAGCTCGATCTCGAGGTACAAGGCGGTTTTGGCATCGGCCGGCACCGGGATCTTCAGGCGCTTGAGAACGTCTCTGGATCTGATCAACTCGAGGCTGGACTCGTCCATATGCTCGATGGCTCTCACGTCCAGATATTGTCCGGTCTCTTTTCGATGGCAACGCTCCGCCGACTGTCTAAGAGAAGCGGCCAGTTCGAATCCGAGACTCTCCGACGAGGTGAAGACGAGCGCCGAGAGAGTGGCCGGTGGGGCGGGGATGAGTCCCACGTCGATCTCGGTGATCACCCCCAGAGAACCTTCTGATCCGATGAAGAGATCGATCAAATCGAGCGGATCGGCGAAAGGATACCCCATCGAGACCTTCTTCACTCTGGGCATGGTGTGTTCGGGCAGTGGGATGTCTCGCCTCGAGCCGTCGGGAAGGATCAGAGTGAAAAACTCTCCGCGTCGGGCCTGGTAACGACCTCGAGGGATGTCGAGGAGCCAACCATCCACGGTGAGCACCCGGAGGCCCTTGATCCATGGTCGGGTGGGGCCGTACTTGAACGTGGCCGAACCGCTGGCATTGGTCGCGACAGTGCCGCCGATCGTGGCGACCTGGTACGTCGGGGCAGGAGGATAGTAGTAACCCTGAGCCTCCACCTCGGAGCAGAGAGATTCCAGCATGACTCCAGCTCCGACTCGAACCCGAGCAGCCTCGCCAGTTCCTCGAACCGGGTGGACCCGATCCATGCGCGACATGGAGATGACCAAGTCGCCGAAGGGTACGGCTCCTCCGGTCAACGAGGATTGGGCTCCCACGACCAGGACGGATTGCCCGTTGCGGGTGGCCATCCTGAGGACCTGGGCGATCTCAGCCTCTGTGGAAGGTCTGACCAGCCCAAAAGCATGGCCTCCGGGAAAATGAGACGCATCCTCTTGGATGGAAATCAGAGACTCCGGGTCGCTGGTGACGATCGGAGAAGGGCCCTCTTCCGGGGCAACGGCCAAGATCTCACGCGATGACACGATAAACGCTCGCTCTTTTCGGATACGGGTGAAAAGCTGTCTCGTAGTCTATGCCCAAGCGAGCCCGAATGCAACCCATGCGCGGGCCTCGGATGCATGTCTTCTGGGTGCGGCTGCATGTGCCTCCAAGCCGCTTGTTGAGGCCGGCGGGCTCCTAATTCAGAGGCCTCGAGTACAGCATGTCAAACAGTAGGGCGTTCCGTGCAGAACGGGTCTCGACCGAGATCGCGTCCAGGTCGAAACCCGGCGTGGTCGTGGGTTCGCCCGTGTCCATCCGATCCGTGGTCCCGTGGTTCGCTGTCGCGAGACTCTTGTCGAGAATCTTCACGAATCGGGCAAGGGAGGAGACGTTGATCGTGGCCGTGCCGGAACCGTTCCCCACAGGGGTCCAGGGACCGTCTCTCTTGTTCGACGTGAACACCTCGTACGGTTCGTGTTCGGAGTCGGCGTCCTGTGCCTCTTGCACCGAAAGCCGACACTCCGCGCCGGCCGGGAATGCCGTGCCAAGGTCCAGAACGACCCAGCCTCCCTTTCCGATCGAGACGAAGCGGCCGTCCGCCGGGCCCAGGGCCTGGGGACCGTGCGTCTTGTTCCGGTAGTCGTCGTCGTTGGGAATGGCGGCCGTCACGATGTTCCAGGCCGCATAGGTTCCGGGCCGGCTATCGAGAGCCACGTCCACCCTCGTTGCCGGTCCATCCTTGACCTCCACATTTTCGATGATCTTCGTCTCATGACCGGGCGCCCAGACCCGGAGTTTGTACGTCCCGGGTCTCAGTATCCGGTGGTAGTCACCCCCGACCGGGTGCGTGAACGTCGGCCAGCCCGGAGAGATCGGTTCGACGAGCGACTCGAGAGGACGTCCGGTTTGGGAATCGGTAACCACTCCGCAGATTCCACGATTCGACTGTTCGATCATGTATAGAATCGCTTCCCGATTCTTGTCGAAGACCTGACCGATACCGGACGCCGCCGGATTGGCAACCTCGATGGTCCAGTCGAGATCTCCGCGACAGCCGTAACTGTAGTCGTTCGTGTCGCCCCGCGTCTCGTACCAGTCGTATCCCTCGGTGATTCTGTATCCGGTCGATTTCTGATACCCCTGGGACAATTCCAGGATGAGATCCTGATCCGGGCTGCGAACGCCTGTGTAGTTCCAGAGGTAATTGATGACATCCCCGGAACAGTGGAACGACAGCGAGACCGAAAACGGCAAATCCGCCGAGAAGTCGCGAATCGCCCTGACCTCGGGCTCCGAGTACGGAGCGCTGCCGGACTTGTCTGACCCAGCCCACATGTACCCGTAGTTGCGGTTCAAGTCCTTGCCATTGGCGTTGTAGCGCGTCCTGCCCGATACCCCGTCCGGATTGACCATTGGGACGATCCAAATCTCATGGCTGGACACGAGCTCCCTGAGTCGAGCGTCGGTCTTGTAGTTGTCCAGCAGGTACTTCGTGAACAGGATCACGGTCTCGCTGCTGCCCACTTCATTGCCATGATGGGCCCCGCAGATCCGGACGAGCGGCTTGAATCCGTGCTGGTCCGGATCCGTGGTGATCTTGAGCCCGACGATCGGACGCCCCTTCACGCTCTTGCCGATCTCCGTGTATCGGGCCACTTCCGGATTCGATTGGGCCCAGGCCTTGAAGTCGGCGACGCAGGTGTCGGGCGTGTGGTAGCCGGCGGCCAGTCCATCGCGCGACAATCTCGAGAAGGCCGGCTCCAGGGTTCGCACGACCCGGAATCCGGCTCGCCGCAGCATGCGCATCTCTCGCTCGTCGATCCAGACGTGCGCGATGCGGTCTCGAACCGATTCGATGGAGATCTGGAGTCGGGAGAGTTGTCTTGTGTCACCGGGACTTGAGAGCGTGACATCCGCGGTGAACCCGGCTGGCTGCTCAGCGTGTGCCAAGCATAGAAAGGAGAAGAAGGTCATGGAGAAGAAGGCCATGATGACGAGACTCTGCTGCTTCATACTGGTAGGACCGCCTGCCTACGGAGGTCCCGGATCCGGGCCGCGACCTCGCTGGATCGTTCTTTCCGCTCTCCAACTCAAATGCTGACTACTTAAGCGGAAAGGATTTCATTCTGGCAGGCGTTGTGACCCGGGTCAAGAATGAATGAACTCCTTCGCATTTTCGCTCCGTGCTCGCGGATTCCGGGAGAAAAAGAGACACGTCCAGGTCTCGATACGGCCCGGACGTGTATGGAACTAAAGAGTGTCCCGTCTCTCTTGGGACGGACCTCTGGGGGCGATCAGCCTCCGATCGCGCCTCGCTCCATGGGTTGGATCCAGAACTCGACGTTGACGTCGTCTCGCGTATTGACGCGGAAGAAGTCAAACGCGAAGACCCCCGTGGGCGTCTTGGAGAGGAAGAACTTGCCGATCGGCTTGGTGTCCTGATCGTCCTTGAGCGTAACCTCGAGCTTGCCCCTGGCCTTTCCGTAGGACAGCGTGTAGGTCCGTCCATCGATCACGTAGGACGTGGAAGCCGTCGGGGTCGCGTCGCCGTTTGGAGTCCGGAATTTGATGAGGTAGGCCAAAGAAACCGTGTTCAAAATCTTGTTCTGGTACTTCGCGGCCGTCTCATTGAACTGGTTCTCCTCCTGGAGGACCTTCACGTGTTGCCCGGCGAGCTGGAACTTCCTCTTCACACGGAATTCGATGTTCTTCTTGGCCTCGTCTTTCTCGTCATCCTTGCCTGGATACTTGGCCTTCGCGTAGAGCTCGACGGAGAACTCGTTGGATCCCAGCTCCACGCAGCGAAGGACTCCAGCCCCCAAAGCATCGAACCTTTTCTTCACGACCCCCCGGTAGTTGGCTTCGACCCGGAAAGGCTCCTCCGATTCCACCTTGGTGTGGCGGGGGGAAATGACGGCGGATCGGCTGACTCTGGCTTTGGACTGACGCAGCTTCGCGCGGACCTGTTCGGCCCAGTCAGAGCTTCCCTGCGCGGTTCCCTGAGCCCAGGACGCTCCGCTGCAGAGAAGCGCCATTCCAGCGGCACTGCTGATGAGGAATCGAGCGATCATCGATGGGGTCCTCCTAATTAGGACTGGCGAATGGACGACTTCGCCTGGCGTGTCGATCCGGTCGCGGTCGGTGGCTGCGTGGCGGGACGAGATAGGTGACAATCCCGAACCGCAACCTTCTGGAATCGAAAGCGGTTTCTAAGGATAGCTTTTGTCCGCATGCCGCGTCAAGCCACGCGGAGCGTCCCTGATCCCCCATCTGCGCCTTGGATGCTACCGATAGTACCCATAGCCATAGTAACGAGGATGGGTATAGTAGGTTCTGTAATGGTAGTAAGACGGACGGACAACGACCGGCTCGGGCGGGGGCGGAGCTTCCTCATCGGGATCTTCCATATAAACGACCCTGCGCGGACGGACGTGATAGTATCGCACAGGTTCTTCGTAGTGGTGACGGTGCCGGTTCGCGATGGACGCTCCAATGATGCCTCCAACGAGACCTCCAACGAATAGGCCACCGCGTCTGCACTGGAAGTAACTGCGATATCGATACGATTGGGCAAAGGCGTCCTGGGTCAAGAGGCCGAGACCGACGAGCAGCAAAAGCCCTGCGGTGGCGAGAGACCTGGAACCGAGCATGACTTCCTCCATGGCATGTCGTCTTCGAGATCCGCCGATGACCGGACCCGAATCTGAAGCCTTTTCATGTCTAGCACGTGGGCATGGCTCACTTCCACTCTTTTGGAGACCGTGGGCGATCGTCGGACGCGACGATCACTCTTGCCTCGGCCCACTTGTCGGAGTAAAGTGGGGTACTCCGGGGCCACGAATTTGGCCCAGTTTTGTCCGTTTGGATGAGACCGACCGTACCATTCCGAGGGAGTCCAAGATGCACTATCCGCGCCGATCATTCGCTCTCGCTCTCTTCGTCCTGGTTGGGTTGACCTTGACGGTCACGCTTCCTCACTCGCCAATCGGGTGGGTGACCTGCGTATTGGCCGCAGGAGACTCTCCGAAATATAACGGTCCCGCTGCGTGCAGCGCGCAGGAGTGTCACGGTTCAACCGTCCCGAAGGGAGACGGCCGAACCGTCCACAACGAATACGCTCTCTGGGTCAAGAATGATCGGCACTCGAAAGCCTACGCGAGCCTCGGAAGCCCCAAGGGGATCCAGATCGCCCAAAGGATGAAGATCCAAGGCGATCCAAGGAAAGCCGATCGATGTCTCACCTGCCATACCCTCAACGCCACCAAGGATCAACAAGGCAACAAGTACGACGTAGCCGATGGAGTCTCCTGCGACGCGTGTCACGGTTCCTCGGAGAAGTACCTCGAACCGCACTCCAAGAGCCGTCCGGAACACAAGAACTGGACGCGTGCCCAGAGCCTCGCCGCGGGAATGACCGATACCCTCGACCTGGCCGTCCGGGCGAACATCTGTGTGCGATGCCATCTGGCCATCGATCACGACATGCTGGAGGCTGGGCACCCGTACATGACGTTCGAACTCGACGCACACCAGGTTCGGTTGCCGCCCCACTGGAAGCGAGAGGCTCCCTTTGTCGCCACCAAGGCCTGGGCCGCGGGACAAGCAGTGGCCCTAAGGGACTCCCTCAAGCAGCTGAACCACCGGGTCGAGGCAAACGCCTCCTCCGAGTACGTCGAGAACGCATTGAAGCTGTGCCTGGCCTACTACTCGACCGTGCGACGTCTGGCCGAACAGGTTCTGCCCGACTCCATGAAGTCGATCGACGCGGAGATCTCCTGGCTGCGCGGCGCCGCACCTGCCAACAAGGACCGCGTACGATCCGCCGCCACCCCCGCGTTCCAGGACAAGCTCTACGATCTCGCCAAGAGACTGGGAGCCATCGACTTCAATGCAGAGACCAACAAGAAGCTGATGCTGTCGTACGCATCAGCCACCGAGGACATGGAGAACTGTGAGTCGATCGACTGCGCGGAGCAAATCTTCTTCGCGATCGATTCCCTTTATCGACCGTACGCCCAGACGGTCCAGCCGAAGAACATCACCGACATGGGCATCGTGATGGACAAGCTCGAGTCGCTGATCAAGACCCCCAAAACCTTCAAGGTCGAGGAGTTCAACACCGTGTTGAAGGATTTCGCCAAGTACCTGCAGTAGCACTGAGTGGGACTGACTGAGTAGGACTGGGCGAACAGGAGTCGGTGGGCTCGCTGTCCGCCGACACCTCAGGGCTTCTGCACCCGGATCAGGACGATGTCGTCGAACCAACACGGCTCCGAGGAGTAGTAGCCGGACATGGCAACGACGGCGACGAAGGCCGTCTTGGGCGGGATCTGGAACTGACTCCCGGAGGCGAACACGATTCCGGTGTACTTCGTGAACTCCGCCGGGGGAAAGACCCCTTGAGCCGCAACCAATGACTGCGAGATCAGGCTTCTGTCGGCTCGGTAGAACTCGAGACCAAGACTCATCCTCTGGTTCCCCCGATTGGTCTTGAGCGACCCCGACAGGAGATAGTCCACCTTGGGATTGATGGGGACGAGGTCGGAACGGATCAGCGCCCAGTCCTTGGTGCTGGCAGTGACCTTCAAAGACACTTTACCCGCCGCATGGTTCTTCGGATCGAGGCTGGCCTTCCCAGACACGATGGTCCATCGGAGGGGGAGCGCGTGGGATGCGTCAGACTCTTCGAAACTCGGATTGGGGATGAGATTGCCGGCCACGGATCGCGACGCGGACAGATCAAGGGTCCTTTCGATCGATGCCCCAAGAGCCCTGACCGTGGCCTTCTCGAAGCTGGTGGCATCCAGTTCCACCTCGAGATGGGTCGCTCCCGCGGGGATCGGCTCTCTGACTCCGCCCAAATCGAGGCTCAGACACCCTTCCTCTCCTTTTTTCGCGGGCGCGACCGTCTTGGTTTCGGACAAGAGTCGTCCAGCCGAATCGAGAAGACGCGCCAGGAGCTTGAGTTCGACATCATCCTCAGCGCGGTACTGCAGGCGTACAATGTGCCCGACCCCGGAATCGATCCGCGTCGGCTCCGATCTCAGGGATGCATGCTGATTCCCCATCGTGGATAGAAGAATCCCCCCGCCCAGGATCGCCTTCGACGAACCGGGGGGATTCGTTCGCCAATTGGGTACAGACTCCCCCGATCCCACGAGAGCACCGTTGACGAGGATGTTGCGATTGACCGTGGCGGTCCCTGACGTGGTGCTCGACCCTTCGATGGCTCCGTAGAGATCGATGACCTGTCGGTCCGATCTGATGTTGAAGGAAAGCTTGGCGAGCTTGCTTTCCTTGAGGCCCTCCGACTTCAAAAACTGGGTCGCCTGTTGGATGCGGTGGGGTGCCGGAGGATGCGAAGAGAGCCAGGTAGAGACCGGGTCGTCCATCTTCCCCTCGATCTGGCCCATCTTCCGCATGAAATGGATGATTCCCGAGGGGTCGTATCCAGCATCCCTGGCATAACGCAGCCCCAATCGATCGGCCTCCATTTCCTGCTTGCGACTGTACTGCAGGAGTTTGAGATTCCCGAGGAGCTGACCTCCTATGATCGCGTCTCTTCCCTTACCGAGAGCTGCCGCCAAGCCGGCGACGGCCTGCCAGATCACGGCCTGCTTGGTCCTCCCCGCGAGGTGACGAGCCGCCACGTGCGCTAGCTCGTGCCCGATCACGCATGCCAGCTCGTCGTCCGATTCGATCAGCTCCAGAAGACCGGTGGTGACATAGACCTTCATCTCGGGAGTGACGAAAGCGTTGACCACTTCCCACTCCAGGATTTCCACGCGGACGCGGTCTTGTTTGGAGATGTTGGTCTGCTTGAGAATGCGTTGGAGGATCTCCTCCAGGTAGACCCGCGCCCGGTCGTCTTTGAGTTCCCGGACGGTGGGTTGTCGACGGCGAGCCTCTTCCCGAGCACGCTCGGCTTCGATCTCCTCTTGCCGGCGACGGATCACGTCATCCAGAGAACCGATGACCTGGGCCCAGGCAACCGCACAAAGGAACGCTGTCGAGACAGTAGTCCCGAGGATCGCCAAGGTCCGGATGAGTCGTGACAGGCGGATCATCTGCAGCACGAGGAACAAGCCCTTCGGGATTGGGCCACAGAGGGGAGGTGCGCCATTGTACTGAACCCCGGAAATTGTGTCAAGAGGATGACAAGTCCCTCGATCCCGCGCATCGACGCGACACGACCGTGGCGCCAGCAGCGGCCAGACAGACCACCGGAGCGTGCAAAGGCAGCCTGTACCGCGATTCCGGTCGGTTCCCAACGATCGTGGCCAGCCCCAACAAGGCGGACCCGAACAGGATGACGAGTAGTACCGGCTCCCTTTCGAGCCATGCAGCCACGGCGCCGATCGAGGCCAAGGGCAGCACGATCAGTATCGGCCCCAGCCCCAAGATCCCCCAGACACCCCAGACAGAAGGGCTGGACCCGGCCATGTTCCGAATGTCCCTGACAGACCCGACGTCTTGGGCCCCGGGGACGAAGAGTGAAAGGGGAAAATCCGTCACCAGGTGAAGACCGTTCTTGGCGAGCGCCATCAGGAAGCGCACCGGATCGGAGAGGATCGCTCTGAAGGCCAGATTCCTGCAGCGCCTGTCGAATTCGGAGTGGGTGATTCCCTTCGAGACAAGCTCCTCACGAGTGCCGGTGACCGTCCTGTGGATCATCCGGTCATCCCGGTTCATCCTCTTCCAGGCGACGGACAAATCCGGATCCCACTCCAGAGGCTGGCCGCCGATCTTGTGCCAACAGGTCTGGACGAGCAGCGTCATTCCCGCGCCCGAGGAGAGACCCCGATTGCCGATTTGCCAATTGCGGACCAGCCAGGGCGAGACCGAAACAGTGAAACCCGCCAGGAAAGCCAGGGCCGGAAGGCGCGTCCGCGGCCACAAGACCAGGAGCAAGACCCCTGGGATGACTGACTGGGCCACGGGCCTCAACATGCAGGCAACCCCGATGACGACCCCGGCGAACAAGGCGCGGGCGAGCTCGCCCCGGGGTTCGCCGCGCGACAACGAGCGAGTGGCCAGATACAACGCGAACAGCCACAACGGGATGAACAGCCCCTCGGTCATCGGGAAGTTCCCCTGAAGAACCCCGAGGGGATCGATCGAAAGCGCCACTGCGGCCATGATGGCGAAACGGCGGGCGATCAAGGGAGAACCGAGCCACAGAGGAAACGTGACCGCCGCGGACGACAGGACCTGCTGGAGAAACAGCGGGAGGTACACAGAGGTAGAGGAGCAAGTCAAACAGAACGCGAGGAAAAGAGGATAGACGGGCCCTCTCAGCGGAACAAAGGGCACAGACTGGAATCCATCGAGCGATCCTTTTCCCGCGAGCCAGTTGACCGCTATGATCCTGTACTCGTCGCAATCCCACCACCAGAGAGGACCCCACAATACCAGCGCCAGCGATCGAACGGAAAGAGCCAGCAAGAACACCCCCACCGTGCCAGCCGGCAGGAGTCGGGTCAACCGGTTGAGAGATGCGCATGTCATGAGCTTTTTGACAAGCTCTCCGACAAAAAGACGGCCACACGCGGGATCGGAGGGTTTTCACGCAGGCTGGGAATCGACCGGAGTACCGGCTTGGCATCGCCATTTGGAGTGAAGACGAGACCGTCGTGCTCGACGGACAAGGCGTCAACAGTTGTGGACCATTGAGAACCGCCAGAGAGCGAAACGTGGTGCCAAGACCCGGCCATCACCCTCGGACATTAGGCCATTCAATGGAGAACATGCAATGCCTTTCGAGAACTTCCCGTGCTTGACAGGGTCGAAACGGTCTGATATAGTCCTTGCTCGTTGGGCCGTTAGCTCAGCTGGTAGAGCAAGTGACTCTTAATCACTGGGTCGGAGGTTCGAATCCTCCACGGCTCATTTCTTCTGTTGGGCAATTAACTCAGTGGAAGAGTACTACCTTCACACGGTAGGAGTCGCAGGTTCAAATCCTGCATTGCCCACCAGTAGATAGAGGCTCTGGGAGAGGATCCCAGGGCTTTTTGGTTTTCCGGGGTGTGTGACTCGATCGAGCGATTGGGGACGCGAGAACCCTGACACTCTGCTTCGAGGCCGGTCGCGTGGTGCACTAGACGCATGATCTTAAAAGGAACGGAGACGCAGTCTGGGACCCGCAAGGAAGCCGGGATCATGTTTTCGACCGGTTGACACTGGCGACCGCCCGCAGGATCAAGGCCCCAATCCCCTTCCCTTCTCTCATCCGGACCTGATACTCTTCTAGCCAAGGAATCCGGACAGCTTCCCCGCTGACCGGATCCTCGGATCCGTTCGAGAGTTGCCGGAAGTCCCGAACAATCGGGATGGAGGGTCAGGCATGAGAATCGCGAAAACGAGCGTTCTGGGACTGGCGATCTTCTTCCTCTCGGTGGCCGCCGTGCGAAGCCAGGAGGGCTCTTCGGAGAACTCCGGCGAGTACAGGATCGTGAAGGTCGAAGGACTGGGAGGACCCCCGACCGCCGCTCGACGCCGGGCCGTCCGCGACAAGAAGACGAGCCCCGAGACGGTCGAGGGGTCGATCAGGATCCAGTTCACGAAGCCCACCGACCTCTCGGAGCTCCGACAGGCGGTCGTCGTGCTTCCGGTCGCGATTCTCGACTGGCGCAAAGCCGTGCAGGAAGAAGACCAGATCGTCCGCATCCCCGGCTCGTTTCAAATCGGGATTCCGTACAATCTCGTCTTGACGCACCCCGTGAACGATCGCGAAGGCAAGTTCGCCATTTCCACCGGTCGCTACCCGTTCACGATTCCCCCGGAGAAAGCCCAGATTCGCTTTCTTGGCCAGGGCAGCGTCCTGGAAAGAGAAAGTCGGCAGCTCATCCACCTCGCATTGAAAAGCGTCGAGCGGGTGCGCCTCGAGGCCACGCAGGTCCCCATCCACGCCCTCGTCCCTCGGCCCGCCCAGCCCAAGAACGTCAGCCCCCCGGCCGAGACGCGCGGGAAGCCTTCAACCGGTTCGAAGAACACGTCCGTTGCGGAACCAAGCTTGTCCGACGAGCTTCCCACGGAAGGGTCGATCGATTCGCTCGTCCAGGAATGGAACCGCCGGACCAACGAGCTCAAAGCGGTCGCCTCGAGTGCTGACAGCCCTTTTGCCGGCCTGTTCGACGCCGTGACCCGGACCGAGTCCGAACCATTCTTCGAGCCGGGCCCCGAAGGCAAGGAGCGACGTTGCTCATTGCCTCTGTCCTGGAGAGAGACCGCAAAGCTTGGGGCCACTTTCCTGGTAAGAGCGCGTTCCCTCGACGACAGGAACAAGGGCAAGGAGGAAGAAGAGACTCTCTCTTCGATCAAGAGCCTCCAGATCACCGATCTGGCACTCTCCCACAAATTCTCCAAGACCGAGCTCGTGGTCTGGGTGACCAGTCTGAACTCGGCCCAGGTCGTGCCGGAAGCGCGGGTCTTCCTGACGACCAAAGATGGAAAACTCCTGGCTGCTGGCCGCACCGATGCGGATGGCATCCTCAAGCTGGCCGCGGGGAACCCTCTGGCGAGTCTCGACCTCGCTTCGCGCGGAACCCCGGCCGGGCAGACCCAGCTGGACCTGGCCACTGTCCATCGAATCATCGTGGTGACCGGCAAGGATCTGGCGTGGTCAAACCTGGAGGACAACCTCGTCAAGATCCCGAAGAAGATCAGGAGCGGGGTCGCGAGCGAAGCCGAGCTGACTCGAGCCCACGTCTTCACGGAACGGGGCATCTACCGACCCAAGGACAAGGTTCGCTACAAGGTCACGGTCCGCCAGTTCAAGACCGGCTCGGGTCTGGCGCCCGAGGTAGGAAGTGCGAACGGATCATGCCGCATCCTCGCGAAGGACGCCAAAGGCCAGACTGTCCAGGAATCGACGCTGCCCCTCTCCGCCTTTGGCACGGCCTCCGGAACGATCCAGACTCGGACCCACGACCCGTTGGGCCAATGGACCCTGTCGGTGAAGGACCCGGAAGGCAAGGTCGATTGGGGTGAAGCGACGTTCCGGGTGGAAGAGTTCGTTCCTCCAAGACACAAGGTCGATGTGACGTTCAAGGACAAGAACGACGCTTCGAGCAAGGCGACAACCCCTTCACGCGCGCCCAAGAAGAGCGTGGTCGGAGTGATCCAGGCCACGTACTACGCCGGTGGCCCGGTCAAGCACGGCAAGGTCCGCTGGAGGCTGTCCTTGGAAGGGACACGCCACCCACTACCCGACCCCAAGGGGTACGTGTGCGGCACCGATCTTCCGGGCGAGTCGGAGCTTCTGGAGGCGGGCGAGGCCATGCTCGGCGCGGATGGGACGCTCGCAGTCGACATCCCGATCTCACCCGAGGTCGCGGATGGGCGCAGGTCTCTCTCCATTTCGGCCACGGTCCTTGATTTCGACGCCCGCTCGGCGTCCGGAACAGGACGATACTCCATGACGCCGCCATACCTGGTCGGGCTCTCCGACCATCTTCCCCAGGTAGACGCGGAAGAGCCGGTGGACCTCTCCTGCGTCGTCATCGACCAGGTCACGGGAAAACCGATTCCCCAGGGAGAAGTCACAATCGAGGTTCTCCAGGAACGATGGACCTCCCTGCAGAAGCGTAACGAAGAGGGTGACTTCTACTGGTCTTGGGAATCGGTAATGACCCGGGCCTTCGAACTCACCTCCACGATCAAAAACGGCGTCGCGCCGATCCACGTCTCGTTCGCCGACGGGGGCAAATACCAAGTCCAAGTAGGTTACAAGGCACCGGACGGAACGGTCTATCGATCGACCACATCCTTCGACGTCCAATGGGGTGATTCGGACGGTGAAGGAAACGCGTCCAAGTGGCGTGCAGAGAGGATGCGAACCATCTCTCTGAGGGCCGATCGTCTCGAGTACGTGCCCGGCGAGACCGCGCGAATCAGGATCAACACTCCGAGGCCGGCCCAGTCGTACCTCGTGACGGTCGAACGGGACCGGATCTTCACCTGTCGCAGGGTGATTCCCACGGCGTCCGGAGACCCCATCGAGATCCCCATCCCGGATGAGTACGTTCCCAACGTCACGGTGTCGGTTCTGGCGGTCCACGGCCGCCAGGGTTTCCCGGTCTACGCAGCCGAGGCCGACACCGGCGCCCCGAGTTACTCGCACGGTTACCTGACGATCCCGGTCCGGCGGGTCCATACCTCTCTGAAGATCTCACTGACCGGAGCCGGAGAATCGGTGGCCAGCGAGCCAGGTCGCCGCCACCAGATCTCTGTGACCGTCCAGGACAAAGACGGCAAGCCAACGCAGTGTGAACTGGCGCTGGCCGTGGTCGACGAGAGCGTCTTGGCGCTCACCGCCTACGAAACCCCGCAGCTCGACGAACTGTTCAAGGTGCTCCTGCCTCTCATCGTCAAGACCGGAGACCTGCGTGGGGCTCTGGCGCTGCAGACACCGTTTCGTGCGCTGTCGGTCCTGCCTCTGAGCGGAGGGGACGGAGCCAACGGTAACGCCTCACGGACCCGGGAATGGTTCGATCCGGTGGCATTCTTCCAACCGGACATCGTCACCGATGCACAAGGCAAGGCCACAGTCGAGTTCACCCTGCCCGACAACATGACGACGTACCGAGTCTTCGTGGTGGCCTGCGACAAGGGTGAGCAACACGGTTCGACCGCCCGACCCCTCCTCGTTCGCAAACCGTTCTATATCGAAGTGGGCGCCCCTCGCTTCTTCACCCACGAGGACCAAGGGCGCTTCCTCGTGGCTCTCTTCAATGGCACCGGCAAGGCCGGAGAAGCTCGTCTGGAAGCTCAGGCGACCGGAGGTCTCGAGCTCAAGGTGGCCCGGACTTCGATCTCGATCGCAGCCGGAGACCGGGCACAGATCCCGATCGACGTACGCGCGGTCAGCCCGATCGATTCGAAGGTCCGGGTGTCGGCCACGCTCAATGACAAGAGCGATGCTGTAGCCCTGACAGTTCCTGTTCGCTCTCGGTACGTCACGCGAACCCAGGTCGTTGACGGGGTGATGGACAAGAGTTCGGCCAAGATCAAACTCTCACTCCCCCCGGAGGCCGCCGGACTGCCGCCGGACGCGCTCGGCTTGGCCAAGGCCCGGCTGGAACTGTCCCCTCTCCCGGCTTTGCGTCTGGTGGGAGGGCTGCGCTTCCTCCTCAAATACCCCTACGGCTGCATCGAGCAGACCAGCTCGGCGGTCTTCCCTTTGGCCGCGCTCCGGGATCTCATCAGCCGCGGACAGTTCCCCACGGTCTCCCTGTCCGAGGCCGATTTGTATCTGAACCCCGGCATCGAGAGAATTTTGTCGATGCAGACCGCGTCCGGCGGATTCGGATACTGGCCCGGTTACTCCACGCCGCACACCTGGGGCTCGGCCTACGCAACGCTCGCGCTCACGGTTGCCAAGGAGTCCGGAGTCACGGTTCCCGAGGCGGAGTTCAACCGCGCGCTCGACTACCTGGTCACAGTGGTTACCGGAAAGGACGAGGGCGCAAGCGCCACCCGTGCTCTGGCGTGCTACGTTCTTTCGCTCAACCGGAAGCTTACCGGCTCCGCGTTGAACCTGCTGAAACTCGGTCAGGGACTGAGCCGGGACGACGCGCTCTTGGTGTTGCTCGCGGCCCACAACATGGGCAAGACCGACGAGGTGCGCAACAAACTCTCAGAGCTTTTCTCCGATGATGAAGAGGAGGCGAACAAGGACAAAAAAGCCCCCACGTTCAACCCCCTCAACTTCTACGCGCCCGAGCGACTCCAAGCGCTCGAGCTCCTCACCCTGCTGGAGCTCTCCCCGAAGGACAAGCGGATCGGCCGACTCGCGGCCGGACTCTTGCGAGAGATGGGGCAGGACGGCCACTGGTCGACCACCCAAGCCACCGCTTGGGCGCTCAGAGCCCTCGGACGCTACGCAGCCAAGACCCCGCTGGCTGACAAGGCTGTCCAGATCAAGGCCTCGGGCGCATGTGTCTCGCCTTCCACACAGATCGATCTCGGGCCCCGAGACACCAAGGGTCTCGACCTCGACGCAGCGAAATTCTTCGCTTCCCCGTCCATGGAGATCGGTCGTCCGGGATCCTCTCCCGTGTTCTACCGGCTGGAGGCCACCTACCCTTGGCGCGGCGCCGACGTCGCCGAGACCACGGCCGCGGTCCAACGATCGTACCATCGCCTGGCCGGTGATGGCCCGATCAAGGTCGGAGACCTGGTCGAGGTAGAGATCGAGTTGAAGCTGGCCCGGTCCGATCACTACGTGGCGCTCGTCGATCCGCTTCCCGCAGGGCTCGTTGCCGTCAACAGCGCCCTGAAGACGGAGGAGCAGATCCCGGCCAGAAGCGAGGACATGGACGGATGGTCGTTCGACCAGGAGTGGGTCTGTCCCTTTGTTCCGTCCCATCTCGAGAGCCGGGATGACCGGATGGTCGCCTTCCGGGACTACAACTGGCGCGGCAAATACCGCTTCACCTATGTGGCCCGGGCGGTTTGCGAAGGGCGTTTCGTCATCCCTCCCACCAAGCTCGAGCCCATGTACAGGCCGCAGGATTCGGAGTTCTCCACCTCGGCCGTCCTCACCATTGAGCCTGCTGGAAAGTAGGTCACTTTGATGCTTCTGCGACGCGTCGCTGTTTGGGCGCTTGTCGTGGTGGCGAGCGCCGGGGTCGGGGTCCTCGGACTTCTGGCCCCGTGGCCTCGTTTTCTTGCCGTTCTCATCGGCCCGGACCCGTCTGGGCTATCTGTTCCAAGGGATCCCGTCTTCACCGACCGGAATGGACAGCCCTTGAGGCACTCCATCGGCCCGGGTGGGACCAGAGGCGAGTGGATTCCACTCGCCAGGGTACCCCGGAACCTTTGCCGCGCCCTCCTGGCCGCGGAGGATTCCCGATTCTTCGGGCATTCGGGGTTCGATCTTCGGGCGATCGCGCGGGCTTTCCGGGACAATCTTCTGGCTGGGCGAATCGTGTCCGGAGCGTCCACGATCACCCAACAGACCGTTCGGCTTCTCGAGCCGAGACCTCGTACAGTAACCGCGAAGATAACGGAACTGGTGCGTGCGGTCGCCCTCGAGAAGACGCTCGACAAAGACCGGATCCTCGAACAGTATGTCAACCGGGTCCCCATGCCCGCGAACCGACGTGGGGTGTCCGGCGGCGCCCGGCTCCTCTTCGACCGAGACGTCGAGATCCTGTCCCTCTCGGAATGCGCTCTCCTGGCGAGCCTTCCCCAGGCACCCAGCCGCCTCGGAGGTCGAGGTCTTTCCTCCGGATCACGATGCAAGGGATCGATTGATCGACGACGGAGGTGGGTCCTGAACCGGATGGCCGCGCTGGGCTGGATCACCCGATCGGAATTGGACCAGGCCTTGGCCGAGGTCCCGGTGTTCCGGGTCGGGCGTTACCCGTTCCGAGCGCCCCATCTCGTGTCGCGGCTGTCCGGACGACTTGGGACGCAAACGGGCCCGGGCGTCGCGACGACCCTCTCGGCCGACGTTCAGGACCAGGCCGAGCGGATCGTGGCAAGCCACCGTGTCCGACTCCATGCTCAGGCGGCCTCCCAGGCCGCGTGCGTGATCTTGGACAACAAATCTCGAGACGTACTCGCTTGGGTCGGCTCGATCGGTTGGGACGCCAGTGGGTTTGGCTACAATGACGGGGTTCTCGCCCGTCGCTCCGCAGGATCGACGCTCAAGCCGTTCGTCTACGCCCTCGCCCTCGAGCGGGGTCTTCTCCTCTCGGAGGCGCTTCCCGACGTCCGGAGGACGTTCGCCACGCCCCTGGGCGACTACGATCCCCGCAACTTCAACCGCCGAGAGTACGGCCCGGTCTCGCTGAGGACAGCGCTGGGCTCATCGCTCAACACCGCGGCCGTGGATCTGGCCCGACGCGTCGGGGTGCCGTCCATCGGAAACCTCCTCAAGGAGTTCGGTCTTCTCGACCGCCCTGCCGACCCGAAAGATCTCGGGGTCGGGATCGTCATCGGAAACGTGGAGGTCTCCTTGCTGGATCTTGCGGCAGCCTACGCGACACTGGCCGGCGGAGGGCTCTACCGTCCCCCGGCCATTCTCCGTGACGGGCCACGCCCTCCTCTCAAGAAGGTTTTGACCGCCGACACCAGCTACCTCGTCCTCGATGTGCTCAAGGATCCGGGTGCCCGCCAGCTCACCTTTGGCGCTGTTCGCGCGTTCGACTTTCCCTTCCCCGTGGCCCTGAAGACGGGAACCTCGACCGGTTACCGGGACTCCTGGGCGGTCGGTGTGACCCCTCGACACACGGTGGCTGTGTGGTCGGGCAATTTCAACGGCTCTCCCACGGCCGGGCTTTCCGGAGCCTCCGGCTGCGGCCCCATCCTTCACGACCTGCTGATGGCTCTCCAAAGCAAAGACCCGGCGCAGGACTTCGCTCGACCGCCCGGGCTGGTGGAACGAGAGGTGTGCGGGGAATCGGGAGGTCTGCCCTCCCCCTACTGTCCGGCCCGATCGTCCGAACTGTTTCTGTTGCGACTCCCTTCCCCGGGGCCCTGTAGCTGGCATAGACCGGAAGACCCCGGCACCACGTTCCTGGGGACTGCGTACGCGAACTGGCTTTTCGATCGGGAGCAAAGGGGTCTTGGTGGACGCCACCGACTGGACACGAAAATCCACGACACTCCCACGATCGAGATCGTTTATCCTCACCAGGGAGATCGATTCATCACGCCACGATCCTCTTGTGAGCCTCCTGAAATCACGGTCCGGGCGGTTCCGCGGCAAGCCTATCCGTTCGTGAGATGGTTCTTGAACGGCGTCGAGGTCGCGTCGACCCCCCCACCCTACCGCTGGTCCTGGAAGCTCGCTCGAGGCCACCACACCCTTCTCGCCACAGGTCCCGACCTCGTGGGCACCGGCACGGTCAAGTTCCAGGTGGAGTGAGGGTGCATGTCTCGTGGATGACGATAATGTGTTGATCCAAGTGCCTGTTGAGGCCGGAGGGAATGCTTCGCCTGAGCGTCAGGGGATCTTCTCCTTCTGGCACCGCTTGCCGACGCAGCCGACACTACGCCTTTGGGGCGTCTTCCTCCTCACAGGCAGAACCACGGGATCGCCGGAAGAGGAACGGCCGGAGCCTCGTCCACGAACACGTATTGAGGCCGCCGGCGCCTCGACAGGCCCAGGCAAAGGCGCCTGAACTCCTCGGGGTGAGCCAGGTACAAACCCCGTTCCACGGGATCGGAGAGGTCGATGTACACCGTCTCCGGTGGTAGAAGGCTGTTGAGGAGTGTCGACTTTCCTGTCTGTCGCCTTCACCGGTTGATCGTGGACTTCGCTTGCGGACTCGTCCGATCATCCTCCATGGGATCGCGCTCGACGAGCTCTCGGAAAGGCTGGACCATTCTGTCGACAGATTTGTCGTAGATGCTCTTCCGCGGTCCTTTGAACCGGGTCAGCAACGACATGAACAACGAAAAAGCGCGATCCTTCCAGGATGGACCGGGGTAGTCCAGGAGACCGTGCTTGGTGTAGTAACGGCGATCGGCCTGGAAAAACCAACCAAGACTCGAGACCAGATCGCGAAAGATGCGATGACCTCCTGCGCGCAGGAACGTTCCTGGGGTCGACAACCCTTCGGTGAGAGCCCAGGACGCGCGATCGGCCAGTCCGCGGATCTGCTCCGTCACGGCGGCACCATCGAGGCCATCGTCGCTCACCATCCCCAGATTGTTCGCCCGGGAGATCTCAGCGAATCCTTCGAGAGCCTCGCGCAGGTTCGGCAAGTGCAGCATCGGACCGGATACGAGGTGCGCGACCTGCTTTCCCTGAAGCGTGGGGCAGTGCCCCTTGAAGAAGAGGCGATCGAAGAACATCTTCCATTTGGCGGAGAGGTAACGGTCGCGGATGGTGCCGGCGATGACGTAGAGATCGCAAGAGAAAAGCTTCTCCTCGACGAAAGAGGAGAACCCGTCCGCATAGCCGCACACGTTGTCGTAGGCGCAACGACAGCAACCGAGGCAGCCACCACGCATCGGGATGTCGTGAAGGTTGACGATGTCGACCGGAGCGGACATCCTCCGGACAAAGACCTCAGTCATCGCGCTCAGGTTCGCGTCTTCCTGCCGGGCATCCGTGAATACGACGACCTTCTTGGCGAGAGTCTTTGGAACCTCCTCGACCGGGTCCGGTGCGTAGCTTCGAGTCGAAGGAGGCAGCGGCATGTACTCCCGGTTGACGGGCCACCCACGCAGGACGTGATCGATCGTGTAACGACCGAACGTCACGAACCTCCGGCGCTCGTCACCGCTTAGAAGATCCCGCATCGCCGCCGAGTACCCGACAATGTAACGGGCTCCCAGATCCTCGGAAACGGCGTGGAGGTAGTGGTGAGCGGTGTGGTCAAAGAAGTGGACCGACGTGGTCACGGCGGTCGTGTACTTGTCCCGGAATGCGTCCTGCGCACCACGCTCCGTGATGAGCTCGATGAACCTCTTGAGCTGACCCGGAACGAGGAAGTAATAAACAGGGGTACACCAGACGACGAGCTGGGCGCATCGCACCGCGTCCATCACCCGTCCAAAGGCGGCACCGTCGGTCTCGAGGCGGTGGAGCTCCTGACCCACGTTAAAGCTTTCGAACCGATCCCCCCCCAGGACCTTCTCGAGGTATCCGAGGTACTGGAGCGTCACACTTTTGGGACCCTTGGGGCTTCCGTTCAAGACGACGACCTTCATGACTCTCTCCTTAGGGCTCGTTCCAATGGTGCCGACCGGGCGTCGAACGACCCCGCGTCAAGAAGATCGACAATCCTCTGATTGGAGCAGCTCGACCATCAGTCTCGAAAATCCCGGGAAGTCCAGAGACTGAGGACCGTCGCTCTGCGCCTTCTCCGGATTCGGATGGATCTCGACCATGATCCCATGGGCACCGACGGCCTTTGCCGCGCGAGAGAGAGACGGGACCGGACCCCGGGCCCCGGCGGCGTGAGACGGGTCGACGAAGATGGGGAGATGGGTCAGCTCCTTCAGGATCGGCACAGCGCTCAAGTCGAGAGTGTTCCTCGTAGCCGTCTCGAACGTCCGAATGCCTCGCTCGCAGAGGATCACCTGGTGATTCCCTCGAGCCAGGACATATTCGGCCGCGTGGAGGAGCTCATCGATCGAGCTCATCATTCCCCGTTTGAGAAGAACCGGACGGGTCATTCGTCCCACCTCGGTCAGCAGCGAGAAGTTCTGCATGTTGCGGGCGCCGATCTGGAGGATGTCGGAGGTCTGGGCGACCCGCTCCACATCGGCTGGAGAAAGGACCTCCGTGATCACCGGAAGCGAGTACTCCTGACCCGCTTGGTGCAGATACTCGAGGCCCTCCCAGCCGAGTCCCTGGAAGCTGTAAGGCGACGTGCGCGGCTTGAAGCAACCGCCCCGCAAAACCTGGGCGCCGCACTCCTTCACCTGTCGCGCGCATTCCAGGATCTGCTCGCGTGATTCCACGGCACACGGCCCGGCAATGACCACGAACCCGTCTCCACCGAACCGAACGCCTTGGACCTGGATGATGGTGTCTTCCTGTTTGTGCTCCCGGCTCGCCAGTCTGTACCCCTTCTTCGCGACCAGCTTCCTCGGTTTGGCCGGCACCCGTGATTCCACAACATCTTGGGTCGCCGTGGCCAACGCGATCGCCGCCGGGTTCGGCGAGGTCCGAGTCAGGTCCGTGGCGGGATAGCAGCCAAGGACCTTCAGGAACCGGGTATGCTTCGTCAACTCCTCCAGAGCCGAGTCGATGTTCTGGTCATCCACGTTCCCCTCGAAGTCGAGGTAGAAGAGGTATTCCCATGGGATTCCCGGAATGGGGCGGGACTCGATCTTGGTCAGATTGATCCCGTGGTCGTCGAAGATCTTGAGAGCGTCGACTAAGGCCCCATGCGTATGGGGCGTGGCCATGACCAAAGACGTCTTCGCTGGAATCCTCAGGTCCACGGGCCTGAGCTTGGAGGCCGCCACGAGAAAGCGGGTGTAGTTCTCTCGTTGGTTGGCGATCTCCCGCTTGATGATCGTCAGGTTGAACAGTCGCGCGGCCTCTTCGCTGGCTATGGCAGCCTGGGTTGGATCGCGCTCCTCCTGGATCCGCTTGACCGACAGGGCCGTGTCGTTGAAGTATTCGACTTGACAGTTGGACAGAGTCGCGAGAAACACGGAGCACTGGGCCAGAGCCTGAGGATGGGAGAAGATCCGACGGATGTTCGCCAAGGGGACGTCTTCGTGAGCGACCAGACAGTGGTTCACTCGAAACTTTTCTTCACCGATGATCGACAGCCGAGTCTGAGACAACAGGTCATAGACCTCGTTGATGCTCCCGGTGGTCGTATTCTCGACCGGCAGCATGGCATAGTCCGCGGCCCCGTCCTCGACGGCGCGGATCACTTCGGCGAAAGTGAGAAGACCGACGAACGCGAGTCTATCCGCGTCGGTCGCGAAGAACTGCTTGCCCGCGAGATGGCTGTACGCCCCCTCGATCCCCTGAAAGGCGACCCGGATGGTGGAGGGCTGGCCGGTCTCATCGTGACGGCGGAGGAGGTAATCCTGTTGGAGGCGAACCGAATTCTCGATGATCTCGTGAAAGATCCTGGTGACGAAGTGGGACTCGAGCCCTGCCGCACGGCCGACTTGGATCCGGTGCGTGAGCATTGTCTCCTCACGCGACTGATCGCGGAGAGGTCCGTCGGACTCGTCCTTGGTTCGAATGGTGTCGATGGAGAGCTTCCTGCGTTCCGCCAGGAGTCGAACGATCTCATCGTCGATCCGATCCAATCCGTCCCGGATCTTACGAAGAGAATCTCCACTGTCTTCCGAGCCCATGCCGCGCACACCCTCCATTTGAGGAATGCCATCTGTACCGTTTAGCGTCACACGCGCCAACGAGTCGGTCGCAACGACCACAAAACGCGAGCATTGTACCACATTCGTGGACAGAGTCCTGGACCAGGATCGCTCTCGTTTGCTACACTCTCTCCTCACCAATGAAAGACTTGTATTTGGACATGTATTCAGGCGTGTCGGGAGACATGCTTCTGGGGCTCTTGATCGACCTCGGCCTCGATCCGGCGGAGCTGGAACGGGGACTCTCGGGTCTCTCGGTGGGCAAGTTCGGAATCCTGGTCCACAAGGAACGTCGAGGCGCCATCGGCGGAACCCGTGTCGAACTGAGCTGCCCCGACTCCGCCCACGATCGCCATCTGAACGAGATCCGCGACATCATCGAGCGCAGTCCTCTCAAAACCGTTGTCAAAGAACGGTCGATCGCGGTCTTCACGCGGCTCGCCGAGGCCGAGGCCCGAGTCCACAGAGTCCATCCCGAAGAGATCCACTTTCACGAAGTGGGCGCCCTCGATGCCATCGTCGACATCGTGGGCGTCGTCCTGGGGCTCGACCTGATGGGGATCGGTCGGATCAACGCCTCGGCGCTTTCGGTGGGAAAAGGGTTCACCGAGTGCCGACACGGCCGGATCCCTTTGCCCGCGCCGGCCGTTCTGGAGCTCGCGAGGGGATTCCCATGCCGCCAGGTCGATATATCGGCAGAGCTCACGACCCCCACGGGCGCAGCGCTGGTCACGACGTTGGCCCGTTCGTTCGGCGACATGCCCCTCACCCGCGTCGAGTCGGTCGGATACGGGCTGGGCACGCGCGAACTTCCCATCCCCAATGCTGTCCGTGGGATTTTGGGCCGGATCGATGAGGGAACTTTGGATCGGGTCGTCCTCTTGGAGTCGAACATCGACAACCTGAACCCCGAGGTCTACGGCTATCTCTACGACGTCTTCTTCAGGGAAGGAGCCCTCGACGTCTACCTCACGCCCATCCAGATGAAGAAAGGACGCCCCGGGGTCAAGCTCTCGGTTCTGGCCGATCAAGGGCGAGTCGACCGGATGGCCGACCTGTTCTTCCAGGAAACATCCACGCTGGGAGTCCGATGGACCCCGATGGAGCGTCGGATCGTGCCTCGCCGGACAATCGAGGTCGAGACCCGGTTCGGGCCTGTCCGGGTCAAGCTCTCCGGAGGGACAGTAGCCCCGGAATACGACGACTGTCTCGCCGTGGCATTGAAGCACAAGATCCCGCTGAAGGACGTGTACGAGGAGGTTCGTGCCAGTGCCGTCGGAAAAGTATGAACGGCTCGTCTCGATCATCAGAGACTACGGCCCCAGCCTCGTGGCATTCTCGGGGGGTGCCGACTCCTCGCTCCTCGCACACGCGGCCCACGAGGCTCTGGGGGATCGAGCCCTGGCCGTCACCGGAGACTCAGCCTCGATCTCGCGAGGCGAAATCGAATTTGCCCGTGAGATGGCTTCCCACATCGGCGTCGACCATCGCATCATCGAGACCGGAGAGATGGACGATCCGGACTACGTGGCCAACCCCTTCAACCGCTGCTACTTCTGCAAGCGCGTCCTCTATTCCAAGCTCCTCGAACTCGCCCGAACGGAACGGTACGATGCGGTGCTCGCCGGCGACAATGCGGACGATGTCTTGGATTACCGCCCCGGTCGAGACGCGGCCCTGGAAAACCAGGTAAGGTTTCCCCTGCAGGAGGCGGGATTGTCCAAGACCGAAATCCGAGAAATCTCCCGGGATCTCGGTCTTCCGTCCTGGGACCGGCCATCGACCCCATGTCTTTCCTCCAGAATCGCCTACGGCGAGCCGATCGATGCTGTCTGGCTCGCGAGGATCGACCAGGGGGAGTCGTTCCTCAAGGGGTTGGGACTCGGCCAGGTGAGGGTTCGCCACCACAGGGACCTCGCCCGTATTGAAGTGCCACTCGAAGACCTTCCGGTCGTGTTGGACGCGCGGGAGGCCGTCTCAAAAAAGCTCTCCGAGCTCGGCTGGACCTTCGTCTCCCTGGACCTGGGAGGTTTCCGCTCCGGGAATCTCAACCGAGTCATCAACGCTCCCCTTCAGAAAGCGCCACGGCCTTCCGTGGAGACACGATCTCCTGAGGGAGACGGTCGACGGAGGGGCGGACAGCTCGCCACAGGACCCACTTCGATCAAGGAAAAGTGACTCGAACGTGGACATGAAGACACTTCTCTTGGCGGTCAAGGACGGATCACTGCCTGTCGAGCAGGCCGTGGAACAAATCTCCAGGCTTCCATACGAGAACCTGGGATTCGCTCGACTGGATCATCACCGTCGGTTGAGGCAGGGCTTTCCGGAGGTGATCTACTGTGAGGGCAAGACAGTCGAACAGGTCGTCACGATCTTTGCCCGACTGGCCGACCACAATCCGAACGTTCTGGCCACCCGTGCCACCGACGAAATGGCCCGCTCGGTTCGGGACAAGGTTCCCGACGCGGAGTTTGAGGCCGGAGCTCGGGCCATCTACCTGTGGCGCGATCGTGAGATACGGGGCCGCGGGCCGATCGTGGTGGTGTCCGCGGGAACAGCCGACATGTCTGTCGCCCGCGAGGCTGTCATCACGGCGCGCGTGACAGGCAACGAGGTGGATGAGATCCTGGACGTCGGAGTAGCCGGGATCCATCGGCTGATGGATGTGCTCCCGAGGCTTTCCCGGGCCAAGGTCGTCATCGTGGTCGCCGGAATGGAGGGAGCCCTGGCCTCGGTCGTGGGTGGCCTCATCGCGGCCCCCGTGATCGCCGTGCCCACATCGGTGGGCTACGGAGTGAGCGTGGGGGGCCTCTCCGCGCTTCTGTCGATGCTGACCTCGTGCGTGGCCGGGATCCTGGTCGTGAACATCGACAACGGGTTCGGGGCCGGTTTCGCGGCAAGTCTGATCAATCGTCCTTGAGAGACCTGAGAGACCTGCCATGGTATACTGCCCGACATCATGATCATGACGCTCCAATGCCTTTCTGACCAACGTCTTTCCGAAGGAAGACCCGCTTCGCGCTGTCTGTTGCTGTTCTTTTCCTGCCTCTTATTGCTCCCCGTCGCAGTCCGTGACCTGGCGGTCGCCGCTGGCGATCAACAGGAGATGATCGGGAAGCGGGCTCCCGACTTCAGAGCAACGGCCCTGGACGGAAAACCGGTGTCGATTTCCGGGCTTGCGGGACGAGTCGTCCTTCTGGACTTCTGGGCCACTTGGTGCCCTCCCTGCCGCGTGGCCCAGCCCTTCATCGAAAGGCTTGCAGAACGCTTTGCCAACAGACCCGTCACCATTCTCGGAATCAACCGGGATTGGTCGAATCAGGTCGCGAACGTCAGACAATACCTTTTGGACAATCGGATCACCGTCCGCCAGTATCACGACACGACCCACGAAGTTGCCCACGCCTACCGCGTCCGAGGCATTCCGTGCGTGGTCCTCATCGATCGAAGCGGTATCGTGCGTTGGTTCGAACCCGGGTTTACCTTCGATTTCGAAAAAAGCTTGGCGACTAAGATCGAAGAGCTTCTGAAGTAGGGGATCCTTCTTGCTAGGGGGTTCTTCTATATGAGCCCGTCGACTATATGAGCCCGTCGACCTTCAGTCTCAACCGGAGCTCATCCGGATTCGAAGCGGCCTCCAACGCGTCTTCCAGGTAGATGGCTCCGGAGCGGAACAGTCCGTAGATGACCTGGTTGAACGATTGCATCCCTTCCGTGCCTCCGTCCTCGATCAGCTGCGCGATTCGAGACAGATCCCCCTCGCGGACCAGCTTTCTGATCAGCGGGGTCGAAGTCATGATTTCCAGGGCCGTGATCCGGCCACGTTGGTCTTTACGCGGGATGAGCCTCTGCGCGATCACACCAACGAGATTGATCGAGAGGGAAAGCCGGATCTGTTCCTGCTGATCCGTGGGGTAGAAGGTCAGGATTCGCTCCACGGTCTGCAGACAATTGGTCGTGTGGAGAGTCGCGAACACGAGATGGCCGGTGTCGGCCGCCATGATCGCGGCATTGATTGTCTCAAAGTCCCTCATCTCCCCGATCAGGATGACATCGGGATCCTCGCGCATGGCGGCTCTCAGACCGCTGGCAAACGAGGCAACGTCAGACCCCAGATTGCGGTGACGGATGATCGACCGCCGCGATTCGTGAACATACTCCACCGGATCTTCGATCGTGATGATGTTGCGGCAGGCGGTCGAATTGATCTGATCAATCAAGGCAGCAAGCGTCGTCGTTTTGCCGGACCCCGAGGTCCCGGTCACCATGATCAGGCCACGGGGAACCTGCGCGAGCGTCTTGAGAACCGGTGGCAGGCCAAGCTGGTCGATCGTGGAAATCCGGGCCGCGATGTGCCGAAAGACGAGCGAGTAGCTTCCCATCTGCCGAAAGGCGTGCACCCGAAACCGGCCGCCTTGGGGACAGGTATAGATTCCGTCAACGTCGTGGCTCTTGACCAGAGATCTCACCTGGTCCTCGCTGAGGCACTCCTTGAGACAATCCTTCACCTGCGCCTCGTTGAGCGGGACTCCGAGCAGGTCTCTGAGCTCACCGTGGATACGGGCCTTTGGCGGGACCCCCGCTGCAAGGTGGAGGTCAGACCCTCCGTGTGCGACGACCGACAAGAGCAGTTCATCGAGCATACTTCGACCTCTGCTGTCCTGGCTCCCAAGAACGTCCGATTTCTCAAACACCAAGATACAAGACCGTCCGGGATGTTACCACCCACACGCGGGTGCATGTCTCGTTGGTGGCGCTAGTGTATTGATCCAAGTGCCTGTTGAGGCCGGAGGAGCGATGATCTATACTGCAGCTCGCATGAATTGCCCCGACTCGTGGTGCACATGGTCGAGACCGAGGCAGAGTGAGGAGGCCATCGTTGATGACCAGCCTTGATCGGATGCACGAACAACTCCGAGATTGGTACGGCCGGCTCCGGGAGCTCTCTGCTCGCGCATTGCAGGCCGACCGCGATCCTGAGGTCTACCATGGCTGTCGGGTTCTTGTCCGTAGGCTGCGAACGGGTCTCGAACTCCTGACCACACTCCGCAGCGGACTGAAGCGCGGCAAGATCCGTGAGCTCGACGCTGACCTGAGGGCGATCGCGCGAGCAATCAGTCCCATCAGGGATGGGGACGTCTTGAACGAACACCTGGCCGATGTGCTTTCCGGGAAGAGCGAGAAAGCCGTTGACCCCCTCTGGCACGAAGCGATCGCCTTTCTCAAGGCCGACGTGACAGACCAACGAGATCTCGCTCTCGAGGCTCTTCACAAGGTCCCGCAGCTCGACGAACCTTTCTTGCCAACGCTCAGACAGCTTTTGGAAAGCGCTGCCGTCTTGAAGGACCCCTCTCGCGGCCTTGGGAAAATTTTGGAGCGCGCGGTGGCCGACTTCGTGGGGCAGGCGGAGAAGGCGCTCGCGCAAGAGGATCCGGACGACTGGCACGCACTCCGACTGAGAGGCAAGAGACTCAGATACCTGGTGGAGCTGTCCTCACCCGGCGAGGAGGCCCGCCCGATCAGAGATCGTCTGGCCCTGATCCAGCAGATCCTGGGACGCGCGCATGACCACCGTGTCTGGGAGACACGCTGCCTCGATTTGCGCGGCAGCCTCTCCCACCGCGGCCGTGACGTGGTTCTTCGAGAGGGCCTCGCCCAGCTCGCCGTTTACCAGTCTCGACTTGCGATCCGACAGGAGGGCCGCTTCCGCGACAACTGGTGTGACGGTCTCCGAGATCTTCTCGGCAAGATTCCGAAGGTCCACCGGAACGAGCAGGCCCTTTTTCACGTGGCCAGCCCCCCTTCTCCCTCCACGCCGCGGGCCAGCGGATTCCTCGAACTCGAAGATCCATCGACTCTGCGTTCGAAAGGGGACGGCGAGCCCACGTCCAGTGAGTCTGAAACGGGGGAGGTCAAACGTTGATAACCGTCGAGATCCGGAGATCGAGTATCCGGCTGAAGCCGTCCAAGAGACTATCCTTGGAGGGCCTCCGTCTGGCCAAGATGGTCGCTCCCTATCTCGGAGGTCCATATCACGCCTACTATTCGTCCAGAGCTCGCCGTGCTCGAGACACGTTGAAAGGCCTTGGTTTTCCGACGTACCGTGAGGTCGAGGAGTTCGACCCGCTCCCCGCGGCCTTCGACCGGTTCGAAAGAGAGCTCCTGTTGCGCCAGAGACAGACCGGCTGCAATTTTCTGCAAGGCTATCTCGGCATTCCCGAGGCGCGCGAAGAGTTGAGGATCATCGGACGACGTCTCGTGGAAGCTGTCCACAAGATCGTCCGCAAACTGCCTCCCGAGGGAAGGGCGTTGATCGTCTCGCACTCGGGAGTCATCGAAGCGCTGGGACTGATCGTTCGCGAAGAGGACGACCCATCCTACGTGAGCGAGGCGCTCAGACACCTCGAAGGGCTGGCCTTCGAATTCGTGGGCGGAGAGATTCGTCAGATGAGGGTTCTGAGGATTCCAGGAGACGTCATCACCGGATTCTCGTCGATCCAGAAGAACGACAACGTCCTGGCCGGAGAGTGAAGGAGCGCCAGCTCACCGAATGTCCACCAAAAGGGCCACCTTCCTGCTGCCCATTCGATCGACCGACGATCTCCACCCGGCAACGCTCTCCTCGATCAAGGGCCAGGACCAAGACCTTCTCGATGTCGTCGTTCTTGGGATCGGCTGCTCCGGCGCCCTCCCCTCCCACGTCAACGAGATACTCCCCGGCGTCCAATACCTGGAGATGCCGGCCGGAACACGCACGGCCGAGGCTCTCAACCGCGGGCTCCATCTCTGCGAGACCCCTCTGGTCGCGGTGATCGAACCTGGACTCGTGCTGGACTCCGACTGGCTCTCGACACTGCAAGAGTCGATCAGCGACGACTTGAGCGTCTTCCTCGCCTCCGGGAAGGTGTTTCTGACCGATCCGGGTCACAAGACCACCCAAGAGGGCGACGCTTCGGGATCCGGGGAGCCGGGAGCAGCCCATGCCCCGCTCCTGGAGGCTGTCGGGATTGGAGTCTCCGAATTGGGCCAGTCCTGCTTCGTCGGCGAGCAAGAGCCGGCCGACGACTCCTGGGATTTCCCCATGGAAATCTTCGGTCCCCACCCCGGAGCCGTACTCTTTCGGCGACGAGTGTTCTCCCTTGTGGGCCCTTTCGATGGCGCGTACGGCGGTGGGGCGGAGATGGTCGATCTGGCGTTTCGTGCCCTGTGGCAGGGAATGAAGACCCGTTACGTTCCCACGGCGCGTGCCTATCGACTGGACGACATCACCCGGGCTGAGCCCTCATTGGCCGCGATGAAAGCGGATCAGTTCAGGCTCTTCTTCAAATGCATGCCGGAGCCGCTGCTCTGGTTGAACGGACCCCGGGTTTTGCTCCGCTCGTTGGCGACCTGGAACCCGCTCAGATTCATCCGAAACCTCGCCTTCCTCCTGGCGTTTCTGCGGGCTCTTCCGGGGCTGCTCTCCCGCCGGCGCGAGGTCTTGGCTCAGGCGCAAGCCAGCCCTCACTACATCTACCTGAAGCTGGACGCCGCGGATCCCGGCAACCTGATCCAGAGACTCTACCGTCACGCCATCGAAGCGTTCACGGGGCCGCTGGGCCCGCCCAATTCCCGAGGGACGAGATGGATCGGCTCCGGACCCTGGGACCCCCCGGAAGAGTGAACCGGGTGCCTGATTGTCCCGCGCCTCCATCGGCCGACGCGAAAAAAGCGATCGGGCGCAAGATCGCGCTTTCCAGCTTCTTCAACCTCGTGAACTTCTTCGTCTCCGTGCCGGTGATGATCCTGCTCGTTCCCTTCCTGCTCCACCGCCTGGGAGAGAAGAGTTACGGCGTCTGGTGCATGTCCAACACCCTCCTCGGATTGATCGGGCTTCTCTACTTCGGCTTTGCGCCGGCCGTGATGAAGTACGTTGCCGAGCACGAGGCCCGGGGCGAACACGAACGGCTCAACCGGGTCGCGGCAACGTGCGTTGCCTGCTTCCTTGTCGTTTCCCTGCTCGTGACCGCCGTGGTCGAAACGCTTGGTCCTTGGCTGGCCGTTCGTCTCTTTGGCCCGTCACTCGACTCCGCGAGCCCGAACCCTGGCGTTGCCGTCTTGAGGATCACGCTCCTCGTCTTCTGGCTCAAATACCCATTCGCGGCCTTTGCCCTGGTCCTCTCCGGGCTTCAACGTCAAGATCTCGTCCAGATGGTCAACATTGGAAACACACTGGGGTTCGCGGCGGGCGCGGTCTTCGTCCTCGAGCGTGGAGGCGGCGTGGTCGAGCTGCTCTGGTGGTCCGCCGGGATGGCGGCGCTGTGCCAACTGGCGTTCGTACTCCTCGCCCATCGTCTCTGCCCGCGACTGTCGCTTCGGCCGTGGCTCGCCGATCGAGCTTCGTTCCTCTGCGTCTATCGCTTCGGAATGAAGCTCTTCACCACGTCGTTCGCAGTGAGCGTGCACGAGACCTTCGACAAGTTCGTTCTCTCTTGGCGGCTGATGAGGACCGATCTGGTCGGGCTCTACGATATCGCGGCCAATCTCCTGGACAAAGCGCAGGCGATCCCGGCGAACACCATGGGGCCTCTCCTGGCCGCGGCCTCCGAACTCTCAGCGCGCGGCGACTACGATTCTCTGGCCGGACTCTATCGCAGGGCTCAGAGATACAACACAGTCTTGGCCACGCTCTTCTTCGGCGGCGTCTTCGTCGTCGGCCGGCCGCTCTTCACCGTGTGGCTGAGGTCGGCAAACCCGTTCATCCTCGACGTGAGCTACGTCCTCGTGGCCGGCCTCTACGCCCGAGCCCTCTACCTTCCCGCCGCCCACCTTCTCAACGGTCTCGGCCACCCGGAGGCAACGATGGAGGCGTGCCTCATCGGTGGAGCCGCCAATCTGGGGCTTGGCCTGCTCTTCCTGTCGTTCCTGGGTCCGATCGGTCTGGCGGCCGGGACCAGCGTCTCGCTGGTTCTCGAGATGGCGTGCATTCTAAGACGCTTCAGCAAGACAGTCCCGTCCGGCAAGCTCTCATCCTTGCTCCCGGACGTCCCCGCGACTCTGATCGCGTTCGGCCTCTCCGCGATCCTGGCGACCCCCATTGCAGAGCCGGCTTCGCGCCTGCATCCCTGGCCTCTGCTGACCGGCGGTTGTCTCTACGTCGCCGTGTACCTCGCAGTCCTGGTGGCGCTACGGGTCGTGGGACGTCAAGACCTGGTCATCTTCAGAGCGCTCCTTTGCCGATGACCTTCCGCTCCGGAGAATCCCCGGAGACTGGCAGACTATCGGAGTAGGCCTCCTCCAAGCTCGGTCCGGAGACTCATCGTCGGCCAGGGCGGGGACGGTAGATGATCTTGGCGTCCGAACCCGAATCCCTGGCTCCCCGCTCGATCTCGTTGACCGCCCGCACCACGGCCTCGGACGCCGTCCAAACCTGCCTAAGACAGGTCAAGAGCGAAGGGGGCAACTTGCGAGTCTCGTTACGCGTCAAGTTGATGATCCTCTGGATCTGAAGCACGGCCCGGTAGGTTTCCGGCGTCCACCAGGGAGGAATCCCCCGAAGTTCTTGGCGGACGACAGCGACCGGCTCTACGAGCGACTGCATCTGGAGCATCAGCAGGTTGCGGTACATGATGTCAGGGTCGGACTGCCCCAGAAGACCCTTCATCGTGCCGGCTGACTGGAGCATCTCGTCCAGTCGGGCATTGAGCGACTGTGCTTGCTCCTCGGTGACCGGACCGACCGTGAACGACCTCTCCTCTTCGTCGCCGCCAAGAATCTCTCCCAGGCGTCTGACCTTCCACCGAAGGTTGAGGATGATCTGCTTGACCAAGCCGTTTCCGGCGGAGATCGCCTCGTCTCGTTCCAGCTCTGTCCAGCACGATTCGAGCTGGGCGAACGCTTCAGAGATCGCTTCGTCATCAGAGGACTCACGGGACAGCGCCTTCACCAGACGGGACGCCGAGCTCCGAAACCGATCGATCTTGACGCTCCCACCCGTCTGTGCGGCCAACTGCCGGGTCTCTCCGACCACGGCACGAGCCTCTTTCACGGCCTCCTCTGTGGAATCGGAATCCTGGGCCCTCGCTGCTGGAGAAAAAAGGAGCGAAAGCAGAGTGATCCCCAAGAGTCCTGGCCTCACGAAGCTGCGCATGGGCGTTACCTCCTCCGTCGAGTCGCCCCCAGGGTACCACAGACAGCGCCCGACCAGTGTATAGAAGATCCCTTGAGCCCGATTGTCTACAAGACTTCTACTTCGGGACGACCTCGAAGGGAATGGCCGGCAAGAAACCGAGCGAGACACGCCCCTTCTGTCGAGCCGGTTTGCCATCCTTCTTGACACTGGGCCGCTCCCGAAAAATTTCGACGAGCGCATTGTCCGAGTATCCGACAGGGAGAACCTTCCCGTCGGCCTTCAGCGCGAGCGACAAACCCTGGAGCGAGACGTCGACCGACTGCAGGGAAAGACCCTTGGGAGGCTCGTTCAATTCGAACTGCAGTTCGCGCACGATGGGGCGTCTGGGGACCTGGAAGGATGCCAGTCCGATTCCGTCCACCGGGATCCGAACAGGGCCCGTTTGCCGCGACTGAACCGACGATCCGAGGTGTCTGTTGCCCTTGCCCGCGACCAAAAGCTCCTGCGCCGGCATGAGGTGGCGGAGCATGAACGCTTGCGTCACCTCGTCCGCCGGGATGACCGGATGGCTGACCGTTCGCCCGTCCATGGTGGCGCGTGCCTCGAGCCGCAGGACGACCGGTCGGTCGAGCTTCCCTGACGGCGCCGACAGTGTCATGCGAACGGACTTTTGCCCGCGAGGAATTCGGTTTCCGTGCAGAGAGAAGCCATCAGAGGGGTCTTTGACCGAAATCTCGATGTCTTCGTTGAAGGAGTCCCTCCTCACGGCGTGAAGGCCGAGCACAACGGCTGGTCCAGGGGTCAGGTTGACGCTGGAAGGCGTCACGAATACGAGAAAATCCGACCGAGGATGGGAGATCCGCAGTGTGTAGGTGTGGGCCGCGCCTCCGTGACCTTGGGCATCGGCGACCCGCACGCAGTAGACTCCATCCGCGGGAATGGGGACGGACAGATAAGAATCGGCGTGATGCGTGAGCAGCCCCGCGTCGATGTCCCTGTGATCATCATTCCAGGCCAACACGCGGTCCGAGCCGTCGGAGAGTCGCAGCACAGAGTCGAGTGGCGATCCCTGCCTTCGGGCGATGACTTCGGCCACCACCCGCTCCCCCGCTTTGGCGCGGAATCTGAACCCATCGACGTCTCCGGGTTGATTGATCGTTCCGGACAGACACATCGGCAAAGAAACCCACTGGGCGCCGGACGGAGCATCGTTCGGCTCGACCTCAACGGATCGGGGGAGATCGTCGAACCGGGCCAGGGCCATGCTCCAGTCCACGCTCGAAGTAACCGTGGACTTCCCTTTCGCGGAGGCTGACGTTGGATCCATAGGGGCGGCACGGGAGGCGGATGGTGAATCCGTCACAGTAACGCGGTAGACGAAATCCTGTCGACCGCGGTAGAGGGCGTCACGAACCTCCAACCTGTAGTCGCCATCCTCCGGAACCTCGTAACAAAGGATCGGATCCGGATCAATGCCGCAATCGTCCGCAAAAGCCACCTCGCGATCCTTGGAGTCGTAGAGGGCGAGGGTGGCCTGAAACCAACCAGGAACCGCATCGGCCAGGTAGGGAATCAGATGGCGAGCCTTGGCCTCGATCACCAACGTCCTTCCTCGAGTTGTCCGGATTCGGAAGCTATCGATGTCGCCCGGCATGATCTGCCCGTTCACGCACGCGGGAAGATCGATCTTCTGGACAGTCGGACCGTCAGGGTTGTTGGGTTCTCTCTCCAGAAGCTCCGGAGACGGCCCGACCTGAAAGACGAGAGGGTTGGTCAGACCGGCCGGAGTCTGAAGCCGCAGCTCTCGGTCCTTGACCTCCGCGGTCGGATCGATGGTTACCTCCAAGATCGCCGTTTCGGAAAGCTGCGCATTGCGTTGCCTCCTGTTCTGCTTGCGAACCTCCGTGGCCACGTACCGAAGCTCCGCGGGATCCAGGTTCGAGAGACTCCTCAGCATCGGGAAGGCGAGAAGAGCGGCCTCCATCGTGTCTTCAGTCACGGACTTGTCCTCTCCGGGGGGAACGACGCCCGAGATCGGACCCGATGAAATCCGCATGATTGGCCCCACGACCGCTTGGAGCGGCGCAAGCCTCGAGCTCTCCAACGATCCTCCGGGCAACGAGCTTCCAGGTGAAGCCGTGACCGAACTCAGCTCTCGCCTCATCGGCCAGGGTGCATCAGGAAAAGGCCTCAGCCTCCGTTTGAGCTCCTCGACCACTTTCTTGTCACCGAACTTCAGAGGGGGAACGAATCGCAGCACGGACGCTCGAACCCCTTCCCCGGAAATGTGAACACCAAAGACGTCCTTGATGAACTGACCGCCAGCAAAGATCTGAACGACGGTCCCGCGTCTCCCTCCGGCGGGAAAAAGGTAGCCTATGTGAGGGTCTCTCCGGGCCGGCTGGCCCCAGGCCCATGTCACGCACACGGCCAGCGCGGCGAGCAACGATCGTAATGGAATCGTCATGGTCACACCACTGGGCGACTGACGGAATATTGCTCCGACAGGAACTCCTAGACTCGGGTTCGGTCAGCACCCTCGGTCGATCGTCCGTTCGGCTCCTCACATGATCTCATCGAGTCGTCCCCTTCCGCCCTCCTTGGCCGGCATGACTTGGACACTCAGTCCTCGATCGTTGGGCAGGATCCCCGAAGGATCGACGCCGAGCAACCGGATGATGCTGCCGAGCAGGTCTTGCGGGTACACGGGACGTTGTGCCACCTCCTCTCCCCTTGCGTCCGTGGCTCCGATGACGTGACCGCCGGCAAAGCCACCCCCGGCGACCAGCGCCGAGAAGCAGTGTCCGAAATGGCCACGGCCTCCGTTCCAGGGAGGCTGCCAATCGATCTTCGGCGTGCGCCCGAACTCACCGCAGCACCAGACGATCGTGCTGCTCAGAAGCCCGCGAGCGGCGAGATCGGAAAGCAGATTAGCCAGACCTTGGTCGAGCTGCGGGAGCTTCTGGCGCATGATCTGGAAGTGTTGTTTGTGCGTGTCCCATCCGGGACTATTGATGATGACGTAGGGCACGCCGTACTCCACCAGACGGCGCGCGGCGAGGCACGATTGACCGAACGTGTTGCGGCCGTACCGCTCCCGTGTCTCGTTCGTTTCTTGCGACAGGTCGAACAGCTTCGCGGCTTTCGCCACGGTCTCGTCGGCCTTCCTCTCACATTCGTCGACCCTGCGAAAGTAAGGATTGTCCGACATGGTCTTCCCAAAGGTGTCGAGCGAGCGGACCAGTTCGCGCCGGCCGTGCGATCGCCGGTCGGTGAGCCCTTCCGAGACGATCCCCTCGACCGTGAACCGCTTCTGATTGGGGTCACCACCCGTAGCGAACGGCGCGTATTGCTCGCCCAGGAAGCCGGCCTCGGAGAAACGACCCAGGGGCGTGGTCAGCGCGATGTAGGGAGGAACGAGCCCTTGGTAACCATGATCGTATCCCCTGAACAGAGTGACCACAGCCCCGAGACACGGATAGACGAGCCCTTCACCTGGATTGTGGCCGGTCTGCACCAGATAAGAAGCCGTCTCATGGGCGTTCACACCGTGCGTCATGCTCCGGACGATGGAGTACTTGTCGGCCTGTTGGGCCAGAAGCGGGAGCAGCTCCCCGATCTGGATCCCGGCCACATTCGTGGAGATCGGCTTATTCAGAGGTCCGCAGTAGTCGCTGCCCGCGTTCGGCTTGGGATCAAACGTGTCCAGATGCGACGGACCTCCGGACAGCCAGATCTGGATGACCGATCTGGCCTGGGCCTTGCGGGTCGGCTTCAAGACGGTCTTGGCAGAATCGACGGCCCGTGCGATGCGAGGATCGATGACCGCGAGGCCAGTGCCCCACGTCCACAGTCTGAGCAACACATCGCGTCGGCTGAGGGTTGTGCGGCCACGAGACTCGTCCATCACACGTCCTCGATTCTTCGATCCAACGACGGGGCTGACCTTACTTCGGCGAGGTCAGTGCTTGCAGAGAAACTCCTTGGTGTTGAAAAGGGCCCAGACCAGGTCCTGTCCGATCTGAAGAGGATTCAGTCCGCAGCTGCGGCAATAGCTCTCCACGGCGGTCATCTCGTCCTCCGTGGGGTTGCGCGACAGGACTCCCAGATAGATGAGGCGAATGAGCTCGGGTGCCTTGCGTCTTCCGGTCTGCACCAATCGACGCAGTCTCTCACTGCGGGCGATCTTCCTCTGGATGTGGGTCGAGTTGAGGAGATGGAGCCGTTGCGCTTCCGTGGGCTGATTGCGGCGCTCCGACTCCAGACCTGTGTCGCGAGCCGGACGGCCGAACATCTCGAGGAACGAACTGGTGATGCTACCGTCCGCGAGAGTGATCGTTCTCTGGCTCTCCGGGATGAACGTGAAGGGCTCCGGAGTGGAGCTCCAGTAGTCCTCACCGACTCCGGTGATGCCACAGATGGCGTCGATGAGCACCTCGGCATCGAGCTGGCGCACCGGGTAGCGGGCGAACAACGACTCCGCGGCCGGGTGTTCACTCCGAACAATCGATGATTGCTGGTAGGTCCGGGAATTGAGGATGAGCCGGTAGACATGAACGAGATCGTAGCGAGCGTTCACCAGCTCCTTTTCGAGAAACGATAGGAGTTCTGGAAGAACGGGCGGGTTGTCCGGACGGATGTCGTCCGGCTCGTGGATGATTCCGTGCCCCAGGAGCCAGGACCAGACGCGGTTCACCACGTTGCGCGCGAACCAGGGGTTCTGGGGGGCGACCAGCCAGTCCGCGAAGACCCTCCGAGGATCCTGGTCCGGAGAGATCTTCACGGTGGACCCATCGGGGAAGACCGCTTTGAGCGGAAGCGTTGCAGCCGGGTCGAGCTCCACGATCTCTTCCTTCCACTCGGATGTCGACTTGTACACGACTCTCGTGAAGAAGGACGCCATTCCCAACCGTTGAGCCTCCGGCCATTTGGCGATGCGCGTCCCCATGAACGAGAGCGCGACCGCTTCGGCGATGGAGGAGGGCTGGCGGCTCTGGATCGCTCGATAGAAGTTGACCGGCGCCACGCGAAAGTTGCTTCCACTCGAGGTCAAGAGCTCCCGGGCGAATCGATCGTACGGCCAGTTCTCTCGGATGGCGTCATGCACCCACCGATGATAGGCCTGCACCGCGTTCGGCCACAGATTACCGGGGAACTCCGACTTGACGCGCAACAGGTCGCACCATTTCAGAGACCAGTAGTCGGCAAACTCATCCCTCTTCAGAAGCTCATCGACGAGGGCCGCTCTCTTGTCGGTCCGACGATCCGCGAGAAAGCGACGCACCTCCTTGGGCAGAGGGAGCGTGCCAATGACGTCGAGATGGACACGTCGGACAAAGACTTCATCGGAACAGAGAGGAGCGGGTTCGAGGCCACACGCCCGAAGTCGAGGTTCAACGAACGAGTCGATGGCGTTTCCCGGGATGCGCTCGCGTTCGGTCTCGAACAAGCCTCCGATCGGCGATCGAGCGTACGCGTTGGCGAGGGGGAATATCGACAGAGCCGCGATCAGAACGAGGACTTCGATCGACCTGGATCGGGAGTGAGAGCCGGGTCCTCCCAGTCTGGCCCGTCCCTGACGGGACGCCATTGTGGTCGAGGCGCAGGACATAATCCCATCATATCACCCGATGTTGTTGGCGCGCCAACCAGGGGACCGACCGTACCAGCCTTCTCGGGGGATCGGGGGAAGGGTGCATGACGCTGGGGTGGCAAAATTCTCGAGGCGGAGGAGGTCTGGTTCTTCTTCGCGGCGAGTTCCGCAAGCGGCCGTAAGGCCGCGAGGACTGTTCGAGCGAGCGAAGAAGAACCAGA
>Ga0074195_1001128_pt1 | contig 40681 bp, 23 predicted proteins | sample EPASupsiteHSE623_FD_64525 | JGI IMG/M metagenome (GOLD analysis project Ga0074195, IMG submission 64525) | Bioremediated contaminated groundwater from EPA Superfund site, New Mexico - Sample HSE6-23 | ecosystem: Environmental > Aquatic > Deep subsurface > Groundwater > Contaminated ...
AATCCCTGAAGCAACCCCTGATTTATTGCAATAACCGTATCTACGCCAGGACCGCCTTCTGTCTGCAGCATCCATTTTGCTTTTGCGGCAGATGTAGGAAAATCCGGAGAATAATTGCTGTCTCGAAAACGCCAGTTATTTGTGAAATCTTTCAATTCTTCCGGAGGCGTAATAATTCCGCCATATGCGCCATCTATATCGTACACATCATTCACTGTCATATTCTCGATATAACCATCATTCATATCTAAAATGATATAACTACCGATAAATCCTCCAGTGGGCCTGATTTCATCGTTATTTTGAAGCAGAATAAGGTATCGGTGCGGGTATCTGTCCCCTAAAAGTTTCATTAATGCAGGAAAATGAGTTGAAGTGCTTTCAAGAATAGTCGTTAAGTCCTCCACATTACTCTTAATTAATGTGATTTTATCTTTTATTTCCTTTGGTAAATTCTTTTCGTTTACTTTGCTCAAAAGATCTCGAGCTTGTGAAATTTCATTTATAGCCAGGTCTGTTTTTTCTAGACCTTTTTTTATTACTTCTGTGATCGATATGGATTTGGACGTGAGAGGATTGTTTTTTGAAACAAAATAAAGAGGGATCTTATTGAATTCTTCTAACGCCTCTGTGAAGTAGTTTCCCGCGTTTGCAAAAAATTTCCCACTAGCTATCAGGTTGTTTATAGCTTGTCCTATGTTTTCGCTTTGAGAATAAAATGACTTATCTGTGCTGATAAACCATAATGTTTTCTCCGCTTCAGAAAATTTTTCAGACGCTTTCGTAAATGATGCCAATGCTTTATCGAACTCTATTTTTGTTGCATTTTTCCCGGCACTAACTAGAAAAGAATATCCCTCATAAGCTGATGAAGAAACTTCTTTTTCTACGTTTTTTCCAATGAAATAAATGTTCAGTCCATTGATCACCAATACAATAATAATTCCAACGATTGCCAATCTTACCAAGCTTCCAAGGAACTTTGGTGGATTGAATTTCGTGCCTTTTATGTAAATGAATTTTTTATCTTCCTTCTCCGTACTTATATCGCTAACTTCTGTTATAGAAGCGGTTCTCTTATATATGATATTTTTACTTTTTTTGATACTTTCCCTTTCTTCTTTTTCATAAGCCACCTCTCTAAGATTGAGCTTTTCGTTCTTGCCTTTTGGATTAATGTCTTGAATCTTGCCCATTTTATCTTATGTCTAAGTAATTTATGGTGACGATTCCATCATTAAAGTAGTTTGTTCCAGAGCTTATGGATTCTAGTGTGTTCAATGCAGGAGGAACGTTTCTGGAATTGAAGAATAGGGGTATCACTTTTGTTAAATTCACAAATGAAATTTCATCTGCACTCTGCAACAGCGGAGAGATTTGATTCTCATAAATAATTGTGGATGTTACTCCTTTTTTATCCCCATTGATGATGTCAATTTTGTTTTTTAAGCTCTCCAAATTATTTGAAAGAATTGAAATATCGTCAACTACAGCGTGGTAAATCCCCCATGGTTGACTTCCCACTTTTATAGATACTATTCTGTGGTCATTGTAGATTTCTTCTGTCCTTGTTATGGCTTCTGGAACTGCTATTACTTCTCTTGCCAAAGTGCCATCTATAAGAGTGTGTTCAACTATCTTTGGCTCAAGAATTCCACCAACCGTTATGAATTTATCAGTTAGATTCTGTAGAGTTGTAACATCTTTTTCTTTGTCCACTAATTTCACTAGAACCGTGTAAACATTTTCACCTTTTTCTCTAGTCAGATCGAATGCAAATTCATCGCTCAATAGTGGCAATATATCGCTTTTGAAATTCGTATCTAGTCCAAAATATTTCTGTGTATAAGTTTGGATTATGTTGTCGAAAAGTAAATCCGATCCATCATTTCCTCCAGAAAGCACTTCGCTGATTCTTCCGACTTGGTATTCAAGATTTTGGCTTCCCCAGAAGATTAATGCATCCGGAGATAAATACTGTAATAGATCTCCTTGGTATTTTGTATCAAATACGATGTACTTGTTATCTTTCAGTTCTGCCCTGTTTAAACTTAGGAAATTTTGTAGAACGAAATTTGTATCTGTAGCTATGATTGCTAATCCATCTGCATCAAATAGTTTCACTAAAGGAGATACTAATTCCAGAGACATCCCGCTTTCGCTTATGTATGAAATCTTTCTTAGGAAATTATTAGTGATGTTACTGAAATCTATGTAAACAAATGCGACTTTGTTTATTGGAAGATTGTCGTCTATCCGTCTGTATTTTGGTGAGTCATAAAGGGCTCCACTTGTTTCTTTCAGATCTATTAATTCTTGCAGTGCATCTTTTCCAAATGTCATGAACACGTAATCATCCATAAATGTCGCGAATGAGCCATTTTGTAGAGTGTATATATCGTAATCTTTGTACTCTGTTTTTGTATTATTTTTGTTCAAAAATAGTTCTGCGTTTGGACGAGAAAGAACCTCTGCGAAATAATACTCGTTAATTACTTCTGCGCTTTTATTTGAGTTTATATATGCAAATCCTATTGATCTTCCAACCCATGGTTTTATATCACTTTCAAAATTTACTGATAGTTTACTTTCAACGTATTTTTGAAGACCATCTCTGGAAAAATCAGGATATTTCACTAGTAGATTCTCTGCTTTTATAACCTGTTTGTGCTCAAAATTCGTATTTAATTCCATTGATAGAATAACGTTTTTATCTGGGAGAGTTTTTGCGATTTGCGTAGCTTTGAATGCTTTGCTGAATAATAAAAAGCCTACTGAAATCAAGATTGATAACATTATCAAAACAAGTATCCCTCCAAAAATAGCTTGTTTGGTTACCCGTCTTTTTGGTTTATCTCCAGAGGCCACTGCTTGAAGATCATGTGAACCTTTTTTGGCTTTCTTTGGTTGTTTTTCTGTATCTAATTTGACATTTTTTTTGCTTCGAGATTTTTTGCCCATATATTCTAGTTTTGTTACTTTTTTTATTAGATTTAATATCGCACATATCGCTTGTAAGTTAAAGCTTTTTTTCGTAGAATGAGAGCCACATAACAAATCTAACATGACAGCAAATGAGTTAAGAAAAAGGTTTATAGAATTTTTTGTGAATGATTATTCACACAAAGAAATTCGTGGAGCCTCTCTTATCCCTGAAAACGATCCTACCGTTTTGTTTACTACCGCAGGAATGCATCCTCTTGTTCCATATCTTATGGGTGAACCTCATCCAGCTGGTACAAGATTAGTAGATGTTCAAAAATGTTTACGCACCGATGATATTGATGAAGTTGGAGACTTTTGCCATCTGACATTTTTCGAGATGCTTGGAAACTGGTCACTTGGAGATTATTTCAAAGAATTGGCTATACAAATGAGTTATGAATTTTTGACTGGAGACGAGAAAAATGGCCGACTGGGACTACCAAAAGAGAAATTGGCGTTTTCATGTTTTGCTGGAGATAATGATGCGCCAAGAGATGATGAGGCATTTAATGTATGGAAAAGTTTGGGAGTTTCTGAAGATAGAATCGCATTCTTGCCAAAGAAAAATAACTGGTGGGGACCTGCAGGAAAAACCGGACCATGTGGTCCTGATACTGAAATGTTTTATTGGACCGGCAGCGATCCTGCTCCAGTAAAATTTGATCCAGATGACTCTACGTGGGTAGAAATTTGGAATGATGTTTTCATGCAGTACAATAAAAATGCTGATGGGAAATATGAGCCATTAGCTAAACAAAATGTAGATACTGGAATGGGGCTTGAGAGAGTTTTGGCTGTCATGAATGGAGTAAAGTCTCCTTTTGAAACCGAATTATTTACTGAAGTTATTGCTGAAATTCGCATGTTGGCTAATTATACTGCGCCTACTGAAAAACAAATTGAATCTGAAAGAATTATTTCTGATCATCTGAGATCTTCTACTTTCTTGCTTGGAGATAATTGTGGAGTTACTCCTTCAAATACCGACCAAGGATATATTTTGCGAAGACTTATTCGGAGGTCCATTCGTCATGGAAGAAAACTTGGGATTGAAGTTAATTTCGCAAGGAAAATCGCTGCAATTTATGTAAAAAATTATGGAGAATATTATGACGAATTAAAAAATAACCAGGAGAAAATATTTGAAGAAATGTCTAAAGAAGAGGAAAGATTTAACAATACAATCGCAAAAGGAATTGGCTTACTTAAAAGAGAAATTGAGCGCATTGAAGTGAGCGGAGCAGAAAAAAGCCCAAAAGCTTTTCCTGAAAATTTCTTTTTTGAAATGTTCGCGACTTATGGATTTCCATTAGAATTAACCCTGGAAGAACTTTCTGAAAATGGATGGATCAAAAATGATGCAGACAAAAAATATATCAATGAATCTTTTAATAAATTCTTTGAAGAACATCAAAAATTATCGAAAGCAGGAGCTGAGAAAAAATTCGCCGGCGGACTTGCAGATAACAGTGATGAAGTGAAAAAGTTACACACTGCTACCCATCTATTGAACCAAGCCTTACACATAGTTTTAGGGCCACATATAATGCAAAAAGGCTCAAATATTACCGCTGAGAGATTGCGTTTTGATTTTAGTCATCCAGACAAAATGACTCCTGAACAGCTTAAGAAAGTTGAAGAAATAGTAAATGACCAAATCAAAAAAGCCCTTCCTGTTGGGTATGAGGAAATGCCTCTTGAGGATGCTAGAAAACTCAATGCTATAGGTGTTTTTGAGGCCAAATATGGAGAAAAAGTTAAGGTATATACAGTAGGTGAAGGCGCCGATATATTCAGCAGAGAAATCTGTGGAGGCCCTCACGCAACAAATACATCCGAACTAAAAAGTTTCAAGATTCTGAAAGAAGAAAGTTCATCTTCAGGAGTCCGAAGAATCAAGGCTGTTATCGGACAGTAGAAGGTTTTTTCAAGACTCTATTTCCTATTAAAACCCACTTATCTGCTCTTTCTATTTTTACGGGGACTATTTCGCCTATAAGTTTTTTGCTACCTTTGAATTGAACTTCTTTGTAATGTTCATCGTGGCCGTGAAGATATCCTTGTTTTTCAAATTCAACCATTACTTGGACAGTTTTTCCTATAAATTTTTTTAATTTTTTCGCTACGACTTTCTTGAGTAATTCGTTTATGGCATGCCATCTTTGGCTCTTTATTCTTTCCGGCACATCGTCTTTTAAATTCTTAGAAGCGAACGTTCCTCTTCTTTCTGAATATTTTGCGAAGTATGCGAAATCAAATTCTACTTTTTCGAATAAATCATGTGTAGATTTAAATTCTTTCTCTGTCTCTCCGCAAAATCCAACGATAAAGTCTGTAGAGATTGCTATTCCTTTTACTGTTTTTCTTAATTTTTTTATAGTTTCTAAATATTTCTCTATCGTATATGGGCGATTCATACGTTTTAGAAGAGTGTTACTTCCTGCCTGCACAGGTAAATGAAGATATGGCATAAGTGTCTTCAACTTTCCTATCGCTTTTATCAAATCATCGGAAATATCTTTTGGATGTGAAGATGTAAATCGTAGACGCTTAAGGCCTTTTTCTGATAACTTATCTATTTGTTCTAAAAGGTATACAAATGGTGTTTTCCCATTTGGAAGATGACTAAAAGTGCCCTCCTGTTTGTCGTATTGGCTTAGTCCATAAGAGTCTACTGTTTGGCCTAAAAGTGTTATTTCCTTGCCTCCTTGCATTACGAATTCCTCGCATTCTTTCAATATATCGGGAACAGATCTGCTTTTTTCTCTACCGCGTGAAAATGGCACTATGCAGTATGTACAAAATTTATCGCAGCCGGTAGATATAGGGATAAACGCCTGAGCCTTTGAAGTGTAAGATGGATTAATTTTGAAATAATCTTCGAGTGATTCCTCTTTTATTGGTTTTAATTTTATTTTTGGATTTAACTCTTTCACTAATCCAGCAAGTTTTGGTAATTCTTCTATGCGTAGTGCGATATCCAATTCTCTAGTCCTATTGAATAACTTGTCTCTTTTCATCGAATAGCGAGAGCTGGATTTCCTTATCATGCAGCCAGTTATAACAACTATTAGCTTTTTATTTTTCTTTCTTAAACGCGGCATTTCAGATAGTTTTCCAAGAACTCTATCTTCTCCTTTCTGGCGAATACTGCATGTATTAAAAAGAATCATATCTGCTTCACTTTCTGATTTAGCAGGCTCATATCCAATAGCCTCTAAATACGTCTTCATTCTTTCCGTATCTGAATAGTTCATCTGGCAACCGTATGTATAAATTAGATATTTCATTTTAGTCTACTATTATTATGTGGCTTGTAATAAGGCCTACTACAACTGTTGAAAGCAATAATGCCCCGAATCCAAGTATTAGAATTGCCCACAGGATTTTGCTTTGTAATATTTTTTTCAACGTTCCTGTTGTGGCATGTCCTATGTCTATTAGAACAGTCATTAATCCCACATATACAAAATATATTCCTGCAAACATGAATGTTATGCCTATGTTGTATTTTAAGTGGTATAGGATTAGCCCTGTTCCTACCAATAAAACTACTGATTGAAGAAAAATTTTCTTTAACATGCACAAAATGGGTTTACATGGTGCCCTCAGCGGGAATCGAACCTGCATCTAGGCCTTAGGAGTGCCTCGTTCTATCCATTGAACTATGAGAGCATGTTACTAAATTTTCTTTAACACTACGTATAATCTTTTATCGTCAGGCAATTCGGACTTTGATTTTACCAATAATTCGTCCTTTTCTTCAATTATATCAGCTCCAAGTTCTTTTAAGTGATCTTTTGGATTCTCGGCACCCATTGGAACGACTACGCGAGGATCTATTGCTTCAAGAACTTCTAGTGCTTTTTTGTTGTCCATATTGCTGCCGTCTCCTACATTTATCAACAAAACATCTATATCTCCTATCTGCTTAACCGTCTCGCTTGATAACACATGCCCAAGGTCTCCAAGATGGCAAATTCTTATACCTTCGACTTCAAACGTGAAAATAAGTGTCGGTTCTCCCTTTTGTCCCTCAGCCTCTTCTTTTGATTTGCTCTTTGTCCACGCCGGGAATGCTGCGATTGGAATTCCTTTTACCTCATATTCTCCAGGCCAATCAAACATTTTTGTAGTTTCGTCCATCTCAATTTCTTCATGATTCTCTGAACTGAAAAGCACTATATCGCCTTGCAACTTTGTAGCTACTTTGTATGGGTTCGTAAGGACTGATACTCCTTTTCCCTTAACTCTAAAGCATTTTTTACCGTACCATGTGATTTCCATATTTGATTTATTATAAGAGTAAAAATTGACGGAAGAAGCATACTAGAATTGATTTTTGTAATCAAGGTTTGCTATATTCCCTCTCGAAAATTAATAAAATTTCCTATGTCAAAAATTACAAAAATTCATGCTAGAGAAGTTCTAGATTCCAGGGGTAATCCTACAGTGGAAGTTGAGGTTTTTACAGAGAAAGGAATGGGTAGAGCTATAGTGCCAAGTGGGGCTTCTACAGGCGTACACGAGGCTTTGGAATTACGAGATGGCGACAAAAAAAGATATAATGGAAAAGGTGTTTTAACTGCTGTCAAGAATGTAAATGATGTTCTAAATGGAGCTCTTATTGGAATGGATAGTGACGACCGTGAATCCGTTGATAAGAAAATGTTAGAGCTCGACGGAACCGAAAATAAGTCTAAATTTGGGGCTAATGCGATACTTGGAGTGTCCATGGCATGCATGAGAGCTTCCGCAAATGAGAGAAATATGTTCTTGTATGAGTATTTGAATCCTGCAGCTAAAATGCTACCTCTTCCAATGATGAATATTATGAATGGGGGTGGCCACGCTGATAGTGGTTTGGATATTCAAGAATTTCTTATTCTCCCGGTTGGTGCGAAAAATTTTGCTGAGGCGTTACGAACTGGTGCTGAGATTTTCCATACTTTAAAAAGCATTTTAAAAGAAAATAAACTTGGAACTGCTGTAGGAGATGAAGGAGGGTTCGCTCCAAATTTACCAAATAATGAAGCTGCTTTAGATTTCATCGTAAAGGCGATTACTCAGGCTGGATACCAACTTTGGAAGGAGGTAATGATTGGTGTAGATGTTGCAGCAAGTGCTTTTTATAACGGAGAAAAGAAAACTTATAATATAAAGGTTGCCGGAAAACCAGAAGAATTATCAAATATAGATCTTGTAAATTATTATGATGTTTTGCTTAGAAAATATCCGATTATTTCAATCGAAGATGGACTTTCTGAAGATGATTGGGATGGATGGAAAATTTTAATGGATAAAGTTGGAAAGACTATTCAAATAATGGGTGATGATCTTTTTGTAACTAATATTAAGCGTTTAAAAAGAGGTATTGATGAAAAAAACACTAACTCAATTTTGATAAAACTGAATCAGATTGGTACAGTAACTGAAACAATCCAGGCTATAGAAATGGCTAAAGCTGCGAAATATACAGCTGTTGTGTCTCACAGAAGTGGAGAGACAGAAGATTCTACAATCGCTGATTTTGTTGTTGCGATGGAAACTGGTCAAATCAAAACTGGCTCTCTTTCTAGAACTGATAGAATTTGTAAATATAATCAATTACTTAGAATCGAAGAGAATCTTGGAGCGAAAGCAGATTATATTGGTGGACGTGCTTTCTACAACTTGGAAGATGGGTATAAAGATGCTCATTAATTTTTCTCATGTTAACAAGAATTAAAAAATCTACAGCGTATAAATTGCTCCCAAAAAGAGATGCAAATTCTCATAAAGGAGATAATGGAAAAGTGCTAATTATTGGCGGAAGCATAGAATATTATGGCGCACCGATTTTGGCTGGGCTTGGCGCTTTAAACAGCGGAGCTGACCTCATTTACATATGGGTTCCCGAATGTAATTTCGATATAACCAGAAGCATGTATCCAGATTTTATCGTTAAGAAATTTAAAGGTAATTACTTAACTCCTGAAGTCGTTGATGAGATCGTGGAATTTGGAAAAGAAATGGATAGTATTCTTATTGGGCCTGGACTTGGAAAAGAAGAAGAAAGTGTTTCGGCTGTCGTGAAGATTTTGAATGAATTACATGTTCCTACGGTTCTTGATGCCGGTGCTATTTCCGCTTTAAAAAAGATTACAAAATTTCCGCTACAGCAACCTATGACTATCACTCCTCATCATAATGAGTTTCACAATTTGATTGATAAAGACATCATGGTTTCTGAGGAAAATTCCAGATCTGTTGTGTTACTTCGATCGCTTTCCATGGATTTACACATCAATGTTTTACTAAAAGGTCCTCTTGATTTTATTTCTTCCGAAGAGGGATTTGTGGAAGTGAATGAAACTGGGAATGCCGGGATGACTGTCGGTGGAAGTGGAGACGTTTTAGCTGGAATTGTGGCTAGTTTTATGGCTCAGGGGCTAGATGGATTTGACGCTTGCAGAAGCGCTGCGTACTTCTTTGGAAAGACTGGAGACATGCTCAAAAAACGTAAAGGATTCTTCTACTCAGCTAGTGAACTTGCAAGTGCGTTTCCGTTTGTGATTTAAACTTTTAATTCAGGTCATGGCAGAATGTAGTAAAAATAATTTTACTCATCTATCCTTTTGCTTAAATATTGGCCGAAGACTTGAGTTCTAGCCTCATCCGTTTTTGGGCCATTATTTAATCGCAAAAGTCGTCGAATGTCGCAAAATTATTTTTACTACCTCCTGCCACTTGCTTAAAGTGATTTATTTAAACCATTTATCCATTTCTTTTGCAGTAACTTTTTTGTTTTTCATAATCACTGCACGCTTGCGCAAGATTCGTGGAAGTTTTTTTAAGTATGATAAATAGCTCCCCCAGAGATATGGCTCTTTAAATGTTATATAGAATGGAGTCAGTATCATCACAGGGAATATTTTGTGGAAATTCTTGAAGAAGTTACTCCAGAGATCGTTCTTTTTTACCATCAAAAGTTGATTTTGGAAGGAGAGTTTTTTCTGGAATTTACTAAGAGCTCCTCTGCTTTCGATAATGTCCAAAATTGATAATTTTTTACCTGTTCCTGTTCCTCGTCCATGATATGCGACAGCTTCTGGAAGGTATAAATTCTTCCATCCATAAAGCAAAAATCTCCATGAAAGATCTACGTCTTCTTTGTACATGAAGAAATCTTCATCGAAATATTCGTCCCATATTTTCACGTCTTCTAATGCTTTTATTCTATAAACCGGACAAGCGCCTGAAACTCCAAAAACTTCTTCATCTTCATTAAATTTTCCTTCATCTATAACCCCCTGACCACGATCTACTACTCGCCTGTTTTTGTAGGCCAGAAGCCCTGTAGTGTCGATTATGTCTGTTGGCTTATCGTTATTGAAATCATATTTGTATACTTTCCCGATGGCAGATGCTGCGCGAGAGTTTTTCTTCATTTTTTCAATAATTTTTTCGAAATAATCCGGAGTAAAAATAATATCCGGATTTACGATTGAAACAAATTCCGCACCTCTTCCTATTGCCATTTTGATTCCTTGATTTGCCGCTTTTGCATATCCTTTGTTGTCCGAATTACTGATGATTGTGAGTTTTGGATTACCATCAAATTGCGCATGCATATAGTCTAAACCTGAGCGATCTGGAGAAGCGTTATCTATAAAAATTATGTCCAAATCTTCGTAAGTTTGTGAAACCACTGACTGCAAACAACCTTTCAGAAATCCAGGGGTATTGTAATGGATTATAACTACAACTATTTTTCCTTTACTGGCCATAAAAAATGGTTATTTTTTCTTGTTTTTGACTAGTCAAAATTGCTATACTTTGCCGGTGCTTGCATTAGTCTATAAAAGAAAATCAATTATGTCTACTTATCTTTTTACTTCCGAATCCGTAACCGAGGGACATCCTGATAAAATGGCAGATCAGATTTCTGACGCTATTTTGGATGATTTGCTTAAACAAGATCCGTATTCAAGAGTTGCTTGTGAGACTTTAGTGGCTACAGGACTGGCTTTAGTAGCTGGCGAGATTACTACAAAAGGATATTGTGACGTTCCTGAAGTTATCAGAGGAGTAATCAAGGATATTGGTTATACAGACCCAAGTTATGGGTACGATTACAGAACTTGCAGCGTACTTACAGCTATCGATAAACAGAGTCCGGATATCGCACAAGGAGTTGATACCGGCGGAGCTGGAGACCAAGGAATGATGTTTGGATTTGCTTGTAATGAGACTCCAGAACTTATGCCTATGCCGATAATGTTTGCTCACAAAATGGCTATGAAATTGGCAGAAGTAAGAAAAAATGGAACTCTAAAATACTTGCGACCAGATGGGAAAACTCAGGTTACCGTAGAATATGACGGGTACAAAGCTATTCGCGTTCATACTGTTGTAATCGGGGCTCAACATGATCCGGACGTATCCCGTGATCAGATTCAAAAAGACGTAATTGAGCACGTAGTAAAGCCAATTTGTGGCAAATATATAGATGATAAAACTATTTATCATGTTAATGCTACCGGAAAATTTGTAATTGGTGGTCCTCCTGGAGATACAGGACTAACCGGAAGAAAAATTATAGTTGATACATATGGTGGAATGGGACGACACGGTGGTGGATGTTTTTCCGGTAAAGATTGTACAAAAGTGGATAGAAGTGGCGCCTACATGGGAAGGTATGTAGCAAAAAACATAGTTGCTGCAGGATTGGCTGACAGATGTGAGATTCAGGTCGCATATGTAATTGGCGTGAAGGAGCCTGTTTCATATCATGTGGATACCTTTGGAACTGGAAAACTCACAGATGAGAAACTCGGACAAGTTATTAAAGAAAATTTTGATTTCACTCCGAAAGGAATTATCGAGCATTTGAAATTACGAGAACCTCGATTCAGAAAAACCGCAGCCTATGGCCATTTTGGAAGAGAAGAAGATGGGTTTACATGGGAGGCTACAGACAAAGTGGAAAGTTTAAAAAAATATTTATAACACAAAAATAATGAAAGATTATAAGGTAAAAGATATGAGACTTGCCGATCAGGGACTTCGAAATATTGAGCTCGCAGAGAGCCAAATGGGTGCGCTTATGGAAGTTCAAAAAGAACTTAAGAAGTCTAAGATTTTCAAAGGATTACGAATCGGAATGGCTTTGCATGTTACGAAAGAGACTGCCGTTTTAGTAAAAACTTTGATTGCCGGTGGTGCAGAAATTTGGATTACTGGATGTAATCCTCTTTCCACTCAAGACGATATTGCCGCAGCTCTAGCCAAATCTGGAGTGCATGTATATGCACACAAAGGTGAGAACACGAAAGAATATTATGAATTTTTGAATGATGTAATTGCCGGGAAACCTCATATCACTATCGATGACGGATGTGATCTTGTTTCTGAAATTCACAAAAATCATAAGGGATTAATTCCAAGTTTGATTGGAGGATGTGAAGAGACAACTACCGGAATTATCAGACTTAAAGCCATGGAAAAAGATAAAGCTTTAAAATATCCAATCGTTGCAGTGAATGATAATCTGACGAAACATTTGATGGATAATTACTATGGAACCGGCCAATCTACTCTTGATGGGATTATGCGCGCATCAAACTTTTTGTTTACTGGAAAGGTTTGTGTAGTCGCCGGATATGGGGATTGTGGAAAGGGCGTGGCACTTCGATTAAAGGGTCTTGGGGCAAATGTCATTGTAACTGAAGTAAAGCCGTTTAGAGCTCTTCAGGCTGTTCGAGATGGGTATCGAGTCATGCCTATGAAAGAAGCTGCGGTAATAGGAGATTTATTCATTACCGTTACAGGGGATGTTGACGTTTTGACATACGATCACGTGAAACTTATGAAAGAGGGCGCAATTTTGTGTAATAGTGGGCATTTTGACTGCGAGATAGATGTTGATGGAATAAAGAAAAAATCTAAAAAAGTAAGAGAGATGAGACCATTTATGGATGAGTACACTGTGGAAGGAGGCTCACTCGGTACTGGCGGCAAGAAAATCTACATCTTGGGAGATGGCCGTCTTGTTAATTTGGCGGCCGCAGAAGGACATCCTAGCGATGTAATGAGCTTGAGTTTCTGCGGGCAAGTTTTTGCATGCAAATATTTGGTTGAGAATAAAGGCCGCTTAAAACCTGCTGTATATACTCTACCTGAGGATATTGATATTTATATTTCCGAGCTTCAATTAAGAGTTATGGGAGTAAAAATTGACAAACTCACTCCTGCACAGGAGAAATATCTCGCAAGTTGGGAGAGCGGAACGTAATAGGAATGGAATGAGGGGCGACCTGGGCTGGCCGCCCTTTTTGAGGCATTTCTTTTTGGCTTAGCCCCACTACATTGGGCTTGGCGTTTAGTTTTATTTCTAGGCAAGAATGCAGTGGAGCCAAGAATTTCCTATGGTGCGTTATTGTTATACCAACTAAACATTAAAAAATTATTAAAAAATTCTAAACTCATAGACTCCACGCTTAAAATATTGTAAAACTATTTTTAATGACAGGGGAATGGCTTGCTTTAGCCGTCCCCTAAAAACGCTCAAATCTCGTTTTAGAGATTTATTAGAAGATTTTTCTTGTTTATTTATAAAATACTCTCAAAGAAATGCTTATCGTGGCAGCTTTAAAAAAGTTTTTTTGACCTCTTATTTTGCTGTTTCGAGTTCTTTTAGAAGTCCTTCGTAAGCTTTTGCCTCGCTCTCTATCTGTTTTTTCATTGTCAGTTTAAACTTCCCTTCCGGAGTGTTTGGATCCGCAAAGATATCTTTCTGTGCCGCTTCTGTAAACTTGGCTGTAATCGCCTCTTTATCATCTGCAGAGTACCTCTCATTCCCATAAACTATATATGATTTCCCTGTTTGGCTTACTAGTAATACCATTGGACCGCTAAATTCATTCTTTTTTGTCATAGTTTGGTCTTTTATTGAATATTGTTGGATTTCTGCCCAAACTTGGTAATTTAAGCCAACCACTCCCATTTCTTTTTTACTAAAATCTTCAACTCCGTCTAAGTGAGTATAGTTAACAAATGTTTTATCTGTGTCTTCAGCTTTGAATATCTTGGTCCCAATATATTGTTTTGCTGTTTCTCTTAGAGTTCTTGATTCCGGATCATCTTTTACGTTCTCATTCATTTCACATCCACAAGCATCACCTGCCATAAAACGTACATAATACTGAGGGCAAGAAAATGCGATTTTCGAGCAGTCATAACCTTGGATGTATTCTTTACTAACTTCTTTTTGTCCTCCGCATCCTGATAGAACTAATATTATAATTCCAAGTATTAAAGTCTTTTTCATATGTGTGATTTTTTTAAGTATATGCTGAATGATTTTTATATTATTTTTAGAATTTAGGCAACAAAAAAGGACTCCCCTTTCGGGGAGTCCTTTGAATGAAGTTCTATATACTTAATCTTTTGAGATTAAATATTAGTTAGCTTCGTTGATCTTTGTACCATCAACATCTGTGTAACTTAGACGTAGAGCGTCCCAAGCTGCAGCTGTGTCTGTTGAATCTGTGTACTGGATATTTCCTGCTCCATTTAGATCACCTAGATCTACCTGGATGTATCCAAGTCCGTCTGTATCTCCATCAAGTCCTGCAATATCAGCCTTTACAAGGAAGTATGTTGTTGTACCAGGCTCTAGTTCGTCGTCTGTTGTTGCGAATCCATCGCCTGCAAAATCATCGACATCGAACGTGATAGTATCAGCAGAAGTTAATTCTTCTACTTCACCTCCTGCTGTGTAAACTGCATCAATTGCTGCGTCTGCACCACCTATTCTCTTCAATGTGAGTCCACCTGCTCCAATCATGCTTACATTAGCAGCAAGGTCTGATCCGTTTGAACCAGTTATGTTTAGAGATAGGTCTGTTAGGTATGTCTTGATAGCTTCACCATCTTCTTCGTCATTGCTTGTAGCAGCTGTTACAATCTTGATGATTGCAACGTTATTCATTCCATTAGTCAAAGCTGATGGTAATGAGTTTCCGCTATAGCTAGATACTAACGCAACTTCGGTAATCATTGTTGCCAATACTCCAAAGGTGTTAGATGCATCTGATATTACTGCACCGTCTTCAGCACCTTCATAAACAACTTCCCCTGCGTCAATGTTGTCTGCATCTACATCGTCATCATCGTTTGCTCCGTTCTCTAAGTCGTTTCCTGATGACACCCCTTCAGCAGAAACGTCTCCATCCTCATCGTCTATTGCAAGTGCAAGAGTTACTGCCCCCTCATCTAGAACGCCTAGTTCATCTTTTCCGTATGGATTTAGAACTAATTTTACATATACGTTCTTTGTTGTTTGTCCAACAACGTAATTTAGGTTGTTGAATGTAACAGTATCTCCTGTAACTGCTTTTCTTCCAATTTCTGTAGTTTTATCGTTGTCGTACAATACTACCTCGCTTACAAGATTGTCGAAGTTACCTGCACCCATTCCTGCAGCTGTGAAGGTAACATCCTTCAATTTTACATCTTCGTTCTCAGCTTTTAGCTTGTATGAAGCAACGAAGTCTGATGTTGCTCCAGCTAGAACAAATTTGCTTCTGTTTGTAGCAGAATTTGAATTGTCTACAGATACGTATAGGATTCCTGTTCCATGTAATGCAACAGTTCTTCCTGATGATACTCCATCAGCAAGTGTTCCATCTACTGGAGCTGTGTCCTGAGAAACGTATACTGGGTCAGATTCACTATCTTCCAATTCAAGTCCGTACAATTCTAAAGTAAAGTCGTCTCCATCGTTTGTGTCGTCATCTACAAAGTCTGCTAACACTCTAAATTTAACTTTTCCTCCCTTTGGAACAGTAACGCTTAGGTTGTCAAATGTTACCATGTCGCTAGCTGCTTGTGATCCAGATTTTGTCTTTACAGTTGTCTCTGTAGTTCCGCTAACTGAAACCAGCTTAAGCTGTGAAACATGTGAAGACGCAAGATTTCCTGCAGCATCTTCTACTGTTAATTCTTTCAACATTACATCTGAGATCTCAGCTGTCTCTTCCAATTCGAATTCAAGTACATTTACACCAGCTGCTCCAACTACAACTTCTGTATCTGCTAGTGATTTCATGCTCAATGTAACTCCTGCTGCCTCACCACTTACAGTTTTGAATGTAAGAGCTGATGGAGTGATATCTGTTACATATTCGTCATCATTTGTTTCCTTTAATTCGATACCATCTGTATTAGTTCCGTCACCAATATTTGATATTGATAAACGGAATGTATCTGTGTTTACATCGTCTACATCTTGTGTATCTGCACGTACCTGGAATTCATATGTTTCTCCATTTTCAAGTACTATTCCAAGATCGCGATCATAGATTGTCGCAGATGTAGTAGCTCCGTTTGCAACTGTTAGATCAAATACTGTTGAATTTGTTACATCATACAGTTCAATATTTTCTAATAAATCGTTAACGTTCTCTGTTCCAGTAGTCATTGTTCCATTGAAAGCTTCTAACTCTAGGTTCTTTCCTGCATTTACAGTAATTTTGAAAGTACCGAACACTACGTTAGTTTTGTCTTTTTGTGTAGTAGTTGCTGGTTCTACTTTTGTGATAGCAACTGCTCCTGCACCAATTAGTACATCGTCTACATCTGCTGTAGTTAAACCATTTTGTACTCCTACTCCGTATCCATATTTCTGACCGACTCCTACGAAATCAATATTGTCGTCCAGTATGAATTCGAGACTGCTTCCAGCCTCTCCAATGATATCTGCAACGATTGTAAACTTTTTAATTTTTCCGTCTTCTATTAACATTGGATCATCAAGAACGAAAGTTACATAGTTGTCGTTCATTGTTCCCTCTGCTATGTCAGATCCTGCGTATTGAAGTCTTACGTTCTCAACAGCATCTTCGAAGTCTGCATCTCCATTCTCTTTTAATGTAAGAGATGTGAATTCTACATCTTCATCAGATGCTTCTAATTTTATCTTTCCTACTACAGCATCTGTTTCTCCAACCTTAACGTCTGCTGGAGCTCCGTCGTCATCTATTGCAACTTCTCCTGCAGGTACATCAACGAAAGAGAAGTTCTCTCCCTTTGCTGGGAAATCACCTGTTACATCTCCGTTTGTAGATACGTCAGTTTCTGCCTTGATCGCAAAATTGTGAATACCACTGGCTACGGTTGTATCCGTAGTAATCATCAAGAAGATTGTTTTTGTCTCTCCTTCTGGAATTACGAATCCTCCTCCGATCATTGAGAAAGAAGTTTGATCGTCTGAATTGATGCTTGTCTTTACTTTTGAAATTCTGTTTCCATCTTCATCTTTCAAAACTAGACCTACTACATCATCAGTTCCACCCACTCCTCCGTGTGTAACTGTCAAACCTGTTACAGTTACATCATCGCTTCCTGCCTCGAAATCCCATCCAGCAACCATAACGTTAGCACCTGCTGGTACATTGTCTCCTGCTGGAGTTTCGTCAGAAAGATTTACCTCTAGCTCACAATCTGTGCAAGCTGGAGCCTCTGGAGTTTCTGCTGTTCTTTCTACTGGAGTAAGTGCGTTGTTGATCATCACTGCAGCATCTGCACGGATGATTGGAACGTTTGGTGCAAAATTTCCGTTTTTCAATCCGTTAACTACTGACCAGTGATAAGCTGTTTCAACAGCATCTATTATCCACTGTTCAGTTCCTAGGTCTGGGAATGTAGCCTCTGCTGGATCATAGGCAGCAAGACCAAATGCGTTTCCTACCATCTTTGCAAGTTGAGCACGAGTTACAGGATCATTTGGGCCAAATTTGCCAGTGTTTCCATATCCGCTAACTACACCGTGTGCAAATGCGATGTCGATATATTCTTTCATTTTTCCATCCCAAGCTGTTGCGCTAACATCTGAAAAATTAGATGTCTTGCTTGGATCTGCCTGTAGGCCAGATGCTAAAACAACCATCTTTGCAACCTCAGCTCGGTTGACATTTGCGGTTGTGTTGAAATACTCTTTCGTGCCATCTATCACACCTTTGCCTACTAGGTTCTGAACCGCTGCGTAAGCATAGTGGTCTTTTGCTAGATCCTTGAATGTAAGGTCTCCAGCAATAGCCGTAGAGGCCACAAAAGTAGACAAGACTGCCACTAATGATAGTGAGGCAATCATTGTGCGAAAGTTTCGCATAATTTTTGTGGTTAAAAATAACTAAATAAATACGTTTATCTTTTCTATATATATAAAGTTTCGATCGACTGATCCTATATAAAGGAGACGGTCAATCAAAACACCTATTTCTTTTGTTGTTTACTCAATCCCCTGATTTTCAAGGATCTAAGCCCACTTTTATGACCTTCTGCGCCCCTCAGCTCGAAGATCATATATATATAAGGTAGTCGTTGATGAGATTGATTAGCCGGATATTCACATAATATCGACGCCTTGTATTGGCATCTCCATGCTGTTAATTTTGGCTTCGGGCACTTGAATAGTTCTTTTTTTGATCGTGAGTAATTTACCAAACCGACTACTCACGGTCAATCATTTCTCGGCTAGATTTCAATATATTTCTTGCAGTATACAGTAAAGTGTATTGATCTATCACGCCCTGGCTATTTGCTCTTTTGCTCTTCGTATTGCGCTAAAAATAAAAATCAAATGTTCAACATGTATAACTCATTTTGTTGCATTTCGTTTCGATTTTCATGGTGACATATTCTTGAGATATTGCGGAGCTTAATGTTGGGTGTTTCCTGTTGACTTTTTTGAAAATGTTTTATTGCCATTGGTGTGTAAACGAGCGGGTACTCGCCGACAGTATAGATCTTGAAAGAGTGCCAGCATGACACGCAAAAATCGCGAATTATTTAAGTCTAGATATGTCGCTCCTGGACTCGGCGTTTGAGGGATTGACTATGGCGAATGTTGTTTTGAATTATCCCTCTAGGCCGATGGGCATGTTTATTGTGAACTTTTTGGATTTTTGATGAGGCTGATTTCTTGCTTTTTTGAATGAAATGTGTTCTGAGATTTTAGCTCTTTGCCTATTTACAAGTTTAAATTTGTTTGTATTTTTCGAGAAAAATGTTTAATATTTTCTGTATGAAGAAATTGTTAATAATTGGTAACGCTCCGCTACCAAATGAGAGTACAAAATCTAGGCCTGCTGCTGGACTTCGAACTTATCAATTCCTGAAGCCATTTCTTGGTGTTTCCGAAATTGAAATTTCTGATAAAGATCATGCTTTTTCAGCTAAAAAAGGCCCCGCATATGTTGTTACATTAGTTACAATTGCGATGCCTGATTGCTACGAAGATGCGCCAGGGAATAAGGAAATTCGCCATTCTGATAAATTTTCCGAATTTCAAATCTCAAAAGATGACTCTAACCTCCTTCCGACTATTCAGAAAATTCATGATGAATTTATTCCGGATGCCATAATTAGCGTAAACACCTATCCTTCTTATATTGCTTCATCTTTAACTTCGCAGGCTCCTCTATGGTGTGATCTTAATGGATGGATCATGGCTGAAGCGCAAGCACAAGCCTATAAAATGAATTCAAATAATTATCTTGCACACTATTTTCAGATGGAAAGTGCGATCTTGAAACGTGCAGATAAAATTTCTACAGTTTCAAAAGCCCAAGCACATGCCGTAACTGGCGAATTGGGATTCATTGGAAGGTTAAATGGAGAAACGTTTCCTTACAGATTCACTCATACTATTCCAAATGGGACTGAATTTTTTGATGAAGAAGAATCCATAGTTGAGGGCAATTATCATGGAGATGAAGCCAAAACTAAAGAAGTGAGTGAGAAGATAGAAAAGATTTTTGATACAGTTCCAGGCGATACTTTTGTCCTTTTATGGATGGGTGGATACAACACATGGGTAGATGAAATCACTTTATTTAAAAGCGTAGAGGACTCGATGGAAAAATGTCATAAGCTTTATTTTGTCTCTACCGGTGGTGAAATTCCCGGATTGGATAATGAAACTTTTATAAAGTTTAAGAAAATGATTGGCGAGTCGAAATACAAAGATCGATTTGTGTTTTTGGGGTGGGTGGATACAAAAGATATCCCTTATATATATTTGAGATCAAATGCCGGATTAAACGTAGACCGAAAATGCACCGAGACCTTTACCGGAGCTAGAAATCGGATAAATGAGATGATGAAATTTAAAGTTCCTGTAATTACAACCCTTGGAAGTGAAATTTCTTATGAGGTCGCTCGAATTGATGCAGGGATCGCAGTAGAAAGCGGTAAACATGAAGAGTTAACTTCTGCAATTGAGAAAATGTATATCGATTTCTCTGATCACCATGGATATAAAATAAAAGAATATGGACAAAATGGATACGAATATATCAAAAAGGAATGTAACTACGAAACGTTACTAAAACCTTTGATAGATTGGCTGGAAAATCCTCGACAGGCGCCCGATAGAAACATTGATGTAAGCCTAAAATCTAAATTTTCAATCCGAACAATTTTCACATATATCAAAAAAAGTGGAATTAAAAAATTCCTCAGAAAAGCTCTTCAAAAAACGAAAAGCTTTGTTTCGAAGATTGCCTCAAAAATAAAGGCTAAGAAACAGGGTAAGAATTAGACTTCTTTTTTAAAATTTGACAATGAGAAAGGGTTGATTTGTTGTATATAAATTTATAATAATGGGAGTTAGTTTTTGCTTTTGATGCAAAATTTATAAATATATTGAAATAAACAACTCATTTAGCCCCTCACTTCTATGAGAATGACCTCGTTTTCTTCGCTTTTTCTTAGGAAAGCAAAAAGTACTTTTAGCGTGGTTGGAATTATTACGATTTTAACCAGTATTGTTCCAGCTACTGCATTTGCTGTGAATCCTGATCCTGTAACTGTAAATGGGAGTACCGTAGAAATGATTACCGATAATCCTGATGATATTCATGTTATATATACTTTTCCAGGGCAAGTCCCTGCTGATTACCGAGCTGGATTAGTATCATCTCCCACCAATTCATTTCCTCTACATGCTGTAGCTCCGGAGATTGTAGATATGCAACCATCTTCCCAATCTTGGACAAGTACCGATCCAGCTACCGGATATACAACTTTAGATTTGGATTATGATAATTCATTAGGAAGTTGTTCCAATGCTTATGTATTAACAACAAATTTTGACCAACAGCGCGTTTTTAATATTTCCAGAGATTGTGGTGGCGGAGGTGGAGATGAGGGAGATGGGAATCCTTTGTCTTGTCCCGTTCTTGCCGAGGGAACAAGCGATGACGATGTGTACTTTTATTTTGTCCCGGATGGAGAAAGTTGTGCCGACGGAGAAAAAATACTTCTTGATGCTCAATGGTGGGATGGCTGGCTTATAAATCCAGAGGTATATTCCGCTACGGATCCTGATGTTACTGTAACCGGTCCTTCCGAAGGATATCCGCAGCTGAATGAAGAGGGAAATGTTGTAATTCTTCATTTTCCCGTATCTATAGATGAGGGTGACAGTAATTTTTATTTTTACTACGAGCCTTCATGGAATCCTTCTCCAGTATATGCCGGAGATAGTCCTGGAGGAGATGATCCGGGTGGTGGGGACGAACCCGGTGGCGATGAATTTTTAAATCCGGCTTGTTTCGATTTCGACAATGAAAATGATTGTTCAAGTGAGGAAAATGATCCTGCTTGTGAATGGCAGACTCCTCAAGGGAATCCTGCATTCTGTGCTCCAATGGATCCATGTAAACAATATGTGGATCAGGGAACTTGTGAGGGGGCAGCACCTGGAGGCATGTCATGTAAATGGCAGCAAATGCCCGGAACCGTTGGACAATTTGAATGTCTTTTGGATATGAAATCCAATTATCCGTCCATGGATGGGGAAGCTATTGATGAAATATTTACTTTTCCTCAACCATTTAATAATTCCGGAAACCCCTGGACTGATGGTGATCCGTATGCTCTTGATAATCGTCCTTTCAAAATGATGCAGGGTGTCCCAAAAAGGTGGACAAGCAATAATGCTCCAACCATTATTGGATTCCCTGATGATGCTCCGAGCACTGAACAACTTGAGAATATTACTGATTATGTAAAAATTTATAAGAAAGATAGTGACCTATGGGTGGATGCTACTTCTAATTTTACTTTTACATTTTTCCCTGCACCCGATGATTCATTAGAGGACAGGATAATTGTTACTACAAACAGTGATTTACAAGCGTATGCAACTTATCGAATTGCCGTTAGTGGATTAATGAAAGAGGCCGGAGAGGTGGATGTGTTATATGGAGGGCAAACAAACGCCTGTCCGGATGAGAGTGGTGATTTATGTTTTACTTCCACATTTTCTATAGGAACCAGCGTTGCTCCCGAATATGGTTATCAAGGTGCACAGGGCGATAGTAATGGTGGGTGTGGACCAGGAATAGATTTTGCCGTTGAGTGGCCTTTTGATGGGGCTACTGGTGTAAATCTTGATGCTGTGATGAAAATTATGGATTGTAATGGGGCCATGCAAGAACCAAATTTGCAATCTGGAGATGTTGTTCTTCAGCAAGAAACCGAAGGTGATCCGGTGCAAGTTACTACAAAAGGAGATTTTGTTGATCCTGCCGGTAATCTGATCATGAAACCTGAAATTCCTTTGAACCCATTTACGGGTTATGCATTGATGCAAGAAGAAACGGCTTTGAGTAGTTTCGTTACAGGCAATGGCTTCAATCAGGGGAGTGGAGCCGGTGGAGGTGGAGGAATGATGACGTTTGGAGAGGGGCAATTGGTAATCAGTTTAGTGGATAATGAGGGGGAAGCCTATACGGTTTCTGAAGGTCAGTCTTTGCCAATAAATGTGCAGTGTGGAAATTTGCCAGAGATGTCTCCTCAAGGTGGAATGGGAATGGAGCCTATTGAAGATATGTTTGGCATGGATGTAAAAGTAAATGCAGGTCAGTCTATGGTTACGTTAAATGGGGTTCCGACTCCATTAGACGGTGAAGGGTTTGAAAATCCTTGTATAGTAACCTTGAGGCCCGATGCTCAAAATGTTGTTATGGGCGATGGATATTTTTATACAGGAGGAGTTGATAGTTCTCCTGTAGATGAAGAAGATCATCCAATCTTTGGTGACTATTCCGTGAATGATGATTTTTCGATGCCAATGCCTCCAATGCATAAATATGCCGAGGTTTGGTTTGGTGATGATGATGGAGAAGAGGTGGAAGGAAATCCTCATGTTGCCGTTTTAAGCATGCAGGTAGAAGATATTTCTCCTGGAACTCTTCAAGGAGTTGTATGCTTTAACAGTTATGATGGGGATGGAGGACTTGAGGAATGCGACGATGAGGATATATTGATGAATGATGTAGAGGTTAGTTTGTTCCCTCTCAATCCTCAACAAGGAAATTTTGGAATGAATCCTTTGGTTGTCACTGATGGTGATGGAGAATTTATCTTCCCCGGAACATTTGTTGGAGAATATATGCTTGAGGTTAGGAATAGGCCGTCTAGTGGACAAAATTTCAACTATTCAACTGCCATAACCGTCGATGGAAATACAGATTTGGATGTTGTGGTCGATCCCGGACTGACTTTGAATGTAATGCTCGATAATACTTCTGAGTGTTGGGATATGCCTGATGATCCTTTCATGCCCGCTCTGCATTTCAACTTTATGCCAAACAGTTTTGGACCAAGTAAATCCGGAGTATTTGGAGGTAAAAATATGGCCGAGATAATAGATAATGAAGATGGAACTTATACTATTCCAATCTCTGGATTCAAAGAAGATGAAACATATAGTGTATTTATTGACACTCCCGGGTGTAAAAACATCAAAGACAATGTCACTTTTGAAACCGAAGATACTGAGTTCTCAGGAATTCTTGATGCCGGAATAACTATTTTCGGAAGAGTTGTAACTGATGTGAATAACCCTGACACCACAGGTGTTGCCAATATGGGATTTGGAGCGATGATGAATACAACCATGGGACCTGGAGGATTTGGTGGTTTCGTCGGATCAGGTACGGATTCCGAAGGTAATTTTGAAATGGCTGGATTGGATACCGGCACATGGCAATTCCAGGCTTTTGATGGCGGATTCGAGGGCTCACAAAAAAGCTTCTTAGCTAACACCGGTAGTTTAGGTGTAAATGGGACTTATCTGGTTACCGGAAATGCCGAAGACCTTCTGCTTGTTGTACAGCAAAATAAGAGAGTTAATATCTCTGTAAACGATGGAGTGAATTTGGTTAAGGATGTGATGATAGATATAAATTGTGATTCCGGGAAAAATGTTCACCTGGGTCATGCAAATAATGTGTGGACATTCTTGCCACCTTCTGACACTTGTAGATTTTTTGTACATCCAAAGAGAGGTGGGTTTCAGTCACTTGAAAATTATGAAGTGGCTATAGATCCTGGAATGTCTCCTCAAAATATTACTTTAGCTGTAAATGGCTTTAATAAAGCATTTAAATCAAATGGTATTGATGGATCACTTAAGGCCACGAAATCTACAATAAGCCCTGGGCAACATGTCACCTATAAAGGGCACCTAGAGTCTACAAATGGATCACCTCTGTCCGGGACCGCAAGAATAACATTCCCGGATATTGATGGAGATGTATTTACATCACTGGGCGGATCTGGTTGTACACAGACTGAGACGGAATATAGTTGTCCAATTCCCGATGAATCAAATGTATTCAATTTTGCTGTAGAGATGGTTCCGGACACGGACTATGAAGCTGATTTCTTGAATGTGTCTTTATATTTGGATGACGTCAATATAGATAATGTATTTACAGATATTACAAACCTTACCGTAAATGCTCCTAGTTATATTCCGACTGGTACGCCATTTACCGTTTTTGGAGAAGCCGCAGGTGGATCTTCTATCACTTTGACCGCAAATGGTATAGATGGAACCATTGGAACTGCCAGCATGAATCCAAAGAGTACATGGTATTCAATCCCAAATGTCACAATTGATGAGGATGGCGAATACGTCCTAACCGTCACCTCTGAAATTGCCGGTATTATGACTACTGAAACGAAAAATGTTATCGTTGGAGATACGGCTACCGTAGATAACGTTACCGTAGGTAGTAATGGAAATAATTTTATTAGTATAAATTCATTAACAGGACTCCCCTCAGGACAAATATTTGAAGGGAATCCTCTTAATATTGCCGTCACTTTCACTGATTCGGTTGAAAATCCGGTTGTGTCTTTCTTGGGAACTGATTACGACATGACTCAAGGCGAAGGTGATACTTGGACACTTTCTATTCCTGCCGGATGGACAGGGTATGGAAACGCAAGTTTGGATTTAACTTATGATGTGGATGGTGAATCTTTGAACTATGGATCTATCGGTGAGATTTTGATACTCATAGATCCTTCCGGTTATATATACGACACGGATACAGGAAATAGAATTGAAGGGGCTACTGTCACTTTGTATCAATTGGTAGATGCGGTGACAGATGCCGTCATAACTTCTATCGTTGGGCCTGATGGACGGAATGGTGGTGACGAGGATGGTGCTATAGAAATTATAGAAGAGGGTGAAGACTCCGGGGATGCCGTAGGATGGATTGATGGTTGTTATACTGAGGAAGGAACTTTGGATACCGCTTTATGTCTATGGTCTCGATGGGATTCCACAAGTTCCGGACAAGAAAATCCGCAAGTAACCGATGAAGATGGTCGATATGGATGGAATGTTCCACAGGGTTGGTATCGTGTAGCTTTCCAAAAAGACGATGAATATTCTCTGTCATACAGTAGAGATATTTATGTACCACCAGCTGAAACAGAATTGAATGTAAACTTGGCCGCTTATGACATTGCTGAGCCTACAGTCTTGAGTGTTGTTCCCGCTGATGAGTCTATATCTGTTCCTAGAAATGGACATGTTTATATCACGTTCTCAGAACCAATGCTTCAAACAAGTATCAACTCTACCAATATCGAGTTGCTTGAGGGAGCTTCTTCCGTGGACATGTCTATCGCTTATAATACTCTAAATAATACCGCTAAAATTACCCCTTCTTCTTCTCTATCTCCTTCTACAGTTTACACTCTGAGTATTTCCGGAGTAAAAGATGACTCTTCAAATACCATGTCAGGAACTTTGTACTATTCTTTCACAACTGGAGTGACTGCCGATAATGATCCTCCAACAAGTAGTGCAGATCCTGCAGGAGACACATATGAAGAAACCCAGACCGTAACTCTTTCTGCAACAGATGGCGGAGATGCTTGCACAAATTGTTTAATTTATTACACAACAGATGGTGAAGATCCTACCGATTCATCCGATGTGTATACTGCTCCAATAGAGGTTTCTGAAACCACTGTTTTGAAATATTTTGCTGAAGATATGGGCGGTAATCAAGAAGAAGCCATAAACACCGACACTTATACTTTGGATACTTCGGCTCCTGAGACTCCTGTTAATCTTGAAGCGACCGGAATGGATGCTTCTGTAAGCTTGAATTGGGATGATACAGATGGTGCTACAGGGTATAAAGTTTACAGATCTCTTACAAGCGGTGGTACGTACTCAGAAATAACTACCGCAGATACAAGACCTGTTCAATCTCTTTACACAGATCTAGCGGTAACAAATGGCACAACTTATTATTACAAAGTTTTGGCTTACAATGGAATTGGAGACTCTTCCCTGTCTGCCAGTGATTCTGCAACTCCAGCGGGCGCCGGTGATGATGATGAAAATGACAACTCCGGAGGAGGGGCTTCAATTATTGGAGGTGGCGGCGGTTCGTCTCAACAAAAGCTTGAGACAAACACTCTTGATGGATTGAAAATTGTAAAGGAGGCTTATCCAGTAACTACCGGAATAATTGCCGAGAATGTTACTATTTCAACTGCAAATAGTGACGTTACGGTGGGGCTTCCTAATGGTGTAAAAATCACCGATGCTGATGGGAAACCATTTGTCGGTAATATAACTCCTCCTGAGATCGTTCACGTAAATGCCCCTGCACCAGAAAATAAAACAATTCTTGGGAACATTTATGAGATCGGTATCAAGGATAAAGGTATTACTTTTGATAAACCTGTTACTTTGAGATTTGCCCTTCCAGTAGTTACAAAATCAACTGATAAGATTGCCGTATATTATTTGGATGAGAGCACGAACACTTGGACTATCGCCGGGAATGGAGGAAAGATAATGAGTGACGGAAAAGGTGGCCTTGTGGTTGTAGTCGAGGTTACACACTTTACAAAGTTTTCTGTGATGAAGAGTCTAAATATCGTTGCGAAAACTTTCATTGATATAACTTCTCACTGGTCAAAAACATATGTTGAAGACATCGCGACCAGAGGAATTATAAATGGATATTCCGATAATACTTATAGACCTGATAGCAATATGACTAGAGCCGAACTTGTAAAAATAGCTGTTAATATGTTCGGTCTAAAAGTGAATAACAATATAACAGTAAATCCATTTAAAGATGTTCCTGCTGGAGAATGGTACGGTCCTTACATCAAGGTTGCTTTGGATAATAAGATAGTGAAAGGATACAGTGACGGTAGCTTCAGACCAAACAATTACATCACTCGTGCCGAGGCTTTGAAGGTATTGTTTGAGACTGCAAAAGTGACTCTTCCAACTACTGTAAATTTGACATTCAGTGATATCATAAATTCCGGTTGGTATGCACCTTATGTTGAGTTTGCTGTAGTAAATGGCATTGCCAGCGGAGTTTCAAAAGATAAATTTGAACCTGCTAGATTTATAACTCGTGGGGAGGCTGCAAAAGTTTCTTCTCTTATGATTGAAAAGGGACTTTTATCAAAAACCGTCAGTATGCTTAAAGATATACTTGGCGTATAAACAAAATTAAAACAAAAGAAAATCCCCTGGTCGCTAAAAGTGGCTGGGGGATTTTTATTAGTAAAACCTTTTTGAAAAATATTTTTTCAATGTTAGAATGCGCTTACAAAATTTCTTAACCTCATTTATATGGTAAAAATCGGTGATACAATAAAAGATCTCACTCTCGATGCTTTTATTGAAAATGATATCCGGAAGGTGAATTTGTCGGACTACAAAGGAAAATGGATGGTTCTTTTATTTTATCCGGCTGATTTCACTTTTGTGTGTCCTACCGAGCTTGAAGAAGCTGCTGAGAATTATGAAGAATTCAAAAAATTGGATGCAGAGATTCTGAGCGTTAGCACAGATACAGCTTTTGCTCACAAAGCATGGCATGACAACTCCCCTGCTATTGGAAAAATTTCTTTTCCGATGTTGGCTGACCCTACCGGAAATATGTGCAGAGAATTTGGAACCTATATCGACCAAGAAGGATTATCTTTAAGAGGCACTTTTATTATTGATCCGGATCAGAAAGTTGTAGCTTTTGACATTCACAGCAACAGCATCGGCCGAAACATCAAAGAGGTTCTTCGAAAATTGCAGGCTGCGGATTTTGTCAGAAAAAATAATGGCGCATTGGTTTGCCCAGCGAGCTGGAAACCTGGAGATAAAACTCTCAAGCCCGGCATTGATTTAGTTGGGAAGATCTAAATTATTCTACTACTTTTAATGTTCCCCAATGGCCATTTTGTCTGTGGCCTGGTTTAGTGCAGTAGTATACGAATTCACCTACCTTGTCCGCTGTAAACTCTACAACTGTCTCTTCATTAAGTGGAGTCTCTGCGAACGCGTCGAATTCATCGATTTTAAAATTGTGCATCCCGCTTTTTGCCGTAATTTTGAATCTAACTAAATCTCCTTTCTTTACTGTCACTTCTTTCACTGAATACTGTGGAAAATATTTACCATCAACTATTTCAGTAAATGATTCCATTACAACTTCTTTAACATTCTGATCTGCTGTTGTTTCCGCAACTGGAGTTGAAACTTCTTCTGCTGGCTGCTCAGTAGTGCTTACAGTCTTATCTGAATCGTCTACCTCATATGTACATCCGGAGATCATGAGCATAGAAATTAATATTCCTGACACATAGAGCTTGTTCATAAGAATGGGGTTAAGATATTGGTAGCGCTAAGGGGAATCGAACCCCTATTTGATCCGTGAGAGGGATCTGTCCTAACCGTTAGACGATAGCGCCAAATTAACGCGAGCTCAAGTTTAACGAATGGATAGGAATGAATCAACATAAAAACCGATTTTTCTTGCATTCGTAATTTTCGAGAATATGATTGTGATATGTTATATATTCAACTCATCATTTCGTTTTTGGTCGGAGGAATATTGATAGCCTTACAGACTCTTATTGCAGAGAGAGTATCTTTGAGATGGAGAGGGATCATTCTTACGATTCCTACAACTATCGCCATAAGTCTTTTATTTATAGGGATTATCAAAACTCCTCAAGATGTTGCGGATGCCGCTATTTCTATTCCAGCTTCGATTGGCGCTTCTTATACTTTTGTTACATTATTCACCCTTCTCAGAAATTTCGGATTAATTTTTTCTTATGTTGTTTCCATATTGGTTTGGTGTCTTTTTGCTTCTTTGATAATTATATTTCCGCCTTCCGATTTCGTTTCATCTCTCGTCATTTTTTGTGCAATTCCCGTGCTGGTCGGATATCTTATAGTGAGCAGACTTCCTCAAGTTGAAGAGTTAAAAAAATTCCCAATGAACTCTAAGCATTTATTTTTCAGGTCTCTGCTTGGAGGATTCATAGTTGCCTTGAGCGTTGCTTTATCAAAATTTCTTGGGAACGTTTGGGGAGGGATTTTTTCTGTATTTCCGGCTGCATTTTCTTCCACTTTTATAATCTACTACTATTTACAGGGGCCAAAAATCATACCTTCCGTAACAAAATCCACATTCTTTCCCGGAGTTATTGGATTTATATTATACGCCTTGGTTTCGGCTTATTCTTTCCCAATATATGGCATCTGGATTGGAACATTAATAGGCTACGTTGTAGTTTTGGGATTCTTTCTAATTTGGAATTTGTTCAAAAAACCTTAGGGGGTTTTATCGTCTACGTCTTCTTTCATCAACTTGTGATTTCCATCTTCTCACTTCTGCTATTGTCAGAACTCTATCTTTTCCGCCCTGTGGAGGAGTCGTAATTGAAATGCTTTCTCCTTTGTAATGAAAGTTTCTATCTTTTACTGTTACACGATTTTCTACTTTTGGCCATTTTCTACCTCTTGCAGGTCGATTTATTTCGTATGCGATACTCTTCGCCCTGGATTCCTGTTCAAAATGAGATCCCCATTCTGCGGAAGTTACCCATGTTCTATCACCCGGATCATCGTCATCATCATCGTCTGGCGGCACCTCTACATCATGAGCAGCAACTCTCACAATAAGTCCATCCGTTGCCGGAGGGGTTGCTCTCAAGACTACCGGAGGTTCTGCTGCTTTTTCTTCCACTTTTAATTTAAGTCTGTATCCCGCTTCCGGTGTTCCTATCAACTGTGCGCCATCGATTCTAGTAACTAGATCCACTATCCTATGTACGTTTCCGCGTGCAATCAGAATCGGAGCTCCCGGTTTACCGCTTGCAAGTGGCAATTCTCTTAATTCTGCATATACCCTGTCCCTAACAGAAGCTATTCCGTCTTCTGGACCTTCTATTATCAGTGGCGTTATTTCCGGACCTTTTGGTGGCATAAATTTAGTTATTACATTGTTGTATTTTACCACGTTTGTCTATATTGGGCAATATTTGCACTCTCTTGATTCGAGTGCTAGACAAGATTTTTTTTAGAATGTATAATTTTTCAAGATAATTTTTTAACTAGATCTTAGTGTAGATCCCTGCCTGCGCATGGATGACACACAAAAGTGCAGGTATAACACGTGGCTATGGCAAAAGATTTATATGAAGTTTTGGGAGTTGGTAAAAGTTCTACTGATGCGGAAATAAAGTCTGCATACCGTAAGCTTGCCATGCAATGGCACCCAGATAAACATAAAGGAGATAAAGATGCCGAGCAAAAATTCAAAGAAATAAATGTCGCTTATGAAGTTCTTTCCGATAAGAAAAAACGACAACAATATGACTCTTTTGGTTCAACCGGAGGGCCTGGTGGATATAATGGCGGAGGACAGGGAGGGTTTTCAGGGTTCAATGGAATGGGGTTTGATTTCTCTGATTTCTCAGACGGATCAAGTAATTTTGCTGATATTTTTGAAACATTCTTTGGTGGTGGTGGAAGATCTTCTTCTAGAAAAAAGAAAAGTGGTGCTATGAGAGGAAATGACATAGAAGCTTCTATCAAAATTGCTTTTGAAGAAGCGGTTTTTGGTTGTGAAAAAGAATTGGAGATTACTAAACCTGAAACTTGTAAGCATTGTAAAGGAACCGGAGCAGAGCCTGGAAGCTCTGTAGTCTCATGTAAAACATGTGCTGGAACCGGAGAAGTGCGTTCTATAAGAAACACTATTTTGGGACAAGTTGCCACCTCCAGAACATGTGACTCTTGTAATGGAGAAGGCAAAATTCCTGAGAGAAAATGCAGTGAATGTCATGGATCCACGAGAGTTCGGGCAAAAGAAAGAGTGAAAGTAAAAATTCCGGCTGGGGTTGATAATGGCTCAACTATACGCGTTTCCGGAAAAGGTGAAGGTGGTGTGAAAAATGGACCAAGTGGAGATTTGTATATAAATCTTGATGTTACTCCAAGTAAAAAGTTCCTGAGATATGGTTTGGATATTCATACTGAGTTACCAATTCACCTAGTACAGGCTGTACTTGGCGCGGAGGTAAAAGTAGATACTTTGTATGGAGAAGAAATTATAAAAATTCCGGCAGGCACTCAAGATGGAAAAGTCTTTAAATTATCTGACAAGGGTGTCGAGAAAATAGGTGGAGGAATGAAAGGAGATCATCTTATAAAAGTTCGTGTACAAGTTCCAACAAAACTTTCTAAGAAAGAGCGTGAACTATATGAACAGTTGGCATCGGAAGCCGGTTCTGATGTGAAAAAAGGTGGGCTTTTCTGGTAGGAAAACTGCAGAAAAGTTTTCCTCGCTTTCAAAATACTGGTTGAAATGTTTTTCAATAAGTATTAGATTTATATCTGATATAAACTCATTTTTATGAATATTCAGCTCTCTTGGGATTTGTTTATAGTTGTGTTCTTTACTGTAATAATCGCTTACAGTTTTATTATAGGGCGGGATAATACCTTGAAGGTTATCCTTGGAACTTATGTGTCCGCTATTGCATCCGATGCTCTTGGAAATATTCTCGGCAGCACAATGACTGCATCTCCAGTTTTTATGAAATTTTTAAAACTAATGATGATAGAAACCGGCGAAGAAGCTACTGTTTTTATAAAAGTTATGTTCTTTGTGTTGTTTGTGATTTTGTTCGCAGTTAAGGGAGCTTTTTATGTGGAAGTTGTAAGAGATAGGTCTGCCGGAATACGTCTCGCTTTATCTATAATTTATGCGGTATTTAGTGCCGGGTTGATCATTAGTATTATTCTTGTTTTCGTGAGTGGAGTTTCGTTTGTTGGTGGAGGTTCTCAAGCTCTTACTTTAGCTTCCAATCCTACTTTGAACGGACTCGTGAAACAGTCTGAAATAATAAGGATAATGCTCAAGTATGCTTATGTATGGTTCTTTGCGCCAGCACTAGCCTTTTTGCTTCACAGTATTTATTCCACGAAGAAAGAGTAAAAATCTCTTGCTTTAGAGGCCTTCAATACATAGAATGTGAGGGCATTTTTTGAAAATTCGCAGCAAATGATTTTGGGTTAGTATCGAGTACGATACTTCCCCCTCGTTCGAAACTGAAGAGTAAGCCAAGCTTCCTTTTCGTTCCTCTCTTGGGTTAGTAGCTCAGTCGGTAGAGCAGCAGCCTTTTAAGCTGATGGTCGCGGGTTCGATTCCCGCCTGACCCACCAAGTTGATTAGAAAAGCTTTCCTCGTTTTCAAGGTGGTGATTTTTTCTCATATAAAAATTGTCCGACACGAACATGTTTTGCTCTCATTGCTCCTGCGTACAACATGAAATAAAAAATCCATTTTCTAAACTCTCGTTCTGACATTTGGACTCTGCCCGATTCTCTTGAAGCAGTTAAATTATTTTTCCATGCATGTAATGTTGGTGGATAGGATGCTGTCAGTTCTTCAAAAGTTTGGAAATCGGACCCTTCTATTGGTTTAAAATGTTTTTGCATTTCTCTAGCAACCACTTCTGCCGGTGGTAATTCCCCATTTGGAAATATGTGCCTATCAACCCATGGATTTTGAGCCGGAGAAGAATCTGGCGTAAAAAGTGTGTGCATTAAAATTCGCCCATCACCATTTAAACTTTCACTTAAAATTCTCATGAATTCTGGATAATTTTTGACTCCTATGTGTTCCAATACTCCAACTGCACTCACTGCATCAAAACGTCCATTAAAACTGCTTGGTAACTCTCTATAGTCTCCTTCAAACACATCTATTTTCCCGCCATGTCTTTGTCTAATATGCTGTGCCTGTTCTCCGGATAGAGTAACGACTGTCGGATGTACTCCATAATTTTCTTGCATAAATTGCGCTAATCCTCCCCATCCTCCTCCTACATCCATTACATGGTCACCTGGACGTAATCCCAGTTTCTGACAAATATTGTCCATTTTCAATTCCTGTGCCCTATTTAGATCATCTGTGCCTTCAAAACGCGCACAAGTGTATTGAAAATATGGATCCAAGAATGCTTCATAAAATCCTACTGGCAAATCATAATGCTGCTCTATAACTTCTTTGGATCTAGTTCTATCTTGTAAATTTAAGACGCGTCTTCTGATGTCGTTTGACACGCCGTAAACTGGAGCAAGTTTCTGATAAATCCCGGATTTTAAAATGCGGAAAATTACTTCATCAATCGCAGAGCTATCCCATTCACCATCCATATAAGAATTCCCAAGCCCCATGGTTCCCTCCATCAACACATGTCTGTAAAATGCTGGATCACGGACAACAACATCTGCGGATTCTTCCCCTGATATGTTTATACCTGCATTAGCTAAAAGATATTTAAGAGCTATTTCTGCTCCACGATCAAATAATCCTTGGGGACGTGAAATCCTTCCTGTTTCTGATGGTGTCCGCATTCCCATAAAAACCTGATTTATGATTTGGGTGCAATTGTATATTGCATGTGGTCGTGTTGTAAATAATTCTTATATTGTGCTAGATTTGACCCATGGAAAAAGTTTGCAAGCAGTGTGGAAGTAAGTTTGTTATTTCTCAGGACGATCAAGACTTCATGAAGAAGTTTTCTTTCACTATGGCTGAAAAAAAATACGATATTCCAATGCCGCAGCTCTGCCTTGAGTGCAGGATGCAGCGCAGACAATCGATTTTGAACCAGATCAACCTATTCAAAAGAAAATGTGATGCTACCGGCCAGGAAATTATCACGAATTTCCCTCCAGAGAGCCCACATAAAGTTTACAGCCAGGAACATTGGTATGGAGATAAATATGATGGACTAGACTATGGTCGTGATTTTGATTTTTCTCGTCCGTTTTTCGAGCAATTTGCTGAATTGCGCTTGGACGTTCCAGTTCCTGCATTATTCACAGACTATCTCCACGATGAGAATTCTTCATATACAAATTGTGCCGGAAAAAATAAAAACTGTTACATGATTTTTGATTCCGATGAAAACTGGAACTGTTACTACAGCTATGGAATGAATAGCTCTAAAGATAGCTTGGATTGCTATCGTGTTCAGAAAGTTGAGCTATGTTATGAGTTAATTGACTGCACTAACTGCTACAAATGTTCCTTCGTCTATAATTCTTCAAACTGTAGCGAATCTATATTTTTGAATAATTGTACCGGATGCCGAAACTGTGCATACTGCAGCAATTTAGTGAATAAGCAGTATCATGTTTTCAACGAATCCGTTAGCAAGGAACGCTATGAAGAGATCATGAAGGGTTTTGGCAGTTATGAATTTCTGAGAGATAAAATTATACAATTTGAAAAATTTAAGCTGAGTTTTCCGCAAAAATATATGCGCGGAGTGCAAAATGAAAATGTCGTCGGCAACCATGTTGTAAATTCGAAAAATTCATATTACTGTTTTGACTCCATGAACATGTGGGACTGCCGATATTGTTTTCAATCTTTCATTTCCGCAAAAGATTGTATGGATATTCAAGAGTCTGGTGGCTGTGAATTGAACTATGAGACTTCAAATAGTGCCTACAATATTTACAATTCCATGTTCTGTTTTCAATGCATGGATAACTGTAACGCAATCCAATATTGTGTTCATTGCGGAGTTGGAACCAATCACTGTTTCGGATGCGTAGGACTGAAAAAGAAAAAATATTGCGTGTTTAATAAGCAATATAGCCCTGAAGAATACGAGAAGCTTGTCTCCAGAATTATCGATCACATGATAAAAACTGGAGAATATGGAGAATTTTTCCCAATTAAAGATTCTTCATTTGGATACAACTTAACTGTTGCTCAGGAATATTTTCCATTAACAAAAGAGCAGGCTCTAGAGCGTGGATGGAAATGGCATGATTTCGATAAAAAAGAGTATCTGCCTGCAACAAGCGTAATGCCGGATAATATCGCCGATGTTGGTCCCGAGATCATGAAGGAACTTTTTGCATGCAAATATTGCAAGAGGAATTATAAGATTCTTGAGCCGGAGCTGAAGCTTTTGAAACTTTTAAACTTACCTCTTCCTCGCAGATGTTTTTATTGTGAGAACTTAGATCACATTAAATATCGCACTCCTCGAAAACTCTTCGACAGGAAGTGTGATAAATGTGGCGTTGACATAAAAACTGCATATGCACCTGATAAGCCGGAGATCGTATATTGTGAGAAATGTTATGTAGAAGCTACTTTTTAACTGCTCCCTGTTTCGCGACTTTATTCATCGCCTCTGCAATCGTTTTCTGATCACCTAGATAATAATGGCGAATTGGTTTTAGTTTTTTATCTAGTTCATAGACCAAAGGAATTCCCGTAGGGATATTTAATTCAACTATTTCTTTATTTGGAACTTTGTCTAAATATTTCACAAGAGCGCGAAGAGAATTCCCATGCGCAGCTATTATTATCTTTTTTCCTTTTTTTAATTGAGGTGCGATTTCTTCTTTCCAGTAAGGCATAAAACGCTCTACTGTATCTTTCAAACATTCTGTGGTCGGTAGGAATTTCTTTGGAACATCTTTGTACCTAGGATCATTTCCAGGATATCTTTTATCAGATTTTTTTAACTCTGGAGGACGAATATCATAACTGCGTCTCCAAATTTTTACTTGCTCTTCTCCGTGTTTCTTCGCGGTCTCTTCTTTGTTCAATCCTTGTAGGGCACCGTAATGCCTCTCATTTAGTCTCCAAGAGTTATAGACAGGAATATGCATCTGATCCATCTCTTCAAGCGTAATCCAAAGAGTTTTGATGGCTCTTTTCAACACAGACGTAAAAGCCATGTCAAAAGTGAATCCTTTCTTTTTTAGGACTTTCCCTGCTTCGTGTGCCTCAGACAAACCTTTTTCTGAAAGATCCACGTCTGTCCAGCCAGTGAAACGATTTTCTTTATTCCAAGTGCTTTCGCCATGACGTAAAAGTACAAGCTTAATCATAGAAATGTTGTTTAACCTTTTTCTAGATTATATTTGTACGTAGCTGACTATGCAAATTTATTAAGCTGCCTCCCTAATAATGTCCGGCCTTCTTTCCAATAACATGTCTGCAATAATTGCTGCTTTCTTTACTTCATATGGAGCTTCTGCAATTTTTTCAGGTCTATATCCAAGTTTAGATATTCCATTTTTCATCATTATTTGGAAAATCAATTCTTCTCTATTGTTTGCAGTTCTAATGAATACATGTTTACTCAAAGCTTTTTCTATAACTTCCATCGATAATTCACCATGTTTTTCGTTTAGAATAAATCTATGTATCATTTTTACCATCTGAGCAGAAGCAATAAACCCTTTCCTGTTTAAAACGGCCACTAAGTTTTCTCTAGTAACTGTCTGATATGCTCCACTGTGAATCATGTCGTAAACTTCATACAACATTGCCGGTGTAAGAATTGGATATTCGCTCAAATTCGGTTCGAGTCCTTCTATGGAAATCTGTTGATAGTTACCGCTATCTAGAACATCCTGGATTGCATCAAACATTTCTGGAGTCAATAATGAAGGTACAAATTCTTTGTTTGCGACCTCATGATTGTATCGATAAAGAGGAGTATGAATATCTGGAATTTCTTCTTTTTGGACATTTCCCCTTTCGTCCAAGATTGGAGTTCCTTCTGCATCTCTTTTTACTCTTACTAACTTTATCGTATCGCTTTCATGTCTTTCCAAAAGCTTTAAGTTGTATGCTTTTAAAGTTTCGGGGAGATCTAATTGGCCAAAAATAGATGTACCATATTGACTCATTAATTTGGCATGAACTTTGTCTGTATTATGTTTAAATCTTTTATTTACTCTACTATCTGATTTTAAGAATTCTATTAAATCTGCCGAGGCTTTTGATGGTCCTGTCACTTCATTTCCAGCTACACCTAATTGAGTTCGAATAATTCCTGTAATGACTCCTGAATTTGTCATCACGTCTGCCATATGTCTCAACTCCTCGTCCATTCCTTCTGGGCCTATAAATGGATTTCCGCAATACGTAGAGACATGTGGAGCATATACTCCATCAAAAACTGCTCTGTTTAATGGAGATTCTTCTGTCTTTCCTGCTTCGTCTAGGGACTCTTTAACAACTGTAAAAATATTTTTTATAGGATCATATTCAACTTTTTGGATTTTCCATTTTAGGGTTATTTCTCTATCTTTTCCGTCTTCTTTTACAGTTCGTTTCTCCAAACATTCTCTCCCTTCAAATAAATCTTTTGCCATTGATACCGCTGTGTCTTTTCCGTTTGGAACATCCCTGAAAGATAATATTGAGCTGGAAACTTTTCCATCTTTTCCAACTGTTATGTTCCATCCAAGAAGCCTATCTAGATCTTCTCCATACGTTTTTATTAGCTTATCTCTATTTTCTACTTTTGATTCTCTTAAGCTATAAAACAAACTTGGTTGATCCCCGCTTGTTCCTTTTTCAATTCTTACTCCTCTTACGTACACATCCATTAATAAATTTTCCTGACTCGGAACCTCTTCTACAGATGATCCCGTTGATTTTGTATAGTTGTCTGCAACAAGGAAATGGTTTACTCTGAGAGGCCTTAAAAAGGTATTCCTATCGCATAGATGTGGCAAAGTTGCACGAGGATTTTTTGGATGACTCATATTACTGAAACTAGCCTGTGCCAACATATCTCTGTTCCCCTCCATATAGTCTTCTGGGATGTCTGATGTCCTCATGAAATCTCCTTCTTCTGTTCCCAACATATATAGCTGCCCATCTTCTCCTTCAAACATTGAAAGCATGTCTCCTGAAATCATTTCCACTGATTCTATTGCCTGTCCATTTCCTATTTTTTTGATAATTTGCTGTCTCATTGCTATCAACGTTTCCGATTTTCCTGTTCCGCTGTCTCCTGCTATAACTATTGTTTTTCTTAATCCATTTTTGAAAACAATTGTCATGGCCGATCCATGTACAGGAAATCCACCTTTTTCTTTTGTTTTTTCGTTGTGTAAAGTCAAAATAGGTTTCTTGAAAAATCCTACGTAATCGCTTGTGTTTTCTCCTGAAGCCCAAGACACTGGAAGAGTTGTGCCGTCCTTATTTTTGTCGAAGAAATATCCAATTTTATAATCGTCCCCCATTACCTTTGAAGGAATTCCCATGAAGGATACCGCATCTGGCTTTATATTATGAATTTCGGTTAGAGGAATGTCGAATTGGGGCAGTAACCTAAGCTCTTCAACCATATATGGAGCGAATGATTTATGCATAATCAACAAACTTCTCATGTGTCCAACTTGAATCATTTTACACACATAATCTTTTGGATTTGCTGTCTTTATAAATTCTTTTAGTCTGTCGCTAAACTCTTGAGGGGCTGGCGCGTCTACTCCGTCACCATCTCTACGGAAAATCCCATATCTGTGTCCTGGGATTCTTGTCATTGCTTCTGTAGTAATTTTTGGAGCCTGATCTGTTGGAATTGTTTTTGCTGCAAAATCTGCACCTTCTTTTTTTCCATCTCCTTCAACGAATCCTTTCAACCAATCTGGGACATTTTCATCTGTCGTTACTCCTTTTACGGACTCATATCCCACTTGAAAGTTTGGTTTAAACCGTAGTACTTCTGGACTCAACGCTGCAACTGCTTCTGGAGGAATTTGTGCGTAATCTTTAGGCTTTAAACTAGTTTCAAGCTTAAGTCTGACTTCTTGCTCAACTGTCAAAAATACTTTCAAAAATTGTTCAACATAGTCTGAGATTCTTTTCTCTACTCCTAGAATGTAATTGGCATCTAATTCTTCACCATTAGCTTTTCTTGTTTCTGCGAGAATTTTTATACTCTCATCACTGAAATATATTTTTGCTATTTCTATTGCTATTGCCGCAAATATTTCTTTCTCTCCATTTTCAAAAGTTCTTGCAACTACCGCTTTTTCTCTAAATTTAGCTGCTCCGTATTTACCGAGGATTTTGTTATCATTGAGACCTTTCAGTGCTGGGATTTTATCTTTTACTCTCAATAAATAATAATTAAATAAATTATGAAAAGGGCGACTACTTATAAATTGCTCCATACTTTCACATCCTGCACCTTTTATTAAAACCACTTCAGCTTTTGATGATGGCTCAATTTTACTTACATACCTGGATGCATCTGAAGATATTGGGAATACTAGTGGAGTACGGCCTTTTTCTTTGTAAGCTCTTAATCCTTGAATCAAAGGCTCTTTTTCTCTCTTTGCTTTTGCTAATTCTCTCCCCATTAATTTTTTATTCTTTAATCCTGGAAATATTGCATCAATTGCAGCAGCAACGTTCCCCTCGCCAACTCCTATAAGTTCAGCTTTTTTATCTTTAAATTTTGCCCAGTATTTTAAAAGAATCCTCAAGTCTGTTTCAAACGCCAAAGACAGCATTTTATAACCATCATCTGTGCCATCCAAATATCCACCAAAAGAAAATCTTACATGCCCTTTTCCTACTGAGATTCCGTCTGTTTTTCTGGCCGCAGCTAAAGCTTCTGCAAACTGTTGTATAACTTCTCCATTTTCATTGTCATCTAAACGAATGCAAAGATAAAAAGGTCCTTGTGGTTCTATGTATCTTTCTTTCAATCCAGGAAAGTCTTTTGATACTCTATCAACTGCCTCTTTTCCTGCAGTAATTCTTCTTTCTGTATCTTTTCTGGTTTGTTTGTCCAAACGAAGTTCTTTTAATTGAGCAACCAATTTATTTAAATATTGATCTTTCGTAACTTTTCCTGCTTCACGAATACGTAATCTGTCCAATTCATTTCTTGCTTCTATTAATACAAAATACACAGGCCCATTAAAGTCATCTCCTCCTACTCCTCCGGAATTTTCGAATTCGTTTTGTAAAAAATCGTCTATTACTTCTGCAGGATCTTGCCATGGACGAACTATCGCTTCTTCTAAAACTTTACATGCAGCTTTTGCTTTTAATCCAGTTTTAAGTATTTCTCTGTCCATGTACAAAGACATGTTATTTACGCCATCCGTATTTCTTCTAACATATTGCTCAAAAGTTAATTCTTGAGTATTTCCATCTTCATCAACAATCTGATGTTTTTGAAGATCATTCGTCACAATTGTTCCAGTTCT
>Ga0074195_1001132_pt1 | contig 40502 bp, 37 predicted proteins | sample EPASupsiteHSE623_FD_64525 | JGI IMG/M metagenome (GOLD analysis project Ga0074195, IMG submission 64525) | Bioremediated contaminated groundwater from EPA Superfund site, New Mexico - Sample HSE6-23 | ecosystem: Environmental > Aquatic > Deep subsurface > Groundwater > Contaminated ...
GTCAGGGATAATTACGACGCGATAGTTTCTGCATTGCGTCAGTCTATCGAGCAGACCGATCTTGTTATTGTCTCAGGCGGTAGTTCAGTTGGGGCAAAAGATCATACAGTTAAGGCGATCGGCGAACTTGGGGCGCCGGGAGTGCTTTTTCATGGCGTTACGACAAAACCGGGTAAACCGACTATATTTGGAGTAGTGAACAATGTACCGATATTCGGGCTGCCCGGCCACCCGACAGCAGCGCTTATGACTTTTATGCACTTTGTAAAGTTTGCCGTGCGTCTGTTGTTGGGACAGCCTGGTGAGCAAAAGACTTACACAGTGCCGGCAAAGATGATGCGCAGCATGGCCTCAACGCCAGGTCGAGATGATTTTATAATGGTAAAGCTTAAAGAACAAGAAGGTGAATATCTAGCTGAACCTATTTTGGGAAAGTCTGGCCTTATTCGAACAATTACACAAGCGGAAGGTATAGTGCACATACCGAGCGATAGCAGTGGGTTATATGCTGGAAGTATTGTGGAAGTGCGGTTAACTACGCAAAAAGATTAGGGGGAGGCTTATATTGTACGGCAACAAAGCATATCTAAATTGTGTGGCACGTGAACAAGCCAGTCAAGTATGGTTGGAGAGGCTTGAAGCAACAGGGTATTTTGAAAACATTCCGGTCGAAAGAATTGCTGTAACTAATGCCTTGGGGCGCGTAACAGCAGCATGCCTTTATGCTGCACAGTCAGTACCTCATTATAATGGTTCGGCAATGGATGGGGTTGCTGTATTAGCGGAAGACACCTTTGGTACCAGTGATACAAGGCCACTGAAGCTGAATATTTTGAAAGGTGATCAGGCATATCAAAATGGCGGTTGCTATATCGTTGATACCGGTGATTTGCTGCCCGAGGGCACTAATGCCGTCATAATGATCGAGGACACCAATATATCTGAAGGGCAAGCAGAAATAACGGCTGCCGCCGCCCCCTGGCAGCATGTCCGTATTATCGGTGAGGATATTGTACAGCACGAGCTTATATTGCCCGAGCATCATATTATAACGCCTGTCGACATAGCAGCCTTACTTGCGGCGGGGTTAGAAGAAATTGAAACGCTAGCCAGACCAGTCGTTACTGTCATACCGACAGGCACCGAACTTGTTGCTGACAGACGTCACTTAAAGCCGGGGACAATTTTAGATGTCAATTCACATATGCTGTGCGCCGCCGTTTCTACTTGGGGAGCAGAGGCTAGGCGTCATACTATTGTGATTGACGATTACCAGGCGATTAAACAGGCCGTTTCAGAAAGTCTGGCCTGCAGTGATATGGTTGTTATGAATGCCGGAACTTCAGCCGGGACAGAAGACTATACAGCAAAGGTATTGGCTGAACTGGGAGAAGTATTGGTACACGGCGTGGCTATTAAGCCGGGTAAACCCGTTGTGCTTGCTGTTTGTCAGGGAAAGCCGGTTGTTGGACTTCCTGGCTATCCGGTATCTGCAATGCTAACTGCCGAACTATTTGTAAAAGTTGTTCTGACTGCCAGGCAAAAGCTTACGCAGCATAATAGCGTTAAGGTAAAGGCGAAGCTTTCTAAGCAGGTATACTCAAATATCGGCGTCGAGGAATATATTCGTGTTTCGTTAGGCAATGTACAGGGTAAGACGATGGCAGCACCCTTGGGGCGGGGTGCAAGCCTCATTTCTTCCTTGACAAAGGCGCATGGGATGCTGACTGTCGGGCGGGCCAATGACGGTATATCTGCCGGAAGTGAAGTAGTTGTCAGCTTACTCGGTAATAACAACTCGGAAAACAATCTACTGGCTGTAGGAAGTCATGATCTAGCATTAGACCTATTGGGTGTGCATCTAAGAAGAAAAGCGCAAAGAACCTTGTCCTGTGCTAACGTAGGCAGCATGGGCGGTATTATGGCAGTACGCAGCGATGAAGCGCATATTGCAGGCATTCATATGCTTGATGAACAAACTGGTCAATATAATACGTCCTTTGTTAAGAAATATCTTTCCCAATCCAATTGGCAGTTAGTTCACCTGGGTATGCGTGAGCAGGGCTTAATGGTAGCCCCCGGCAACCCCAAAAAGATCTTGGAGTTGGCAGATTTAATTAGGCCGGACGTAATATTTGTCAATCGTCAGCGGGGCTCAGGCACAAGAATGTTGTTGGACTACCAACTAAAAAAGTTAGGGCTTGATTATCGGAATATAAAGGGTTATGAAAAAGAGGTCGGAACTCATATGGCTGTAGGAGCCACCGTAATCGGCAAGGCTGCAGATGTTGGTCTGGGGATTAGGGCGGCAGCCCGGGCGCTCGGTCTGGATTTTATTCCGGTAGCTGATGAGCAGTATGACTTAATATTAAACCTGGCCGCCGAGGATAAGCAGGCTGAGGTAATAATTGAGATATTAAAAAGCACAGACTTTCGACGGAATGTTGAAGCTTTAGGCGGGTATGACCTAACCTTTGCCGGTAACCTAATTGCCAAGAGCGGACAGTAAAGGTGGCGGTATAATGAAAATCAATTCAGTACAGTCCTTATCCCAAGGCGTTGTGCCGGAGCGGTATCGTCGCAATGCTGGGACGGTCGGATTAACAGGTCAGTTACGCCTGCTGGAATGCAAGGCGGCGGTGGTAGGCGCAGGCGGTCTAGGCGGTACGGTAATCGAACTGCTCGCGCGAATGGGCATTGGTTACTTAAAGATAATCGATGGTGACAACTTTGCCCTCCATAATCTTAACCGGCAGATAATATCCAGTGAAAGCAATATTGGCTGCTCAAAGGCCGCCGCAGCTGCTAAGCGGGTGGCTGCTGTTAACTCTGATGTCGAAGTTCATTACAAAAACTGTATGCTTGATGAAAAAAATGCGGCAGAGTTATTATCAGGCATGGATGTAATTCTTGATGGTCTTGATAATATCAGCTCCCGCCTCATTCTTGCTAAGGCAGCTCGTCAGCTCAAAATCCCTCTTGTTCATGCCGCTATTGCCGGTTGGACGGGGCAGGTAATGACGATATTTCCTGAAGATAAGGGACTTGAGGATATCTATAGCAGCACCGAGAGCAACACCGGTATTGAGACTGTACTTGGCAACCCGGCAGCTACACCGGCACTTGCTGCTTCGCTTCAGGTGCATGAAGCTGTCAAAGTTCTAACGGGAAAAGGTGAGCCTATCCGCAACAAGCTTTTATACTTTGACACTGAGCATAATGTTTTTGAGTTTATCATGTTATAGAGGGAGGCCGCATCATGACAGGCAAAATACTAGCGGTATGTGTAAGTAAGAACAAGGGAGAGCGCAAGCATAATATCGGCAGCTCTAAGCTGTTGACGGGCATGGGATTGGAAGGAGACGCACATGCCGGATTTAAACATCGGCAGGTCAGTTTGCTGGCGATCGAGAGCATTAATAGTATGCGAAAAAAGGGTCTGGATGTTAATCCTGGAGATTTCGCTGAGAATTTGACTACCGAAGGTTTGGATCTTGTCTCTTTGCCAATTGGCACAAAACTGAAGGTTGGCGGCACTATACTGGAGGTCAGCCAAATCGGCAAAGAATGTCACCACCGCTGCGCTATTTACTATCAGGCCGGAGACTGTGTAATGCCTAAAGAAGGTATTTTCGCTATTGTCACGACAGACGGCAGTGTTACAGTAGGCGATAAAATTGAGGTGCTTGATAATGTTTAATATAGGTATCATTACGGCAAGCGACAAGGGATCACGAGGCGAGCGGGAAGATATCAGCGGCAGGACAATTGCCGCCATGGTTGACGGGCTGGGGGAAGTAAAGAGTTATAAAGTGGTTCCTGATGATATTGACCAGCTTAGGCAGGAAATCATTACAATGGCGGATGATTTAAAATTGGATTTGATATTGACAACTGGCGGCACAGGACTAGGCCCGCGTGATGTCACCCCAGATGCAACGCTTTCTGTAATAGATCGGCATGTACCAGGGATTGCAGAAGCCATGAGAGCTAAATCGCTCGAAAAAACAAATAGGGCAATGCTATCACGAGCGGTAGCCGGTCTTAGAGGCCGGACTTTGATTATAAATCTTCCCGGCAGTCCCAAGGGGGTGTCAGAATGCTTAGAGATTGTACTGCCGGCGCTTGAACATGGACTGTCAATTATGAAGGGAGAGGTTAGTGAATGCGCAAGACATTAGTACTATTAGCTTCTATTATGGTAGTGGCCTTTCTACTAGCAGGCTGCGGCAGTTCGCCAACAGCGAAAGCGCCTGTTGTTAAAGATGTAATCTTAGCGACAACCACCAGCACGCAGGATAGCGGTCTGTTGGATGTGCTAATTCCGATGTTTGAACAAAAGACAGGGTATAAGGTTAAAACAGTTGCTGTTGGCACTGGTCAAGCTTTAGCTATGGGAGAAAAAGGCGAGGCGGATATTCTCTTAGTTCATGCTCCTGATGCTGAAAAGAAGGTTGTCGCCAGTGGCGCAGCCATTAACCGACAACTTGTAATGCATAACGACTTTATTATTGTGGGGCCTAGTGAAGATAAAGCAGGAATTAAGGGCTTGAAGTCAGGTGAGGCGCTAGCAGCTATCGCAAAAACCGGGGCTGTTTTTGTTTCGCGCGGTGATGATTCCGGCACTCATAAGATGGAGTTAAGTTTGTGGAAGAAAGCTGGCATAAAGCCGCAAGGGTCATGGTATACCGAAGTGGGTTCAGGTATGGGAGCTACGCTTAAGGTGGCTAATGAAAAGCGGGGCTATACCCTTACTGATCGGGCTACTTATTTGGCGCATAAAAAATTGCTGTCGCTGGATATATTGGTAGAAGGCGATCAAAAGCTGCTAAATATTTACCATGTTATGATGGTAAATCCGGAAAAATATTCGAAGGTAAATCGCGCTGGCGCGCAAGCCTTTAGTGATTTCCTGTTATCGCCTGAAACGCAGTCGGTTATCGCCAAATTCGGCAGCGATAAATACGGCCAGCCGCTATTCTTTGCTGACGGCGGAAAACCTGAAAAAGACTTTGAATAATAGTGAACTGGATTAAAAGCAATAAGGAGGCGAGGCAAATGCCAAAGGAGTTCAGCTTGTGGTCGCGGGATTTTATCCTGATTTGTCTCGCCAACTTCTTTTACTTTGGTAGTTTTTATTTTCTCCTGCCGACTATGCCGCAGTATGTAAGTCTGCTTGGCGGGTCTCCTAGCCAGGTGGGAATGGTGATGGGCTGGTTTACGTTGGCGGCTGTTTCCGTCAGGCCTTATTTCGGCAAATTAGTCGATCAATATGGCCACAAGCGGTTTATGCTGGCAGGAAGCGGTCTTTTCATAGTGTTTTTCCTAATTTATATTTACACGCCAACTGTGTCACTGCTATACATTGCCCGGGCGGCTCACGGACTGGCTCACGCTTGTTTCATGGCTGCTTCGTCATCGTACATAGCTGACCTTGCTCCACCAAACAGACGCGGAGAGGTCATCGGCATATACGGCACATCGAATATTGTTGCAATGGCCTTGTTCCCGGCCTGGGGAACGATGATTATAGCTAAAACAAGCGATTTCACATTTCTGTTTAATATTGCTGCAGTTACAGCTGCAATTTGTCTGGCGGCTGTCGCACTGCTGCCAGAGCTAAATAAGGGAGCAGGTAAAGACTTCAAGCCAGCAGGGCTCATCGAAGTAGGCAGGCGGCGTCCAGTTATTGTACCATCACTTGCTCTGCTTGGCGCAGCGACTGCTTATGGGGCGGTAATTACATTTTTGCCGCTCTTTGCACCGCAGCGTGGAATTGCCGATATCGGGATCTTTTTTACGGCATATGCTGGTTTTACAATTATCAGCCGGGTGCTTGTCGGCAAACTATCTGATCGCATTGGCCGCCGCAAGTTGATTATGCCGTTTATTGGGCTAGTGGCCGTAGCGGTCTTTATGCTGCCTGGGCTCGACAGCTTACAGGCGCTGGCGGTGATGGGAAGTTTATTCGGGCTTGGTTTCGGTGCCTGTATGCCGACGTTAAATGCGCTTGTTGTTGATTGTACGCCGCCTAAAGATCGGGGCAGCGCGCTTGGCTTTTTTACTTCTTTCATGGATTTAGGGATAACGGCGGGCGCTGTCATCTTAGGTGCTGTCGGTGAAAGCTTCGGCTATGAGCTGATGTTTTATGTCGGCGGGGTTATCGTGCTGGCGGGGCCGCTCGGTTTTGTTATTGCATTGCCCTCAAAACATATAAAAATGCAGGATTAGAGAATCAGCGCCTTCTTAAGTAGAGGCGCTGATTTTGGGAGAAGCTAGGAAAAATATAGACTTGATAACGCGCGAAAGTCCCCTGGAAAAGGGGGCTTTCGCTGCGAAATTACCGGGGAAGTGTTTCTTCCAAGTTCTCTTTACTATCGGTATCAAGGACCTTAAGTCGGCCTGCCAGCCACTTTGTCGTGGTAGCCTGCAGCAAAAGCGTTGCTAATATTGCCAGAAAAGTTATTGAAGAGATAACCTCAGTATTTTCTACCCCCATACTTGCCAGCATTCCGACTAGTGCGGCAGGTATGACGCCTGTCTCTCTTGTCCAGAACATGAAAATAATTTCGTTTTTCTCCCATTTGGCCTTTCGGTCGGGGAGAGTGCAAAGCAGAACAGCAATTGGCCTTGCTATAAACATAAAAACAAAAACAATTACCAGGCCTGGCAGAAGATACTGTGTCACAACTGAAAAGTTGACATGACTGCCAAGCAGCATGAAGATTGCCATTCTTAGCAGAAGTGAGGCTATATGGATAAAGCTATGGACTTCATCATGAGCGCTTTCTTTCATTGTCCAGCCGATTTCATCTAAATTTCCAAAGACCAAGCCAGCGATAAAAACGGCCATAAACCCACTTGCGCCGAAATGTTCAGCCGTCATATAAGAGGCAATAATAACCGGCAGCATAAAAACCTGGGCATATTCGGAAAAGATATCTCGTGTCTTGTCGCTGATAAAATAACCGGCTAATAATCCGTACAGAGCTCCTATTAGTATGCCGCCGCCAGCCATTATGAAAAACTTAATAATACTACCTGATATGGACAGCTGCCCTGTAGAAATTATGCCGAGGATAGTAAAAGTAGCAATTGCAGCAGTAGCGTCGTTAAAGGCTGATTCGCTAAGTACTGTTTGGGCTAGACGATCTTTAATTTTAACTGATAAGAAAATAGGTACCAGAGCTGCGGGATCAGTTGGGGCGAGAATCGCCGCAAGTAAGAAAGCGTAAATAAGGCTTATTCCGAGAACCATATGGGCGGTATAACCCACAACAGCTATCATGACAAAGACAGATAGCGTTGCCAGTAATAATAAGGTTAACCATACGTTTCTCAAAATGCTGAAACTGACGCCTAAACCACCATGAAAAAGCAGCAGGGAAGCACCTAAGGTTAGAACTAACTGATTTACAGGTGACTCTACAGGAATTGAAACAAGATTTAGGATAGGCGGCCCAATTAAAATACCGGCCAATAGATACATAACTACATCTGGAACCTTTAGGTAATCCGCCAATTTACCGAAAACAGCACCGGTAACAAAAATAATGGCGAAGTTTATTAGAAGCTGATTTGAGATATGAATAGCATCCATATAACGACCTCCCCTTGTAGTATAGACAAAAAAATATAGGAGGAGTCCTTGGTGATCAGACTCCTCCTAATAAATGCACCCAATATTAACTTATTTGACTAGCTAGTACATATTATAAATAGATTTAATATAAATATCAATCTCTAAAAGATTGCATAATTTGTAATCTATTCTTTAAGGTGATAGGGAACAGTTGTTACAATAATATTTTTCTTCAAGATCAGTGATGTTCTTAATATCCACCCTGTTTGATTATGGAGAAGGCGATGCCACCATCTTTTTGTTTCAAATTCAGGAATAACAACCGTGATATAATCATTTGGATTTTTATATTGGTCAATTTTCTCAATATAGTCTATTAGCGGGTTCATAAGCAGGCGATAGGGCGAGTGTAAAACCACAAGTTCCACGCCGAGATTCCAACCATTCCATTTCTGCCGAACCTTTTCCTCAGAGGCGGTTTCGCTAGCAACGTGAACAGCTAAGACATTATCACCAATTACCTTGGCATATTTAAGTGTTTCGAAGACCACCCTTGTAGGTGTTGAAACCGGAACTATTACAATATGTTTGCCTTTCACGGCTGCACTGGTTCTTTCGGCGGCAAGAAACTCAGGTGGGACGCTCAACTGCTGCGCTATAGAATCATAGTGAGATCGTATTTTTTTGAAGATATAAATAATAAATGGGATAAATAACAGGATTATCCAAGCGCCGTGGCTGAATTTGGTCGCTGTGATAATAATAACAACAAGCCCGGTAGTAAGAGCACCAATGCCATTGAGCCAAGCTCTAACATGCCAACCGGAACCTTTTTCGCGTCGCCAATGAACAATCATACTAGTCTGGGCAATTGTAAAAGAGACAAAAACTCCAATCGCATATAGCGATATAAGGTGATCGATTTGACCGTGGTAAACAACTATCAATATGGCGGCTGCCACTGTTAGTAAGATTATACCATTAGAATACGTAAGCCGTTCGCCGCGTGTTGCAAGGTAACGAGGCATGTAGCCATCTTTTGCTACTATGGATAGAAGGATGGGTAAGCCATTATAGGCGGTATTGGCAGCTAGATACAAAATTAGCATGGTAGTTATTTGGATATATAGGTAGACTGAATTTCGTCCAAATACCAGCTCCGCTAGTTGTGAAAGAGCGGTCACTTCAGGAACAGGCACTATGTGGTAGTGCATTATAAGAAAAGTAATTCCTGTGAACATTACGCCAAGAATTCCTGCCATCCAGTAGGTTGTAATTGTTGCATTACGCGATTCGGGGGCATTAAACATAGGTACGCTGTCGGCGATAGCCTCAACGCCTGTCATGGAACTGCACCCGTTTGCGAAAGCGCGCAAAATTAGAAAAATCACAGCCCAGTCTAGCGGCTGTTTGGCAAATGCGGCGGGGTGAATTAAGTATGACGATTGTGTAAATGATTGATAAACACCTGCTGAGATTAGGCATATAATACCGAACAAAAAAGCATAAGTAGGAATCACGAAAGCATTCGACGACTCGCGTACACCTCTTAGATTTACAACCATTAGAATGACGAAAAGTACAGCCAAATCGATTGAAACCTCATTCCCGATTAGCATCGGAAAGGCTGAGGTTATAGCCGCTGTGCCTGCTGAAACGCTAACGGCAGCAGTTAACACGTAATCTGCAAATACTGAGCCGGCGGCTACTAGCGCAGGTAATTCTCCAAGATTCTTTTTAGCAATCGCATAAGCTCCACCTCCGCCTGGGTTTGCTTTTGCTACTTGTACATAGGACAATGCAACTATTGCTAACAAAAGTAAAATAGATAGTGCTACAGGAGCCATGTAACCATAGGCAATGAGTCCTGGTATGGCTACAAGGGTTAGCATAATCTGTTCAGGGCCATATGCCACCGATGATAAAGCATCAGATGAGAAGATTGATAATGCCTTCCATTTAGGAAGGCGTTCATGGGCTATTTCATTATTGTGCAGCGGCTTACCTATAAGAAGGCGTCTAAGTATGCTCATCATTTTTGTATTTGGACATCCCCTTCAATATCGCGTATGTAATAAAGAATATTATATTAGATATAAAGTAAAAGTAAAGTTGTTTTGTCCAATAGGGAGGAAGGGATTCGGTAATCATCTTAATAGTATCGAACAGAAGCTCTTTAAACGCAGGACAAGGGCTCATGTCAGGACTTTGCCTAATTTGATATGACCGAATATTTCGCGCAGGCTGGGATAAGAGCCTCGAGACTGCCAAAAGATTAACGCCCCCATAGGAGGCGTTAATCTTTTCGGGGGGAATCTGGTACGTGTACATATAGCGCAGCCCAGGTTGACACCAAAACAAATAAGGCGGCTGTAAGCCAGAATACAGAGGGTGTACCAAAATAGACTGCTATAATACCACCGGCCATCGGCCCGACAACATTGCCCATGAGTGCCGCTGAGCTTGATACGCCGAAGGCTACGCCGCGTTTCTCGGGCGGTATAAGCAGAAAGATAATTGAATTGACGCTTGGCAGCATTGCCCCCATAAAGAAGCCGCTTATACCCCGGGTTATACCAAGTGTATAGACGCTAGTAGCAAGCGCTTGGGCTCCGAAAGACAGGGCCGCAAACCCACCCGCGGCTGACAAGATGGACTTGTGGCTGTAACGGTGAGTTATCGGGCCCATGCTGGCCGACGCCATAGCGCTGGTAAGGCCGGCAGCAGCAATTATAGTTCCGCAGGTGCTGGCTATATAAGTAGTATCCGGGGAAAGACTTTTTACAAACAGCGGCAAAATAGGCGCAATGGCCTGGATGGCAAATTGTATGAGAAATTGTATAAACAGCATACTGCGCAGACCGGGAATTGCTAATACTTCTTTGCTCTGACGAATTACAGAAGGTTTAGCGGCTTGCTGGACAGGAGTGAAATGCTCAGTAACAAACAACTGAATTATAACAAGTGATACTAGGCACATTATTCCGAAGGCGATAAAAGCCTGACGGTAGCCAAAATGATCAGCAATAAGACCGCCAAAGAACGGTCCGAAGGTACTTCCAGCAATCATAGCTGTCTGATAAAAACCCATTGTAAATCCGATCTCTTCGGGTGGGGCCATACTTGTGACAAGGGCCAAGGCTGCAGCTGTGAAGCCGCCTAATATCCCTTGAAATATTCTTAGTGCCAGCATTTGATATACATTAACTGCAAATGCCATTAAAATCATTAGCAGGCCGGAGGACGCCATCGCGCGTTGGACCATAAGCTTACGACCGCTCCTGTCAGCGTAAGCCCCCCAATGCGGGCCAGACAGCGCGGCAAAAAGCGAGGCTGAGCTAAGCAGAATACCAGACCAGAGGGACGTTTCTTCAACGGTAGTGATACCAAGCTCGGGGACATAAAGCGGCAGAAAGGCCAGTACTCCTGTTATCGCTCCCATACCTGACAGCTGAGCAAACCACATAGCAGCAAGACTTTTTTTCCATTCGGGCAGACTCAAATATAAAACCTTCTTTTCAAGGGGAAATCCGATCACATCACAGCTGCCTGCTGAAATTAAGGCAGGGAATCAGCAGGCTGACGCGAATATATTAACAATTATACCATATAATGAAAGGTTGAGTACTATGGCAGAAGCGCCGGATAAAGCGCTGCAAAAGCGAGTGGCCCTTTTTCTTACTATACTAGTAGTAGCAGTCTTTGTTTTGGCAGGTAGAATTGCCTGGATTCAATTTGTTCAGGGTAACAACCTGAAAGAAAAAGCGCGAGTGCAATTGCAGGAAAGTCGAGGTCTGTTATCGCCGCGCGGTACCATTTATGACCGTAATGGCAAAGAGATGGCTATTAGTTATTTAGCCAAATCATTATACGCAGATCCGGCGGAAGTTAAAGATCCGGACTTGACGGCTAACTTGCTAGCCGCTGCTTTAGACGTCAAGGCTGAAGATATTAAGGCGCGTATCGCCGAAGGCGGACGTTTTGTATGGCTGAAGAGAACTCTTGAACCGGATGTTTCAGAAAAAGTGGCAGCAGTCATAAAGAAGCATGATCTAAAGGGTCTGGCTTTTATCGAAGAAAGTAAACGTTATTATCCCAATGAGAATTTGGCCGCGCAAGTACTGGGATTTGTCGGCACTGACGACGTAGGCCTAGATGGATTAGAAATGGCGCTTGACGGGACGATAAAAGGGAATTTATCTGAACAGGTTATGGATACAGACAGTCGAGGTATACCAATCTTTAAATCTATCTTTACCTTTGCTCCGCCCCGTCAGGGTAAGAATGCCTATCTTACGATTGATTCCACCATTCAGTTTATCGTAGAGCAGTGTTTGGACAAGGCGATGGTAAGCACCCGGTCTGCAGCTGCTACTGTTATTGTTATGAACCCTCGGACTGGCGATATACTGGCTATGGCCAACCGTCCAACCTATAATCCCAATACCTTTTATAAATATGGCCCGCAAAACTGGAAAAATCGCGCAGTTTCCAACGTTTACGAGCCTGGTTCAACCTTCAAAAGCATTGTTGCGGCCGCTGCCATGCAGGAAGGGTTAGTGCATGCTGATGAACGTTTCGTTGATAACGGCTATGTCGAAGTATCCGGCCGCCGAATAAAGAATTGGAGTGGTGAAAGCTACGGGAATATTAGCTTTATCGAGGTTATTAAAAACTCGATAAATACCGGTTTTGTTCAAATTGGCATGCGGTTGGGCTCAGCGCGACTGACTAATTATGCCCGATCTTTCGGCTTTGGTCAGGGTACCGGTATCGAGCTTCCCGGTGAAGAAGATGGCATTCTTTTCAAACCGGAAAACATGCGTGACTCGGATTTGGCAACGATGTCAATTGGCCAGAGTATCGCGGTAACACCGCTTCAGCTAGCTTCGGCTCTTGCGGCGATTGCCAATGATGGCGTGCTGCTTAGACCGCATATTATTAAGGAAATACGTAATGAAGACGGATCAATTTACACCGCGTCAGCGACCCAGGTAGTGCGTCAGGTAATAAGTCTTGACACATCAAGGGCGCTAACTAATATGCTGGAAAAGGTAGTATCTGAGGGCGGCGGTAAAAAAGCCAGTGTCAAGGGTTATCGTATTGCCGGCAAGACAGGTACGGCGGAAAAACTGCGCGAAGGCGGCGGCGGCTACTATGCCGGTAGATATATCGCTTCATTTGTTGGTTTTGCTCCTGTTGAAGATCCGCAGATTGTTGTGCTGGTAGTTCTTGACGATCCTAATGGCGTATATTACGGTGGTGAGATAGCTGCACCTGTGGCTGGTGAAATATTTGCTCAAGTGCTGCGTTATCTAGACGTCCACCCTCAATATGGTACTCAGCCAAGTCTGCCCAAGCCGAATTTGACAGTTGCCGCTTCGGCGCCATCCTATCAGCCTCCTTCAGCTGTTCCGGCAGGAAAGGTAGTTGTGCCTAGCCTGCGCGGCAAAAGCATGCGCGAAGCGGGGGAAATCTTGAGCAAGCTCGGTTTAGCCATGACGCCTGAAGGCACAGGTATAGCAGTAAGTCAAAGTGTTTCGCCCAATACCATCACTGATGCCGGGGCGGAAGTGCGAGTATATTTTGAACCAAAATAACGGATACTGATAAGTAAATTCAGTAGCAATTTTGGGGATAATAAATGAAACGGAATCAAGGACAATTCCTTTTAAGTGAGATGTGGCCGTTAGCGGATAAGATAGCCGAATATTTACGGCAGCATGAAGAAATCGACAGGGTTGAAACGGCCGGCGAAATTAGACGGCGCAGTATAATAGTAGAAATGATCGATATTGTAGCGGCATCAGCTGCACCGGAAAATGCAGTGGAAAGCGCCCTTGGCATGCCTGGCATTGAAAGTGTTCTTTATCGCTCTGTAACTGGCTTTACAGCCATTTTAACAGCCGGTATAAAGCTGAATTTTCAGGCGGTTAAGCCAGAACAGTTTGCGTTGGCTTTGCATAATGCAACGGGCAGTGAAGCGTTTATCAATCAGCTTAATCGCTACGCTGCTAGAAGCGGCATAAGTGTACCCGAGCAGCCCAAAGATGAATATGAGATTTACTCAGCACTCAGCATACAGTACATTGAACCGGAACTTCGCGAAGGGCTAGGCGAAATAGAGAATGCGCACCTTAGGAAATTGCCCAACTTAGTAAATGAACAGGATATCCGGGGCGCACTTCATGTGCATACCTCGTATTCAGACGGCAGTGCATCAATTTCTGATATGGCGTCAGCTGCCCAAAAACGCAGCTGGGGTTACATCGGCATTGCTGATCACAGCCGATCGGCCTATTACGCTGGCGGCCTAAAGCTTAGAGCTGTAGCTGCTCAGCGCCAGGCTATTGATAAATTTAATGCTGAGAATAATGAAATAAAAATCTTAGCTGGTATTGAGAGTGACATTTTACCAGATGGCTCGTTGGATTATCCTGATGATATTCTGGCGCAGTTTGATTTTGTCATAGCATCAGTCCATTCGGCCTTCCGGATAGGTGAGGAAAAAATGACACGGCGTTTTGAAAAGGCCGCTGAGAACAAGTATGTTACCATGCTTGGACATCCGACAGGCCGTATGCTGCTCAAGAGACCGGAATATGCTGTGGATATTGCTGCCGTAATTAAGGCAGCTGCCAATACTGGAACGCTAATTGAGATTAATGCAAATCCACGAAGGTTGGATTTAGACTGGCAGTGGTGCCGGGATGCCAAGGCGCAAGGTGTAATGCTGGCTATTAATCCTGATGCCCATGCCCCCGGTGAGCTTGATTATGTACGGTATGGAACAGCTGTCGCACGCAAAGGCGGACTGGCAGCAGCAGATATCTTGAATACTCGTTCTACTGAAGAATTAATTAAAATAATTGCGCAAAAGCGGGGAAAATAAATTTAAGGGCGGCCTAGGCCGCCCAAAACATTAAGGACGATTGTTAGCGTCAAACTGAGCAGTCATAGTGCTGTTAGTACCAGTGCTGCTAGTAGTAGCGCTACCGCTCATGCCTGATTCGTACTGCTCAATCATGTGACGAACCATATGTCCGCCTACGCGACCGCAGTCAGCCGAGGTCATAGTTGCCCAGCCGTTTTGGCGAACGGTTTCGGCAATGCCCAACTCGGAGGCAACTTCGAATTTCATGCGATCAAGTGCGTTTTCAGCCTGAGGATTTACAGGTTTTCTGCTTCTAGCCATTAAATTATCACCTCCTGTATGTTTGTGATAATATTATGGTCTTAATTCGGTGAGCTTATGCTATATGCATTATGTTAAATAGTCCCAGGCTCTAGAAGCGGCATGAATACTGGAGCGGATGAAAAAAAGATTTTCACACAAGGGAAACGGTACAGCGATATCGAATTACAATATTGTAAAAAATGGAAATATATTAAATGGAGTGATTACGTGCATGAGATGGCATTGGCGCAAGGAATTTTAGCCACTGCGCTTGATGCGGCTTCAAGCAATGACGCGGTTAAAATTGGGCGTATTAAGCTTTTGGTAGGCGAGATGACAAATGTTGAGCCGGAATCGCTGAAGTTTTGCTTTACAGCGCTTGCCGCAGGAACAATAGCTGAAGGTGCTGAACTTGATATCTCAATTACACCCCTTGTTGGCCGCTGCTCAGTTTGCGGCAGCGAATTCCCTGTAAAAGGCTACTATTTTATTTGTACACAATGTCAGTCATCGTCTGTTGAAATTGTTTCAGGGCGTGAACTCCGGGTAGAACATTTGGAGGTAGAATAATGGAAATAAAGGTAATGACAGATATTCTTGATGCCAATGAGCAGCTTGCCCGCTCGGTTAACGCCAGGTTTTCAGAGAAGGGTATTTTTGTGCTCAATTTATTGGGCTCGCCCGGCTGCGGTAAAACCTCGCTGCTGGAAAAAACAATTGCTGATTTAAAAGGCGATATTCGAATAGCTGTTATCGAAGGCGACCTATTTACAAGTAAAGATGCTGAGCGAATAGAACGGCATGGTGTGCCAGTCATCCAAATTAACACGGCAGGTGGCTGTCATCTTGATGCCGGTATGATAAATAGTGTTATCGGCGATTTAGATTTAGAAAAGCTTGATTTAGTAATAATTGAAAATGTCGGCAACCTTGTATGCCCAGCTGAATTTGATATTGGTGAGGATGCTAAGGCCACTGTCTTGAGCATAACAGAAGGTGAAGATAAGCCGCTGAAATATCCTCTGGTATTTCGCAAGTCAGACGCAATTGTTCTAAATAAGATGGATTTGTTACCATATACAAGTTTCGACCTAGATGCAGCAGTAAGGGATATTAAAGGGATTAATCCTGAAGCTGTATTAGTGAGAGCATCCTGTCGGACAAATGAAGGTCTAGGTGAGTGGTATGATTGGCTTAAATTGCAAGTGCGCAAAAAAAGAAAAACGGGAGAATGATGATGTCTGACAAGAATGCGTTAAAATATCAAATTGAGCTACTGCGAGAACGCTTGCATGAGCTAGTGATAGAAAAGCAAGGTAACTTTGCTGATGACCAAGTAGCAAGGCTGAGTACTGAACTTGATGAACTAATTGTACAATATGAAAAGGCTAAGTAGTAAAGGGGTTATAAAATGATAGCCTTAACTGGAGCAAAAATACTGACAATGTGCGGACATCCATTAGAAAGCGGAACAATATTAATAAAGGACGGAAGGCTGGAAGCTGTACAAGCTGATGTGAAAATCCCAGGAGGCTATGAGATTATCGACACAACCGGCAAATTTATCACTCCAGGTCTTATAGATGCGCATACGCACTTAGGGGTATATGCTGAATCACTCGACTGGTCGGGTGAAGATGTTAATGAAATAAGCAATCCGATAACGCCCGGACTTGATGTAATCGATGCCTTAAACCCAGCTGATGTGGGATTGGCAGAAGCCTGCGGCGGCGGCATCACTACAGCCATGGTTGCACCAGGCAGTGCTAACCCGGTTGCCGGGCAGTGTTTGATAATAAAAACACGCCCAAGACAAAGTGTAGAGCAAATGATTGTCAAACGGCATGCCGGGCTTAAAATTGCCTTTGGTGAAAACCCTCGGCGGGTACATGGCGACCAAAAAAAAATGCCTGTCACTCGTATGGCGACAGCATCCCTTATTAGAGAGACACTGCAAAAAGGTCGTGACTACCTAGCCAAACAAGACAGCAAGGACCATAAATTTGACTATGCAATGGAAGCGGTGGCTAAAGCACTGCGAAAAGAGATGCCTATCCGTGCTCATGCCCATCGAGCTGATGATATTATTACAGCACTCAGGATAGCGCGAGAATTCGAGCTTGATATCATAATTGAACATGCCACAGAAGGTCATCTTATTGCAGATGTACTAGCTGATAATAAGGCGCGAGTTGTTCTTGGGCCGCTCTTTGTTACTAAAGGGAAGCTTGAAATGAAGGAATCCTCTTGGCTGGCTCCAGCTCTGCTTGCCGACCGCGGTGTCAAATTCGCGCTTATGAGTGACCACCCTGTTGTCCCAAGCAAATTTTTGACGGTATACGCCGGACTTGCAGCACGGTTTGGACTTGATGCTGACCAGGCGCTGCGCGCTATCACCATTGATGCGGCTGATATTCTCGGCTTAGCTGACCGAATTGGCAGTATTGAACAAGGCAAAGATGCAGATTTGGTAGTTTGGAGCGACCATCCGCTGCTGCTGGCCGCCAAACCTGAATTAGTCATAATCGATGGAAAAATTGGCACGGTTGATAATCAGCAGCATATTTCTAACTGGCAAGACTAATAGATAAAAGAATAAGACGAGATCGCTACGGCAAGGGCTCCGCTATGACATCTTCAGAGAGTTGTAACCATTAAGGATACGCTCCTATTGTCATCGCAAGGAGGCATTACGTGACGATCTCTTTTATATTTCTACCGTTAAGAGATTACATGCTAAATATTTTGAAAAATATAAAATATTATTCTGTTAAAGGAGGAATTTTTAGCAATGCACAGAATATACTGAAATAGTACTACAATATAGAATTTAGTACTATAATATAGAACTAAATTACGATGGTGCATTTAAAATGATAATGCGCTTTTCAATTCCGACAATGTAAGAATGGCATTCTATATTATAGAACTTAATGGAGGTGTTGCAAGCAGGCGTATAGTGTATATCCAAAGAGTGTTCTAAAAAAGAAGGGGGATGAATTTATGTTGGCTATGTTAAACGTATTGACAAGGTTTTTCCCGGTCTGGATAGTTCTTTTCGTTCTAGTATCGTATATCAACCCGGAGCCATTTAAAGTTCTGCCTAAATATGTACCTTATTTTCTTGGCTCAGTTATGCTATTTATGGGATTAACTATGCAGCTTGATGATTTCAAGCTTGTTTTTAAACAACCTAAAAATGTTATTTCCGGCATTGTCCTGCGATATTTAATAATGCCATTTGTTGGTTTTGCTGTGGCTAAAGCGCTGGGGCTTCCGCCTGCTTTGGCTGCTGGGCTGATATTGGTTGGCTGCTGTCCAAGTGGTGTAGCATCCAATGTTATGACCTTTTTGTCGCGCGGTGATACAGCTCTTTCTATTACCGTTTCAAGCTTCAACACTGTATTAGCTCCATTTATTACACCTTTAATGTTTTTATTATTAGCTGGCGCAATGGTTCCTGTAAACGTAGAAGCTATGCTGGTTGATATTGCTAAAATGGTTCTTTTGCCAGTAGGGTTAGGCATTGCTATCAATATGTTTGCAACGGAATATATCAATAAAATAAAGCCATACTTGCCCGGCTTTTCGACACTTATGCTCCTCCTCATTATTATTGCAGGTACAGCTGTTAATGCTTCCCGGCTAGCAAGTGTAGCTGGAATTGCATTTTTGGCAGTAGCACTTCATAACGGTTTTGGCTTACTTTTAGGCTACTTGGGCGCGCGTATGGTAGGAATGAAACTTCATCAAGCCAAAGGGATTACCTTTGAAATCGGTATGGAAAATTCCGCTCTCGCGATGACGTTAGCATTGGCTTACCTTGATCCAATCGCTGCTATTCCTGGTGCTATTTTTAGCGTTTGGCATAACCTGACCGGTTCTACGCTTGCAACCTATTGGGGGCGCAAGGCTGATCAACAAGAAGGCAACCAGGTGGGAACATCGGTATAGAACGTAACTTAATTAAATTTTTCGAAATTGACGGAAGGAACTGTCTTGATAGCCGCGAACTCTGCTAAAGTGAATATTATGTTAAATAATGCAGGAATTTAAAGGAGATGGCAGAGTGGTGCGACAAGGCGTTATGGTTCAGTCAATAGAACGGGCAATTCAGATCTTAAACTGCTTCGATGGAAGCCACCCCGAACTTAGCCTTAATGCTATTGCGGCGGAGCTCAACTTAAATAAAAGCACGGCTCATGGCATATTAAATACATTGAAACACTATGGCTTGGTTGAACAGGACGAGGAACGAGGAAGATACCGATTGGGTATGCATCTACTCACTTTAGGCAATCGGTTGCTCGACCGGCTGGAAATTAGGGCAGTTGCTGGCCCTGTAATACAAGAACTTAGTGAACGAGTTGGCGAGACAATTCATCTTGTTGTGCTCAAAGGAACAGATGTTGTGTACATAGACAAATGTGTAGCTAACAGATCATTCCAAGTATTCACAGCAATTGGCATGACCTTTCCGGCCTATGTGACTGGTGTGGGAAAAGTGTTATTGGCTGACAAGAGCGACGAAGAGTTACTAGAAGTCATTCCTCCAATTTTAGAAAAGGCAACTGAATACAGTATAGGAAGTAGAGAAGAGTTGCTTAAATATTTGGCGCAGGTTAGAAAACAGGGCTATGCTTTTGACAAAGAGGAGAATGAAATAGGATTAAGCTGCGTAGCGGCGCCAATATTTGATTATTCAGGTAAAGCAGTTGCCGCTATCAGTGTCGCTGGCCCAACTGCCAGGCTGACTGACGAACGCATGCAAGAGCTTGTGGATATTGTACGGGATGCGGCTAGGGAAATTTCTCGCCGCCTGGGTCATCGCATTTAGGTTCTAGTTTAGCTTTAGATTTAGATTAAATCTAGATGGCTAGACTTATAGCAAAGGGTGAGAACGAAGTAGGATAATATAGAACTCTGTGTTTTGATATAGGAGTTGCACAGTAATTTTAGGGGGCGGTATTTTGAATAAGGTACGAGTAGCGATTATGGGTTCTGGAAATATCGGAACCGATCTTATGTATAAGTTAAAGAGAAGCCGAGTTTTAGAACCGGTAATGATGTTAGGAATTGATCCCGAATCGTCTGGTTTACGTCGGGCTAAAGAAGAGGGGCTGATTGTATCGTGTAAAAGTATTGATGGGTTGCGGGAGCATGCTGATTTAGTCGATATTATCTTCGACTCCACAAGTGCCCACGCGCATTTGGCAAATGCCCCAATTTACCGAGACCTTGGTAAGATTGCAATTGATTTAACACCAGCTGCAGTGGGGCCGTTCATTATACCATCGGTAAATATTCAAGATGCACTAGACAAGGACAATGTAAATATGGTTACATGCGGTGGCCAAGCAACCACGCCGATTACTTATGCTATAAATAAAGTTGCTGCAGTTAGCTATGCGGAAATTGTTGCAACAATATCAAGCCGCTCCGCTGGCCCTGGCACAAGGGCTAATATCGACGAATTCACTGAGACTACCGGCATGGCGCAAGTAAAAGTCGCCGGGGCTAAAAAAGGAAAGGCAATCATTATTCTTAATCCCGCTGAGCCACCAATTATGATGCGCAATACTGTACGCTGCTTAATTGATGAAGAGGGGCCTGAGATACAAAAGGCCATTATAGAGTCAATTCAAAAGATTGTCGGCGAGGTACAGCAATATGTGCCCGGCTATCGGCTTAAGCATCCACCGCAGTTTGATGGTAAAAGGGTGACTGTATTTTTGGAAGTTGAGGGCTTAGGCGACTTTCTGCCCAAATACTCAGGAAACTTAGATATCATGAACTGCGCCGCGATGCGAGTTGGTGAGACGATAGCAACTGAACGGTTTGGCGTAAAATAAGGGGGGCTAATTGTGAAGGATAAAAAGATTATATTAACAGATGTAACCATGCGGGACGGAATGCACGCTATGGCGCATCAGTTTACAACTGAAGATATGGCTACCATAGCACAAGCGTTAGATGAAGCAGGAATGGATATTATTGAAGTAACCCATGGCGATGGTCTGGGCGGAAATTCGCTTCAATATGGCCTTGCTAAACATTTGGATGAGGAATACCTAGAAGCTGTGGCCTCAAGGATTAAGAAGGCTAAACTTTCTGTGCTGCTAATTCCGGGTATCGGTACTATAGAAGACTTGAAAGATGCTATGAGATTTGGGATAAAAACAGTTCGTATCTGTACGCATTGTACGGAAGCTGATGTTTCGGCTCAGCATATCCAATACGCCCGTAATAGCGGGCTTGATACGGTAGGCTTTTTGATGATGGCTCATATGCTGCAGCCAGAAGAACTGGTCAAGCAGGCAAAACTAATGGAGTCATACGGTGCCAACTGTGTTTATGCTACAGATTCTGCGGGTAGTCTGACGCCAAAGGGCGTGACGGAGCGGATCAAAGCTTTGCGGGATGCTCTGAATCCCGAAGTTCAAGTTGGCTTTCATGCACATGAGAATCTTTCTCTATCGGTGGCAAATAGTATTGCAGCAATAGAATCAGGAGCCGACCGAATTGACGTATCCTTAGCAGGCTTGGGTGCAGGAGCAGGTAATACCCCAGCCGAGTCGCTTGTTGCCGTTTGCCTTAAGCTTGGAATACCAGTAGGCGCGGACTTTTATAAACTTGTTGACGCAGCTGATAATATCGTTCGTCCGCGTATGACTCATCCGGTTCAGGTTGACGGAAAGTCAATAATGATTGGATACGCTGGCGTATATTCGAGCTTTTTGCTGCACGCGGAACGGGCGGCAGTTAGGTACGGCGTAGATACGCGAGATATTCTTGTTGAATTAGGACGCCGCAAGATGGTTGGCGGCCAGGAAGATATGATTGTCGATGTTGCGCTAGACATTGCTCAACGGGCTAGATAAAAAGCTGACTTTTAAAACTAAGCAATTATGAAAGGAGGCAATTCGCAGTGCAGGGTGTTGAAAAAGTTACAGTGGTCAGTAGTGAACAGCTCCAAGGAGTATTTCGTCAGGCTCAAACGCAAAGAAAATCGGTATATCTCTACCGAAAGCCCGCCAAAGGCAGTATAAGCCTTGACCTTAGCGGTTGGAATGAGATTGAGGTATTTGATGCCAACAATTTAATGGCTATCGTTCCACCCGGAACGATGCTCAAGGATCTCAATGCGGCTGCCGCAGCTCGCGGTTTGCGTTTTATACCTGCTGACAACCCATATTTAGAGAATCTGACTGTGGGAGAATGGGCCTATCGGGGCTGCCCTAATTTAATGTCTTGGAAATATGGTGCGGGTAAGCATTTTTTACTAGGTTCCAGCTATGTGTTTCCTAACGGTGAAAGTACAGCAGTTGGCGGCAAGTGTATAAAGAATGTGAGCGGTTATGATTTTACACGTTTTTTGACAGGCGCATATACAGATTTTGCGGTTGGTACTCAATATATTATTAAACTAATGCCACAGCCGGTCTGCCGTAGAATTTATGACGTAAATGTCGGTTCGATGGCTGCGGTTGTTAAGCTGATTGGTTCCCTACAAGCCTGTCCTGTTCCACCGGCTTGGCTCTATTGGTTAGATAAGGCAGTTGCACAAAGGTTATTCGGGGGAGAGCAGTCCGAACATAGGATACTGTTTGAGATTGATGGCAATGAGGCAGAGGTGAATGCATATGAGTCGGCGGTTAAAGGCATTCTCAACGTCTGTGATGCTAAAGAGCAATATGCGGCAGTGCTTCCAGATATGTCGCCACTAGAAAACAGTGCAAAAGAGTTTTGGCTGCAGGATGAATTTAAGATACCATATTCGGCAATAAATAAATTTTCGGCAAAGATATCTGATTTAATGATTAGAACAGGCTGTAAGGGAGGTTTATTCGGACAGCTTGCGGATGGGAAGGTTAATCTGTATCTGGAGCAAGGTAACTCGGAAACCAAGAACTTTATTGCGGCAGCTCACGAGGCAGCGCTTGCTTTGGGCGGAGCTGTAGCCGGCAAATACGAGCGGGTGTATGGCGGCGGCTGTCAAGGTGCGTTGGCAATGCTGGAAGATGCGTTTAAACAGCGAATAGATCCCGCGCGGATATTTAATCGACCGGCGGAGGTGATTAAGTGAGTATGCAAGAAATGCTAAAAGAACTGGAGCAAGAAGTCGTAAAATGCAGCAGGTGCGGCAATTGCCGATCAATCTGCCCCGTGTTCCTAGCGGAGAATAATGAGAATACGACACCGCGCAGCAAGGCCCGGATGATAGAGGCTGTTCTAGAAGGTGATTTAGAAGTGACCCCGGGAGTGCAGGAGCGGTTTGATAAATGTCTGCTCTGTAAAGCCTGTCTGACCCATTGTGGGTCAGGTGTCAAAACAGACAAACTAATAATGGGAGCCCGCGCGGCGACGGCAGAGCGGAATGGTCTTCCGGCAATAAAGAGGCTGGCCTTTACCGGTCTGCGATATCGTAAGCTTTTTGACATGTTTCTTAAGACTGGAGCGGTATTTCAGGGAATTATATTCAAGAAGCTGCCGGATGGACGCGGGCGTATCGCCCGTATACCTCTGCCGGGGTCTGGTCTTAATCTGAGGCGTATGGTGCCGGAGCTGACATCAAACCCCTTGCGCTCACGCCTCCCTAAGGTTGTCAAGGCAGAAACCTCTTCAGTAAAAGGAAGGGTAGTGTTTTTTACCGGGTGTACCTTAAATTATATTTACCCTCAGGCGGGCGAAGCCGTTGTTCGAATACTGACTCGTAATGGCTGGGAGGTTATTATTCCTGAAGAACAGTGCTGCTGTGGAACACCAGCCTTTACGTCAGGAGATATCGAAACTGGTCGTACTCTGGCTGAACAAAATATTAAAGCCCTTAATATTGAAAAATACGATCATATCGTGACTGCTTGCGCTTCCTGCGGGGCAGCCCTCAAAAACGAGTATGAACATATTCTGCAGGAATCGCCGTTGGCACCGAAGTGGCGCGAACTTGCATCTAAGGTGCTTGACATATCCCAATTTGTAATACAGCATTGCGATATGTCTAAGCTCGGCCAGTTGCCGCTTAAGGTTACCTATCATGACCCATGCCACTTGGTGCGCGGCATGAATGTAGCGGCTGAACCGAGGCAAATTCTCAATTCTATACCCGGGCTGGAATATGTGGAGATGAAGGATGCCAATCGCTGCTGCGGTGCGGGCGGGACTTTCAGTGCAGTATATTATGATTTGTCGCGCCGAATTAACGATAAGAAACTGGACAACGCCGAAGCGACCGAAATGGACTATTTGGTAACAGGCTGTTCCTCCTGCCGTATGCATATTACAGATGGTCTAAATCAGCGGAATAGCACTATGAGTGTCCTTCATACGGCAGAAATAATTGACATGGCATATGAAGCCGGGCGGAAGGAGGGCAAATATGCTTAAAGCGGATGTGCTCAAGGAATTAACTTTTGCGGTTGGAGAAGATCATGTATTAAAGGATAGCGAAGACATGATTATATACTCTAATGATGCAACAATGTTTAATCACAGTCCTGACGTAGTTGTGCAGCCGGGTAATCGCGATGAGGTAGTGCAAGTGGTAAAAATTGCAGCACGTCATAAGATCCCCCTGACTTGCCGGGGATCAGCAACCTGCTTGTCCGGCGGAACAATTCCGTTAAAGGGCGGGATTGTTCTAGAACTGACAAGGTTAAACCATATCATAAAGCTCGATGCTGTGAATAAAGTCGTGGTAGTAGAACCTGGCGTAATTACCTTCGAGATTATTACCCAAGCAGCGAAAGTTGGTCTGCTTTACCCTCCTGACCCGTCCAGTATGAAGGAATCAACAATCGGCGGGAATGTTGCGGAGTGCGCAGGTGGGCCTAAGGGCGTCAAGTACGGCATAACCCGCAATTTCGTACTGGGTTTGGAAGCTGTCTTACCAGACGGAACGGTCGTCGAGGTGGGCAACGAAGTCGATGGTGATATGTGCGGACCTGATTGGACAATGCTGTTTACTGGGTCAGAAGGGACGATGGCCATTATTACGAGTATATCTTTGCGCTTAGTCCAGGTACCGCAAACAAAAAAAACTTTGATGGCTATATATGAGCGGCTGGAAGACGCTGCGGAAACTGTTAGCGTTACAATGTCATCGGGAATTATTCCGACAACACTTGAATTAATGGATAATCTAAGCATTGTGTCTGTAGAAAACTATCTAAAAATTGGTTTGCCGATTAAGGCAGGTGGCTTATTATTGATTGAAGTTGACGGCGTGGCATCTACAGTTGACGAAAACGCTGAGCGAGTTAGCCAAATATGTAAGCGATGCGGTGCAACTGAAGTGAAAATTGCCCAGACGCCTGCAGAAGCCGAGGAGCTTTGGCGGGCTAGGCGGTCAATTAATCCGGCTTTCGGGCAGGTTGCTCCCTGCAAGTTTGCCGAAGATGCAACTGTTCCGCGCACTCTAGTTCCTGTTTTGGTCGAAAAGGTTCTTGAAATCCAAAAGAAATATGATGTGCCAATTTTTATTTGTGGTCATGCTGGCGATGGGAACATGCATCCAACAATTATGTTTGATAAAAGAGATAAGAATCAGATGGAGAGGGCAGAAAAGGCTTTGGATGAAGTGCATGTCGTGACCTTAGAGTTAGGTGGAACCTTGAGCGGAGAACATGGAATAGGCTTTGCCAAAGCGCCATATCTGCGCGCTGAAACAGGTGCGATTGGATATAAACTTGGCCAGGATATTAAAACAGTAATTGATCCTTTGGGAATAATGAATCCAGGTAAGATGTTTTTTTATGAAGGTAAGCTTATTTGATTCAGAAAAATTATTTTTACCGAGATCGCTGCGGCGGTCTCTTTTTATTGGCATCAAAATTGCTTGAATATATTAGTGCTGCGCTACTATTCTGAAAATAATTTCAAGAATATTCTGTATACAGGCTGGATAAAAAAGGAATTTTTGGTTGTCACATTGAATTAGATGTTAGTTCTACAATAAGACGTGAATTCATAGTACATATCAGGCGCAGTAGTTAAAAAAACATCCGAGGGGAGGGTGAGAGAAAACTGAATTTATTTTTATGTTTTGGCAAGTGTAATAGATTTAAATTAAAAGGAGGCTAGAAATATGGAAGGTTTTCATGAGTTTATAAATTGGGCTAACGGTTATCTTTGGGGACCGCCTATGCTTGTCATGCTATTTGGAACTCATTTGTTTTTAACCTACAGGCTTAGGTTTATCCAAAAATATACTTGGAAAGCTATCAAATTATCAGTGAGCAAAGACAGATCAGGCGACGGTGATGTCAGTCAGTTTGGTGCACTTACAACAGCTCTGGCAGCCACTATCGGAACAGGTAATATCGTAGGCGTTGCGACTGCAGTAGGTTTGGGCGGCCCTGGCGCCGTTTTATGGTGCTGGCTTACAGGCGTGTTTGGTATGGCTACAAAGTACTCAGAAGCGCTGCTGTCTGTTAAGTATCGTGTAAAAACCTCTGACGGCACCATGCTGGGTGGCCCGATGTATGCTTTGGAGAATGGCTTAAATGCAAGATGGCTTGGTATTCTGTTCTGCATATTTACATCTATTGCCGCTTTCGGTATCGGCAACATGGTACAGGCAAACTCAATATCAGTCATGGTTAATGAAACTTTCAGCGTTTCCCCAGCTATAACAGGCGTAATTATGGCAGTTTTAACAGGTGTTGTAATACTTGGCGGCGTAAAATCTATTGCGGCTGTTTGTGAAAAATTAGTTCCTTTTATGGCTATTTTCTATGTAGTAGGGTGTACGGTAATATTAATGATGAATTCCGAACATGTCGGTGCTGCAATTTCATTAATAATTTCATCAGCATTTACTCCGACTGCAGCCGGCGGCGGATTTGTTGGAGCCTCAATTATGATAGCTGCCAGATATGGTATTGCCCGCGGTTTGTTCTCCAACGAATCCGGTCTTGGTTCTGCCCCGATAGTTGCGGCAGCAGCTCAAACGAAGAATCCTGTACGTCAGGCACTGGTTTCTATGACCGGTACCTTCTGGGATACAGTTGTTGTGTGTGCTATGACCGGCTTAGTGCTTGTATCGAGCGTCCTGAATGATCCTGTTGGTTTGAATGGATTGACCGGTGCGGCTCTATCAAAAGCAGCCTTTGCTCAGATTCCGGTAATTGGCCCGTTTGTATTGACCGTAGGCCTGTTAACCTTCGTTTTTTCAACTATTCTCGGCTGGTCGTACTATGGTGAAAGAGCGATTGAATATCTGTTCGGTAAGATAGCTATCAAACCTTACAGATACGCTTGGGTTATTGCAGTATATATTGGTTCAGTTAACTCGCTGGCCCTTGTTTGGGACCTTGCTGATGCAATGAACGCCATGATGGCAATACCGAACTTAATAGCCCTCCTATTGTTGAGCGGGGTTATTGTTAGCGAGACCAAAAACTATCTTTGGGAAGAGGGCGGTATTGAACGGGCCTCTGACGAAAAGGCCAAGGATATTTCGTGCTAATCTTATAAAGGACTGAATTATATAGGCCGGCAGGAAGTCCAAAGTGGCGGCTTCCTGCCGGCCTAGTTTGTTAAGGAGGCAATTGTTATGATCGAGAGACCGGTATGGGCGGAGATAAACCTATCGGCTATAGCTAATAATGTGCGCCAGATAAAGACGCTGGTAAAGCCGGGGGTTAAATTCTGTGCGGTTGTTAAGGCAGATGGCTATGGTCATGGGGCAATAGCTGTCGCGCGGACTGCGCTTGAGGCTGGAGCAGACCGGCTGGCTGTAGCTATTCTGGGAGAGGCGCTGGAATTACGGCGGGCAGGCTTTACCGTTCCAATCCTGATTCTCGGGTTTACGCCTTCTCAGCAAGCTGCTCAGGTAGTAGCCAACGATATTACGCAGACGGTGTTTTCGCTTGAAGCAGCTGAAGCACTATCAGCTGCCGCTTTGGCGTGTGGTAAAAGGGCGAAGGTTCATATTAAAATTGATACAGGCATGAGTCGTATTGGCATACAGCCGCAAGAGGCCGGTGATTTTGCCGCCGCGGTTGCAGCACTTCCGGGAATAGAAATTGAGGGTGTTTTTTCTCACTTTGCGACAAGTGATAGTGAGGATAAGAGCTTCACATGGGAACAATTCGGGAAATTTAAGCATGCTTTGGAAATGATTGAAGCGCGTAGGATAAAAATACCTATTAGGCATATTGCCAACAGCGCAGCCACCTTGGAAATGCCTGAAACACATCTTGATATGGTTCGTCCTGGAATCATTCTTTACGGACTGTGGCCATCAGATGAAGTTAAACAGACCATTAATCTAGTTCCAGCCATGAAATTTAAAGCCCAAGTTGGCTATGTGAAAGGCTTACAGCCAAGAGTATCTATTAGCTACGGGCGTACTTACTTCACTGAAAAAGAGAGTGTTGTAGCAACCTTGCCGGTGGGCTATGCTGACGGTTGGACGCGGCTCTTGGCAGGTAAGGCCAGTGTAGTTATAAAGGGGGAGCGTGCCCCTTTAGTAGGCCGTGTCTGCATGGATCAGTGCATGGTTGATGTCACAAGTATTCCAGGTGTGGTTGCAGGGGAAGAAGCTCTACTATTTGGCGGGCCGCAGCTGCCGGTAGAAGAAGTAGCCCAAAAGATTGGAACGATTAACTATGAGATCGTGTGCATGATTGGCAAACGGGTTCCGCGCCACTTTGTATTGGAATAAAAAGGAACCATATGGAAACTAAAGTTACCGCATTTGGTAGTAAAAGATTCCAAATGAGCAGCAGAAGAGTATTCTGCTGCTCATTTTCATGTTCCAAGCTAAAGAGCTATGCGTCGTCTCCTTGCTATGAACAACGGCGACTTTGCCATTGGCAGCGCAGTAATAAGGTGTGCGGCACCTCAACAGCCGAGATGATTGTATACATTAATTATTTTTTTCAAAATATACCTATGGCACGACTATTGCAATATATATTAATGTATTCATTTAAATCTGATCTAATTTAAGGGGGAGAGAAAATGATTGTTGGCGTAGCTAGAGAGATTAAGAACAATGAAAACCGGGTTGGTTTAACTCCGGCCGGTGCAGAAGCATTTGTCAAAGCAGGTCATACCGTATTGGTTGAAAAGAGTGCTGGTCTAGGCAGCGGCTTCTCAGATGAACAGTATTCCGCAGTTGGCGGCGTAATCATGGAAGACAAAAAGGCTTTGTTTGACAAAGCTGATATGATAGTAAAAGTCAAAGAGCCATTGGCTTCTGAGTATGATTTATTCCACGAGGGGCAAATTGTTTATACCTATTTCCACTTGGCAGCTGAACCTGAACTTACCAGAGCTATGATGGAAAAGAAAGTTGTCGCTATTGCGTATGAGACTATTGTCGGCAAGCACGGCAACCTGCCGCTTTTGGCACCGATGAGTGAAGTAGCTGGTCGTATGTCAGTTCAAGTCGGCGCATACTATCTTGGCAAACCTTTCGGCGGCAAGGGTATATTGATGGGCGGCGTACCTGGTGTTGCTCCTGGTCGTGTTGTAATCGTCGGCGGCGGCACAGTTGGTACTAATGCAGCCAAGATGGCTGTTGGTCTTGGTGCAGAAGTAACGATTATTGATAGATCTCTAGAGCGTCTGGCCTACCTTGACGATATCTTTGGCGGAAGAGTAGCAACAGTTGCTTCAAATAGCTTTAATATAGCCGAATGGGTTAAGAAAGCTGACGTTCTTGTTGGTGCGGTGCTTGTTCCTGGTGCCAAAGCTCCTAAGCTTGTAACAGAAGAAATGGTTAAAACTATGAGCCCGGGTTCGGTTATAGTCGATGTTGCTATTGACCAGGGCGGTTCAGTAGAAACTGTTGACCGCGCAACTACTCATAGCGACCCTGTATATACTAAACATGGCGTAGTACATTATTCAGTAGCAAATATGCCTGGTGCAGTTGCCCGCACATCCACCCTGGCCTTAACAAATGCTACAATTGTCTATGGCCTGCAAATTGCCAATAAGGGCTGGCGCCAAGCTGTTAAAGAAGATCCAGGTCTTGCTCTCGGCGTAAACGTAGTAGACGGCAAGATTACCTTCGAAGCAGTTGCCGAAGCTTTTGACCTGTCATATACTCGTCTCAGTTCAATAATTGGCTAACGATCCACGTCATTGCGTCCACTTTGTTGGACGCTTTTTTTTTGTCTATAAGAAAGTATGTCCGGCTTTCTTATAGATCTAAGTGCAGCAACTGCTGCCGCTTTCGCCTAGGCTTGGCGTTTGCCGGGGTTTCTAATGTCTAAAAGTGATAAATATCTAATAAGTAAAAATTGATTGTTATAATAGGGAAACAGATTAGTGTTGTCGAATATTAGAATATAAAGTAATTTAGGAAAAAGGGACTAGTCCCTTTCTAAAAAAATAGCTGGAGGGTATGCTTTGAGCACACAAGATTGGGATCTGTTTAAGCAGAAGTTTAATGCTAAATCTAATATTAACCTTAATGATTACAAGCCGACCCAAATGCAGCGCCGGATAACCAATTTTATGAATCGCCATGGGGCGAATACCTATATGGACTTTCTCAACATTATAAACTCTAACCCGAAACTGTATAAAGAATTTATTGATTATCTTACTATAAATGTTACTGAATTTTTTCGAACACCGGAAAAGTTCTCTGAATTGGAAGCAAAGGTGCTTCCAGACTTGCTTGCAAAAAGCCCAAAGCTCAATATCTGGAGTGCTGGCTGTTCAATAGGGGCTGAGCCGTACTCACTGTCGATTATACTTAAGGATTTGACACCTGGCGTAAAACACCGCATTCTTGCAACCGATCTGGATGTGGAGATGCTGGCTAAGGCGCGTAAGGGCGTCTATACCTCGACCGAGTTTAAAAACATATCATCACCGCGGCAGGCTAAATACTTTAAACAAGAAACAGGCACTTATACTATTACTGATGAAATTAAGTCAGTGGTGGAATTTAAACAGCACAATTTGCTATTAGATAAATTTGAAAGCGGTTTCGATCTGATCTTGTGCCGGAATGTAGTTATCTACTTTACCGAGGAAGCTAAGGATGCCTTATATCGGCGGTTTTTAGCTGCATTAAAACCGGGAGGGGTACTTTTTGTCGGCGGTACAGAAGCCATTCTCAATTTCCGCGATATTGGCTTTGAGCATTACCTGCCATTCTTCTATCGCAAGCCGAAATAGTTTAGAAAACCCGGCTAGCGCGCAGTATAGCGAAATCGATAGCCGCTTGTTGAACTTATATATATAAGAAAGATGAATATAATTAGATAGTCAAAGAGCTTGCCGCTTATGCGGCAAGCTCTTTACAGCATTCCCCAGCCGGAAAGCCAGCGGAACGTTTTTAAGAGATGATAAAAGAATACATGGGTTGCTGTTTTTTCGACAGCTTCTTGACCGGCAACGACATCGACAGTTTTTACTGCCTTATCTCTTACATAAAATACTATTTCGCCAATCTTTTGGCCCCTATAGACAGGGGCCTTTATTTTTTCGGGAAGGTCTAATTCTACGGTCACATGCGAATAGTCTTCGGCGTTAACTACTAGGGCTGCCGGGCTAGCCACTATGGCGTCAATTATATCAACAGTGCCGTGTTCAACAGGTAGGGCGGACAGCACGGCGCCTTCTTCGGCATACTCATATAATTCGAAGGTGTCAAAACCGTACTTTAATAACTGCATAGAATCGTACCAGCGGGAATGATCGTGCAGTACAACGGCAATAAGTCTTTGATTGCCGCGTGTCGCACTGGAAACAAGACAAGGCCCGGCCTCGCCGGTGGTACCTGTTTTTACCCCGTCGGCGTCTTCTAGCATCCAGAGTAACTTATTAGTATTGCGAAGGTGTTTATCTTGACTGTGCCCTTTGCGGTCGAGCCACTCAATATCGGTTTCCCTTGTGCTGACAATTTCTGAAAAGGTTGGGTTTGTCATAGCGTAACGTGCCATCCAAGCCAAGTCGAAAGCAGTAGAGTAGTGCCCGGCAGCACTTAGGCCGTTAGGGTTGCGGAAGTTGCTGTTGTACGCGCCTAAAAGCTGAGCCTTCTTGTTCATTAGATTGACAAATTCATCAGCTGTGCCGGCAAGGTGTTCGGCGATTGCGACTGCGGCATCATTCCCAGAACGCAGCATAAGACCTGTAACAAGTTCGCGCAGTGTTATGTGCTGTCCGGCATAAAGATACATTGAGGAGCCTCCTGTACCAGCCGCTCGGGCGCTGACTGTTACAATGTCGTCAAGTCTGCCGCTCTCAATAGCGATAATTGCAGTTAAAATTTTAGTAGTACTGGCTGGTGCGTAGCGTGTTGCACTTTTTTTGTCGAAAAGAATCTGCCCTGTTTTGGCGTCTATCAAGATGGCTGAGTTTGCTTTAATGGCAGGTGGGGCGACGCTTTCGCCTATTGGAGTAATAAATGACAGACACATCGAAATCAAAACTATAATGATAGTTAACTTGCGGGTCATGACAATCCCCCTCGCGGATTAAGATGGGTAAGCCGGAAAGGCACAATTAGTACATTTATATGAGTGAATTGTCGAATCATACCCTGCTCTTGGAAGATAAGTGCACATATATCACTATTGTTTCGCGTAACTATAAATTAGCCTTGTTCAGTGGGCTTTGCAGCTAACTTAAAGATTTTTTTAAAACTATCCATTGACTTAGCCGCTTATAACGACCGCTTATCTTAGATGAGGGGGATTAGAGCGGCTTAGTTATCGGATGATCGAGCTAAAAGCGGGGAGGCTGGTAGTATGAAAATCTATCGATGGAGAGTGTGGGGAATTGCTGCCTGTCTGGCAATAACAGTAGGGGTAATGGCTAACATTAACGCTGACGATACCGAGGTTATAAAAAAAGTGCCGACAAGTCATAAGGTGGTAGCACTTACCTATGATGATGGCCCCCATTATCAGTCAACCCCTAAACTGCTGGAAGTACTAAGACAAAAGCAAGTCAAAGCAACTATGTTCGTCACCGGAATTCATGCAGAAAGACACCCGGAGCTTGTAGCTCAAATGGTAGCTGACGGCCATGAGATAGCCTCACACGGTTACAGTCACAAATTTTTGGCCAAAGAATCTCCTCAAGTAAGAAGTGAAGAGATAGCCCGAACTGAGGCCGTCATTTCTTCAATCGCGCCTAAGCCTGTGCTGTTCAGACCGCCCGGTGGGTCTTATAATGATGCAATTACAGCTGAGCTAAAAAGCAGGGGCTATACTACTGTTCTCTGGTCAGTTGACCCTCGGGATTGGAGTGTGCCGCCTGTTGGAGAGGTAGTAAATTCCGTAATGAAAGGTGTCAAGCCCGGCAGTATCATTATTATGCATGATGGGCAGTACCCGCTGCCGACAGCCCCGGCAACAGGGATTATAATTGACCGGCTGAGAGCTGATGGCTATACAATAGTCACGGTAGGCGAACTTTTGCAATACTGCGAAGAAAGGAAATTTTAAATAAATGGTATATATTAGGCAGGAATTACATTGATATAAATAGAAAATAGTGGCAATTAGTATATCTAAGGAGTGATGAGCAGTGATTAAGCAAGCACCGTTAGTTATGATTCCCGGACCGACTCCTGTAGCCGATCCGATTAGACAGGCTATGTCCGTTCAAACATACGGTCATACCTATGGAGAATTTGTAAAAATATATAAGGAGTGCCTTGCCGGCTTAAAGAAGATATTTCAGGCTGACCATATGATTGTTATCGGCGGAGCGGGTACACTATCAATGGAAATGGGTCTTGTCAACACCGTTCGCCCTGGTGATGACCTGCTTGTTGTTACTCATGGTGTATTTGGTGATCGTTTTGTTCCAATGGCTAAAGCTCTTGGTATAAATGTCGACGTTCTCAATTGCCCAGCCGGTGAAAGAGTGCCGCTAGCCGAAATCGATGCAAAGCTAGCTTCCAAAAAATACGCTGCAATGACACTGACTCATGTTGATACATCGTCAGGCGTTCAGTCTCAACCTAAAGAGGTTGGTGAGCTTGCTAAGAAACACGGCGTGTTCTTTATCCTCGATGGTGTTTGTGCCAGCGCAGGGATTGCTGAGCCAATGAAAGATTATGGCATTGACATGATTGTTACTACCTGTCAGAAGGCGTTCGGAACACCTCCTGGTCTTACTATGATAGCTTTAAGTGACAGGGCGGTTGCTCGCCGTGAAGAATTGGGCACAGTAGCTGGTTTCTACACAGATTTTAAAAATTGGCTGCCCATCATGGATAATCCGTCCGGCTATTTTGCGACCCCGCCTGTTAATCACATTGTTGCTCTTAATGAATCAGTCAAGATTATTCTTGAAGAAGGCTTGGAAGAGCGTTACGCTAGGCATGAGCTTATTGGGCGCAGTGTGCGCGCCGGTCTAACTGCAATCGGTCTTGAGCCTATCACCAAGCCGGAAGCCTTTGCACCGACACTGTCAGTAGTAAAGTATCCTGAAGGTATTGATGACGTTGCTTTCCGAGCTAAAATGGAAGAATTCGGTTTAGTCGTAGCCGGCGGCGTAGGAGCCCTCAAAGGCAAGATATTCCGAATCGGTCACATGGGTAATATTAGCTTTGCAGAAATCGCTGTTACCTTGAATGCCGTAGAGCGCGCACTTTACAGTCTTGGCTATGACGTTAAGCCAGGCGCGGCTGTTGGCGCTGCCTCAGCTGAATGGTACAAATAAAAATAGATAATATAAAAGGAGACCGAGTAATCGGTCTCCTTTTGAATAAAAAAACTAAAATTGGGCAATAAAGTTAATGGTAAAGTATTATATCTTATAAGGCTTAAGACTTTTCCAATGAGACTGAATAAGCTGATCGAAGCGTACTATTGTAGCGGTGCGTTCGTTTCTAAGACCTTGAATGGCGCTTAGAATATCCTGGTTAAAAGAATATACCTTGTGTTTGGGAACTACAACCGGGCTGGCATACTCCTTTAACTTTGTGGCAACTTTGACATTTGTCTTGCCTTCTTTAATAAGGACTGCGGGTTCTAACATATCTGAGCCTTCGTATCTGTGAATAAGGCAGTTTGGTTGAAGCCTGTCAATGACGCTCTTGCCTTCGCCTTCCATAACAATGTTCCCGCCGCAGCCAGGGCAGCTTTCCAATTCTGTAGTGAGCCAACTGTGGCAGCTGGCGCAAATTAATCCGTCCATATGTACGACACCTCCGACTATAGTTATTAGCAATTTTTACTGAAAAAATTCGTGAATAAATGGGACAACTTGCCTAATGAGCTAGATAATGGGTGGAGGAATCTGTAAAGGGGGCGTCGAAACATTCACATAACTCACAAAAAAACTAAAGAATTTTATTGGGGCGAAAGGAGATTTAAAACTTGGCTATTAAATTAGAAAAAGGCCATAAGATTGACTTGACCAAAGGTAATCCTGGGCTTGCCGAAATTATGGTTGGTTTAGGCTGGGATGCCGCGCAGCAATCAGGCGGTGGCGGTGGTTTTCTAGGCGGTCTCTTTGGCGGCGGACGCCAAAGCAATGTTGACTGTGACGCTTCAGTATTCATGCTAAATGAAAAAGGCAAACTGTCAAAAAAAGACCATATTATCTACTTCGGCAACCTTAAGAGCTCTTGTGGCAGCGTACAGCACATGGGTGATAATCTAACCGGTGATGGCGATGGTGATGATGAACAAGTGCTTGTCCAGCTTAACAAAGTGCCCGCCGATGTACATAGATTGGTCTTTGTAGTAAATATCTATGACTGCATAAGCCGTAAGCAGGATTTCGGCATGATTAAGAATGCCTTTATCCGTATTGTGAACAAGGCAGGGCAGGAACTTGCCAGATATAATCTGACTGAGAACTATGCCGGGAAAACAGCTCTAATTGTCGGTGAGGTTTATCGCCATCAGGGCGAATGGAAATTCGCCGCGATCGGTGAGGGAACTAACGACGCCGGACTTAAAGAGCTTGTCGGCAGATACAGCTAGCTAATCAGCGCCGAGAGCGCAAAAAATATAAATCAAATTTGAGGAGGCTTTCCACAAATGGCGATTAGTTTAAGCAAAGGGCAAAAGGTAGACTTGACCAAAACCAATCCCGGATTAAAAAAGATTGTTGTAGGACTTGGCTGGGACACTAACAAGTACGATGGCGGCAATGATTTTGACTTGGATGCATCTGCTTTCCTGCTTGGTGAAACAAGTAAGGTTCAAAGTGATAAAGACTTCATATTCTATAACAATGCTACCGGAGGCGAAGGATCGGTCGTCCACACCGGTGACAATCGCACAGGCGCAGGTGATGGCGATGATGAGCAAATCAACATTGATTTGTCCAAGGTGCCGGCCGCTATCCAAAAGATTGACTTTACAATAACTATTCATGATGCTGCAGCTCGCAAACAAAACTTTGGGCAGGTTTCTAATGCATATGTTCGTGTATTTAGCGAAGATTCAGGCGCAGAGCTTATTCGTTACGATCTTGGCGAGGATTTCTCAGTTGAAACAGCCATTGTTGTTGCAGAACTGTACCGTCATGGCGCCGAATGGAAATTTAATGCCGTAGGCAGTGGTTTCCAAGGTGGACTGGCAGCTCTGTGCGCTAACTTTGGTCTGGATGTTGGATAAATAGAGATAGCATTTTATTTGTAGGCGGAGGGAGAAAATGGGCATTAATTTAGGAAAAGGCGAACGCATTAACCTCTCCAAAGAGGCTCCGAGCCTCAAAAAGGTTGGCGTAGGCTTGGGATGGGATACTAATCAAACAGATACTGGGTATGACTTTGACTTGGATGCTTCAGTTTTTATGCTTGGTGCAGCCGGCAAGATTCCCAGCGAAAAATACTTCGTATTCTATAACAATCTGAACTCTCCTGATGGTTCTGTAAAGCATACCGGCGACAACCTTACAGGCCAAGGGGATGGCGATGATGAGACGGTGCTTGTTGAGCTTTCAAAGGTTGATGGCGCTATTAATGAGCTGGTTTTTGTCGTTACAATCCATGAAGCTGAGTCAAGAAGACAAAACTTCGGCCAGGTTCGTAACGCGTTTATTCGTCTCTATGATCAGGAAACGGGTAAAGAAGTGGCCAAGTATGAACTGGACGAGGATTTCTCGCGCGAAACAGCACTTGAGTTCGGCCGGTTGTACAAAAAGGATGGTCAATGGCGCTTCCAAGCTGTGGGTCAAGGCTTCAACACCGGCCTGCAGGGCTTTGTTGAAAAATACTATGCCGGCTAAAGCCTAGTAAAAGAGGGGGCTGGACATGGGTTTCTTTGACAAAATAGATATGACCAAAAAGTCCAACAACCCGGCGCCGTCGATTATTAATCTGAAAAAAGCCGGTGATTCGCATACTATTGATCTTGGCAAAAAAACCGGCGAAATACTGATTAATCTTAATTGGCGGACTACGGTCGAAAAGAAAGGTCTGTTCGGGTTATTGTCCAAAGAGAACATCGATCTCGATTTAGGCTGCATGTACCGACTTAAGGACGGAAGACAGAGCGTTATTCAAGCGCTTGGCAATACCTTTGGTTCGGTTACTTCCGCTCCGTTTATCGGGCTTGATAAGGATGACCGCACGGGCACCTCGACAGATGGTGAGAACCTGCGCTTTACCAGACCGGATATGCTTGACTATGTAGTGGTTTTTGCCTTTATTTATGAGGGTGTTCCGAACTGGAGCGCTGCAAAAGGCGTTGTCACTGTTAAGCAGCAGGGCAGTCCGGATATTGTTATTAACTTGGACAACCCTGATAACGGCAGGATAATGTGCGCGCTTGTCAGTATTGAGAATAAGAATGGCAGTCTTGTCCTAACAAGGCAAGAACGTTATTTCCACGGACATGAAGACCTTGACAGGACTTATCGATTCGGCTTCAACTGGGTAGCTGGCTCGAAAGACTAATAAATTACCACAAAACATAAATAAAAAGGGTGTTCCGTTAATATTTGACGCAACACCCTTTTTAACACATTAGCGGAGGTAAGTAAGTGAACGAATTTATAACAGGTATTGTAGGCAACTATTCGCAGTTTCTCAACTATCACGTGTTTTTGAGCGTAGTCACTAATCCATTAAACTGGGCTATTATCGGCAGTCTCGTTGTCCTTGAGGGATTGCTGTCAGCGGATAATGCGCTGGTATTGGCGATAATGGTTAAACACCTTCCGAAGCAGCAGCAGCGCAAAGCGTTGTTCTACGGCATATTAGGGGCCTATCTATTCCGGTTTATCGCCATTGGGCTTGGTACGTACCTTATTCAAATCTGGTGGATTAAAGTGGTCGGAGCACTTTATTTGCTGTGGCTTCCCTTTCAATACTTCTTCATGGGCGGCTCAGGCAGTGAGGATGAAGAAGAGCTGGAAAAAAAGGCTGCTTCAATGGGCTTCTGGCGTACCGTATTGGCAGTTGAGTTGATGGATATTGCTTTTAGTATGGACAGTGTGCTTGCCGCTTTTGGGGTAAGTGATCAGGTATGGGTGCTCTATCTTGGCGGTATAATTGGTGTAATGATGATGCGGGGCGTGGCACAGATCTTTCTTGTTCTCATTGAACGCTATCCTGAGCTTGAGACAACAGCATATATTCTTATTACTATTATCGGCGCAAAGATGATGGGTTCGGCATTCGGATTCAACGTTAGCCATACAGTTTTCTTCGGAACGCTTATTACTATCTTTATGGGAACTTTCGTACTTCACCATCTGCGTGGGCGGCAGAACTAATGCGTTATTTCAGCTATCTTACGCCGCGCGCCGAACAGTTGCTCTTTCACCAGCCGCCGCAGGAAATTTCATCAACTGACCGGGAGCTTTTGTCTTATGCGCTTGGGGCTGCGCTATATATGCCAGCTACGCGCAAGACGGCTGCCGAGGACATTATTGCCGGGAAATTAAGAGGACTAATGTCAATGGTATTGTGCCTCGAAGATGCTATCGGCGACAACGAAGTGGCTTACGCTGAGAATATGCTGAAATATCAAATTGATCAAATCACACAAGCTATTACTAACAATGAACTTAGCGTTGCTAATCTGCCGCTTATCTTTGTAAGGGTAAGAGAGCCGCAGCAGATAACAAGAGTTGCAGAGCTGCTTGCCGGAAGCTTTAAGCATATTGCTGGCTTCGTATTTCCAAAGTTCTCTACGGAAAGCGGGCCCGAATACTTACAGCGTTTAGCAGCTGTCAATAAAAAGAGTGATAGGCCTATTTATGGCATGCCTATTCTGGAATCCCCTGAGGTTATCTATGCCGAGACAAGGGCATCAAGTCTTTTGACAATTCGCAGAATGCTTGATGATTATCGGTCACTGATTCTAAATGTCCGTATCGGGGCAACTGACTTATCGGGCCTGTTTGGCTTACGCCGCAGCCCTGATATGACTATTTATGACATTGCACCAATCCGTGACTGCATTGCCGATATGGTCAATGTATTTGCCCGGGGCGAAAAACGCTACGTAATATCCGGCCCGGTATGGGAGTTTTATTCGGGCGACAGAGTATTAAAACCACAACTGCGCCAGAGCCTCTTTACCACAGAACTAGGCCAGGCCGGGGGTCGAATAAGAGAAAATCTGGTTTGCCGGTATATTGACGGGCTCATCCGAGAGGTCATTCTCGACAAGGCTAATGGTTTGACCGGCAAGACGATAATTCATCCCAGCCATATTAAGCCGGTACAAGCCTTGTGTGTCGTCAGTCAGGAAGAGTATAGCGATGCCTGCAGCATAATCGCCAACACCAACGGTGATGTCGGTGTTATAGCCAGCCGTTATGCCAATAAAATGAATGAAGTTAAGCCGCATTTACGTTGGGCTCAAACAATTCTTATCAAATCTAAGGTCTATGGAGTATTTAATGAACAGCATAACTTCACCAGCCTGCTCACAACCGAGCCGGGTATATAAGTTAATAGGAGATTTGCAAGTAGCGGCACAAGTTAACGATAATCACTATAAACTGCCTTTATCTGCATTGTTTGAAATGGCCGCCAGGATAAACAAAAAGCGCGGCTTTTTGTTTGTCAGCAAACTGTTAGGCAAACATATCCCGGTTGATCCGCTAATACCTTTTGTCGCCGGCGCCATGCTGGCAGAACAATATTTAAAGACTGTATATGGACTAGAACATTATTCAGCCTACTGTGACTTATCAAATGCAATTACAGACAGTCAATGTCGGCAAGAATGCTGGGCCAAAATTCAAGACAGACCAATTGCGCTGCCAGAACCGGCGCTATTTATTGGTTTTGCTGAGACGGCCACGGCTCTTGGTCATGCCATGTTTCGCTGCTTTAAAGGGGACTGTGTCTACCTTCACACCACCCGGGACTATATCCCTGAGTTCAACGAAGTATTAGATTTTCGTGAGGAGCACAGCCATGCGCCTGACCACCACTGCTATGCAGATCACAAAATTTTTTCGGATGGCAGGCTTGCTGTACTTATTGATGATGAACTGACAACAGGGAAATCGGCCTTGAATTTTATCAGAGAAATACAGAGCAAGTTTCCTCGGCGCAAATATATTGTTGTATCAATCCTGGACTGGCGATCAGACGAGGATCGGCAAAAGCTGAAAGAGACCGAGCTGGAGCTGGGGGTAGTTATCCAGACTGTATCGCTGATTTCAGGACACATCAAAGCCGAAGGTAAGATAGCTGAGCATATCCCGGCAGCGACCATACCAATGTCAGTATTGCATGACCAGCCTGAGATTGAAATAATACGGCTAAATGAAGATGTAGGCAGGCTGTATCAATACTCATCAAAGCATGGTCATCACTTTAATAGGACGCCTTATCTTTCT
>Ga0074195_1001133_pt1 | contig 40447 bp, 51 predicted proteins | sample EPASupsiteHSE623_FD_64525 | JGI IMG/M metagenome (GOLD analysis project Ga0074195, IMG submission 64525) | Bioremediated contaminated groundwater from EPA Superfund site, New Mexico - Sample HSE6-23 | ecosystem: Environmental > Aquatic > Deep subsurface > Groundwater > Contaminated ...
GCCAAGCTCTTTCAAATACTTCACCACTTCAAGATTACCTCCATCTTGTACAGCCATATGAAGCATGTTCTTGCCATCAGCCAATGCCATAGGGTCAATGCCAAGCTCTTTCAAATACTTCACCACTTCAAGATTACCTCCATCTTGTACAGCCAGATGAAGCATGTTCCAGCCATCAACCAATGCCATAGGGTCAATGCCAAGCTCTTTCAAATACTTCACCACTTCAAGATTACCTCCTTTTTGTACAGCCAGATGAAGCATGTTCTTGCCACGGGGTGTCAATGCCATAGGGTCAACGCCAAGCTCTTTCAAATACTTCACCACTTCAAGATTACCTCCATGTTGTACAGCCAGATGAAGCATGTTCATGCCACGGGGTGTCAATGCCATAGGGTCAACACCAAGCTCTTTCAAATACTTCACCACTTCAAGATTACCTCCTTTTTGTACAGCCATATGAAGCATGTTCCAGCCATCAGACAATGCCATAGGGTCAACGCCAAGCTCTTTCAAGTATTTCACCACTTCAAGATTACCTCCATGTTGTACAGCCAGATGAAGCATGTTCATGCCATCAGCCAATGCCATAGGGTCAACGCCAAGCTCTTTCAAATACTTCACCACTTCAAGATTGCCTCCATCTTGTACAGCCATATGAAGCATGTTCCAGCCATCAGCCAATGCCATAGGGTCAACGCCAAGCTCTTTCAAATACTTCACCACTTCAAGATTGCCTCCATCTTGTACAGCCATATGAAGCATGTTCTTGCCATCAGCCAATGCCATAGGGTCAATGCCAAGCTCTTTTATGTATTCCTTTACTTCGGGTAGAGTTCCCCCTGTCTCAGCTAACCAGCGATAAAAGTCTGTCTTAGTTTCCATAGTATGTATGGTTAAAAAATGATTCGTACCTATTATATTCTCTCTATTCTACAATGTCAAATAAATTGATTGACAAAACTCTTGACAGAATGGTTTTCAAGTCAACCCCTCTAAAAGGGGAGGTCAGTTAAATCTTCTTGAGTTTCAGCGCTATGACTATCTATTTTCGATTCTACTACTTCTCCCCAATCCATATCTTTCCACATATAATATAAATCACGAGCCAATCCGACACATTCTATTTGAGAAAACTTTTTCCCTTTCATTAACTCGATAGCTTGATTCCGGCATTGTCCTTTTAAAATATCATCATTCTTATCTTCTTTGATTTTATCCCAATCAGGGCCAGATTGAGGAGTTGAATTAACGGGAGCTGTTTTTATATATTCAGTTCGTGTTTTCCCATACATAGAAGAGTTTTGTGAAGAATTAGTAATGTCAAATGGCTCAACTGAAATATAGGTCCAAGTAGCATTTGATGGATGAGCTTTCTTTATTAAAGCAAATTCCATCCCATTCAATTTAATAAATTCTTGAATTTTCTCATGAGCTTTATCCGTAGCTATATAAGTCATTGTTTTTCCATTAACAGTAACAGCATATTCTAATTGATCTTGCCCTTTATTATTCCTTCCTATTCTGGGATTCGGCTCAATCAATGTAACCCTTACTGGCAAATCCTTTTCTAACTTGAGATATTCCATAGTGTGTTTTTTAAAGATTAAATAAAAATCATCCCCATTATAAATAGCCATTTAATTATTGTCAAGAAAAAAGTTTGACAATATATTTATCAGTATGTATAATGGCCAAGGATCGGAGGTTTAGCGTTGATGGATTTCACAGCTTTAACTTGGGAGGGGCTTCCGATCCTCTATAAATAACAAATTAAAAATGGATATTGTAGATTTACAAAAAAGATTACAAGCTCTCTACAACAAAGCAGAGGAAGTATATGAAAATGAAGCCAGGGCAAAAATCGCATTTATTTCACTTAAGAACCAAGAAAAAAATCAACTGGCATCATTTATGCTTTCTGCCCCTAATGGCTCTCAAATCGAAAGAGAACGCCAAATTAGGGCATCCCATGAGTGGATTCAATGGAGCAAAGGCATGGATTTAGCCGAAAACCAACTAATTCAAGCTCAAGCCAAAGTTTCTGCTTATGAGGCTAAGTTAAAGATTCTTCAATCACTCAATAAGAAATTCGATTTAAACTCCTAAGATCTTCTGAACATCTTAATATGGATTTTGCTTTTATATCACTTCCGAAATTTATCCATGTCGCACGAATTAAAGCGTTTTGGTTGTCGGGATCCAAAAGATCAATCTTCGGCATATTCCGTTCAACTAATTCGATTACGCATTGTTTAATGGTAGGGTTTTTCATGTTGACAATATAGCAAGCAAAGGAGTAAAATTCAAGAAGATAGTTAAATGCACACTCTATTATGTCTCTCAAAATTTTATTTATAGATCACTGTCCCTCAGCCAAGAGTGTGCAAACTTATTGGGAGACCTGGGGGGCAGTGTTTTGTTAATAAATAATTATGGCAAATCCTCAAAAAGAAGACGGATATACTTCTGTTGCAAATGAGATACTAGAGGCTTTAGTAAAAGCTAAACTCACTGGAATGGAATGGGAATGCATAATGTTCATTGTAAGAAAAACTTATGGGTATAATAAAAAAAATGACAAAATTAGCCTCACTCAATTTCAAAAATCACTAGAAAGATCTAGGCAGGGAGTTGTTGATACACTCAAATCACTAGTCAACAAGAGTGTACTAGTCAAGTCTACCGGACTAGGCATGTCAATTTATGGCTTAAATAAGGACTATTCTTCGTGGCTAGTCAAGTCTACTGGACTAGTCAAGTCTGGCGGTGTTGCTAGTCAAGTCCAGCGTGATTTGCTAGTCAAGTCTACTGGACACACAAAAGACAGTATTACAAAAGACAATATACAAAAGAAAGACACTCCATCACAAATTATGGAAAAGTTTTTAAACCATGGAGATATATACAATTCGATGGTTGAGGAATATGGAAAAGAGATGTGTGATAATTTTTCAAATTATTGGTCCGAATTAAATAAAAACGGTACACAGCAACGCTGGCAAATGGAAAAGACATTTCAAGTAACGCATAGAATGGCAACATGGGCTAAAAGAGATTGGAATAAACCAGATGAGAGAAAAAGGCTTCCCAACGAAGCGTGGGAAGTATGGCAGGTGAGGCTTTTTAAGTTAGATAATCAATAACCCCTCCTAAATGTTAAAATCATTCCTTAAAAACTTTCCTGATTATTACATCCAAACCTTTGATGATAAGGCTGTGGATAAATCTCTAACAACTCATGGCAAGCCTGAATCTTACAAGCCTGGTGTGCTTCCTTCTTTGAATCAAAAAGGGGCCGGAATCTTTTTTACTCCGAACAGGTTTAAAACAATCAGGCGCAAGGATAAGTGCGATGGGGTTAATGCTTGGGTGGTTGAAATGGACAACATGACTAAAGAAGATCAATGGAAGAGGATAATGGAATCCCCGCTTAATCCTTCGATTATAGTTGAAACCAGAAAATCATATCACTGTTATTTTCTAGCAAAAAATGGGACTATTGAGAATTACGATCGGATAGTTAGAGGGTTGATTCAGTTTTTTGATGGGGACCCTGCTTGCAAAGACATTTCAAGGGTATTTAGAATTCCTGGATTTTATCATAACAAGCAAGAGCCATTTATGGTTAAGATTAAGTTTGATGATTATAGCATCGCTTACACAGAGGAAGAGATGTTGAAGTGGTTCCCGTTTAAAGAAGATGAAAAAAAGTACCTATCATGCCCTGTGACCCCCACAAGGGCAGGGTTGAACTTTTGGGAAATCGCATCGAAGTTAGACAATCGAATGATGCTTCAAAAATTATCTGGGAAACCAATTTCAAATTTTGAATCTATAACATTTAGAAAGAGAACAACAGGAGGAGATTATATCGATGTGAATGGGAAGCCATCTGATGCGTGGATTGATGAAAATGGGATGATCGGATCTGGGAAAGGTGGTGGCCCAACATATCTTCAATGGCTTACTTTTTACGGGTGGAATAAATCTGATATTGCTAAGTGGTTAAAAGAGGATTGCAAAGATTTATTTCCAGAAGAAATTTTCAATCAATCTAAGATTGTAAATAGTTCAACAATCAACTCAAATGATCTTGATATGGATGAATTATTGAATCGAAAATCTAATCTTACATGGGGGAATTCAATTCTGGATAATAATTTTTCTCCGTTGGATAGTGGGAGATATATTATTTTAGTTGGTGAAACGGGAGTGGGGAAAACTGCATGGGCTTTTCATTTGGCTAAGAAGAATGCTGATCTGGGGAATAAGGTGCTTTATCTTTCGCTTGAAATGAGTAATGAAGGGTTGCTTGCTCGATATGCAAGGAACAAAATGAGAATTTCAAAGCAAGACTGGAAGGATAAAAAGTTCGATAAAGATGTTTTTAAAAAAATTATACAAGAGCTTCCGGCTACTTTAATTTTAAAAAATATAAAGCAAGATGATATAAACGTTGATTTAGAATTTATTGAAAAGATTATATCTGAAAAATACGATATGGTTTTCATAGACAATTTTGGATTTATTGAAGCTAAGGGTGAAACTACAAATGACCAGATGAAGAATATATCTAAGGCGATGGTGAGACTAAAGAATAAAACAGGGACAACGATTGTTGCTTTGCATCATTTTAGGAAGGGAGGAGAAAAGTCATCTAAATTACGCAATCTTGATTCAATTCTTGGATCGGGGAAAATAGGGCATGATGTTGATTTTGCTGTTCAGGTGACTAGGGATATGGATTTAAACGAAGATGCCTTTGAAAGCGAGAAGGCAAAATTTAGTGTAATTATGATGAAGGATCGAGATTTTGGAGATTTAAGTTTGCAAAATATTTATTATAAAAACGGGGAATTTTATTCTTCTTATCATTAAACAACCCATCTATGAAAATCTTATGTAAGCATTGTAACGAAGAGGTCCAACCAGGTTTATTTCCTTATACTACTCCTGTTCAGGCGGTTATCTTTAAGAGTCTTTCAGATAAAAGGAATCCGATGTATACGATTCACGTTCAGGCTGTATGCCCTAAATGTGGATGGTATATTCAAACCATGAAACAGGGGCCTGAATTGATGGAAGAATTAAAGAGGCAAGTCGAATCTTGGAAGAAGAATTTCATTGAAGGTAAAATAAAATAATTATGCTCCCAACGATTGCTTTTGATTATCATGATTTGCTTTTCGCTAGAGATCACAATGAAATCATGTTTAAGCGTAGGGGAATAAATCAAGAGACGGTAAGAAGTGACTCGCATCTTATCGGATATTTAGGCCAAGAGGCTTTTCGCAGGTATCTTTATGTTTTAAGGATTCCTTATCAAGAGGCGCCAGAGGATACAGGAGACAAAGGAGATGATTATGATTTTATAGTTGCTGGAAGGAAGATTGATGTGAAGGCGAGTTATAAATTTGATGAGCCTGTTGTTTCAAAGTATGCGGCAATGAAAGCAATCAATAAAAATACACTAATCGTATTCGTTAAGATGACTGAAAATCTTAAACAGGCTGAACTCGTAGGATATGCAGAGGCTAAAGAATTTCAACGTGATTTGAAATACGATCGGAATGGGAAAGAGATGTATTCAATCCCTAAAAGTAAATTAAAACTTTTCAAAGTAGCGATTATGGTGTAGAATGTTCTCGGTTAAAGGATGATGCGTTATTGGTGAGTACAAGTAGACAAGGTTTACTTCACCATTTTATTCTCTAAGGGAGAGCTGGCTATCGCATAGGGTTAGCTCTTTTCTTTTATAAATAAAGTCAAACAAAATACTTGACAATTAAGATTGAAGGAGTAGAATGGGAGGTAGAGAGAGATTCTTTGACCAAATATTTTATGTCTATTTCAGGTGGATGTCAGTTAATGCGATGCGATCATTGTGGTGATGAGTTTTTAACAACGGAAGATTACAGAGAAGATTATCCTTTGAGGGTTATAGGTGATCGTATATTTTGTTGTGAGGATTGTGCTTTACTTTGGGACCTAAATGCTGCTGATACCCAATATTCAGCGCACAAAGACAATAATTTTAATCGTTTTATTTAAAATCTTCGATTTAAAGCCCTTCAAAATGATTTATGCTACAAGACCGCACTCGCTATATAAAAACGCTTCCTACGCAAAGAAAATGGCCATATTTTCAATCGTAGGGGTAGGGATGGTCATTGGAATGACTGCATTTTTAATTTGGTATTTAAATTTAGTACATCCTATTTAATTTTAATAAATATGAAAAAATCTTTTACTATTACTGAATGGGTAGAATCAAAAGAATCAGAAAATGAAGATTATTGGTATTACCATTCTGCTAGAAAATTCCCTATTTCATTGATGACTAAAATTGATGATAAAATATGGGAAGTTGATATGTTTTCAAAAGAAGGATGGAAGACCGTTAGTCGTGAATTGAAAGGAATTAATCCCTATAGTTCGCAAGAAGATTTGGGGGATGGTTTTAGTGAATTTTGTGAGATTTGGGCAGATGATAATGATTTAGATGTTGATTGGTGTAATCCGAGTGATATTAGAAGAGGTAAAAAAGGAAATTATTATATTTATTTTGATCAATTAGGAGATCGATATGTCTATGTTTATGGACATAAGAATCTATATGATATTCTTTTGGATCGTTTTGTTGATTTTGTGCAATCTGATTAGTTGAAATTTGAAATAAAAGTTTTTTTGTGATATAATCTCGGTGTTAAATTATTTGTCAATGATAATTCATGCCTTTTCAAAAGGGAAATAAGTTATGGATGGAGGGTGTTAAAACTAGAGAAGAAACTAGAAAAAGAACAGAAATGTTTTTGACTTGTCTTGCTACTGGTGGACTTGAAGAATATGGGAATAAAATGGAGAAGTTGGCAAATGGAGAAAAATTAACACAGCCTGAATTGGATTTTATGGATAGGGTTGAAAAATGGGCTAAATATATAGCTCCTGAATTGGGTAAATACGAAATAACTGGGAAAAATGGAGGTTTCGTGAATCTTTCTATTAAAGCTCAAGATTATTTAGATAAAATAAAGAATGATAACATTCAATCAATGGGCGAATTATCTGAAAGAAATTCCTCTAAATGAGCAAAGCAGATGGATAAAAGAAAGCTTTAGAGATAAATTGATGCTACCTATCTTTGGGGCTTATTTCTTCCCTCACATAATTCAAGGAGAGATTGCTGATTGTCATAGGGAATTATCTTTTGAATTGGGGAGGAGAGAATCCTCTGCTATTATCTTTCCTCGTGGTCATGGGAAGACTAGCTGGGAGAAAATAGATACAATTCATGATATAGTTTATGCTTTAGAGCCTGTTATTTTATATGTTGGTAATACTTTAGGAGATTCTCAAAAGCATTTTGAATCTATAAAAATGGAGTTAGAAAATAATGAGCTTATTAGAATCGTTTATGGTGATCTTGTTCCGGCAGAAAATAAAGACAGTAGGAAGTGGACTAATACTCATTTTGAAACTTCTAATGGAATAAATGTAATCGCTAGGGGGGCTTGTAAAGGTAGAGGTGTGAATATTAAAAATCAGCGGCCTACAAAGATTATCCTTGATGATATTGAAGATGATGAAGAAGTAAGAAGTATTGATCGCAGAGAAAAGTTACATAATTGGTTTTATGGAGTGATTTATCCTTCACGAGATTTTGATAGAGGGTTCGTTAAGTGGATTGGTACGGTTATTCATCCGGAAGTAGAAGTAAAAAAGTTTTATGAGAAGTTTGGTGGAATATTTAAAACGTGTACTATCAATAAAGGCTCAATAGATTATGATGAGCCGATTTGGCCACAGAAGTTTAGTAGAGAAAAACTTTTACAAGAAAGAGAACTTATCGGTACGGCAAAATTCAATCAAGAATATATGAATGATCCGATTGATGATGCTACTTCACGATATAAACGCGATTGGATAGAAAAGAATTTTTATACTTCATTGCCGGAAGGATGGCAAGGATGGTTCAGAGTAGTAATGGCAGTTGATCCGAATGCTTCGTCTAAGGCATCTGCCGATGCGATGGGAGTATGTGTTATTGGTTTGGATACAAGGACAAATTTAAGATATGTACTTGATTCTTTGGCTGTTCGTTTTACAATTGATAAACAAGTTGGTATAATTAGTGATGTGTACGAAAAATGGAATCCGAGTGTTATTGGGATTGAATGTGTAATGAATCAAAGAGCATTGTTCGATTTAGCTCAAGCGGAAGGGAAAATGAGGCTTAAAGAAATAAGCCCACGAAGTAAAGATAAAATTACAAGATCAAGCTATGTTGAGCCGATTGTTGAAGCGGGAAAAGTTAAATTTAATTCATCACATCAAAAGTTGTATGAAGAGCTTATTCAGTTTCCAAATGGAGCTCACGATGATTGTGCGGATGCCTTTTTTTATGCGAATGAATTACTTGATAGTTTCTGTTTAACTAAGTTGGATTCACGGCGGACAACATCTATAGCAGGGAATTTACGTAAAAAAGTTTTTTAATCCTCCATCAATGTCTGTATTCTCTAAATTCAAAACATTATTCCAAGATCAGCCTAAGACGAAACGTATTAGCTCTGATTTAACTAAGGAATTAGGTAGGTCCGGTACTAAGCTATATTCAGGATATTCTAGTCAAGATTTCAATACTGATTTTCAAAATAATCAGCAAATTGCCATTTACGATAAGATGATTAAATCGGATGGTATGGTAAATGCTACCTTAGAGGCGATTCGTTTGCCTATACTTTCTACTGAATGGAGAATCGAGCCAGGGCAAGACGATATGGAAGATAAAAAGGGAATTGCGGCTTTTGTTAAAGATTGTTTCAATGGAATGGATAATTCATTTGAAGAGTTTTTAAATGAAGCCCTTTTATATCCTTTTTATGGATATTATTATTTTGAAAAAGTATTTCAGGTAAAGAATGGAAAAATAGTATGGAAAAAATTCTTTTCTCGTGTTCCCTCTGCTCATGAAAAATGGCAAATGACATCCGATCCTAAAACTCCAGGTGTTACGCAGACACTTCCTACAAATGAATACGATGGAGTTCAAGTCCAAACATCCAGCCCTGAAATCCCAATGAGTAAATTGATTTTATTTATTCATCGAAAAGAAGGAGATAATTATGATGGAGTATCGGTTCTGCGTTCAGCTTATAAGCATTGGTATTATAAAGATACATTTTATCGTTTGGATGGAATAGCAAGAGAACGTGGGGCCGGTGTGCTTAAAATCGTTATGCCCAATGGAAGTACTGACGATGATCGTGCTGATGCAGAAGAATTAGCAGAAAATTTTAAAGCTAATCAAAAGTCATATATCATAGCGCCTAGTGCTGATTGGACTTTTGAATTGATGACAGGTGGATTTGCTGATCAGAAAGATTTATCTAAAGATTCAATTGATCATCATAATAGAATGATTGCTCTTAATATTTTAGGGCAATTTTTAGAATTGGGTAGTTCCGAGGCTGGGTCTTATGCTCTTTCAAAAGATCAATCGGAATTTTTTACGTTAGGATTGAGGTCAATCACTAAGTATGTTGCTAATCAATTGAATAAACAAGCTATAAAAGAGTTAGTTGATTTGAATTTCGGTGAACAAGAATATTATCCTAAATTTGTGTTTTCTGATGTTGGTCAAATTGATTATACGGAAGTGGCTACTGTTTTAGAGAAGTTGATTAACATAGGTGTAGTTGAAAAGAGTAATAAAATTAAAATATGGGCACATAAGCAATTCGCTTTGCCTGAAGTCACAATGGAAGAACTCGAGGAGATGGATAAAGAGAGGGAAGAAAATACTCCAATTATTCCTAAAGAAGAAAAAGTTATACCTAAAAATAAAGTTAAAGATGATGAAGACATTCAAGATCGTGTTGATGAAGAAAACGAAAAGGATGAAGAGAAAATGGCTGAGTTATCTGAAAAGATTATTGAACGCCTAAAAAAAAACTTTAAATTAGCCAAGTATTATCGTTCCTTAACTTTAGCCGAAGAGCGAGTGAAGTTTAATGAGATAAGTGATTATTTTGATGATCATGAAAGGCGAGTTAAAGAAGTTTTAGATGCTATAACTGAAAAGCAAAAAGCTGCATTTCTTAAAGCTATTGAGCAATTCGCGAAAGATCAAGATATTAAAGGAATGAAAGATTTAATCGCTTCGTTCCCTGCTCAATTGAGAGGTGAATTGAAGGGATTAGCCTTAGAAGCTGTTAATGAGGGTAAAACTCAAGCAGCAAGTGAAATTGATGTAGATATATCTCCTACTCCTACACTCACCACTCAACTTATTGATGTCCAAGTCGATAGCGCGGTAAAAGATCGGAATGATAAGATAGTAAGAGAAGTTAAGAATAGCGTTGTACCTTTGATCGTTGCTGGCGTTGGCGTGGCTGCCATAGTGCGCAATGCAGGATCGATATTTGATAGCGTGGCATCAGTAGCAAATTCGGGAATAAGCTCGATGTTGACTGTATCATCTGTGAATATAGGTAGAGATATTATTTATGTTAGTAACCCGGCAATAATTTACGGATTACAGCGTAGCGAGATATTGGATAATAAAACGTGTGCTATGTGTTTGAGTCTTGATGGTAGGGTAGTCTTGATAAATGATCCATTTTCTAAAATGGGGCAAGTACATTCGAATTGTAGAGGGATTTGGGTGGCAATATTAAAGAGCGATGCTACTTTGCCAGCAGTGAATGGGATTCCTAAGAGTCTACAATCTAAATTTGGTACAGTAGAAGGTGTGCCATCTATAAATAATTTTAAACAGCCTTCTTCTCCATCTATTACTAAAAGTAGTCGGGTAGCGCAGAAGGTAGAAGATGGTGCATTAGACAATAATCCTAATATTTAAAAAACACATTATGGTTAAATCACAAAAAGTAGAAAATCTTAATGTAGAATTTTCTGGTGATTATTGGGAATTGTTTTTGTGGACATTTCTTCACGGGTTATTGAATGTGGTATGTGCAACGTTTATTTTACCTCTCTTATTTTCTTTACCATATTCCCTCTTATGTTTAGCAAAATGGATGATCAAGAATACAAAGATCATAGTGAGCTAAAATGGATGTGTTGTCCTTATTGTTCAAAACAAATGTTGCGGGGCAATATAAAAAGGGGTATAATAGAATTGAAATGTCGCCGTTGTGGGCGAATAATAAATTTCACAGAATAAAACACGCTGACAGAGCCCTTTAGAGGCCGTAATGATAGTATTTTCTAAAGGGTTCTTATGCCATTCAATAAAATATCGGAATTCGAGAAATCGTTTCCTGGTGTAAAAAGTCTTACTCCGGAGCAAAAGAAAATTGCCTTGGAGATTTTTAATAATGCAATGGAAAAGGGAGATGATGAAGGGACGGCAATCATTAAGGCTATTGGTTCTGCTAAGAAAATGAGTGATGTTTTTGCTATATTTAGTGATTTTGAATTATCTGATTTTATTACAGATCATGACTTGGAAAGTCAGGAATATGAAATTTTAAAAGTAGGTGAATATTATGATGGGCGATATGGGAAGTTTAAAATTACTAAAGAAAGATTAGAGAATATAAAGAAGAATTTTGATGAAAACATTTTAGAAATAGATATAGCTGTTGATGTTAATCACGATGATAATGGTGCGGCTTTCGCATGGATTAGGGAATTGAGTATTCGTGGTGATAGTTTATTCGCTAGATTTAAGGATATTACAGAAGAAGGAAAGAAAATATTAAAAGAAAAGATTTATAAATACTTTAGTGTTGAGTTTGCTCCATTTGTAAAAGTTATAAATGGTAAGAAAGAGACTTTCATGGATGTATTAAGGGGATTGGCTTTAACCAACCGTCCTGTAATAAAAGGGATGCGGCCTGCTTTTAGTGAGGCCAGGGTTTTATATTCAGAGAATGTTTATTTATTATTTAACAGTTCAAATATGGATGTTTTTAAAATTTATTTGAGCGAACTAAAAGAGAAAGAAAAGGTTTCTCAAGAAGAATTAGTTTGCTTAAAGGCCATGTTCTCTGCTTTGTCTTCTGATCAAAAAGAAGAGCTTAAATCAGATGTGGATTCATTAGAGGCTAAACTTGAAGAAGAGCCTGTGGTTGAGCCTGCTGTCGAAGAAGCTCCTAAAGAAGAAGAGAAAGCTGAAGAGGTTCCTGCGGAAGAAGTTGTTCCTGCGGTAGAAGAGCCTAAAGAAGAGAACAAAGAAGAAGAAGCTAAAGAGCCCGAGGCTGCTGAGGCTTCCGAAGTAGCTCTCAAACTTGCTGAACAAGGAAAGCAAATTGAGGAGCTTAAAGCTAGAGAGAAAGCTCGTGTCACCAGTGATCGAGTGAAAGAATTGATGCTGTCTGAGGTTGGGAAACCAGGTTTCAGCGCAGTAGATGATACTAAAGAAGCTCTTACTTCTTTTGTTCTTACCCTTTCCGATGAGCAATATAAACAATTTAATTCTATTGTGAATCGTGTTGTCCTTTTAAGCGAAGATAAAGTCGTTGAATTGGGGCATGGAAAGCCTGGAATCAAATTAAGCGAAGAGCTAGAACTTGATAAAAAAGTTTCTGAATATGCTGAAAAGCATAACATTTCTTATGCAGAAGCGTTCAAAAAATTGATCAAATAACTTTATATTTTAACCTAATTCAATATGAGTTCAGGTGCTGCACATGGATCGCCAGAGGCTTCGTTCAAATGCGATGCTGCTATGGCTAAATATATTGCGGTCAAGAATGATACGACAAATAATCGTGTCACGACTTGTACTGCAAATACGGATGAAACTATTGGTTTCGTTCAAAATCTTTCTACTGCTGCCAATCAGCAAGTAACTGTCAAAACCAGTGGATATACTATGGCTAATTGTTCTGGTGGTTGGACCCGTGGTGATAAACTTACGCCTACAACTGGCGGAGCTTTGGTAACTACGACTACTGCCGGGCATAAAGTCTGTGGTATTGCTCAAGATACGGTTTCAACTGGAGAAGATGGAGAAGTACAAATCATTTCTCCTGCTATTCGCTATGATAGCTTCTAATTTTATAAATTAACTGATATTTAACCATGCTTACTCAGCAAAATAGTGTTTATACCAGTGTACCGCTTACGAAGCTGTCATTGGCTTACCGCAATCCTCGATATATTGCGGAAATGGTAGCTCCAACGGTACAAGTGGTAAAGGATAGTGGTAAAATCTATTCTTATTCTGCCGATAATCTTCGTATTGTTAACACCTACCGTGCAGTTGGTGGCCGTCCTAACATTGTGGAAACAACTGTTAGTTCTGCTGACCACTATGTTCTCGAAGATCACGTTCTCGGTGAATATATCCCCGAAGAAGTAATTGAGAACCAAGAATCTCCTATCAATGCTCGTGTTGATGTAACCGAGGCTCTTATTGATCGTATTTGGGTTGATAAAGAGAAGGCTTTGGCGGATGTTATTACGAATACTTCAAACATTACGAATAACACCACTCTTTCAGGCACTTCTCAATGGAGTGATTATGTCAATTCCGATCCTATTACCAATATCAAAGATTCTATTTCCACCATTCGTACGGCTTGTGGAAAGATGCCTAATTCTATGATTATTGCTTGGGATGTATTGAATACGCTTCTTTTCCATCCTGATATGAAAGATTATTTCCCTGGTGCTCCTGCCATCACGAAACAAATGCTTCAAGATAGTTTGCCTCGCATTTTCGGTCTTCAACAATTGTTAGTTGGTGAAGCTCTTTATAACAATGCGAACTTGGGTGCCTCTGATAGTTTGGCCGATATTTGGACGAAAGATGTTGTTGTTGCTTACATTGAATCTAGTCCTAGTTTGAAGAGTCAGACTTTCGCTGCTACTTATCAAAACAAAGCTCCTCGCCGTGTCGAAGTATTGGCACAAGGGCAAGGTGGTCTTGAAACAGTACAACGAAAATCTGAATATCTACAAGTTTCAGACAAATATGATCAAGTTCTCGTTAATGAGTTGTGTGCATATTTGATTGAAGCTGCTATTGCGTAATTTTAACAATTAAAAACATGAGAATTACTCAAGATAAAACTCCTGCTTCAAAAAAGCGTGTAAGTGCGCTCGCTAAAGTAAAGCCGGCAAAAAAACAAGCTGGACGTAAACCTAAAGACTATAAACCTGTTATGTTAAAAAATGTTTTCCATAATGGGAAGATGTATGTCGTAGGTTCTACGATTGAAGATGAGGCGCTTATAAAGGAGTTTGAAGAGAAAGGATTTATTTAAAAGGTTGGATTGAGAGTTTTGGGGGATTCTCTTATAAAAATCTCCCGAGGGGCCTTTGGGGATTTGCCCTGAATAATAAATTCCCATAATTACTTAGTTAATTTAAAAAATTATGAGTGCACATAAATTGCGACGCGCGCAGTCACTCCCATATGTTAAGTTCATTGGAAATACACAAACTATCAATTCTCAATCTATTAAAGTTCTTGAGATTGATGTAAATGGGAAGGTTTTATTCTGTACTGGAACGGCTACTATTACCGACGCAGGATCAGGATATGCTAAGGGTTGTCTTTATATTAAAACAGATGTAGTGGCTGGTACATCTGGTATTTATGAGAACGTAGGTACAACTACTTCTTGTAATTTTGATCAAATTGGGGTTGCTGCTGCGGCAGGAGCCAATACAGCATTGAGTAACCTTGCTGCTGTTGCGATCAATACTACTTTGGTTTCCGATACTGATTCAACGGATGATCTTGGTACTACGGCTAAATATTGGGCTAATGCTTATGTAGATAAATATTATGCAAACGCAACTGCCACAATAGATGGAGCTACCGCTGGTCAATTAACTACGACTGGTAATGTTGCTCCAGGTGTGACTGCTACGGATAGTCTTGGTGCGGCTTTAAAATATTATCTCAATTCTTATGTTGGGACGATGTATGTAAACGCAACAGCTACTTTAGCGGGTAGTGTTGCCGGTACTGTTACCGTTGGTGGTAATTTGGCTATGACAAATGGTGATTTTACCATGAGTGATGGTGTTGTGAGTGTGACGGATGCTACGACTGTTGCTGGAACGGCTTTCACTTTTGACCCCTCTTTAGTCACAACAGGTACTGGATTCTTAGTTGATGGTACTTCTGTGACTTCGGGTGATGCGTTTAGAATCAACATCAATAGTGATACTATGACGGCGACTGGTTCTGCTTTCTCGATTGTTGATATGAAAACAACGACGGAAGTATTTGCCATCCGTGATGATGGTACTGTATTGATGAAAGGAACCGCAGAAGGAACTACTGCTGCACAAGTCCAATCAGGAGATTTCGTTGTTTCTGATGGAGATTTGTATGTATCTGGTGGTGAAACTTATTTAATCACTGATGCTGCGGCTGTAATGGCTACATTTAAGAATACCAATGCAGGTGCGACTGGTGTTCAAGTAAATTATCAACATGAATCTGCGAGTCCTGCGGATAATGATGTTATTACTCGTGTGAATTATGTTGGGGATGATGATGGTGCCAATGATACCAATTATGCTCGACTAGATGTCACAGCTTTGGATGTTACTGATGCAACCGAGGATGGACGTATGGGCTGGAGCGTTATGGTAAATGGAACTCTTACGGAACTTTTAAGAATTGATAATGTTGGGATCAGTGCATATTCAACTTTGGTTGTTGGTACTGGCGCTGCAGAAGGTACAGTTCAATCAAATGGAAATTTTGATTTGATTTTAAAAACTGGCAATGCCACAACGGGATCAATTAAAATTACCGATGGAGCTGCTGGTGCTATCACGCTTACGCCTGATACAATTGGTAATGTTGTGTGTAGAAATGAAGATACTGGGACGTTAGGTAGTGTTCTTGCTCTTGTTCATGCTGGTGGATCACAAGCAAATGCTGATGTGGTTGGACGTGTTAGATTTGATGGACAAGATAATGCTGCTGCTACGGAAGTCTATGGACAAATTGATGTGGTTGTCACCGATGTGGCTGCTGCAAATCCAGATTCTGAAATGGTTTTCTATATTGACGAAGCAGGAACTGCAACAGAAAGATTAAGACTTATTTCTTCTTCGAATTCTGTACAAATTGGGGATGGTGGAGCTGCTGCTACATTATTTTCTTCAGGAAATCAAGATTTGGTTTTACAAACAGGTAATGCGGCAACAGGTAAAATGACTTTTGCCAATGGTGCAAATGCTACTGTTCAAGTTGCTCCAAACGGTACAGGTATTACAGAATTGTATAATAGTGATGCCGGTGCTTTGGGTTCTGTTTTAGCTCTTTTCCATCAATCAGCTTCTCCTGCTGCATCCGATGTTGTTGGTAGAGTTCAATTTGAAGGAATGAATACAGCTGGCGCTCCTGCTAGGAAAACTTTTGCCCGTATTGATACTCTGATTGTTGATACTACTGATGGGAATGAAGATGGTGATTTGCTGTTCTATGTAATGAGGGCCGGAACAGTTACTCAACAATTATGGCTTGATTCAGATTTGAATGGAGTTTCTATTGGCGATGGTGCTTCTGATGCTTTCCTTTCTAGTACTGGAAGTTTTGATTTAGTAATGCGTACAGGAAATGCTACATCTGGAAATATTACTATTGCAGATGGAGCGAATGGCAACATTGGTTTAAATCCCAATGGAACTGGTGTTGTTGAGATTGTTAGATCAGACAATGGTGCTGCTGGTGCAACTCTCCAAATGACTCATATTTCAGCTTCTCCTGCTGCTTCAGATGTCATTACATCTATTCAATCTTTGGCGAATGATAGTGGCGCAAATATGACTCAATGGTCAGCAATCAATACTATTATTCAAGACCCAACAGATACAACAGAAGATGCTGATATTCAAATGTCAGTTATTCGTGCAGGAACTTTAACCACTCAATTAACACTTGATTCTGACGTAAATGGTGTGGTTGTTGGAGATGGTGCTGCCGCTGGATATGTTCAATCCTCTGGGAATAATGATTTAGTATTAAGAACAGGCAATGCTTCTACGGCTACTATTACAATGACTGATGGAGCTGCTGGGAATGTCACTGTAAATTGTGATGGTGATGGAGCATTTATTGTTCAAGGCCCTACTCCTGGTGATGATAAAGTTCAGATTTATACTGAACAGGTTATTCGTTGGGCTTGGACTAATGCTGACCCAGATGGAAATAATGATATTATTATTTATAATACCACTGCTCCAGATATGCTTATTTTAGATGCTTGGATGCATACAACAGTCCTTGAAGGAGGAGCTATGACTGCTACTCTTCGGGATGCTGTGAATGGAGGAGGCAATGCTGTTTCTTCTGCTCTTGATTGTAATGTATTGGCTAATAGTCTTCAAAAGACTACTATATTGGCATCTAATACAATCGCAGCTGGAGGCACTTTAGCTTTAAATTTCTCTGGAAATCCAGGTACTGCTACTGGTGTGTTCTTTATGCGTGTTGCATTTATAGGATAATGAAAATCTCTTGCTCCTCAATAGTTGGGGAGTAAGGATTTCTATTATTTAACCCCACCAACTATGGGAAAGGTACAACTCTACAAATACGAGTTTCCGAAAGATGTCGTTGAATATCTCATCGCATCTGTCGATGTTCGTCAGATCAGAGGTGTAGACCAAGCCAAGTCAATGCTCCATGTAATTTCATTATTGAGAACTCCGATCAATATGGAGGAAATCAATAAAGTAGAAGCAGGAGCTAAAGAAGAGGCAAAAAAAGAAGAAGCCAAAAATGGAAAGGCAAAAGATATTCCAGAGGGTAAGTAATGGCTTTTCTCTGCCTCTCATAAGGTGGGGGGCAGGATAAAGGTCATTAAATTGTTTGTTTGTTTCTAACCCACTATACAAATGCCTAAATCAAGAAGTCGGGTATACGCCCACGTCAAACAAGATAGATTCATCATTGAAAATGCGGAATCTACTACTGGTTGGGTGGCTGGTACTGATGTCACAGCCTTAACCACAACTACTACTCATAGAGAAGGTACTAATGCTATCACTTTCGCTAAATCGGCAGCGACGGTAGCGGCTGGTACTATTTCAAAAACACTTTCAGGAGGTAATATTCTTAATTTAGTAGAATATTATGATGGAAAATTAAGGTATTGGATTTATTTATCATCTTTAACAGATGTTACCAGTATCAGTTTAACTTTAGGGGAAAGCGCTAGTCATAATTATGTTTATACTACTTTAGTCGCTGCGCTTTCTGCTGGATGGAATTATGTTGAATTAGATGTTGATTCTCCTACAACTACCACAGGGACCGGAGCGGCTTGGAGTTCAATAAATTATATTGCTTTAACGGTTACTTTAAGCGCTGCGGATAAAACTTTAACGGGGATTATTTTTGATACTTTAGCAGCGATATATGAATTTGATGTTAACATTGAAAATGTAAATTTAAGTGGTACTGGATTGGCAACCTCTGCATTGCAGACTTCTGGAAATGCGATCCTCACAACTATTGATGCTGATACTGGAACGATCTCGACAAATTCAGGGACGATAGCAGGTGATACAACTTCTATAGACGGGAAAATTCCTTCTTTAGGAACGGCAGCAATGGCAGCTTCAAGTCCGATCACTGTCGCAACAGATGATACGCAGTTTGGTGCGATTGGTGCAGCCTCTGATGTAGATGGGAATATTCATGGGCAACTTAGATTTATAGGCGAGGCAGTAGATGGATTAGAAACCGATATTGCTACGATTGCGGGAGATACCACTTCGATTGATGGTAAGATTACAGCTTGTAATACTGGAGCGATTGCAGGAACGGTCACTGCAAATGCAGGAACGAATTTAAATACTTCACTTCTTGCCCTTGAAACAGGAGGGAATTTAGCTGCAATTGCAACTTCTGCTTCTGTTCTTGATGATTGGGATGAATCTGATCGTGCGAAAGTTAATCTTATCGTAGGTCAAGCTGGGATTTTAGGTGGGACAACGACAGTTGCCACTCCTGCTGCCAATATAGCTAATTCTTTACCTTGGGCTGTTTATAATGCAACGCCAACAGTAAGACTCGAAGGTCAAGGCGGTCCATTGCAAACAAATTCTTCTGGTGATTTACATTCAAATCTCAATACTTTACTTGCAGGAGAAGATCAAACAAATGGAGGGCTTGCTCAATTTAGAAAGCCTGTTTCTGTTTCTAATTATTCAGCAACTTTTTCTGATATATCTACAGCCTTGGAAGCTAGTTCAGTCTCAAGAAATACATCAGCCAATTTAGTTGCTCTTTGGGGTAGATTAGATTCAACAGCTCCGAGTGCTACATATTATATACAAGTATTAAATGCCTCATCTCTTCCTGCTGATGGAGCAGTAACTCATCTTATCAATCCATTAAAGATTGTTCATGTGAATGGGGTAGATGATTATTTTTCTTATTCAGATATTATTCCACAAGAATATCCGATTTATGCTTCAACTGGAGTTGTAGTTTGTATTTCTACGACTGAATTTAATAAAACTATTTCAAGCGCATATCTTTCAATGACTGTACTTTGTAACTAATTAAAATATGACTTTAACTAAAGATTATACAAATTATCTTTTAGGTGGAAATCCACACCAAAACCGTCCTAATAAGATAGCAAAATCAGTTGATTTTTCCAATGCTACTTGGAATACAGCGGCTTCTCACGAAGTATTTACTGTTACAGGGACCATTCGTGGAAGGTTGATTATTCGATGTACTTCTACGCTTACTGATGCGGCAGATGGGGCTAGTATTCAAATGGGAGTGGCAGGGGCCACAAACGCTTTGATTGCTTCTACCGGGGCAGCAGGAGCGGGTGGAGTGACTATAACTTCAGGCAATCTTTGGTTTAGTATTGCGCCAGCTAATTATGGATTAAGTTCAAGTGTTGTTATAGATTTCATTGTTTCTAATGGTACTGATATTGGCTATGAAATTACTGGTGCTGCTTTAACTGGTGGAACGCTTGAATTTGATCTTTATTATGAGGCATTGAATTCAACAGGAGCAGTAGTTTTAGGAGATGGTTCAGCTTTATAATTTAATATTTATATCTGATGGCTTCTTATAAAATTTTAGAAGATTCAAAAGAATATGTTTATCAAGAGAATGGTTTAACTCCTGTTAAAATTAAATGTAGAGTTAAATTTATCCGAGATGATGAAATTGAATCAGAAGAGCAAGGGTATGAAATGGATTATTGTCAATTTTTAGATGTTGATTTTTATGGAACGTTGGATGAATACAATGATTCTCTTTTAGAAGAAGAATTGGGAAAATCTACAGATGAATTTAATAACCGTTTAATTATTTAATATGCCTCGATCTGCATTGTCTATACCGAGAACTGCATTGTCTACACCAAGAACCGCTGCAAGTAGAAGGTTTGTCCTTCGTGATTATCAAAAAGCTGTAGATTCTCCTTTGAATGGAGCTGGGGTGGCGACAATCACCGATACTGCGGCTATTCAAAACATATTTGCAACAGGAGGAGCAATTTGTTTTTGGCTATATCCTAGAACTTTAGGCACAGCAAATACTGCTAATTTCATTAATAAACAAGATGGTGCAGGAACTTCGGGGTGGATGCTTAGATTTGCTTCATCTTTGAATTTAAGATTAAATATTAAATTTAGTACGAGTGGTGGAGAATTTAGATTAATGAATTTAAAACCTTATTGTTGGAATTGGTTTTTTATGCATTATAATGGGTCTTCTGTATCAAATATACCTACTGTTTATTCCTCTGTTGATTTTAGTGGTTTGAAAGTACCATCTCCATCCGTTTCTACGGCGCCTGTCGGCACAATAGTTTCAGATGCAGGAAATAATTTTCTCATTGGGAATTCTACTGCTTTAAATAGGGCTAGTGATGGTATTTTAACAGGATTAAAACTTTTTACTGGTACTCTTCCAAGTATAGCTCAAATAAATGATTTGCTTTATGCAGACAGAACTCCAACTACTTTAACTTTAATTGATACCTGGAGGAAAGGAACAACTAATTTCGAAAGCGATAGTGGATTAATGGATGGTGTAATTACTTCTCCAGCAACTTTGAGCACATCAGTCCCAATAAAATTAAGAACAGCTATAACTTAAAAGATCATGTATACAACAGTAACAAAAGTTAGACAAGCATCAGGATTTGTAGGGAATACCAATATTACAGATGCTTTTATAACTCAACATATTAAAAGAGCTGAAAGTAAGGTTATAAGCAAGATTAGTGATGTTTATGCTTTACCTCTTCCTAAGTATTATGAGCAAGCTATCACGTTTTCAGGAACAGGATCAGGAAGCGCTACAATGACGATAACTATCAATTCTGCAAATTATACTGTGGCTGTAACTAATGGGTTAAGCGCCTCAAGTGCTGCGGATTTATTTAGAACTTCCGCATTGAATAATACTTCATTTGTTACCGATGGCTTAGGATCTGGAGCAACTGTTACGTTTTGGAATTATGGACAAGATGGGGATTCTACCGACGTAACTATAACTTCAACAAATCCTCAAACTGTTTCAGGAATAACGGCAACAGGAGGAACAGTTACAGAAGTGGCCGTTCCTATTATTGAATACCTTACAACTGGCATTGCCAATGCTACGCTTTTAATCAATGAATATGGGCCGGAATCTCAAGATACTGACAAAGATGGATTCAAGTTATTGGCTTTGTTTGATGATATTTTAAAATCAATAGCGAACAAAGAAGAGAAAGTATTTGATTTTGCCCAAAATGAGCTTCCAGGCACTACTACAAAACGTTTAGTGTTCTCTCCGAATGATACTACCAATGACGATGATACAGAGCCTACAGCGTCAAAATTCACTATGAATAAAACATTCTAATAATGCTTACTCTTTCAATTGATGGGGACACTCGTGTTATCGCGAAACTAGATGCGGCAATAAAAGCTGTAGGGTCTCCTCGTGAAGCATTGGAAGATAGTGGTAAATATATTATTTCAGAAGTAGATAAGCAATTTTCAACTTCTGGGTCAAGATTAGGGACTTCATGGCAAGCATTAAGTCAGAAGACTCTTATACAAAAAGCTCAAGCTGGATATGGAGGGAAGGGTATTCTTGAGAGGACTGGTAAACTAAAAAAAGGATTTACCAGTGATCTTGAAACCTTCAAGGTTACCGTTTCTAATCCTGTGACTTATTTTAAGTATCATCAACTTGGTACAAACAAGATTCCACAACGTCCCATGTTGGTATCTTCTACGAATTTAAAGGCTGGCATTGTAGAGATTTTCAATAAATTTATTAAAAAGGCTTTCGCGTGAATGAAATCTTAGATCAATTGAGGACTACTTTATCAACTGCTTTCAGCACTACGTTTTCAACTTATTTTAAAGGCAAACAAGTTATTCCAGCTCAAGATGATTTACCTATGTTGTGTGTTTATCCAATATCTATGAATCAATCTCATAGTGGGACTGTAAGAGATAAGGTTGTTTATAATATAGGGATTGAAATTCAAGTTAGTATAAAAAAATACCTAGATATGTCATCCGGACAAGGCACTCAACTTGATACATTGGATGCTTTGATTGATTTAGTTGAAGAAAGGGAAACGGATGGGGACGCTAAAGCAACCACTGTATTGGGCATCATCAATGCTAATTTAACAATCGGTAATAAGGTGCTTTATACTGATAATGTACAAATTGATTATAGTGAATATATGTTGAAAGGAGAATTTCCAGTAGCGAAAGCCAATGTTACATTTGAGGCTTACGATAGACCTAATCGTTAAAAACTATATGACGGAACATATTTAATATTATTTAACCCATTCTAAATGGACCAAGAATATACCATTGAGAAAAAAATCTTAGAAGATGGTACAGAAGTGGCAACAGTCATTATGACTAAGCCAGTTCCTAAGCAAGTCGAACCTAAGAAAAAAGAATCTAAAGAAGATTCTAAAGAAGAATCAAAGTAAATATATATATTTTAACCTAATAAGATAATGAGTGATGCTACATCTTATTCCAAGCTGGGATACCTGATAACAGCAAAAGAATCCACAGCTGGAACGGCGGTTTATCCAGATACCGCGCATGAATTGCTTTCAGAAAGCATGATTGCAAACTGGGATTGGACTGCTTCCGGCACTATTGCAGGGAGTCGTTCAAAAAACTTTCGTCCAATCAAAAATAGAGTTGGACCATTTTCAGGTGATGTTACCTTTTTGATTGAGCCTAATCTAGTTGGAGAATGGTTAGGGGGAGTATTGGGAGATGCGACAGATACAACTCTCAATGCTGGATATGCTTATCAGCATGATTTTGAACCAGAGAATACTCTTCTTACTTATACAATGGACGTTGCCATTGCGAATGAAGATTATGTTCATCGTTATATTGGAGCAAGAATTTCAAATATGGAATTTAGTATTGCTGATAATAAGCTTCAAGCTAAAGCATCTATTATGGCACAACGGGTATTCCAAAATGCTCGTGTGACTACAGCCGCAGCAGCTGGAACAGCTTTAGTTCTTGACCAAACGACTGGGCTTACGGTGTCAGATACAATTCAAGTTCTTGATGCAGATGCACCAGGAACAGTTTTGGCCACTTTAACAATTGCGGCTGTTGTAAGCGAAACGGTTTTGACTGTTTCGGCTATAGGAGCTTCTTTATCTGTTGATGACATTGTTGTAATTAAACGTGATGCTACGCCTTCTTATGATCTTTCAAATGAATTGATCTTTTCTGGAGGAGCGAGTGCGTATTTTGGAACAGGAACGAATAATATGCAGAATCTTTCTACTGTTACCAATGTAGAAAATATGACTGTTAGCATTACCAATGATCTTGAAGCTCGCTGGGCGGCTACTGGTACTGATGTCGTTGATCGTATGCCTTCAAATATTCTTGTTAAAGGGATTGAAGTAAAAGGATCATTTAGTAACTTCCATATCAACCCTGAGCACCTAGATCAATTAAGACAGATGGAACAAGTTGGTGTACGTTTTACTTTTAATGGTAAAACTGCATTAGAAGCTAACGTTGCTGTCGCTGCTGCTGCTACTTTTGAAAGTGATGGGGTAGGCACTGGATCGGTGACTGTTGATGCTACTGGTGAAGCTGGGAATGATTATGCTTTATTGATTGTGCAAGGCACTTCAACATTATCAGCTGCAATTTCAAGTAAATTGATTACAGTTACATTGGCTTCCATCGCTGCCAACAATACAATTACATTGGTTGCTGCGGCAATTGATGCCTTAGCAGGTGTTGCTTGTGCTTCTACTGGAGCTGATCTTGTTACCACTACGGATAATCCTAATAAGATTTATTTCAATGGGGGACGAGATGCTTCTGAAGTGGAAATGCTAAGATTCGATTTTCCTTGTGTAAGATTTGAACCATTCGGTACGAATTTGACCGAGGATGGGATTGTGAATGAAGAAATTTCATTTACTGCTTTCCGTGATCCATCCGAAAAGAGAGAGATAAATGTGAGAGTAAGAAATGATATAGCGAATTATTAAATTTAATGGGGCTGGATAGGTTTTCGTGTTTTCCTTCCAGCCCCTCCTAAAAACACGATTGTTATTTCTTTAAAAAACACACTATGTCAGAATCTTCAATTTTATCGGATGGAACAAAAGTTTATTGGAAACCTTATCTTACAAGAGGATTAAAAAAAGAAATCACTCAGATGCTTTTAGGGGAGATAACCATAAATAAAGAAGGCCAGCCTGATAACTTTAAAATCACTTCAAAATTTCAAGCTGATGAAATTCTTGTTTTGGGTATGGTTGATTATTTTATTTTAGAAGGTAAAACAGAAAAAGTTAAACCTTCGGATAGATGGATTTCAAATTTAAGAGATACTGATTTTGATATTTTATTAAATGATGTAAATGAAATCACTAAACCTAAAGTGGACCCAAAAGCCTAGAGGCGGATTTGGTTTCTTATTTGAAAAAAAAGAAAGCCAGTGCGCCGAAAATGTATATTGATTATAAGTTATGTGAAAAATTTCATTGTTTACCAAGTCAATTGGATAATGAAAGCGAAGAAATGTTAAATATGTATCTTATGATGATGAATATTGAAGCGGAAGAAACAGCAGAAAAGATGAAGAAACCTAAGAAAAAAGAATCACCTAAATTCCGTAAAAGAATGTAATTATGGCAAGTGAGCAAATAGATATAATTGTCAAAATAAAAGATGAAGCTACCGCTGCATTAAAATCAATTAAAGACGAATTTAATTGGGATAATCAAGTGGCATCATCTCAAAAAGCTTCATTGGCAATTGGGGTTATGGCAGCTGCAGCGGTTGCTTTTGGAACAAAAGCTGTAATTATGGCAGGACAAGTTGAACAAACTACTGTTGCATTTACTACTATGTTAGGAAGTGCAGAACTTGCAGATTCGTTTTTAAAAGAATTATGGGATTTTGCTACTAAAACTCCTTTCACTATCACTGGTATTGAAACTTCTGCTAAATCATTGATGGCAATGGGAATTAGTGCTGAAGATATAATTCCAACATTAAAAAGTCTTGGAGATGTTTCTGCTGGGTTGAGTGTTCCACTTGAACAAGTAGCCTATGCTTATGGTCAAGTAAGTTCTGCAGGGCAATTATATGGGACAGAACTTCGTCAATTTGTTAATGCTGGTGTCCCTATTTTGCAAGAATTGGCAGATATGTATGGAGTAACAGCCGCAGAAGCAAAGAAAATGACAGAGGGTGGACTAGTTTCTTTTGCTGATGTTGAAGAAGCATTTAGAAGAATGTCATCAGAAGGTGGTCAATTCGCTGATCTTATGGCTGTTCAAGCTACAACTTTATTGGGTCTTTGGTCTAATTTATCAGATCAATTTACTCTTACGATGAGAGCTATTGGAGAGCCAATTCTTACATATTTAAAACCTATTTTAGCAGATTTAGTTGTTAGCTTGAGTGAAGTTAGAGCCGCAATCCAAGAAATGGATTTTGTAGTTTTATGGGAAGAAAATAAAGATGCAGTTATTATTTTTGCAGCCGCAATAACAGGAATGATGATTCCTGCTTTAACAAGTGCTGCTATAGCAATCGGGTCTATAATTATTAGTTTAGCACCTTATTCTTTGGCTATTGCAGCGATTACAACTGTAGTGATTGCATTGGCTGATGAATTTGATATTTCATTTGAAAATATTAAAGAATATTTTTCTAGTTTTATAACAGCAATAATGAAGGGTTGGGATACTTTTAATGATGTTATAAATAGTGTTATAGATTATTTAAATGATGATGTATTACCAGCATTTGAAGATTTTTTTGATGGAATTATTGAATTATTAGAAATTTTAATAAATAAGATTTCTCCATATTGGGATGATTTTCTTTTGATAGCACAAACTACTTGGGACTTTTTATCTGAATATATTTCTAGAATTGCAAGCGTAATACTTAATACCATAGGAGTATTTGGGAATACATTATCTAAAGATTGGGAAGGTTTATGGAATAATATATTGTCTTTAATGGCGGCTATATTAGGTCAAACAGAAACAGAAGTAGTAAATAGAATAAATGGAATGATTGGAGCTTTTAATGCTTTTATTGCTGCCGTTAATTCTGCAACTGAACAATTCGGAATATCAATTTCATCAATTTCATATTTAGCTTCTGAAGGTGAAAAGAAAGTTGTTTGGGCAATGGATTCAATGACTACAAAAACAGGCGGATTAAAATCTTCTTTTGAAGATCTAGCTGGGACTGGAGGAGGTGGTGGGGGTGGAGGAGGGGCTTCAAGTGCTTCATCTGCTATTGAGGATTTGACAGAAGCATTAGGAGATGCGGAAGAAACGATGCTTAGTCTTCAATTGAATATGACAGAAGGAATAAAAGAAATAAACACAACATTTGCCGAACAAATAGCTGAAATTGATGAAAATATTGCCGCATTAAAAGAAAGCATGGCTGATCTTACTGCTGAATTTTTAGATGAAGAAGCAGCAGATAGGGAAGAATTAGCAGAAGCAATAGTTGCCAGTGAACAAAATATAGCTGATTGGCAAAGTGATCTTGATGATGAAAAAGCTAAAGATGCAGAAGATAGAGATGAAGAAGAAATAGCAGCTTTAGAAGAAAAAATCTTAAAAGAACAAGAGGCATTAGAAGCAAATAAACAATATCAAATCGATCTTGAAAATGAAATTGCAGAAGTAAAACGATGGAACGGATTAACTGAACTTGAACAAGCTATTGAAACTTATAATGAAAAAAGAGTTATCGCTCAAAACGAATACGATGCAACAATGACTGAATTACAAGATCAACTTGAATTAGAAGAAATACACAGAGAAGATGTTTATCTCTCAGCCGAGGGGATGTGGAATAAAATTCACGCATTAGAAGATGATGCAGAAATTCTTTACCAAGATTTATTAGATAATAATTTACTTGCAACCGAAGATTATGTTGATGCTGTAATCCTTGAATTGGATAGAATCAACGAAGCGATTAAATCTTTTCAATCTGTCACATTTTCTTCTGGTGGTTTAGTTAAGAGTTATGCACAAGGAGGAATGGTTTATGCTGCTGATGGTTTTCAAGCTCGTGGCACTGATACGGTCCCTGCAATGCTAACTCCTGGCGAGCTTGTTTTAAATGCTTCTCAACAAAAAGCATTAGCAGGGCAAATGAGTGGGATAACAATAAACATAAATAATCCTTATGTTTTGAGCACGGATGATGTAATGGAAAAGATCGGTAATCCTATAATGAAAGAATTTAAAAAACATTTTTCAGTAGCAACAGCGTTTTAATATGCTTCATTTAAGAATCAATGACACAGATTATACTAACTATTTAGAAGATGATTCTTTAAAAATATCCGATCAAATTCAAAATACATCGAACACAGCTGATTTTAATTTAATCAATGGGGCTACTTCGCCATCCTATTCACAGGATACCCAAATTTACGATTCTGTGCCCTTTTTAGCCGATCTAACCGATGGAATGGTAGGGTGGTGGCGCTTTAATGAAGGAAGCGGCTCTACGGCCCTAGATTCATCAATTTTTAGAAATAATGGGACAATATCCGGAGCTACCTTTGTAGAAGGATTATTCGGGACTGCTTTAGATTTTGATGGGACAAATGATTATGTTCAAATTATTGATAGCGAAGTAATACAGAATATATGGGATGGAGGTGGAAGGGTCTCTTTTTGGATTGACCCAGATAGTGATGGCGAGAGTAATATAGGAAGAATTTTAGATAAGACAGCGTCAGGCGCTACTGGTTGGTTTATATTACTTCAAAATGAAACCGCTACAGGATGCAGATTAGTGTTTCAACATTATTTTGATGGGGCAGCAGATGGAACATGGATAACCCCTGTTGATTCTATTCTTTTAAATGAAAGAACACACATTGTAATTGATTATAATTCCTATGCAACAACAAATGATCCTATTATTTATATCAATGGAGTGTCTGTTTCTGTGACTGAACAAGCTACGCCAATAGGGGCAAGAGATTCAGATATTGGGAATGATCTTTATATTGGGAATAGATCAGGGAATGATCGTACGTTTGATGGAATAATTGAAGATGTCAGAATATATAGTTTAATTCATAATGATTCAAATTTCGTTTCCTATCTTTCCAAAGGAGGCAATTTAGTTGTTCAAGATAAGCTTGCGTCAGGTTTATCTATTCTTGATTATAATAAATTTAGAGAAGGTCAATCATTATATTTAGGAATAGGAACATCTGATGAAGAGAAAGTAATAATTTCTGCAGTCAGGGAAGGAGATGTAAGCAATACCGTGAATATAGAATTTGAAAATATACAAGAGAACATTGTTGGAAGTTTATTGATTCATACTTGTAATTATGCTACTTCTTCAAGATTCGGGAATTGGTCAGCCAATGCAGGAACGGATGCATTAAACGTCACTACTGATTCAACTTTATTTAAATACGGAAATCGTTTTGCTGTTCAAGGAGGATGCGTGAATTTCGATATTGATGTTTCACAATCAGCTGCAAACAATGCTGAAATAGATCTAACTTCAACTACTACTCATAATCTTACTAATTATGAAGATACTGGGAAATTTAGAATGTGGGTTTATATTCCAAGTATAACGAATTTAACCAATATATCGTTTTTTTGGGGAAGCTCATTAAGTGATACTTGGTATAAATCTGTAACTACAGATTATTATGGGGATGCTTTGGCTGCTGGATGGAATTATGTTGAATTTGATTGGGCTTCTGCTTCTGATTCAGGCACGCCTGTTGTGACTGCTGTTGATACATTCTCTTTGCTTTTTGTTTATGCTGCAGGATATGTTGACCAAACTGATTGTAGGTTAGACCATGTTAGGCTTTATGATGAAACGAATATTTATTTAGTAGGGAAGAAAATCTTTGCAGGAACCATATCTTCATTAAGTAAAGAAAATCCTAAATTACTTACAGATGTTGAGTTTGATATTGGGGCGACAGATTATACAAAGATTTTTGATCGTAAATTAGTCAATGATTCATGGGAAGATGTCGATGCCAGATATGTAATCAATGATTTTTGTAATTCAACAATCAATTATAATAAACTTATCGATTCATTTGAATATGCTGACAATGCTGCAATTCAAGCAGTTTGGGCTGAATCAGGAGATGGGAATAATCCGACGACTGATTCATCTGATTATCAAGAAACTATTTATGCAGGAGATTTCTCTTATACATTTAATACTGGGGCTGGTAGTTGGCTAAACACAACTTCACTTGGTGATTATTCTGATTTTGTAGGTGTATCTTCTGGATTGCCTACTAAAGGGTGGTTAGGATTTTGGATGAAATGTACAGACTCAACTACATTCGGAAGATTTCTTATAAGCATAGGAAGCGCCGCAGGAGCAAGATGTGTTTATGATTTCATTATAGATTCAGATAATGATGGAGAATGGGTTTATTATATTATTGATTTACGCAAACCTGACGCTATAGCGGGGACTCCAGACTGGACTGCAATAGATTATGTTCAATTGGCACTTCAAGAAATAACATCCAGTAGTAGCTTTACTATTGATGGAATGAGAATATTGGCTGATGGTTATTTTGCTCATTATCCTTATATTGAAACCTCTTCCGAATTTGATGATATAAGATCGAGCTTTTTAAAGCCTACAGTGTTTCTAGATAAGATTGCTGATACTTTGGGTAAATATTGGTATATTGATTATGATAAAAATATAAGATTATTCGATCGAGAAACTAATGTCGCTCCTTTTACCATCACTTCAACCAGTGACAATTTTGAGGATTTAACCGTAGACATTGATACTTCTCAGCTTAAAAATAGACAAGTTGTAAGAGGTGGTACAAAGACTTCTGATTCATATTATAAACAAGTCGTAGAAGGTGATGGAGCATCGCGTGAGTGGCTGATGAAATCCTTATTTTCGGGATTGACTATTTATATGGACAATAATACTTCTACTGATACTTGCGAGGCTGGGACCACAACTACAAACGTAACGGCAACAACTCATGGATTAGTTACAGGAGATTATATTGTAAATAGAACACGAAGCAATGCTGTCAGGCAAATAACTTTAGTTGATCCTGATAATTTCACTGTCGAAACTGTTACAGCACAAACAAACGGAGATACATTTTCAAAATTCGCTACCAATAAAACAGTTGGGGTTGAATTTCTAGTTGATGAAACAACTGTGGATTATGTTTCAAATTATAATGAAAAGTCAATAAGGGCTACTGACGCAACTGCAACTTTAGTCACTAGTGAATTTCTTTTATTCTCTTATTATGAGATTATTCCCATTCGTGTTTCTGTTCAGGACAATGCTTCAATTGCAACAATGAAAGCTCTAACTGGAGGAGACGGGGTATATGATGGAGCAGTTATAACTGATGAGTCTTTAGATAGTACACAGGCTTGCAGAGATAGAGCGCAAGCTGAAATAGATGCTTATTCAAATGCTCTAGTTGAAATTGATTTTGATACAAATTATGAAGGCTTAGAAAGTGGACAAATAATTTCTGTTACTGATTCAGGTAAGGGAATCAATGATAATTATGTAATCCAAAAAGTTAAGATTAAATATAATGATGGAATGGATTTCCCTGATTTTTCCGTTACTTGTGCATCATCTCTATTTGGATTGATTGAATATTTCCAGCAATTATCCATAAGCTTATCTGAAAGATTGATTGATGAAGATGAAACTGTCGATCTTATAACTGGAGAAAATGTAACGATTACATTATCAGAAGTGAATACTATCGTTCCGGCAGAAAGCGCTTCCGAATCTCCTACGATTACAATAACTGCCACATCCGACACAGTTACGGAAAGAGATGTCACTACAGATCCATATGTATGGCAGCCTGATGCTTCTGATTCCAGGTGGAATTTAGCACAATGGGGATAATTTTTAAAAATTTATTTTATAAGGTATAATTATACTATGATCACAAAAGAATCATCATCATCATCAATGAGCGGGATACATAAGATCACAACTTGTGACATCCGACATCCTAAAGTTAAGAAGATTCTAGATGAAATCCAATATGTTTTTGATACGATAAAAAAGCCATCTCAAAGATATAACATTTTACAAGAGCTTTATAAAGCAATGCAGGATTTAACTCTTGTAAATCAAGTTGAAGTCCATAATATTATACCTACAGCCGGCAGATCAGTTCTGGCTCAATGGATTATAGGAACGATTACTTATAGCGCAGATAATGGAGTGAATTATGGGAGTCTTGGCACATCAAATACAGCACCTGCAAATGGAGATACTCAATTGACTACTGAAACCTATCGCAAAGCCACATCTTCTGCTGCTACGAGTTCAAATGTAGCTTATCTTTCAAATTTTTATACAGCGACAGAAACATCGGGAACATTTGAAGAAGCCGGATGGCATATTGATGGAACAGGAGTAGCAAATACCGGACAACTATTAAGCCATTTTCTCACAACTACGATTGCTAAATCAGTAACAGAGACCCTAACAGTAGAATCAACTATAACCATTTCTTGATGATTAAAATTAAGAAAGCATTTGAGCAACGCATACAAGGAATACAAAATGAAATTGATGAATGTTATGAAGTCATAAGACAAATGAATGAAGAAAAAGATTTAACCGAAGAAGAGAGAAAAATAAAAGTAAAATATCAATTAAATATTATGAAAAGAGAATGGGGGAAACAAGAACTTTCAAACTTATACAATAATTTATTTGAATAATGCCTACATCTTCAACCGTATCTGCCGGCAATGACATTCTTGCATCTGAATATAATAATCTTAGAACAGATGTTCTTACTACTCATGTTCATAATGGAACAGAGGGTACTAAATTATATGCAGTCGGAAATAATACATGGGCCGGAGGTACAGCAACACAAGCAATTACAGGAGTTGGCTTTCAACCATCATTGATTGAAATTCATGCAACGGTTGATAGCGGAGGGTCAGGAACTAACCCAGGAATATCGTTAGGACGATATGATGGAACAAATACGAATACAATTTATATGTATTTTAATGGATTGGCATCTGCTAATTCCGCTGCTGATACTACCAATATTGTAAATATTCAATCTGGAGGGGCTGGATATACTGCTACCATATCTGCAGTTGGAGGAGATGGATTTACTTTATCTTGGACTCAAGTAGGTGGTGGAAGAACAATAGATTATACTTATATTTGTTGGAGATAATTAACTTCTATGCCTCAAGCTGATTTTACAAAATGCGAAGGATATAAAATAGCATCTTCAAGAATAAAAAAAAATGAAGATAAAATTCAAGCTCTTGAATCAAGAATCGAAATGCTAGAAAAAAATTCTGCCATAACAGTTGAAAGAATATCATCTATAAAAGAATCTTTGGATGCAATAAGAGATGTTATGGAAAAAGGATTCAAATCTGTTAATGATCGAATGGATAAAATGGGAGAAATGTTTGCTACGAAAGAAGATTTACAAAATAAAATGAATTTAATTAGCGCAGATGGTAAATATTCTAAAATCTTTTTTGGAGTATTAGGCTCTTGCGTAGGAGCGATATTGATGGTTTTAATTCTTGCTATTCTAAGTACTCAAATTGCTACTTAATGAATAAGATCTTCGATCAAAAAGGAGGGACATGTACGGCAATGAGCATTGCCAATGCCATCGAATCTCAATTGGGAGTCGCTCTTTCAGAAGAGGAGATTTATCAATACATGGATAAGCAAAAATGGGATAAAAAGAAAGGGGTCAGATTGCCTATCCTTTTACAACGATTGAAAAACGATCCGATTAGGAATGTTAAAGTAAAAGATTTTGAATGCTTATTTAATGATAGATTGAAAGATAATGATAAAAATTATATCTCCAGAGTTAGAGAAACTTTATTCAAAAATTCTGGAAAAATAATCTTTATCGTTAAAATAAGAAACAGAAAGAAAGGAGAGCCTGTTTTCAATCTAAGTAATGATTGTTTTTATATCCCTCGTACAACGAAAGTCACAAGCCATCATGCCATGTTCGTTCCAAGAATAGCCAAGGTAGGAGTATGGTCATGGAAAAATTATTTCCTCGTTGAGAATAGTTGGGGAGAAGATTGGGGTAAATTAGGATATATGTATATTGATTTTCATAGTGTAATGAATGAAGTCCAGTCTATTTATTCTGTAAATTTTGAATATGTCTAAATATCCAATGGATTATGATTTACCGCATAGAGGGCTTTCATGGCTTGAATGGTATGCAGATCATAAAGTTTACCATTGTGGTCAAGATTTTAACTTTGGAATCGGTGATGCAGATTTAGGCAACCCTATTTATGCTTTTTCTGATGGGACAGTAGAATACATATCTCCACAGCCTACTACTTTAAATTCTCAAAATGGTGGTTTTGGATGGTTTATTATTCTTTATCATCCTGAATATCAATTATGGAGTAGATACGCTCATCTTAACAAACTCCCAATTCCTAAATTAGGAGAGCCAGTAAAAGAAGGAGAACAAATTGCAGAATGTGGAAAAACAGGGACAAAGTCAGCTCATCTTCATTTTGAAATCTTCAATGTCGATTGCTACAACATACAATCAACGCATTGGCGTAAATTCGGCTATTATCCGTGCGGGAAGACTAAGGAATGGGTAAACAGGCATTACGTCGATCCAATGGCCTTTATATCGAAAGAAATGCAAGAAACGGCTAAGGAATGGTATACAAAGCACTTCCCTAATCAATATGATTCCAAAATGACAGAAGAGGAATGCGAAAAGTGGAGAACATTTGCTCAACGTATTATAGAATGGACAAAGTAAATTATTAGTAAACAATTTATTTTTTAATGTAAATAATTATGGAAATAGTAGAAGTGAGTGCATTGATTCTAGGCTTAACGCAAATCTTCAAAGGATTTATCCCTGAATCTTGGAGAGATCGAGTTATGCCAGTGATCGCAGTTCTGTTAGGAGTATTTGCTAACTGTTATATTGTAGGGGATTATGCTTCTATGACTGTGACAAATGGATTGGTTTATGGTTTAATGGTCACAGGGCTTTATAAAATTCCTAAAAATGCTTAAAGCGATTGTCGGAACAACCATAAGATGACTAAAGAACAAAATTTTAAAATTCAGCCTGAATATGTTACAGATGAAATGCTGGATTTAATCAATGATGGAGTAGTTGAAGTAATGGCAACTATAGAAGGAAAAGTTTTAATAGTCCCTGGTAGTTTGCCGATCCATTATTTAGTCCAAAAAGGACAAACCTTGACTTTTAAATAAAAATAGCAGAAAATTATTTTATTCAATGAGAAGGGAAAACAAGGCGGGGCATTATAAATTTACTTTTCACTCGCCACTTGGAATCCTTGAGTGATGAGTAAATAGCTGTTGTATAATCGAAATGGATACGATGGCTATTTTTGAAATTGATATATGGAATTGGGACGAGGAAGATTTTGACCCCCCTTAAAAGCATCCCAGTCCCAGTTTAAGAGCCGATAGAGTTGTTTGTAGTAATTCTCATCAAAAGTCATTATCCATGGCTGAAGTTCCTTTGCTATGTAAAGCTCAAGGATTTTTTCATATGCGTTTTTTTGTTTTTGATAACCCGTTACTTCATCAATAAGTGCGGTTATTCCTATTTCAGCAAAAGCGCTAAGCAATAAATACGCTCTGCTAGCCACTTCTCGCTGTTTTTCGTTCAATTTTCCTCCATTAAGCGCTTTCACCCAAACGTCACATATTTTAGGCAATATCTTAGCTTTAATCCCCTCGGCGGGTTGTCCATTGAGCGCCGAGTAAGTAATGGTATTGATCAAGAGTTCCTTTGCCTCGTCGGTTATATATGGTTCCAAATATTGTGCGGATACAAATTCAGGAAGCATAGAGTTGTCTGGTTTTCCTTTTTTCATTTTCCAATAAGTACCTCCTCCCTTCACACCTAAGAAATTGGCTAGTCCTCTTACAGAAATTACGCGCTCTGTATTATTGAGCACAGCTACCTGTAAGATTAGAGTTCCGATTTAACTTATGTGGTCAAGGGATATTTTTAAATACTATATAATATTACTATGTACTTGTTGTCAAGGGATACTCACCTTAATAAATATGTTAGTTGATTAAATAATTATTTAACATATGGAATTGGGACGAGGAAGATTTTGACCCCCTCGCCCCATGAAGTGAATCCTTCGCTCCTTGTTAGGGCTAAGATTACTTCTATATTATACTATTATCTATTTTCTTTTAAAATTAAATTAGCTCAAATCTATTATCTATGATTGGTTGTTGCATTGGTAATAATTGTTTTAGCTGAACTTGAATATCCAATCAATCTACTAACAGATGTTGGCATAAGAGGATTTTCCCCTTCAAACCATTTTTCTTGATCTTTATTGCATTGATTAGAAAGTCTTAAAAGTGTTTCAAGCCATTTAACTGGAACTTCTATAGTGTCTTTCATAAATTTTTTTAATAAATGTTTTGATTGAAAAATATTGCCTATAATTTCTACTTGTTCATTTGCCTCTCGTTGTGAAAACCAAATATGAGATGCTTTTAATTTTACTCTTGGTTCTCCATTTTCATTATATATTATTTCTCCCATATTATTTAGGATAGCATAATTGATTATATCGCCTTCATATATCTCTTTCCCTTTTTTATCTAACAAACCAGTGAATTGCATAAGTATTATATCTTTTGCTTTATGATAACCATATTCACTAAAACCACCGATCCCTATAAATTTATCATTAAAAAATTCTAAACTTCCAGCTTTAGTCATCATTATTTTTTTATTTTTATGCCAAGCTCTGAATTTAATTTCACGCTTTATAGTATCTTTCATTCTTGGTATTTTAATAAATAATTATTTCTACTCCAGGGCAACTTTTGTCATATTCATAAGGTTCAAGGACTGGCAATAATTCATCTGCATTATCATCTTCAAGCCATCCATGTTTTACCATTGCATCTTGTATAGTTTGGAGTGGATTAACATAATCAAATTTATGTCTTGAATTTCTAATAAATTTGAATCCTATTTTATATGGTTTGTCTTTTAAATGGCTTATGAAATCTTCTTTTAGTAATTCCCAATAATCTTCTGTTTCTTTTTGCCATGCTCTTGTCGCTTTAGATGAAATTAGAAATTTACCTGTCCATATTTTACTATTTTTAGATGAAGGTACGTTCCCTGGTATGAATATTTTAAAATTGTTTTTCATTATTAAGATTCATTTATAAAATCTGGTATAATTCCTGTTTGCTCATATTCTTCCCATAATGCTTTAAATGTCCAACATTTAGCTTCTTTGGGTGTTTTATCCTTAAATTCAGGAGGAATTCTAAGATAGATATTTTCTCCTTTACTAGGGTCAATAGCTTCATAAAATACCATTGGCTCTTCTCCGTTTTTTATAACAAGAATACTCATATCATTTTTAAATGAATCAATATCTGTTTTTATTCTTTTAGCTTTTAATTCTTTGATTAGTTTTTCATTACCATAAGCTAAAGCCATTGCTCTTTTTTTGTCTTGATTTACTTCTTTAATTATATCTAACGCAGTTGTTTTACCATTAGTAAAATCTTCCCATTCTTTTTGATTAAATGAAATACCATGTATAAACCATAATTTAAAACCATCTTTCCATTTAATAGCAGGCTCATTCAATGAATGGAGTCTATTCATTGAATCTCTATTTGTATTACTAGGTAAAGCACATGCTATGCAAACATTTTCTAATTGTATCATTCCATAAATATTTGATTGAATTAAAGATTTAAAATTAATAAAATTTTCTGATTTAATTAATCCTATTTTTTCAAAAAAATCATAAAAAGAAATCCATCCATAATCCGATATATTTCCATAAAGCGATGTTGACGTATATATTAATTCTTGAGTCCTGATTTGAGTCCCGACTTGATTCCCGACTTGATCCCCGACTTGATCCCCGACTTGATCCCCGACTTGATCCCCGACTTGATCCCCGACTTGATTCCAGACTTGATCCCTGACTTGAGTCCAGACTTGATTCCTGACTTGAGTCCTGACTTGAGTCCTGACTTGATTCCCGACTTGATTCCTGACTTGATCCTCGACTTGAGTCCTGACTTGATCCCTGACTTGATCCCTGACTTGATCCCTGACTTGATCCCCGACTTGATCCTCGACTTGATTCCTGACTTGATTCCCGACTTGATTCCAGACTTGAGTCCTGACTTGATCCTCGACTTGAGTCCTGACTTGAGTCCTGACTTGATCCTCGACTTGATTCCTGACTTGATCCTCGACTTGAGTCCAGACTTGATCCTCGACTTGATCCCCGACTTGATCCCCGACTTGAGTCCAGACTTGATCCTCGACTTGATTATAAAATATTTGTAAATATTTCATTGCATATTGAATTGCCAAAGGAGATTCTACAAAAAATATTTGAGGAATTTTAAAATTACAAAAATTGTATAACCATTCAATCCCCCTTTTAGCTTGTTCTTTATTTATTTCTTCCCCACTAAAAGCTCTTGCAATCCATTCTTCCTTTGTTTGTTGCATTAAGACTAATTGATCTTTTGTTAGTTCTGTTAACATTTTAAAATAAATTAAATAATTTAATCTTGTACACGCCTTTCCTCTAATTCATCCCATTCGCGTTGTTGATAGAATTTATATTTCCCAGGCTGTAATTCTATAGTTTTATGTTCCTCGTGTGTTAATGGAGTAATAGAATCTAATTCAAAATAACCAAGATTATAATTGTTATTTCTAGTTGGTTCTATTGTAAATACTTTTCCTTTTTTTAATTTATGAAAATGATTAGTAATTTCTCCTTCTAAAAGAATTGAGTTTCCTTTCAATGGCAATCCCTCTGGAATTGAATCTATTTTTTCGATGAGCAAGTCACCATGGCGAATGTATTTCATACACTTTGGGGTTAAGATTTTTTACGTTTATAGAGTTCAGGATATTTTATTATTTGTTTTTCGTAAGCATCGCTAAAGCCTTTTATATCTTTCTTTAGTGTTGATTTGTAAGATTGAATATAGTTTTTCATTATTAAGGGCAAGTAAAGTTATTTATTGTTTTTTATGAATTTCATTATGATGTTTTTTACATAACCATATTACTTTTAATGGCTCATCATAATCAGGATGATGTGCTTGACTTTTTTTGTCTCCGCATTTTTCACAAGGAATTCTTATAAGTCTTTTATCTCTTATGGCATTACTCGTTAAATAATTTGCTCTGTATTTATTAAAATGATTCTTTTTTCTATTTAAAAATTCTTTTTTTCTTGTAATTTTACCTTGTTCTGTTTTTCTATATTTTTTTAAATATTTAATAATTTTCTTTTTCCTTTTTTCATAATCTATTTTAGTAAATATTTTTCTGCATTCTTTGCATTTAGGATAAACCCCAAATTTAAATCCTTTTCCTTTACATTTATGGAAAAAATCTAAAGATTTAATTTGTTTACAATGTGTACATTTTCTGTAATCCATATAATCATATTAACTAATGATTTAGTTATTGTCAATTAAATAATTTAGATGATTCTATAACCTTATTAACATAAGTTGTACGATATGACCCATAAGGTGCATTATGTTTTGAAACAGCCCATAGATTTGAATTTTGAGAAAACTTGTCTACCATTTCATTAACTATCTTTTGTGCCTGTTCTTCAAATATATTTGGAGCTATGTTCCCAACACAATTATTCCATTGTGCTATGCCTATAGAGCAACCATTATCTCCTACTATGGTTTCAGACCATGTACCAGCAGATTCATGATCTATTAATCCGAGAAGAAGTTTTCTTTGCTCTAAGTCTAGTCCTGATTGTATTGCTAGAGAATCAACATAATGAATTTTCTCTTGCACATCAGAACCTATATTTGATTTAGATAGGAGGGCAAGATTTGAAAGATCATTTGAGGTGGCTTGAATTTGAGAATTTGTTATCTCAGGTCCTTGGGATACCTCTCCCCCTTCTAAAAACCCATTGCTTCGCATTTAACAGCATCTATTTCTTCTAGGCTGATTTCATTTGTCATCTCATAGTTATTAGCTTTTTTATAATAGGCTAATGCTTTCCAGTTTTCACAAGAAGTTAAAGCGGCATTATAATATACTTCTAATGAACGTTGATATGCTTCTAAAGCATTTCTTTCCGTAACTCCTGAATCGTCGTAAGCATATTGAAGATGGATTAAAACTTCATCTTCATCATCTGCTGTTACTTGAATAGGAGCTGACATTGCCATTAATATAATGGCTATTACTATCCCTAAGCCTAATGCAAAGGCTAAGAGAGATTTGTTTGACATTTGTGATGCCATAATGAGAGGGAGTTAAAAATAAAATTATTAAATTATAATTTAGGATCAATGACAATTACTTCAGTATAAAATAAATCTTGAAAATACATTTCAGGAAGCAAAGATTGAAAATGATTGAATAAAATCTTCTTATATTTTTTAGTGGGTTGGCCTTGATTTAAAGCCCACATACTTACTAATTGCCTTGAGCATTTGCATAAATCAGCTAACTTACTTTGGTTAATATCAATTCCTTTAGAATTAACTTCTTTTATTCTTTCTTCTATTTTGTTTTTATGCCTAAGCTCTGCATAGGGATAATTGTATGTTGGATTCATGTAAAATGGTTAAGGATTATAGTAATTCAAAGGTAGCGTTAAAGATTTAAGCCAAGCTCTTTCAGGTACTTCACTACTTCAAGATTACCTCCATCTTGTACAGCCAGATGAAGCATATTCCAGCCATCAGCCAATGCCATAGGGTCAATGCCAAGCTCTTTCAAATACTTCACCACTTCAAGATTACCTCCATCTTGTACAGCCATATGAAGCATGTTCTTGCCATCAGCCAATGCCATAGGGTCAATGCCAAGCTCTTTCAAATACTTCAC
>Ga0074195_1001134_pt1 | contig 40418 bp, 52 predicted proteins | sample EPASupsiteHSE623_FD_64525 | JGI IMG/M metagenome (GOLD analysis project Ga0074195, IMG submission 64525) | Bioremediated contaminated groundwater from EPA Superfund site, New Mexico - Sample HSE6-23 | ecosystem: Environmental > Aquatic > Deep subsurface > Groundwater > Contaminated ...
CGTTGCAGGATCATGATCCCCAGGCCGACCAGCAGACCGAAAGCCGGCATGGTCCAGTTGGGATCCACCGAAAAGATCAGTCCCAGGTGTAGGGGGGTGTAAGGTTTGAGCACCAGTAAACAGGAGGTTTATGGTTCAAATAGTTTTAAAAAAGTTTGAAAAGGTTTGGAATAGTGGGCTATTGCGGGGAGGTGGTTCGGTAAAAAGAAGAGAAAGGGAGGTTTGGAACCAAAATAGAGAATTGGGAAAAATTTAACGCGAGGTTTGGAACCGTTGTGCAAATGAACGCGAGGTTTGGAACCGTTTCACATTTAATGGCCCAGGATTTTTGCTCCTGAATTGGGCCATTCTTTTCTGTTTATCGGCTGAAGCTTCAGCCAGCTCTCCAGCGCCCTGATTCGTGGCGCGCCGTTCCTGATGTATTTATAGAGTGCGCTTATTTTTGGGCCGCACCGTCCTGAGACCCAAGACTGTAGTACCCTTTTGCTGTGAGCTCCATGGCCGCAACGGCAAGGGATTGGAGCAATTGAGGCACATCCGATGGGATGATCATCACCTCGCCTTCCAGGTCCCTGATGCGCTCGCGGTGCTTGATTGCAATGTAACATCCGGTTGGGTCGTCGGTACCCTCGTGGAGAAGGAGATCGAGGTGCTCGGTGGCCTTTATTCGCTTGGTAATGACGTCCATGCTCTCACCGTTTAGTTTTAGGGTTGATTAAGAATGTTAGATTCAAGGGTGAAGCGAAGGGTGAAGGAAGGCTCACCCCGTTTTTAAACGCAAACACCTCTGTTTTTCCGTGCTTTGCTAAGGTTAAGGCTCCCCTGAGAAAATCAACTCAAGGGTGAAACGATTTTTAGAAGAAATATCCCACATTGTGGCACGTCGCACGATACTACAAAGTGGTACATGAAAAGAACATGGATCACGCGGCCCTCTTGCCGGAGGATCGTCCCTCTAGGCGGGCTTTTTCACGCGCCTCCTCTTGCCGTTTCATATCGAGGACGTAGCTCTTCATCTCGGCCAGGTCGGCCTCCAGCTCTTGCAATCGCTTTTCCATTCCCCTGGCGATAATTTTATTATCCACAGCATCGGCAAATGCCATCAAGTTGGCATTGATTGCACGGATATAGACAGGATCAGCAGCCGAGTAGATTTTAGTCAGAAGGCCCATACCCTCAACCATGGCCAACGAATCAAAAGAGACGGATTCCGCTTCGATTATTTTTGAATGTCGAAAAGTGGCAGTTGTTTCATTTTTTGAAATTGCAGATTGAGGAATATCTGCCCGCTCTTTTTTTCCCTCTCCTGTTAGAAACCATTCAGGCGATATATCTGGAAAAAGCTCCAGTATATGACACAGATCCTTTTGATCTGGCGTTTGTTCTCCCCTCTCCCACCTGCTCACGGTATTAGTGTGAACACTGAGCTTTTCAGCAAAAACTTTCTGAGTGAGGTCTCCCCTCACCTCTTTCACGCGGTCACTGAAGCTCATTTTTAACTGTTTTGGATTATAAAAATAAACACTTTACGGTTTAAAATGGATTGACACACCATTTCGGGTGAGTTAAGTATACGGTCATAGGCAAGACCGATTGTCCATAATCTACCCGAGGGTGGATGAATGTTCAATGTCCGGGAAGAAAAAAGAATAGACGGTGGAGGTGGGGTATGGCGGACGGTGAAAGAGAAGCAATCGATATATTGAAAAACCTGAGTACGGAAGGGTTGAGAGTTATTGCCAGTAAGTATGGGATAAAGCCGGGAACGCTGCATTATTTTCCCCTGGGCCATGAGAGCGGCCTAGGAGGGCACAATATTTACTTCCCACTAGAGCTTGACGTTGGAAGGATAATTTCAAGATCGGATAAAATTGTGACCGGAGAGCCGGTGCAAAAGGTCATGTGCGTTATCGATCTCGATGCTGATGACGATTTGCAGACTGACGCTATTGAGGTTTACGGGCTGAGCAAGGACCACGGGTGGTTATTGATAATGAAGATCGAGGCTGATTTACACAGCTTCGATCCTCAATCAAAGTTTTATCACAGGGTGTTCAAGGTTGTTCGAAGTGGACAGCGCTCCCATGTAAAGTTTACACCAACGGAAACCCCTGAAGCATGAACGTTTCTGACGCCGCAATCATCCCATCCGGTACACATGGTGATGTTGTCAATGGTGTAGCTGGTCGTTTGTGGAGTCAGCGATCTGCCTTGACGCTCGGTGACAGTTGTCAGAGTGGTCGTAATAGTGATGGTTTCTTGTCTGCCGGTCTTCGGGCAATCATAGAGGCGGTTTTTTGATGAGGGTTTGTTTTGTTTCAAGTTTTTCTCCTTGTGTGAAATGGTTGGTTGTTCGTGGTGGTTCAGCGGTCAGAGTAGCACAGGGAGATTTTTTTACAACGGGTTGTTTTTATGAGTGAAGAACGAATTGCCGACATGGTGTGGCGGTGGGAAAATGCCGCCACACAGGGCAAGAAACCACTGAGAATTGAACTGTATCGGGCTGAGCAGTGGCGAACCAACTGGAGCCCGTACCGGAAGACGATGCATCCTCATCCACCACTGCGCGACCGTTCATACTGGCAGCAGTATTACCGGTTGCGTGTTGATGGCAAATGGCACGGAGAAAGTAAATTCAAATACACCTTTTACACACTGGAGCAGGCCGCGAGACTGGCGGATTTTCTCCATAGACAGCGAAGCTGATGGTCACTCAACTGGGCCTGTTCAACACCGCGCCGACGCTGAACGTGCTGCGGGATCTGAAGGTGGCGATGGCCCTGGCGGCCAAAACCAGCGGCCTGAGCCGGGATGAGCTGTGCGATCGCATCAACCAGCTGGCTGACCGGTACGGGGTGCGGCTGGTGAAGGGGACCGGGCAGAACCTGACCCTGGACACGCTGGAAAAGTGGCTCAACCCGGAGGACAAGGAACGGGTGATCCCGGTCAAGGCCCTCTCCGTGTTCTGCGCCGCCACCGGGAGCATCGAGCCGATCCAGGTGATGGTGGCGCCGCTGGGCTGGCGGGTGATCAACGATCGGCAAGCCAAACTGCTCGAACTGGCGGAACTTGACCAGGACGTTAAAAAGAAAAAGGCCAGAATGAGAAAGATAGAGGCTGAGATATGAAGCGAAATGTGACGGAGTTGAAGGTGTGGATGCTGCGCAACGGCTTGCGGGAGCGCGATATTGTCCGCGAGACCGGCGAAGAGCAGACCTATGTGAACAAGACCCTGATGGGCAAGAAGCATAACCGGAGAGTGCTGCAATATCTCCTTAACAAGGGGTGCCCGGCCAAACACCTGGCACTGCCAAAAGACATGACGGAGACCCAACCATGACGAGAGAAGAATTTGTGAAACAGGCATTGGCTCACCAGTCCGAAATAATGCGAGGACAGGCAGAGAAATTCAAACAAGAGCTGATCGAAAAAACGACCACAAAGGAAGATGACGATGCATCCCTTATCCCTTAACCCGCCGGAACCGCTGTCGCAGCGTGAAGAGAAACTGCTCGCCGAACTGGAGGGCGTGATTGAAACCAACATGAGAGGTTTCGTGCTGGTGGGGATGGCGCTGGCGCAGATCCGGGACCAGCGGCTGTACCGGATCCACTACCCGACCTTTGAGGAATATATTCTGCGGGTATGGGATATGGGAAGGCCACGGGCTTATCAATTAATTGAAGCATCTGAGGTGCATGGAAATCTGAAGGGCTTCATCGAGACGGCCGCGGAAGACAACTGTTCGCAAGTTAGCCTGCCCGAAAATGTCCACCATGGTAGACAAACCATCGACAATCTCCTCCCTAAAAATGAGCGGCAAGCCCGCCCACTGACACTTTTTCCCCCGGAAGAGCAGCAAGAAATATGGCTTAGTGTCCTGGACGAGGCGAGCAATCGCGGCTGTCAAATCACGGCCAACTTCATTATTCAGGTGATCCTGGAACGGCAGCGCAAAACGATCGAGCGGAAGGTCAAGGAGCACAAAGAGCGCACGGAAAAGGCGATCGACCTGCCGCCAATGGTGAAGCAAAGCTACCAGATGCTGCTGCAGGTGGTGCATGACCAGAATTCGACGGACTGGAAACAGGTTGGCCGGCAGACGATGGTGTCGCTGCTGGAAGATTTACTGGCGGATCTGAAGCAGTAACGGGCGAGCAGGGGGAGAGGGAACGTGCACAGAACAGTCACCGCAAAGGACATCGCCGAGGCCACCGGCCTGAGTAAACGCGCCGTGCAATTGAACCTGGACACGCTGGGCACCTTGTTCGTCTGGCGCAAGGGTGCCACGGGCAAGGAAAAGCGCTACCCGATCACCCTGCTGCCGGAGGAATACCGGGTAGCAATCATGGCGCGGAAGGCGGCACCGGAGGGCGAGCAGCCGGACGGCGTGGCCGAACGGATCGGCGCGGCGGCGGCCCAGGAGATCCTGACAATGCGGGCCGAGGAGCGGGAGCGGGAGCGGATCGCCAAGGAGCAAGGGCTGGAGGAGTTCGAGCGACTGCCGGAACAGCGGCGGAACGAAGCTCAGGCCCGGCTGGCCTTGCTGGAGCTGTGCGACGGTTTCGTGCGGGCGGCGGGATATGAGATCCCGGCCCATAGCCAGCGCAGCAAGAAGGCGGATCGCGCCTTTGTGGAGGCCTACAACGAGGGGCGGATCAAGATTTCCGAGGAGATCTTGGCGGTGATCGGGGCGAAGACGAGCTATTCCACCCTGCGGCGGATCGCCGAGAGTTATCAGCAGTACGGACTGCCCGGGCTGGCGCTGGGCTATCACAACCCCAGGCGCGGCCGGACGACATTGTCCGAGGAGCAACAAGAATTGGTGCTGAGCACGATGTGCCTGAACCCGAGCACCAGTTCGATCAACATCCACAAGATACTGCAGGGCCGGTTCGGCCGCCAGGTGCCGTCACCCACGGTGATCAGCCGATTTCGGAGCAACTGGACCAGTGAGAACGCGGAGCTGTGGCTGTTTTATCGCAATCCTGATGAATGGAAGAACAAGTGCATGCTCGCCTTCGGCTCGGCCAGCGAACAGGTGACGCGGCTGAACCAGCTGTGGGAGGCCGACTCGACGCCAGCCGACCTGATGCTGGTCGACGGCCGCCATTCGATCATCGGGATGGTCGACGTCTTTTCCCGCCGGTTGCGGTACTTCGTGTCGAAGACGTCGAAGGCGGTGTCGGTGGTTGCCTTGCTACGGCACTGCATCATCGACTGGGGGGTACCGGAAGTGCTGAAGATCGACAACGGCAAGGATTACCGCTCGGCGCATGTGACCAGGGTGCTGGACAGCCTGGAGATTGAGCGCCAGTACTGCACCCCGTTCCAGGGGCAGGAAAAACCGCATATTGAGCGCAGTTTTCGCACCTTCCTCCATGGTTTGGTGGAGCTGATGCCCTCCTACATCGGCCATAACGTGACGGAGCGCAAGGCGATCGAGGCCCGGCGCAGCTTTGCCGACCGGGTGATGGATAAGGGCAGCGATCCGGTGGAGGTCAACCTGACGGCGGAGCAGCTGCAGAAGTTCTGCAACGACTGGACCGAGGTTGTGTACCAGCATGATCCGCACCGGGGTCTCAACGGTCAAAAGCCGATCGACATGGTGCGCAACTGGCAACTGCCGATCCGGCGCATTCACGACATGCGCGCCCTGGATATGCTGCTGATGCCCGCGCCCGCGGACGGCGGCCGGCGGAAGATCGAAAAGAACGGCATCCGCGTGGACAATCGCTTTTATCAAGCCAAGGAGTTTGCCGGCAACCTGGGAAAAGATGCTTTTGTGCTGCTGGACCCGGTGGATATGGGCACGGCGTTCATCTATCTGTACGGCGAGCGCGGCGAACGCATGTTTTTGTGCGTGGCGATCGACCCGAAATGGCACGGCATCGACCGAGGCAAGTTCTCAACCTCATCACGGAACCATCAGACGCGGATCATGAAGGAAGGGGCCAAGACGCTCAAAGAGATGAGCAAGAAGGAAGGCCAGCGGGAAGCCTATGCGGATTATGTCAATTTCCGCAAAAGCGAAGTGGCCAACCTGATCGAGTTTCCTGTTCGGAGCGAAGAGCATAGCACGCCGATGCTGGCCGAGGCGGCCAAGGCGGTGGCGGCGATCGATGTGTCCGATGCCCAGCAAAAGGAAATGAGCCAGAACCTCCATGAGAGGCAGGTGCTTCGTGAAATCGAAATTCTCATGTCCGAGCCTGCGCCGGTCCCGGTGAAAGAGCAAAAAGTGGTCAACCTGATAACCTGTAAAACCGACCGGTACTTGGATATTAGAACCAATATCCGCCTGGAAAAACGCAAACTGACCCAGTGGGAATATGATTTCCTGACCGACTTTTATACCAAAGAATCCTCGGGAAAATCATTTTTACTGCTGGAAGGCGACATGCGGGAAAAGATCGGATTGGCGAAGGTTGAGCAGTCCGAAGGATAAAAAAAGGAAGCCCGGAGCTGTTGGTGCAGCGCCGGGCCAAAGGAATGAATCAAGGACGGAGGTAAAGTAACCAATGATTGACACTTTTGCAACCACGCAAAACGTGCGCCGGTTCATGGCCGGGATGGAGGTGCTGCGGCGTCCGGTCAAGGGCCGGATCGGCATCATGCTCGCTTACGGCCCCTACGGCACCGGCAAGACGGAGATCGGCGGCTGGTACTACACCAACCATGCCGTGCCCTATATACGCGCCACGGACGGCGGCACCCGCCGCGAGCTGCTGGCCAACATCGTTTCGGCCCTGGAAGAGGCCCCGAAGTACCGGTCGGCCGACATCTTTGAGCAGCTGCTGAACATCCTGGATGAACAGTCGTCGCCGATCATCATTGATGAGACCGACTATCTGGTGGACAGCGGCATTATCGAGACGGTGCGGGACATCAGCGACATGACCAACGCGCCGATCATCCTCATGGGGATGGACGGCATCGAGCGGAAGCTGAAACAGTACCCGCACCTGTGCGACCGGATCACGGTGACGGTTAAATTCGAGCTGTTTGACCAACGAGAGATTGCCAACTATGCGGAGCAGGTGTGCGAAGTGGCGCTGACCGAATCAGCGATCGCCTTCATTCATCTGCACGGCAAAGGGCGGCTACGGATGACGACGACCTGGCTGGAACGGGCGGAGCGGATCGCCAGCCACAACCGGCTGGAAACGGTGGAGGCGGCGCACCTGGACGCGTACCTGAAGAAGGAACAGCGGCGATGACGGTGATGGACCCGGTTGTCTTCTTTTTGCTGACCTGCGATAAGTCGACGGTCACCCTGACCCAGGTGGTTGAAGGGACGGGGCTGGAACGGAAGCCGGTTTTACGAGTGCTGGATAAGCTGGCCGGGGAAGGATTTCTGATTGAGACTGTTGATAAGAAAGAGGCCAAGGGCTTTGCCGAGCCGGGACCGGCACGGCAGAATCCGACCTGGAAGATCGTCCGGGAACTGACGGAGCGTCCGGCCAAGCGCCCGGGCAGAAATACCGGCCGGGATAAGATATGGCGGGCAATCAGGCAGCTTAAACGCGGCTTCACCCGCTCCGACCTGGTGCGGCTGTCCGGATCGGCCCGGGCCAGCGTCGAGGAATACACCAAACTGCTGGAGCGCGATGGCCATCTCAAGGTAGTGGGCAAGACCGGACGGCAGCTGCGCTACAACATGGCCTCGGAATCATTGAAGCGGCCGATAGTCAGTGAAAAAACGGCGAAAATCAACGGTGGAGGGGACATGTTTGCTCAAGGATGGCTGGAAATTTTACGGCAGCGGGCCGATGTGGTCGGCATGGCGGAAGTGGCCCGGGAAATGGGCGTGTCGAGTGCGACGATCAGCCTGCTGCTGTCGGGGAAGTACCCGGCGAATACAGAAAATATGGAACGGCGGGTGATGAAGATGTACGGCGCCAACGGCAAAGTGGTGTGCCCGGTGCTGGGAGAGATCGCGCCGGCCAAGTGCGCTGAGCTGTGGAACCGAGCGCGGAAGCTGGGCGTTAAAGGCGGCAACCCGCGCGTGATCAAGCAGCATAAGGCCTGCTTGAACTGCGATTTACGGAAGGGTTAAAGCGGGATTAAAAAATTTAACGAGGAGAAGGTGATGTGGAGAAATATCTGGATCCCGAACTGGCTGTATCGTTGGTTGCACGTTTGGGCGTTTATTGTCGGCGTGTGGGGGATGTGGTTGAGCGGATTCGGCGTCGGCATGTTGCTGGTGTCGATGCTCACCGCCATCTACGGCGCCTGGATCATGGCAGTGCGGATCAGCTGGGAATGGGGTGGGGTGTGAAAGAAGAAAAAAAAGCCGGGGAATGCGCGAACATTCCCCGGCTAGGACAACAGAGCAAGCAGTCAATCAGGCTCCATGGCCAGGATACACCCTGGGACGGCGGGCCGCAACAGCAACACAAGGAGCAGGAGATGGAAACACACGAGGTACTGCACATGCAGGCACAACTGGAAGATATTCGGCGCCAGGTCAACAAACTGACCGCGGTGCAATGGCTCCCGGGCGAGGAAAAGCGGATCCAGGAGAGCCTGGCCAAGATATGGGACACGGCCACGGCCCTGCAGCAGCGGACGGCCCAGCCGGAGCTGATGGTCGGTTATCGCGCCGACGCTTTGGCCCAGATCGGCCGGGTGTTTGAGCTGACACTTGAATTCGGCACGCCCTCCGACCAACAGATGATGGTGATCGGCTATGCCTGTGATCTGGCGCAAGAGAAAATCAAGCTTTATCAGCACATGGCCAATCAAGCAGCGCAGTTGAGCGTGCTGACCGGCAGGGCCAATGATCGTTCATCCGTACAGACCGAGGAGGCTGCATAATGGAAGGGTACAAGGAAAACGCGGTCGGCCACATGGTGCCGATCGAGCAGATTGAGGAAGTGGACCTGCTGCGCGATGAATTCGTGCTCCGGGCCGTGCAGGCGGCCAAGGGTGTGGCCGCCGATCTGGCGATTTTTAAGCAAAAACTGACCGGCGACATGGACGCATTTCTTGATCTGAGCAGCGAGAAGTACGGGGTCAAGTTGGGCGGCCAGAAGGGCAACATCACGCTCAACAGCTTTGACGGCAAGTACCGGATCACCCGGGAGATCGCCGAGCGAATCGAGTTCGATGAGCGGCTGCAGGCGGCCAAAGTGCTGGTGGATGAGTGCTTGCGGGAGTGGACCAAGTATTCGGCCAGCGAGGTGCGCACCCTGATTGAGGACGCCTTTCAGGTGGACAAGAAGGGCAAGATCAACACCAAGCGGATCCTTGGTCTGCGCAAGCTGAAGATCGACCATTCCACCTGGAAGCAGGCAATGGAGGCGATCGGCGACGCGGTGACCATTACCGGATCGTGCGTTTACCATCGGTTTTACGAGCGCGGCGAGGACGGCAAGTATCAGCAGATCAACCTTGATTTCTCGGGGGTGTGAGGATGGGGACGCTGGAGGATTTGAAACGGTCCATCGACCAGCTGCGGGCGCGGTTCTCGACGCATGAGACTACCGACCGACCGGTACCAGCAGGACGGGTGTATGAGATTCCGCCCGGGTTGTTGGATCGCTTTTTCGATTTGTACGACCGGATGCTCCTGGATGAGCTTGAAGGCCGGGGAACGGCGGGCAATCACCGTTTATGGCGGTTGCCCGCCGACCGTTGCCCGGAGCTGAGCCAGGGGAAATGGCGGATATCGGTCCACAACTGGACCAGCGCCAAAGTGGTGGAGGTGTTGCCGTGAGATCCTCTAACAACAACAGGAAGTGCGGAGGATGGGCTGTTGATGGCATCGAATACCAAAGTTTACGGGCGGCATCCGCGGCGATTGGCCTGCCCGAGGCGACGATCAGGAGCAGATGCAAACAAATTGGTCGCCGCCGGGTGAGTTCTGCCGAACTCGATCAGTACGGGAGGAACTCCGGAAACGCCGAGTGGCGGGCGCTGAGCATGACCGGAAACACTGGATCGGGTCGAAAAACGGAAACCTGTTCGCGAGGGGAGCAGCTATGACGGTTGAGGGGCGTCGCCTCTGCGCCGATTGCGGCCGCGGGATCCGGCCCGATTACTGGCAGCCGCCGGAATCGAGCGTGTGCCCGGCGTGTGAGGACAGGATTCGGGAGCGGGATGTGGCTTGGCCGGGTCCGAAGGAATAGAGGAACGATAAGCGAAATCCCAGCCGGTGGCGGGTCTGCATGGGGCGGATCCGTCGCGTTGACAGCACCGGCAGGGATCGATCAGGCGTGGCGGCCTGGTCCTGATGAGCAGCCACAAGGAGAAGAGCGTGAGAGCAAATACACAAACCGAACATCCACAGGAGCCGTGCTGCTTTGATTGCGACGATGGAGATTGTTGGATGAGTGGGCACAACGGATTCCCAAGGCCATTTTGCGAAAAACAACCAATGATTGATCGTTATGAAAAGATCATTCAGCGACATTTTTACAGTCCTAAGTGTAAAACGTGCAGACATAAGATGTCAGAATTCAATCCAGGGCCGTGCGCAAGGTGCATACACAAATGATCCTCACCTGTCCATCCTGCGGAGCGACCGCATCGGCGAACGCCTGGGAGAACGATATCGAGGCGCGGGCGGCGCTGCAGGCCATTCTCGGCTTACCGCCGGCAGTGGCTAAAGCGGCCCTGGGCTATTTCTCGCTTTTCCGGCCCGAGCAGCGGGCGTTGAGCTGGAAGAAGGTCCGTAAAATTACCCAGGAGCTGGTCACCCTGCTTGCTCCCGGCCATGTGCAGGTTCAGGGCAAACCGTCTCGGCCCTGCCCGCCGCAGCTGTGGGCTGCCGCCATGGAGCAGATGGTGGAGCGGGCCGCCACCCTGCAGCGGCCGCTGAAGAACCATAATTACCTGCGCCAGATCGTCTGGCAACTGGCTGATCAGGCTGATGCCCGGCAGGAACAGCAGCACAGGAAACAGGAGGCGGACGGATCGCAGCGGGTGACCAGACCTCAGTCCGATCCGGGAGGGATGAGTGAAATCATGCGGAAATTTATTTCTAGTCAGCCGGGGACAGATTTGAATCTGTCCCCCGGGAAGCTAGAAACAGGAGGCAGCCATGCCGAGTAAAACTGATTTGGCCAAGATTCATATCGCCAAGAAAGAGCTGGGCCTGTCCGACGAGATTTATCGGGATATCCTGAAGGCCCGCTTCGGCAAGAACAAGGATTCAGCGGCCAAACTGACGCCCGGCCAGGCATTCACCCTGCTCAATTATTTCCAGAAACTGGGCTGGAAGCCCAAGGGGGGAACCGTCCGGCTACCGGGCATGGAGATCCCGGCAGATGGGCAGTCGAAGAAGATCCAGGCCTTGTGGATTACCCTGCACCAGGCGGGCGTGGTCAAAGACGGATCGGACAAGGCGCTGATGAAATTCGTCAAGCGCATGACGACCACGAAAACCTTTGCCGGCAAGGATCATCTCCGTTTCTGCGACGGCCAGGACAAGTTCCGCATCATTGAAGCCCTGAAGGATTGGGCCAAGCGGGAGGGGGTGAGCCTTGATCAATAATCAATCTTCCGGAATGCCGGAACAGTACCGGCCGCCCATTGACGGGCTGCCGCGGGACATGCAGTTGATCGCCACCGGCATGGAAGAGCGTTTCCCGGGCCTGGGAGTGCTGATTGCCCTGGCCCTGGCAGAAATCATTAACGGCCAGTGCGTGTATATCGGCCAGATGCGGGGACCGTTACGGGCCTGGCGGGACGATCTGATCCGGGCCCAGTATGACCAGGGCGGCGTCACGATCCGCGAGCTCGCCAGTAACTGGCGGCTGAGTCAGAGCAGCATTGAGAAGATTTTGGCCAAGCCCGCCAGCCAGGGCGAATTGGAACAGAAACAGATGAAACTTTTTTGATGGTGGAAATCGTGAGCACACAAAAGGTCGTTTGCGTGGTTCTTCCCAGAGTAGCACAAGGAGGGGGCTGTTACAGTATCAAAGCTACATCTTTCTTTCTGATTCGCGTCCTTGCGCAACCCATCCGGATCGGAGTCTTGTGGCTTCGGGAAGGTCAAAAAATACTTCTCCACTCTCGATATTTCCACTCATGCCGTCGAAAGTAATATGGAGATTATTGAACTTCCACTGTGCGCTGATTGAGCTGAATTTGGCTCCAGCTAAATTTTGGACAACACCCTTATCAACAGAAGTAGGCTTTCCAAATTTTTCCTTTAGTTGTGAGAAAGCGATATCTTGTACTCCGTAACCTCTTGTTAAGAAGTGAAAGCCTATAAGAACGCCACCATTCTCAAGCAAGAAGGCCCTTGAATTTTTTACAATCAAGGGATTCTCGTTTGTTGAGAAAATAACCCTGCGAACGGGAACTCCATATCCATTCAACGGGTGAGCTTCCTCAACGCAGGTGTTTTGCGGCATAGCCTCATATGCCTTGTAGGTGCCAATCATCCTATAAGGACACTCGCCCAGGGAGACGGGCTTGCCAAGTTCAAACCCAAATATCGTCTGTGAACTGGGGGCAGCAATGCACGGGATCGTCAACGTGGCGGCCAAGATTGTCATGATAAGTGTCTTACCGATTGGTTTCATGGGATGACCTCCAATTGAAGGGTGAATATCTTGAAAGGTGTGCGCATATCGTATCACAACTATTAAGTATTCAAATAAAAATTATTGAAATGCGACCCTCATCGGCCACGGTGAGCTATCTGATGATTGAAACCATCCTAAACAGGCATTAAGCGCCCTGTAAGGCGAATGATCATTTGCCCGTTCCCCTCAGGGAGGCCTCATCGGCCTCCCTTTTTTTGTATTATTCCGTAACTCTCCGGCTCAACTCCCCCTGTTAAATCCAGTACAACCTCCTCTGACAGACAGGCACTGCTCATGCCTGCATTCTCCTTGTGACAGGGGCGGGTTCCGGCCCGCCCCGTTTGAGGTGGAGCATTCTTCTCCCCATTCAACAAAGGACGGACCCATGAAGCGAACACTCATTTTGGCCCTGATTATCCTGCTGGCCGTTACCGGCGCCGCATTCTCCGCCCAGGTCAGCAAAGAGATGGCTTCTCAATGGAGCTACCAGACCGCAGACGAGGCGGACATCAGCGGGTTCCGGATCTACAACCAGGACCGGCAAGTAGTGATCGACAACGTGGCTCCCAACGCGAGGACTGTAAAATTCACCTACACCTATGACGAAACGGTGCCGCAGGCTTTCGCCATTGTTGCCGTGGGCAAAGATGGGCGGGAGAGCAGCCCCAGCAATACTTATGTGGTCAGCCCGCCGTTCCGGGAGCTGAAAGGGGTGGGAACTTTCACCATCAAGATAGGAGAGTGACCATGCCCTTTGTCAACGCATTCGCAACCACCATGCAGCACGAAGGCGGCTATGCCAATAACCCCAAGGATCGGGGCGGAGAGACCTACATGGGGATCGCCCGCAACAAGCATCCCAAGTGGCGAGGTTGGCAGGTGATTGACGACTGCCGCAAACATGGCGAGCCGTTGACCATGTCGGCCGAGCTGTCCGACCTGGTGCGCTCTTTCTATCACACCGAGTTCTGGCGGCAGCTGTGTTGTCACCTGATTGATCCGGTGAGCCCGGAGGTGGCTGAAGAGCTGTTCGAGGCGTCGGTCAATTGCGGGACCGGCAATGGGGTGAAGTTCCTGCAGCGGGCGCTGAACGCCCTCAACTCGCGGGCACGCCTCTACCCTGACCTGCTGGTAGACGGCGGCATGGGGCCAAAGACCCTGCAGGCCACCCTGACCAGTTTGACCCACCGGCCGCCGCGGATCCTGGTCAAGTGCCAGAACGGCGAGCAGTACATCCATTACAAGAACTGGAGCCAGCATGAAGACTTCCCCGGCGTGTTCGAGCGCACCTGAGAAAAGACGACCAGGCCGGCCAAGGAAAATCTCTGCTCCGGAGTGTACGACCGTACCTGAGAAGAAACGACGGGGCAGGCCACCCAAGCAGCGGCCTGAAGAACGGACAAATAATTCTTCGTCCCCAACGATGACACTAATTGTTGGCAAGGAGCCCGGCCGCGTGGCCTGGCTGCAAAGCCTGTACGCCATCTGGCAAAGAAAACGACAACAGGAGAAACTACAATGAAAGGTTGGAAGACTTGGGCGGCGGCAGTCGGACTGGTGATCATGGGCGTGGTGGAGCTCGCCAACGGTGATACGGAAGGGGGACTTACCCGCCTTGTGAGCGCCCTTGGCCTGATCGGCATCGGCCATAAGGTGGAAAAAGCCGCCTGATGGATGAGGCAGATCTCGCCCAGGCCAACCAGGAGCAGTTTGAACGGCTGGCCCTGCAGCGGCAGAGAGGATCCATGCCCCAGGGCGAGGCGCTCGCTGAATGCGAGGACTGCGGCCGGGCTATCCCGGAGAAACGACGGCAGGCGGTCCCAGGGTGCACCCGGTGTGTTCGCTGCCAGCAAACATCTGAACGCAAACGAAAGGAGTTTCGATGAACGAGGCAAATCTGGCGGTGGCGATCATCGGGTTGTTGAAGGAAATCGGCGGATGGGGTCCCTGGGCGCTGCTCGCCCTGTTCATGCTGACCCCGCCGCTGCTTGGGTTCCTGACCGTTATTTTCGGCATCCGGGCGATTCGGTCGCTGGAGCGGACCATGGTGGCGGGCTGCGGCCGGGTGGAGCTGATCGCCGCGCAGATGGCCACCAAGTACGAGAACAACGTCGTTCTGGTGGAAGATACGCAGAAGCTGGCCCGGAGCACGCAATCGTTGGTCGACAGCGTGCTTGACGTCATCAGGGAAAATACCAAGGCCATCACCCTGGCCACCGCGCGCATGGAAGGCATGCAGAAACGATAAGGAGCGAGGATGAACGAACGGAGGATTATGAAGGGCCGCCTGGCCGAGCTGGAAGAACAGAAGAAGAAGCTGGGCGCCAAGTTCCGCTCCAACTGCGAGCGCGTCGGTGAACTGGTCAATCCGCTGATCAACGAGCCGACTGCGATGCGGATCCCCGAGGCGGCGGCTCTGATGGATGAGCTGGTGATGCAGCAGGCGGAACTGCTGGGCGTGGTCTCCCGGATCGAAGAACTGCAGGAAGCGCTCTATGGCTAAGAAAGGCGATCGCGCCTATCTCGAACCGCAGGCCATCAGGCTGTACGCCGACGGGCGGGCACTGTCCGACATCGCCGGGATGCTCGATGTTTCGGTGACCAGTCTCTCCAAATGGAAAGACGAGAGCAAAGTGCCTTCGGCCGACATGGATGAGTGGGACCGGGCCCGCACGCAGAAACGGTCCAACATCCAGCGGCTGCGCGATCTGTTTGAGGACCAGCTATTTTTCCTCGAGGGATTGTCGGCCAGGGAGCGATCGGCGCCGATGATGGATACGCTGTCGAAGATCGGCAGCCTGCTGGAGCGGTGGGACAAGATGGAGAAAGCGCAGCAGGTGGCCGAGAACGTGGTCCGCGAAGTTAAAAAGACCGGGTTGTCTCCTGAGACGGTGGATGATATCCGCCGGCAGATCCTGGGGATCGGGCAATGACGGCGGCTCCACACGCCTTTCTGCCCTACCAGCAAGCCTGGGCCGCTGATAACGCCCAGGTCAAGGTGATCGAGAAATCGAGGCGGGTCGGGCTGTCATGGTCGGAGGCCGGTGATGACGCGCTGTTTGCGGCCTCCAATGACGGCGAGGACGTCTGGTACATCGGCTACAACAAGGACATGGCCGAGGAGTTCATCAACGATTGCGCCGAGTGGGTCAAGAAATATGCCCTAGTCGCCGGAGCCGTTGAGGAAGAGGTGATCAAGGATGAGGATAAAGACATCCTGACCTTCCGGATCAAGTTCGCCTCGGGCAACAAGATCGTGGCGCTGTCGAGCCGACCGTCCAACCTGCGCGGCAAAGCGGGCCGCGTAGTCCTGGATGAGGCGGCCTTCCATGATGACCTAGCCGGACTGATCAAGGCAGCGATGGCGCTGTTAATGTGGGGCGGCCAGGTGCGGATCATCTCCACCCATAACGGCGATTCAAACCCGTTTAACGAGCTGATTAACGACATCCGCGCCGGGAAAAAGCCGTACAGCCTGCACCGGGTGACCTTTGACGACGCCCTGGAGCAAGGGCTGTACAAACGGATCTGCCTGGTCAAGGGCCGACCGTGGTCGCCGGCGGCGGAGCAGGCATGGCGGACGGAGATCGTCGCCTCGTACGGAGACGACGCGGAAGAGGAGTTGTTCTGCGTTCCCAGCCAGGGCAGCGGCACCTACCTGCCGAGGATCATCATCGAGCGGTGCATGCGCGATGACATTCCGGTGTTGCGCTGGGCTTGCAAGGATGAATTCGCGCTCCTGCCGGATCATATCCGCCAGGCCGAGGCCCGGGATTGGTGCGATGAACATCTGGCGCCGCTGTTGGCTGGCCTGGATCCGAAACGCCGCCATTATTTCGGCGAGGACTTTGCGCGGAGCGGCGATCTCTCGGTGATTGTACCGTTGGCCGAACGGGAGAACCTGCGCTACCGGGTGCCGTTTGTGGTGGAGATGTCGAATGTGCCGTTCAAGGAACAGGAGCTGATCCTTTTTTACATCATCGATCGCCTGCCCAGGTTCACCTTCGGCAAGATGGACGCCAGGGGCAACGGCCAATACCTGGCCGAGGTGGCAATGCAACGATACGGGATCTCGCGGATCGAACAGGTAATGCTCTCTGAAGCCTGGTACCGGGAAGAAATGCCGCGCTTTAAAACGTTTTTTGAAGACGGGACCATTGAAGTGGCCCGGGACGCCGATCATCTCGATGATTACCGGGCAATCAAAATGATCAAAGGCGTGGCCAAGCTGCCGGAAACGAAAACCAAAGGGTCAGACGGCCGCCAGCGCCACGGAGACGCGGCCATCGGTGTGGCCATGGCCATCTCGGCCACCAGGATGGAGGTGGCCGAATACGCCTACCATCCGGTCGGCAGGCGGGCCGATGATCGTGCTGAACGGCCGATCAAGGTGACGGCCGGGCTGGGCGTCGGGGCCGGGATCTGGTGATGGTGCAGCCGTTATGACAGCTGCCCTGGTCACATCCAGAAGCGTGATCGTCGGCGGGATCACCTACCTTAAGACCGAAAATGTGCAGATGCCTGCGGGTGACCCCTGCGGCAACTGCTGCGCCCGGTACGACATGCGGTTGTGCGACGTGCTGTGTGCTCACTGCGACGCCTACAGCAAAATCATCTTCGTGAGAGCCATGGGGAAAACAGGATAATTTTATGAGGCAAACATGAACGAAAAAATCGGCCAACCTACCGGACATATAGGCTCAGGAAGCACGCTGCTCTTGATTGATGAGACCCCGATCACAGCGGCCGAAGGCTCCAGAGACTGCGGGCCTATCGAAACCTACAACATCATGAAGCTGGGCCTGGATATCACGGCGGACAAGGATTGCACCGTCCAGTTCATCCGCCTGCCCGATGGCGTTTCGGAAGGTGAGGCGTCAATTGTGGCGGCGGTCACTGCAAATACGCCAGCCCACCACATCTATTCCCAGGTGATGGCGCCACGGATGCTGGTGCGGATCGTCAACACGAGCGGCGAAGACATGGCCAGCTTTTCGCTGCGTGTCAGGGGAGGGGCGTAATGGAGTTAAACCCGTCAATACCCCGATCATCGACACCGGTCTCGCCGGTTCATTATCAGCGCTCGGAACTGTTCGCGATCGATTCATCAACGGAATCAGGCCGCAGAACCCTCATTTCGCCCTCATCCTTGGATGTGGCGCTGGGCGGGCAGCTGCTGCCGATCGCACAGCGGGCAATGGATCTTGACCTGGCCGCCAACTGGGACAGCACGGCGCCGACCGATTACACGGTTGCCGCCAGCCGTGCCGGCAAGGATTTTTACCTGTACGTCACGTCTGCGGGGTTGATCCTTTCAGCTAATGCCACGGTCCCGGCCGGCTATACAGCCGACACCAGCCGCAAAATCGGCGGATTTCATTGTCTCTGCTTATCTGCTGGGATTATCTCGGGCCATCCACTGACAGGGTTTTTGACCGGTGATATCCTGCCGGCATCGATATGGGATATTGATTTCCGTCCTGTCTGCAGCCCGGAGGGGATGGTTTTTTCGTTTGCCGCTGACGTCTGGGTAGATATCTACCTGCAGGCGGGGACAGCGGCGACAACCAGGTCAGAATGCGGGGCGGCGATTACCGATACACGCAGTTACTGGGATCACGGCGATGATCTTGCCGCTGTGGGCAAGCGCAGACTTTTTGAGCATGAATTCGACCAGATTGCGTTGGGGTCGCCAGCGGCCGTGAATATTGCCGGCGGCGCGGATCCGATCACGACCGGCATGCACAGGAGCACAACGGGGGCCTCCAACGGGACGTCCACCAGCGCGGCCGCTCCGTCGACTGATATCTCCGCTGCGGCCAATCCGCAGCAGCTGACGATTGCCCTAAACGGCCTGGCTCCCGTAGCAATATCGTTTGCGCCGGCAGGCCTCAACACCGGAGCATTGATTGCCGCCGCTTTGCAAACAGCGATCAGAGCAGCAATCCCGTGGGCAGGAGGATTGACCGTCACCTACGGGACAACGTACATCGTCTCTTGCCCGGGAAGCACGGGGGTGTCGGCCTCGGCCGTGATCACTGCAGGCGCCAGCAACGACTGTACGGCTGCGCTCAAACTGGGCGTGGCCAATGGCGGGGTTGAAGTCACTGGCAACCTGGGCCGGCGAATCATATCCAACATCGGCGTCGAGGATGCGGTGGGCGTCTTGTGGCAATGGATTGATGGCGGGCACCTCTACCGCAACCATGACAGCGTCTACAACGGTGCCTGGAGCTATAAGGCAACTGGAGGACGCGGGCAGCAATACACTCAAGGCGCAGATGGTGCTGTCGGGCTGCTGGCCGGCGGTTCTTGGAGTCTTGGTTCGTCTTGCGGTTCGCGCTCGCGGGATGCGAGTGGCGCCCGATCGACTGCGAGTTCGGCTCTCGGTGCTCGCGGTTGCGCCCGGTGCCAGGCGTAACACGCGCGAATTTTTGAGGGGGCAAAGGCTTTTGGCGGCTGCTGGCCGGCGGTTATTGGAATAATGGCTCGAATTGCAGTTCGCGCTCACGGAATGCGAATAACACCCGATCGAATACGAATTCGAATATCAGTGCTCGCAGTTGCACCCGGATACAGGAAACAAGTCAAACTCCCTGGCTGGGCTTTTGCTCCTTGTTGAGTAGGGCAACCGAAAGGCAAAACACACGACGGAGGCCGAGGGTGACCAGTAGGGCAACCGAACATCATCCCCGGGTTTTTATGAAACGACACGGCAACCTTTTCGCACAGATAGCATCATCCGAAAATCTGATGATGGCTTACCAGCGGGCCAGCAGAGGGAAAAAGCACATGCGTAATGTCCAGCGTTTCGAACAAGACGTGCCTGGCAATGTGGAATGCATCAGGCAAATGCTGGTCAACAAAACGTTCACGACATCCAGATATCAATCGAAAATGATTCACGAACCAAAAACCAGAGAAATCTTTGTGCTCCCCTTCGCGCCCGACCGCATTGTTCAGCACGCGCTTATGGCCGTCCTTGCGCCGATCTGGGACAAGCTGATGATCAGCGACTCCTACGCCTGTCGCAACGGCAAGGGCCAGCATGCCGGCAGCCGCAGGGCCATGGAATTCGTTCGCCGCTACAAATACTGTTTGCAGTGCGACGTTGCCAAGTTTTACCCGAGCATCGATCAACAGACTCTCTCCAACATTGTCCGGCAGAAGGTTAAGTGCCCGGACACCCTCTGGTTGCTTGACGATATCATCTTCAGTTACCCGGGCGACAAGAATGTGCCGATCGGCAATTACACCTCGCAATGGTTTGGCAATCTCTACCTCAATGAACTCGATCAGCTGATCAAGCAGGTCCACAGGGTCAAGGGGTATCTCCGATACTGCGATGATTTCTGCCTGTTCGGCGATGACAAATCCTTTCTGCAACGGATGAAGGAAACCATTCGGCAGTTTCTTGCCGACCGATTGCAACTCCGTTTCAGTTTTGCCGAGGTTTTTCCGGTAAGCCATGGCGTCGACTTCCTCGGGTACCGGCACTTCAAAAACCACATCCTGCTGCGCAAAAGCACGGCGACCAGAGTGAAGCGGCGATTGGCAGACCTCCCACGCAAAATAGCTGCCGGGCTACTGAACAAAGATCAGGCCCGGTCCTCGCTCGCGTCAACCAGAGGATGGCTCAAGTGGGCCAATACCCGCAACCTGATAGTTGCAACCAAGCTGCAGGAGCTGGAAGCAGCCTATGCCCGCTAAACGGTTCTCCGACTTTGCGGAGGAAGCCACCCCGCTCGATGGGGAAAAGATCAAGATCGAGCAGATTCTCGACCAAGAGGTTTTGGTCATTGGCTGCAGCATCAGGCGGTCGAAATATGAGAAGAACAGAAGCGGCAAGTGCCTTTTACTGCAGTTGGAGATTGATGATGCCCATCGGGTGCTGTTCACCGGCAGTGATGTGTTGATCGAGCAGATGGAAAAATACGGCGACCAGATTCCTTTTACGGTCACAATTAAAAAAATAGACAGATTCTACACATTATCGTGAGGCCACAATGAAAGGCAATCCGATGTTTTTAAACACTTCCGCTGATTACGAGCATATTCGAGCCGCCCATTTGACCGGATGGCAGGAGAAATGGCGGGGCCTCCTGGAGGGGCGTTTCGTCGTAGAGGGCAACGATCTGATCGAGGATAGCAACGCGCCCTTGTTTCGCCTGGGCTTTACAGTCCAGGGAGTTGAGGAGGCGATCGGGTTTAGCGGTTACACCACACGCGAATCTGAATGGTACTCGTCATCGCCAGACCGATTTGAACTTATTGATGGCCAATGGCAGCAGAAAGAGGGATGGGCGGAACAACATGCAGCCGAGGTTCTTCTCTTGGCTCTGGAGCAAAAGTTGGCGGAAGTCGACCGCGCCGTAGCCGTTCTGCAGTCCGGCACCTTCGACTATCTTGACCATAAATATTACATGGACCGCGATTACATTTCCGACCAGATCGTGGCGCTGCCGTTGCTTCCTGAAACCTATACGCGGGAGTGGAAAACAGCGGACAAGGTCGGCGTCGACAATGTTTATGTGACGCTTGATAAGGCAGGTCTCATGGCCATGGGCATGGCATGTTTTGCTCAGTTCAACACCAATTGGTCGCGGGGCGATGCCATAAAGAAACAGCTGAAGTCAATGTATGCCCTGGGGGCGAACGTGTCGGAGTTCGTAGTGGAGGTCTAACAATGCTGTACGACTATCTCAATCGCCCGGTCAAGACCCGCGAGCTGACCCGCGAACAGGCGGCGCCGACCCTGACAGGGATCCGCACCGTCTGGAATGACAGCTACGCCTCGGGCCTGACCCCGGCCGTCTTGGCCAGCCTGCTGCGGGCTGCAGCCGACGGCGACCATCATGCCTACCTGACCCTGGCCGAAGAGATGGAAGAACGTGATCTCCACTACGCGGCCGAGTTGGGCAAGCGCAAGCTGGCGGTCAGCCGATTGCCGATCACGGTGGAAAGTTACAGCGATTCTCCTCGAGACAAAGAACTCGCCGAGGCGGTCCGATCGCTGCTGCGCAAGCCCGGGTTCCGCGGGCTGCTCAAGGATCTGCTTGATGCGATCGGCAAGGGATTCTCCGTGGTTGAGATCCTGTGGCAGACCGGATCGCTGTGGACGCCGGGCCGCTACGAGTGGCGCGATCCCCGCTTCTTTCAGTTTGACCAGGTGAGCCGGCGGCAGATTCGCCTGCGCGATGAGACCGACCTGATGAACGGCATCGAGTTGGCTCCCTACAAATTTCTTACCCATGTCCACCGGGGCAAGTCGGGCATCCCGATCCGGGGCGGTATAGCCCGGCTGGCTGCCTGGGCGTACATGTGCAAAGGGTATGCGGTCAAGGACTGGCTTGCCTTTGCCGAGGTGTTCGGCATGCCGTTGCGCCTGGGCAAATACGGAAACTCGGCCAGGGAAGACGAGATCAGGATCCTGAAGACAGCGGTCGCCAACCTGGGCACCGACGCGGCGGCGGTCTTCCCCGAGTCGATGCAGATCGAGTTGATCGAGGCCGGCAACAAGGGTGGTTCCTCCGACTTTTTCAAAACTCTTGCCGACTATCTTGATGACCAGGTGAGCAAGGGTATTCTCGGCCAGACCGCCTCCAGCTCCGGAACGCCGGGCAAACTCGGTGATGAGGATCTGCAGGCAGAAGTGCGCGACGATATCCGCGATGATGATGCCGAAGCCTTGGAAGAGTCCTTGAACCGGGACCTGGTCCGGCCGTTCATCGATCTTAACTACGGGCCGCAGGCCAACTATCCGGAGATCCAATTGCGGGCCATCCCGCCGGAGGATGTGGCGGCTCTGGTTTCGGCCATCAAGGAGCTGGTACCGCTCGGGCTGCAGGTGGAGCAATCGGTAATGCGCGATAAGCTCGGCCTGCCTGATCCCGCTCCGGGCGTTAAGCCGGAGGACCTGCTGCGGCCGGCGGGAGCTGTGCCTCATTCGAAGTTGGATGAAGAAACTCCGGAGACCAAGCAGCCAACGGCCGTGGCCAAGAACAGCATGGAGCTGCCGGCAACGGCGCCAGCAGAAGCGGCATTGTTTGCCTGGGTCAAACAAGCAACCGCGCAGCCGGCAGCCCAATTGATCGGTCAGGCGGCGGACCTGCTCGACCAGGTGGAGAGCCTGGAGCAGTACCGGGACCGACTGATTGAGCTGTACAGCCAAACCGATCCGGAACAGCTCAGGGAGATCATGGCGCGGATGGAACTGCTGGGCAACCTGGCCGGCCGTTTGGAGGAGAGCGGCGAATGAATCAGGCGGATTTCAGCCGCATCTTCAGCCTGCCTTTTAACGAGGCTTCCGCCTGGTTCCGGGCCAAGCTCAACATCCCAACCACCAAATGGGACGAGCTGGCCGGCGAGGCGCATGGCAAGGGATTCATGAGCGCCGGCGCCTATCAGGCTGACCTGCTGAACGAGCTCCGGCAGATGGTGGACACGGCGATCGCCGGCGGCACCAACATCCGCGAATTTCGAGAGCAGTTTCGCCCGCTGGTACAGAAGTACGGCTGGCAGCTCAAAGGCGGCGGACCTGCTTGGCGAAGCGATCTGATCTGGCGGACCAACATCACTTCCGCCTACCAGGCTGGGCGCTGGCAGCAGTTGGAAGCGGCAGGGATCGATCACCTCAAGTACGTGCACAACGACGGCGTCCGTTATCCCCGGCCTAACCATCTGGCCATGGACGGCACGATCCTGCCGCGCACGGATCCTTTTTGGCAGATCAACTATCCGCCCAACGGCTTCGGCTGCAAATGCCGGGCAGTGGCCGCCACCAAGTCCGAGTACGAGCAGGCGCGGCCGGAGCAGCGGCAACGGCCGGAAGGCTGGCAAGACCTGCCCGATAAAGGCTGGGACTATAACGTCGGTACCGCCGGCAAACAGCATCTGGCCGACGCCATGATGGAAAAAATGAACAGGATGCCGCCGGATATCGGCCGTGCCTGGATGCTGTTAATTGAAACCATGGGGCTGCAGGAATGGATATCTCGGTAAAAATAGATGATCGCGAGGTCATTGACCTGCTGACCAGGATCAGGCGGCGGGCCGCTGATCTGACGCCGACCATGCAGGCGATCGGCCTTTTCTACGAACGTTCGGTGGTTGAGAATTTCAAGGCAGAAGCCGGTCCGGACGGCACCCCCTGGAAGAAACTGTCGGCGGTTACCCTGATGATGGGGCTTAGCCGGAAGAAAGGGTGGAAAAAGAGCGGCGGTCTCTCGGCCAAGGGCAAGCGCTACCTTACCGGCAAGCGGGTTCTGTGGGAAAGCGGTGATCTGGAGGGGTCGGTTCACAGCCAGGCCACCAAGGACAGCGTCACCATCGGCACCGGTGGCCATATCCCCTACGCGGCAATCCATCAGTTCGGCGGGCAGGCGGGGCGAGGCCGCAAGGTAACTATCCCGGCCCGTCCGTACCTGGCCTTGAACAGGGGCACGGAAATGGACCTGGCGGAGAAGGATCGGCGAATGATTATCGAGCTGCTTCGGGAACGGCTGCTCGATTTATGAGGCCGAATATTTACCGGTTCCTGGCCGAGGCCGTGAAACGGGCTGTAATCAAATTTCAAGGTCGCCCGTCTCCATGGTCGGGTCATGGCGGTCCGGTTGATCACAGGAAATTTTAAAGATTGTTTAAACGCTATTGAGAAAAAACTGAGAGGCTCGATGAACACCAGACGACAAGCGGCACTCAACAGCACGGAAATCTTGCCCGGGCTCAATAATATCTTGCTGGAGGGCACCCTGCCCAACGAGGTGCACCTGATACCGGCCGGGCAGGTGGTGGGACGGGACGGCCGCGCCTGGACCAATCATAATCCGCATGCCATACTCGATGCTTTTACAGCCGGCGGCGTGGATCTGCCGATCGACATCGAGCACAGTACCGAACTCAAGGCCCCCCAGGGCGAGCCCGCCCCGGCGGCCGGTTGGATCCGGGAGCTGCTCATCAGGGATGGCGCCATCTGGGGCCGGGCCGAATGGAACGACACCGGTCGAGCGCTGGTCGGCGGCAAGCAGTACCGCTATCTGAGCCCGGTCATTTTGTATCAACGGGAGAGCGGGGAGATTGCCGGCCTTACTTCGGTGGGCCTGACCAACCGTCCCAACCTCAACCTGCAGGCCCTTAACCAAAAAAACGGGAGTGCTGAGCTCCCCAAGGAGGAACACATGGACAAAGCATTACTGGCGGCGCTAGGCCTGCCCGAGAACGCCACGGCCGAGCAGGCCCTGGCGAAAATCGCCACCCTCAACGCCGACCTGGCCACAGCAACCAACCAAGCCCGCAACCCGAGCCTGGAGCGATTTGTGCCGCGCGGCGATTACGATGCCGCGCTTACCCGCGCTACCAATGCCGAGCAGGCCCTGAACGCGATTGAGGCCGCCAAGCTCGACGGCGAGATCGAGACGGCGATCGACACCGCTCTGAAGGACGGCAAGATCACCCCCGCCACGGCGGAATATCACCGGGCTCAGTGTCGCCAGAATGGTGGGTTGCAGCGGTTCGCCGAGTTCTGCGCTGCGGCTCCTGTACTCGGTGGACCGTCCGGGCTGGAAAACAAAGACCCGAAGGGCACCTCTACCGCGATGAACGCCGAGCTGCAGCATGTCACTACCATGTTCGGCAACACGCCCGAGGACATTGCCAAATACGGCAAGTAATCATCCAATCATCAAACAACTCCAATAGGGAGGAATTATGTCGGACAGAATGACGGAAAGGAAGCAAGGGATGCTGGTGGCCCGACTGGTGGCGGCCTCCACCTTGATCGAGGGCGGCAAGATGGTGGCGATCAACGGAGATGGCTATGCGGTTGAGGCTGCTGATGCCGCAGGGCTCCGGGTCGTGGGTGTTGCCGATCAGCGAGTGGATAATTCCAGCGGCGCTGATGGAGCACTGAGGGTCGGCGTCTACGAGGGCCAGCTGTTTAAACTCAAAAACTCGGCCACCAACGCGGTGGACGTGGCTGATCAAGGTGCTCTGGTTTTCGTTGAGAATGACGAAACAGTGGCGGACGCTGCAGGCAGCAAAGGAATCGTAGCCGGACGTTGCGTCGAGGTGGTTTCAGACGGCGTATGGGTGCAGATTCCGGCAGGCATGCCGCAAATAGCCACTCAGGCGGCATCCACTGCGGAGGATGTGGCCACCATTAAAACGGACTTCAACGCCCTACTAACCAAGCTTAAAGCATCGGGCCTGATGTTCACGGCATAACCAGCTGCAGCAGCTGCTGACAAATTAACCAGCTCTTCAATAAAGGAGATATCCATGAAATCGAGATTTATCACCCTGTCCACCTGGGTGGGCATGCTGTTCCTGGCAATCTGCGCCGTGCCATTGTTTGGCCTGCGGGCCGAAGCAATGACCTTTGATCCCTCTGCCGCCGCGCTCTTCGGATTGGGCGGACTGATTGTCAACGGCGCAACCCTGGCCAGTATCTTCATCAACCTTAAAACGACCTTCAACAAGGCTTTTGATGCTGCGCCCAGCCATTGGGAAAAGGTGGCCATGCTGGTGCCTTCCGGAGCGGCCCAGAACGATTACAAATGGCTGAGCAACTTCCCCCGGATGCGGAAATGGATCGGTGAGAAGTCGGTCAAGGCTTTGTCCGCCTTCGGTTACACGATCGTCAATGATGATTTTGAGGCTACGGTGGAGGTTGACCGCAACGATATCGAGGACGATCAGCTGGGAATCTACGCACCTCAGGCGCAGATGGCCGGTTTTTCAGCCAAGCAGCTGCCGGATGAGATTGTTGCTGACCTGGAGAATGGCGTTTTTACCAACCTCTGCTTCGACGGCCAGTACATGTGCGATACCGATCACCTGGTCAACGGTGCCAGCGTATCCAACAAGGGCACCAAGGCCTTGAATGCTTCGACTCAGGCGGCGGCGATCGCATCATTGGGCGTCGGCCGGACGGCGATGATGAAATTCAAGGATGATGAAGGTCGACCGCTCAACATCATCCCCAATATTCTGATGGTCCCGCCGGCGCTGGGAGATATTGCCAACATTCTGGCCAATAACGAGAAGCTGGATGATGGTAAGCCTAACCCCTACAAAGGGACGCTTACGGTAGAGGTGAACACCAGGCTGACCAGCGACACCGCATGGTTCCTGCTCGACACCACTAAGCCGGTCAAGCCGTTTATCTACCAGGAACGGAAGAAGCCGGTCTTTGTCCAGCAGATCGATCCGCAGGCCGACGATGTCTTCATGCGCAAAAAGTTCAAGTTCGGTGCCGAGGCTCGGGCCGCAGGCGGCTATGGCTTCTGGCAGCTGATCTGGGCATCGGACGGCTCGGTAGCCTGATTCGACGGCTGCTGATAACAAAACAACCCCAGAGAAAGAGGGGGTGTACGGGCGCCCGTGCCCCCCTCACCTAAAAGGAGAAACCCATGATCATCATCACCAGTAAAAAAGAAGGGTTCCGCCGTTGCGGCGTGGCCCATCCGGCAACGCCGACCGAGCATCCGGACGGCACCTTCACGCCGGGGCAGATCAAGGCCCTGCACAACGAGCCCATGCTCATGGTCCTGGAGGTCCACGAAACGCAGGCCGAGTTGACCAACAAGCCGGTACCGGCGGCAGACATGATTGCCCTGGTCAAGGCTGCGGGCAAAGACGACCTGGATAAGCTGGCCGGGGGCGAGACCCGCAAGACAGTGCTCGAGGCCATCGCGGCCCGGCGCCTGGAGCTGGGAGCATAAGCCATGGCGTATGCATCGCTTGCTCTGCTCCTGGAGCGGATCGATGAGCAGTCCGTCATCAGCTTGACCGATGACGTTGCCGCCGGAGTGGTCAATGGGGATGCCGTCGATCGCGCGATCGCCGACGCCGACACCGAGATCGACAGCTATATCTGCAAGCGGTACGCGACGCCGGTCGATCCGGTCCCTGCCCTGCTGGCCCGGCTGTCTCTCGACTTGGCGATCGAGATCCTCTATAGCCGCCGGTCCCATGTGGAGACTCCGGAGGCAGCGGTGAGGGCGGCGAAGAACGCCCGGGTACTGCTGGCCAATATCGCGGCGAACAAGGCGGATATCCCCGGCATCCCGGAAGCCAATCTGTCGGGGACGAGTGCGGTCGGCGCCAGCTTCAGCGCTGAGGGGCGGATTTTCAGCCGGCCCTCGCTACGGGAGATGTGATGCTGACCACACTCGGCGATGCCATCAAGGCCCGGCTCGAAGGGCTGGGCAAATTTAAGGTAGTGGAGCAGGGATTCAGCAAGCGGGCGCTGCAGTCGCCGCCCTCGGCGGTGTTCTTCCTGCTGGATGATGAACGGGTGACCGACTCGCCTTATTCCATGCGGCTGCTCACCTGGGAGATCGCGCTGCTGGTGAGTTATCTTGACCCCGTCAAGGGACAGGGCGTGATGGATGAGCTGATCGACGCGGTGCGGCCGGCCTTCAGCGACTGGCTGCCGGTCCCCGCCGGATGCCTGCCTGCGGCTGTGCCCAGGATCCGCTATGAAGGAGTGGAGGATACCCTGCTGATCTATACCGCCCGGGTGTCCATGCAGGCCGTTCCGGGAAAGATTTTATAATCACGGCCGAATGGCCAGGAGAACCCTATGGAAAACGCACAACAAGGCATGATTTTAGGCGGTGACCTGTATTTCGATTTTCTCACCGCCGCCGGGGTATCAACCGGCTTTGACCTAGCCGGCAACGCCACCAAGCTGGTCCCCAAAGTGGAGACCGAGACTCTGGAGAACAAGCTCAATGGCCGAGATACCCTCGGCCAGACCGGCGACTCCTACACCCGGATCACCAGTTCGACCATCGCCTTCTCCCTGAACCGCTACGATCCCAGGATTGTGGCCGCTTTCTTCATGGGTTCGGCGGTCGACATCACCGCTGCCGAAGGCACCTATACGGCGACGATTACCGCCATTCTCAACAAGTGGGTGCCGGTCGAACATCTCAACCTGAGCACCTGCGTGGTCAAGGACGAAACCGAGGCCACCACTTATGATCTGGGAGACGATTACGAGGTCAACCTCCGTATGGGCATGGTCAAGCTGGTGAACGCAACCCTTGATGGCGATGTGCTGCATATCAGCGGTAACAAGGCGGCGGCCAGCGGCTCCAAGATCACCGGCGCCACCTCGCCGATCATCAATGTCGGCCTCTACCTCGACGGCAAGAACCACATCGGCGGCGGGGATGTCAAGCTGCGGGTGTGGCGGGCGCAGATCCGGGGTGAAGGCGATTTCGATGTGCTCGCCCAGGGCGGCTTTCCCGAGTTGTCGTTCACCGGCACGATGGTCACCCCGACCGGCAAGAGCTGGCCGTTTGAGATGGTCTAATCGCCATGTCCAATCACCCGGGGGCAGAATTGCTTCTGTCCCCGGGAAAACCTACAAGGAGAACCATGCAAAAAATAAAAGTAATTCAAATTGGTAAACAGTCGTTCACCCTCAAAGAGCTGAACACACGGGTCGTCTGGGAGCTGGCCAATAACGCTGATTCTGTCCGGGCAGGCGATATGGTCGGTCGAGTGCAGGGTTTGCTCGCTCTTGCCTGCCCGGAGTTGACCGAGGACACCCTGATCGACCTCTATCCCTCGGAGATTGAGGAGCTGTGGAAGGGTTTTGAGGAGGTGAACGCCGCTTTTTTGGGAGCGGTTCGCCTGATCGGCTTGGATCAGGCGATCATCGGGGCGGTGCGAGAGGCGATCACGACTTCGATCGGGCAATTTGCGGCCTCATTACCAGTGGCCACGGTCCTCGCGTCTGGGACTACGGCTACGGCTTCTTCCTGACCGCGCTTTCATATTTAACGGGCGATTAAATGGGCAATCAATCGAAGGTTGAAATCATCCTGACGGCGGTAGATCGTGGCTTGACCGCCGGGTTCCAGCGGGCCATGGGATCGATCAAGTCCTTTGTCGGCGGGGCTCGGGCTGCGGATAGCGGCGCCAAGGGCTTAACCGCTTCGATCTCCGGACTGCTTGGCCCGCTGCTGGCCACGGTATCGGTAGGGGCCGGAATGCAGAAGCTGGTCGGTGTGGCCCGGGAGTTCGACAAGATCAGCGCTGGCTTGATCACGGCTACCGGCAGCGCCGAGCGGGCAGACCTGGCCTTTAAGGCCATTCAGGATTTTGCCACCAAGACACCCTATGACCTGGCCCAGGTCGCCGATTCGTTCGTCAAGCTGGTCAACTTCGGGCTTGATCCGTCTGAGCGTGCCCTGACCAGCTACGGCAACACCAGCTCCGCCCTGGGCAAGGATCTCAACCAGATGATCGAGGCGGTGGCCGATGCCGCCACCGGCGAGTTCGAGCGGTTGAAGGAGTTCGGCATCAAGTCGAGTTCCGAGGGTGACAAGGTCAGCTTCACCTTTCGCGGCATCACGACCACGGTGGGCAAGAATGCCGCCGAGATCGAGCAATATCTGATCAAGCTCGGCGAGACCAACTTCGGCGACGCCATGGCCAACCGGATGAAAACCCTGGACGGCGCTCTATCTAACTTGGGCGACGAATGGAACAAGGTTTTCCTCAACATCTCCAAGGCAGGGATCGGTAATTTGATTGCCGATGGCGTGCGCGTCGGCATCGGCGCCTTGGAAGAGCTGAACGTCATGATTGAGTCGGGTGAGCTGGAGGGTTACCTGCGGGCGATCGCCGGCCAGTTCCTCGGCTGGGCTGATGATGTGCGCGCCTCAATTGATATCGTCGGCAAGTGGTGGACCGATTTCACCGACGACCTGGACGCCGACGGCAAGGCCGTGGTCGATGAGCTGATCAATGTGTTTCGCCGTTTCCCAGAGAACGTTCGAGCCTTCATTGGTCTGATGACCGTTGAAGTGGCTGCAGGGTTCGATAAAGCAATCGCCTATGCCCAGGCAGCCAGGGTGAGTCTGGCAGCGGCGTTCAGCGATGCTTACAGCGTCGGCGACGCAGCGGGCGAGTTAAAGCGGGAGCTTGAGGTGATCAATGGGGCACGCACCGCTTCGATCGATTCAATCCTGGCGGAAAGGGAAGCCACGGTCAAAGCCACAGCGGATAAAAAGACGGCCGCACGATTGGAGCGCATCGCCTGGGAAGAAAAGGAGGCCGCGCGGAAAAAAACATCTGCCGAGGTGCTTGGCCAGTCCAGGGTCCAGGTCGCCGCATCCCAAGAATCCACCAAATCTGCCAAGGAAGAGGCTAAGGCTAAAAAGGCGGCAGCGGCTGAAGCCAAGAAGGCGGCGGCTGAAGCAAAGAAACTCTATGAGGAGGAGAAGCGGATCGCTGCCGAACGGCTCCGAGCCGCCAGCCAGGAGAAGATCCTGGCCATGGAGGTCGAGAAGATTGCCGCCTCCAAACTGCCGACCGAACTGGCCAGGGCGGAACAGACGCTGGCCATCGACCGGCGGATTATGGTGGAACGGGTTGCGCTCAAGCGGCAGGAATTGGCGGCGATCAAGGCCGATACCGAGGCCAGCCAGGCGGATATCATCCGGGCGGAAAGCGAGCTGGCCGAGCTGCTGGTGGACAACGAGATCCAGCTCAATGATCGGCTGCGCGATCTGGCCGGTCAGCGTATGGATGATGTGGAGCGTTCCTGGCGGCGTGGCATTGCCTCCGCGCAGCAGTATCAGGCAGCTGTCCGGGAAGCCTTGGCCGCCGGGGTGATCGACCAGGAAGAGGCGAACGACCGCATGGTCGCCTCGGGTGATGACATGGGCGAGGCACTCAGTCTTGGTTTCCGCAACGCCCGGGAGCGGATGCAGACCGATGCCGAGATGATGATCTATATCGGCGATCAGATCGGCGAGCAGGTCGCCGATGGTCTGGTGTCAGCCTGGGATTCGTTCATTACCGGCACCAAGTCAGCCAAGGACGCGTTGATCGATTTTGCGCGATCCACCATTTCCTGGATTTCTCAGATCATTCTTAAGCAGATGATCATGAACGCCCTGGGGTCCTCCGGAGGGAACGGACAAGCTGCGAGCGGAGTAATAGGTGCTATATCGTCGGCTTTTATGGCCACAGGCGGCATGGTGCAAGCGCTGGCCGGAGGCGGATCCGTGCGAGGTTGGAGCCCTTCACCCACCGCCGACAATATTCCTGTTTGGATGACGGCCCGTGAGTTTGTCCATCCGGTCGATGCGGTCGACTACTATGGCTTGCCCTTCATGGAGCTGGTCCGGCGTAAACTGTTCCCGAAGAATCTCGCCCACGCCCTGGCCGGCGGCACCCTGCCGCGGATCCCATCGGGCAACCGGCTCGCTGCCGGCGGTATGGCTGCCGCTGCTCCGGCAACCACGGTCCAGACCGGTGACACCAAGCTCCGAGTGATCAACGTCCTCGACGGTAAGGGAATGATGAACGACTACCTGCGCACCGCCGACGGCGAGACCGCCATCATCAACATGATCCGCCGCAACGGCTCAACCATCCGCACTCTTTTGAGGTAACCATGGCCTATACCAGCGGCACTGCCGCCAACTACAAAGATTTGCTCGCCGTTATGACTACCTTTGCCGCTGCCAATGGATGGGTGGTTATGGAGCAGAGCGAGAGCAAGGTTTTCTTAAAAGGAACTGGGGACGCCGGCCTTGACGCTATATTTGTCGGGGTTGAGTGTTACGAAAGCGTCGGTGCGGGGTATTTCAATTGGGAAATCACGGGGGCTTTCGGCTATCTATCGGGAAGATCATTTAAGGATATGCCTCATGCGAATCCTCTTGAATGGTGTTTTGCTTACTTCTGGAATCAGTCCATTCCTTATTGGATGGTGGCTACACCTCGTAGGATAATTGTGGTCGCCAAGGTGTCCACTACCTATCAAATGGTGCACCTGGGCCTTGGCACTCCCGTCGGCACCACGGCGCAATACCCATACCCTCTGCTTATAGGAGGCAGCGGTGGAACTGGCCGTAAAGCACAAAACTATTCAGCGTCCTCTGCCGCTTTCTGGAACACATTGTTGCGACTTGCTAATGTAGATCAGGCTAATGGGGGGTTTGTTAGTCCGGGCGGGGCTTGGCATCCTATAAACTCCAATACAATGTGGACTAACAATACTTTTAACAGTAGGGCTGGATGTATCAGTTCCCCCTACTACTCCCAAATAAGCAATCTCGTAAAGAGTTTGGATGGAAGTTACTTGCTCGACCAGATGTATATTGTTGGGCCTCCGGATACCTGCAAAGGGGTCTTGGCCTCTGTTGAGGGGTTATTCCGAGTAAGTGGCTTTCAGAATACGGCAGAGAATATCATTACTGTCGGCGGGATCAATTACTTGGTGGTCCCGGATACCAGCAGAGCATCAATATCTGACTTTTGTGCATTGAGGTTGAACTAATGCCCTACATCCAAACAGGAACTTTCACAACGTATCAACAGCTAGTATTAGATTTTGCAGATTTCGCCGTCGCTAATGGCTGGACGGTAGATTTCCTTGGTGACTACAACGGTAATAAGCGATTTCATTTTCATAAGGGGGCTGGTCAGCATTTCGAACTGTATGGCGGCCCCTACGCTTTAGCTTGTACCGGGTATGCGGCAGGGTCCGCACCGACTGCACAGCCGGGAGTATGTAATCTAGGATCATACAATGCTATGAACTTTACGGCTGGGAACCCCGTCATGTTTATATCGACTGCTGGGGGGTTATACCTCGGTCGATTTCAGGGGTTTTGGGATTTCACCGTCTTTTTTGCTATTCAGGATAAAATAGGAACTTGGTCCGGTGGTCATGGTTTCCAAGCACCATTTTATCAGGGTTCTTATGTCTTTAATGGGACCGGCTCTTTAGGGTACACGTACGGAAATCTTCAAATGTATATCAACGGAGTCTGGAGCGCTTATAATGTTTTAGCCGGTGGAGTCGGTGGAACATTTAGCTCCGCTTCGCCAGAGGGCGATCTAACCAGTGCCCAACCCAGCGATTTTAACATTAGTATCTTTCCTATCCCTGTGCTTGCCTATCAGATATTGGCAACGGATACCACCAAGTATGTTCCCTTAGGATATGTCCCTGGACTGTACAGAGGAATAGTGCGTGGTGTTTATATCTCAGGTGAGACTTTTATGGTAGGGAGCGACACGTTTATCAGTTTCCCCATTAATAACTCATCTCCACTTGACTACATCTTTAAACTGGGAGCTTAACCATGGGCCTTATAGCGGCAGTCCGCGGGACACTGGCAGCAGTGATAAATACCGAGCATCAAGTAGCACAGCAAACAGGACTGCTCGGTATTTACGTCCTAACCGTGGACACATCTTCCATGCAAGCAGGAGACACCCTTATTGTCCGGGTAAAGACTATGGTGCTTCCAGCAGGTACAACCAGATTAGCCTATGCGTTTACCTATTCTGATGTACAGACAGAACCGATTAAGTTCACCCTCCCTGTGCCGGTTGATCAGGAAATCATCTGTTCCTTGCAGCAAACGACTGGAACGGGTCGTTCCTTCCCTTGGAGCTTGTTGAGGGCTTAATCCATGGACGCTCTTGAGATACAGTTAAAGGCCAGTATTCTTCTCACTCAAGGCATTATTTACGGAGACAAACCAGAGGAAGTTTACAAGTGGTATCCTGATAGCGGGAACAGTTGTTTACGGAGCTTCGGCGTTCTCCCTTATTTGGAACTTCCAGTCGATGGACTGTTGGCTTCAGGAGGCAGTCCGGGACCAGTAGACTTTATTTCGTGGGGAGGGGTAAACGCCGTACATGGAAGTCCACCTACTTTTCCGTGGGACCAGTGTATGACCATTCTGACAAGGTTCTGACATGAGTACAGGTTTTATATCCGGGTTAAGTCCTCTTATGTTTTCTGCTTTGTCGGCAAAGACGACAAACAGATACGAATTTCCCTTTACTCCTTTAAGAGCGCCCGAAATTTTCACAGGATACCTTGTTAAGGAAGCACAATATCAAATCGTTATATGGAATGGTAAAACAACGGATGTGGTTCTAAGCAGCATCCTGTCAGATGAGCAAGCTGAAGGGATTCTATGGAATATCGCTCCCCCAAAAATAATCAGGGCGAGGGATTCATCGACTACCCTGGTAACTGTTACAGTCACAATGGAGGGTCTCCTTGAATTTGATGCCTACATCAGCTTTCTCTCCACTTGCGAATTCGATCCGGTTCTTCGAATCCACGGGTCCAGGGCGCCCCAACTAGCAGGGGATGTCGGGTATCTCTTCCTCTCCCATAATTGGCAAAACGGGTTTGATGAGCGGCTTGAATGGAAAACCGATGTACTGATTGCTCATGACCGCACCGAGCAGCGGATCCAGTTGCGCACCTTGCCCCGGCGTGCCTGGTATTTTCGGTATCTGCTGTCCGGCGCGATGCGGCGCAAGTTTGAGACCTGGATCGGCCTGCGCAAAACCCGCTACCTCTTTTCGCCGGTGTGGCGGGATGAAGGCAACACTTTGGCTCCGATCGATGCCGGGTCCTCCACCGTGGCGGTTAAGACCGAGCATCTGGATTATGCCGTCGGGCGCTGGATTGCCGCTTATGATAGCTGGGACCACATGGAGATCCGGGAGATCGTCGGTCTGGGTCCGGAGTTTGTCGCCGTGGCAGCGCCCTTCAATGAGGACTGGCCGGCAGGGAGTCGGGTCGCACCGTGCCGCTACGGGGTATGCCTGGAGCAGCGCCGGATCAATCGATTCACCGAGGTTGTGGCTGACTTTCATTTCCGTTTCGAGGCACAGCACGAAAGCGCCATGCCCACCTTTGACCCGACACTGTACCGTACCGTTCCCCTCTGCCCGGCTGTGCCGACGTGGGTGGATCCGGAAGAGACCCTGGATAACAAATGGGTGCGGCTCGACAACGACACCGGCCTGATCGAATACGACATTCAATCTATCGAGCCGGTGATCCGCCGTGAAGTTCGTTTCCTCCTGATCGGTCGCCCGGCAATCGACACAATACTTCGGTTCTTATTCTACTGCGCCGGGCGACTGTCGCCGTTTTGGATTCCTGGCAATGACCGTGGTTTCGAGGTTGCGGTTCCGGCGCTGGCTGATGCGGTGGAGCTGGTTATCGAGCCGATGGATTACGAGTATGCCCTTTCCGGCAGCCCGGAGCGATCGCACATCGAAATGATCACCACCGGCGGCACCATTATTCGGCGGATGATCACCGGGGTACAGACCCTGCCTAGCGGCCTGGAGCAATGGACCCTGGATAGTGCCTTGCCGGTCGATGTGGAAGCTGCCACCCTCAACCGTTGCGCCTGGCTGGAGCAATGCCGCTTGGACAGTGACGCCGTCGACCTCCACTGGGTCAGCCCAGAATGTCTTGAACTCACCTTGCCCCTGATGGTGCTGCCATGAGCTATACCGCACGCGAACAATCGGCCGCTACCGGTCACCCGCTGGAGCTGTATCGCTTTACTCTCGGTGGTGAGCAATGGCTCTATACCAGCGCCGATCACGAGGTCGCCTATGGCGAGGATCTCTATCAGCCGGTATTCGTCAGTCGGGGCGGCTTCACCCGGGGCGGCGACACCCGCAAAAGCACCATCGATATTGACCTGGCCGCCACCAACCCGGTGGCTCTGCTGTTCCGTACCGGCTGGCTAACCACCACCATGATCGTCACCATTTTCCGCCACCATCACGAGGACAACGAGTTTTCGGTATTATGGAAAGGCCGGGTCACCGGCTGTAAGTGGTCCGGATCGGTGGCAACCATCAGCTCTGATTCGGTGTTTACCTTGTTCCGCCGTGCCGGGTTGCGCCGGGTCTATCAGATCGGCTGCCCGCATGTGCTGTTTGGGGCGGCCTGCGGGCTCAACCAGGCAGACTGGGATTTTGGATCCACGGCAGCAGCGGTCAATGGCAACCAGATAACAGTCACTGGTGCCGGGGCTTACCAGGACAGCTACTTTACTGGCGGCATGCTCCAGGCGGGCAGCGATTACCGGATGATCACCGCTCACAGCGGAACCGCGATCACCCTGGTTGATGTCGTGGCCGGTCTGGCCGAAGGCGCGTCGGTGACCCTGTGGCCGGGATGCGGCCGCAACATGACTATCTGTGCCGGGCGGTTTAATAACGTGGTCAATTATGGCGGCTTGCCTTACCTGCCGTCACGCAATCCTTTCAGCGGCGACGCTTTGGTTTGATGGTGCGGATATGTGGCAAATAGTCGTTTGGATCGGCCTACAGATTGTTTCCTACCTGCTGACCCCGAGAGCATCTACCCAAAGCAGCATCACCCCGGGCGAGGTGGAAGCAACCACCGTTGATTCTTCCGGCCCGGTGCCGGTGCTGTTCGGCACTCGGTTGATCTCCACGCCAAACTGCGTCTGGTTCGGCGACATCGGCACCACGTCGATTAAGACCTGTAGCGGGGGCAAGAAATGAGGCGGGTTTCTTTTTGGCATCTCAAGGCGCTCGGCTACTGCAACCGGCAAATGCGCGTTTGGTGCAAAGCGCATGGTCTCTCTTGGCGCGGCCTGGTCAACGATGGCATTGATGCCGATTACCTGCTGAGCATTGACGATTCATCCATGGCGCATGACGCGGTTAATTTTGCCGAGTCAACCGGCTGGTCTCAAGAGCCCGTCATTGTCGAGTCTGACACCAAAGGGAGGTGTGTTTAATGGGCGGTGGCGGGAAAAGTGAACAGTGCTACACGACTGGGTATCGCTATTATGCGGGCCTGCACCTGGTGTTTGCCCATGCCCTGGACGCGGTACTCGGCATCAAGGTGGGCGATAAATGGGCCTGGACAGGCTCCGTCGAGTCGAACGCGCCGATTGTGATCAATCAGCCTGACCTGCACGGCGGCGAAGGGCGGGAGGGCGGTGTTGTCGGCACGGTCGACGCCTGTTTCGGTGGTTCCACCCAGGCGCAAAACAGCTATCTCCAATCCGTGCTTGGCTCCGGTATTCCGGCCTATCGCGGCCTGTTTGCCCTGGTGGCCCGCAAGTGCATGCTGAGCGCCAATAATCCCTATGTCAAAGAGTGGTCACTCCTTGGAAAGCGCAACCTGGTCGGCTGGCGCGATGATCTTGCCGAGATTACCGCGCCGGACGGCCACGCCGACATGAACCCGGCCCACATCATCTACGAGACCCTGGTCAACACCACCTGGGGCGGCATGGGTTACCCGGTGGCTGATCTGGACATGGATAGTTTTGTCACCGCCGCCAACCTGCTTCTGGCTGAAGGATTTGGGTTGTCGCTCCTGTGGGCGAAGAATACCAGCGTTGAGGATTTTCTCCAGATCATCCTCGATCACATCGACGGGGTGCTTTACTTCGCCCATACCACCGGTCTGCTCAAGCTCAAGCTGGTGCGCAACGATTACAATATCGGTGCCCTGCCGGTGCTTAACCAATCGAATATCATTGAGCTGGTGGAGTACCAGGGGCCGAGCGCTGTGGAAGCGGTCAACCAGGTGACGGTCAACTGGGTCGACCGGGAGAACCAGCCGCAAGCGGTGACCGTCCAGGATCTGGCCGGGTTTGCCCGTACCGACGGCCAGGTCAACCAGGCAACCATCAGCATGGTCGGCATTGCCTCTGCTGAGCTGGCGGCCCGGGTAGCGGCGCGGGAGCTGCAGCAGATGTGCATGCCCATTGCCTCCTGCACCTTGTTGGTCAATCGCACCGCCAGCCAGTTGGAGCCGGGCGACTGCTTCAATTTTACCTGGAGCCCGTTGGGCATCGAGAATATGGCCATGCGGGTGAGCGCGGTCGAGATCGGCATGCACACCGACAGCCAGCTGCGGATCGTTGCCATCCGTGATGTCTTCGGTTTGGGTGCGGTCTCACTGACCACTCCGGAAACCAGCCAGTGGACCAGTTCGTTGACCGCTCCTGCCGAGGCCCTGAACCGTCAGCTGGTCGAGCTTACCTGGTGGCAGTTCGTCCGCATTTTCGGTGAGACTGATGCCGTGCTGGCCGAGCTGGACGAAACCTCAACCCTGGTCACCTGTTATTGCAGCCGCCCCAGTTCGGATGCCCTCAATTATGAGATGTGGACCCGCAACGCCGGTGCCACCGATTGGACCCGCCGCGACACCGATGATTTCCCGCTGGTCGGCGAGGTGGTCGATGCGCTGGTGCCGGAAGTCAGCTCCACCTTGACTCTGACCATGCCGATCGATACCAACCTGGTGCGGATCGGCTCCTATGCTGCCCTGGGGGATGAGCTGGTGGCTATCACTGCCGTGGACATTGAGGCCAATACCCTGGCCGTGGACCGGGGCGTTTTGGATACCATCCCGGTTGCGCATGCCGGCGGGGCCTTGCTGTGGTGTCATCAGGATTCGTTCGGCTTGGACCGCACGGAGCGAGTGGCCGGCGAGGTGGTGGAGGTGCGAATTTTGCCGTCGACACCACTGGGACGCCTGGCACTGGCTGACGCAACCACCGATACCATCACTACGGTTGGCCGGATGATGCGGCCCTATCCGCCGGGCAATGTGCAGGTGAACGGCTCTCGCTGGCCGGTCAGTATTGGCGCGGCGGCAGAACTGGCGGTGACCTGGTCTCATCGGGACCGGCGATTGCAGACGGTGACGCTCAATAAACAGGACGATGGCAACATCGGGCCTGAAGCGGGCACCACCTACACTCTACGGATCTACGGCGAGACCGATACTCTGCTGCGCACAGTCACCGGCTTGACCGGCACCAGTTACACCTATCTTTCTGCCGATGAACAAAGCGACAACGGCCTGGGCCGGTTGAGCATCTCGCTCCGTTTCGAGCTGGAGAGCGTGCGCGATGGCTTGATTAGTTTGAGTAAATGGAACTTATCGGTCGCTAGGGCCTAACAGGGCAAGATGACTTGAGCGATTGATACAAGAGGACGGGACTGGGGAGGGCAGACACCCTCCCCGAACCATCCAACCGTGCGCTAACACGGGAGGTGATTCACAGGTTCTCCTGCTATAGCCCCGATGCACGCTGCGGACAGCGCGGGGGGGTTATTAGCACATTGCCTGTATTTCCACAAGGAGCCTTTCGTGGGAGCACTGATACCCTATTTTGGTGGCAAGAGCCGTCTGGCCAAAACCATCATTTCCAGATTCCCGGAGCACCAATGTTATGTCGAGGTGTTCGCCGGGGCGGCCAACGTTTTTTTTGCCAAGGAGGCAAAAGGAACCGAGGTCATCAACGATCTTGACCGTGATCTGATTACCCTCTATCGCACGGTTAAACACCATCCCGAGGAGCTGCATCGTCAGTTCAGATACGCTCTGGTCGCCCGGGACGAATTTGAGCGGCTGATGCAGGTCAATCCCGACACTCTGACCGATATTCAGCGGGCCGCCCGTTATCTTTATTTGCAACGGATGTGCTTTGGTGGCCGCAGCCGTGGCCGGACTTTCGGTACATCGACCACAGGCACACCCAGGCTCAACTTGTTCACCTTGCAACAGCTACTCGAGGAGGCGTGGATTCGGCTCGGCCAGGTGATGATTGAGTGCCTCGATTTCCGCGATTTGATTCCACGCTATGACCGGGAATACACCCTGTTTTTCCTCGATCCGCCGTACTGGAAGATTAACGGTTATGAACACAACTTTGTGGAGCAGGATTTTGTGGATCTGGCCAAGGTGTTGGCAGGCATCAAAGGCCGGTTCCTGATGACCATTAATGATACACCCGAGGTGCGGGAGATTTTTAAACAATTCACAGTCGAAGAAGTCGAGCTGAAGTACTCGATGGGCAAGAAGGAAGGCAGTCGGTCACAGGTGAGAACCGAGCTTTTAATCGGCAATTAAACGGGGTAAAAAAATCCTTAAAACGCGGTTCCAAACCTCGCGTAAGTTGGTTCCAAACCTTGCGTCGCGCTACACCTGGTGGCCTTGGGCACCGGCAGCGCCTGGGTTTCTTCGGTGCTGGTGATTGTTGACCCGGATTTCATTCCCGGCGGCGGCAATAACCTCTA
>Ga0074195_1001136_pt1 | contig 40390 bp, 80 predicted proteins | sample EPASupsiteHSE623_FD_64525 | JGI IMG/M metagenome (GOLD analysis project Ga0074195, IMG submission 64525) | Bioremediated contaminated groundwater from EPA Superfund site, New Mexico - Sample HSE6-23 | ecosystem: Environmental > Aquatic > Deep subsurface > Groundwater > Contaminated ...
CAAGATTATAATAAATTTTCTGATTTGACAAATGGACAAAAAAAAATAGTTCAATTCGTTTTTAAACAAAGAAACGAAGTGTGGCACCCCTTTGATTTGAGATTAATGATAAAATTATAAAGAATATGTACTTACCAGCACTATGGACCAATGAAGATGGTTCTGTAAATGAAGAAATGAAAGCTGAAGTTTTAGCAATAAGTCTCATATACCATCAACAATTAAAACGAATGAGACACCGCTGTTATTTAATGACGAAATGGCTAGACCCCCCATATTATTATCATACATCATTAGGAAAAGATAAAACCAATAGGGCTGAAAATATGTGCCCCACATTATTACATGAGCCACAAAGCAAGTTTAAAGGACAAGAATTGCCCCATGACGAATATAATAATGTGGATTATATGATAAATTTTGCAAAAAAAGTCTTGAATAAAACCTTTACATATTCAGAACACAAAGAATTAACAACTGAGCTTGTAAAATATTTCAATTTAAAACCTAGTGTCATAACAAATAAAATTCCCTGTTACGAAGATTTAAGTGGAAATAAATATATGTACGATTTGATATGGTACCATATGTATAAATATATGATGAATAAGCCAAAGGCGAAGCCTATATGAAAGAAAAAATAAAAGTATACGCCACTCACACAACAGCTATCCTTTGGTATACATCACCCCCAGATTTAAATTCTTATTACATTAAAGAAATTAAAAAATCTGAAATGAGCGACAAAAACATTTATATTGACCAAAATGAACTTGAAAAATTAAAACATGGACATTAGCAAAGATTATATAGGGAAATCAGTAACCGAAGAACAATTCTTAAAAGCATTTAGCGAAGTTCTTAATGAAATTTGGATTGCCCGTGCAAGAGTGGCTCTTTATAAACAAGACCCCTTATTCATGAATGATACATCTAAAGTTACACTAGATGACTATATACATTGTTTTACAGGAGAATATGACTATAACTTAAATGAAGATATAATTCAAAAATTGAAACCATGAGAACATTAAAAAGTGTAATGGATACTTCAAAACCCATTAAAATATTTGAATCACTTCCCATTGCTTTTATTGGAGAAAAAGATGGCGACTGTGAAAGCACAGAAGAGGCACACGAACATTTTCGTGAAATCGTTAGACTCCTACATAAATTACATGGGGGGAAAAATACAGAAAAAATTTTCGCATTAGTTGATAAAGAAGAGTTTCGTGACGTTACTATGTGGCTATCAGAAAAACTATGGGAATTAAACCACTCTGAAGAAAGATGTAAATTCTAAAAAAATATAAAGAAAAATTTTTTGACTGGTATTGTTGGGGAAACTTAAACCGATTTCTATCCCCTGGTCAATTATTCTGAATTTTGACAAAAAATCTGGGGGAAAAAATCCCCCACCAATCACTTTTATAACTTTTAAAGAGTTTTTTCGTATACAATAGTATGATAAAAGATAAACTGCACACAATTAGTGACGAAGATGCCACAAAAGTGGCGCAAATTCTTCTCAAAAGCTCGACCCCATACATCTACTTCTTCGAAAAAATCATCAGAGAAAATTATGATGTCCAACATGGATGCGATGCAGAAGAATCAGTTTACATCTACTTTAACGCAAAAGCAAAAAATGAACTGGATAAAACTTTTGGCTGGACAGACGAAAAAGTTTTTGTCCAATTAATAGAACACGACAGATATCACGACCATCCATACTTCGCAGCATGTAGAAAAAAGGAAGAAGATAAAACATGGCACTCCCTGTTCCTGGCCAACCAAATTGAAGCTGTAGAATTCCTGCAAGAAAAAAAACTTTTGTAAGAATATGGAACAAAAAGATATTACTCAATTAAAAGAATGCCCCCATTGTAAATATAATCTGGATGCTGGAGATATTTATGAAGTTCTTAGGGGACACGAATCTTATAAAAAATATTCTGACGAAGAAGTAAAAGAATTCGCTGGTCATTATGGATGGACAGAAACAAATAGAGTACACGGCTCTAAATTGATTGGAGTTGATTTAAAATACATGTGCCCGAATTGTAATATGCCAGTAATGGCTTAAATTCTGGCAAAAAAATTGGGGGGAAAATTTTTTCCTAAGTCATTTTTAGAACAAATAAAGTTTTTTTTACAATCAAGCAGCACTACAACTAATTGATAATCAATATATAAGGTGCAAAATTCTGGAAATTTTGGGGTAAAAAAATTGTGTATGGTTCGGGAGGGGGGTCATTTAGGGGGTCTAAATACGGCTTATTAAGGGTACGAAGGGGTCTAATTAGGGGGTCTAATTAAGCCCTATGCCTTTTGTTAAGCCCCTATTTAAGCCCCTTATTTTTTAAGGAGTCTGGCGGGGATACGGGGAGGGGTTGGAGGGTTCTCTTTAATATCTTCTAACAGGTTTTTATATTCCTGTAACAAATCATCATAAAAAGGAAGATTAATTTCTTTCATTTTATTAATCAGTACGGCAACGCCACTACTTGCGGGGGTTTCAGTACCGTTCTTAATGGCTAAAAACTTCCTCTTATTTTTTTTATCTAACATATCAAACATGGTCGTGAGTTTTGGTTATATAAATATATAAAGAGATAGAATAAAAAAAGGGGGAATTATATTTTACCCCTTTTTCAAAATAAGTTTCTTTATATATACATAACCAATAAAAAAAATCGTTATGCAAAATTCAGATTTATTCAATTTATTAGGCAGTTTCAACTTCGGTGGTGTATCTTTTGTTAGTATTAAGGGTTACAAGTCTGACAAATCAGATAACACAGAAGTTGCCGATGTTCTTATTAACGTAGGCGAAAGCTACGAAAACAAAAAAGCAAGTGATTTAAAAACCTTACTCAATGCTAAGGAAAATATTGATAGTGTTGATATGGGTAGTTTTGGTAAGACTTTAATACTTGAAGCTATTGAAGCAAAGATTAAAAGTATTGTTGCGCCAAATGAAAACCGTTCAAAAGGTCAAACCGATGCTTTTATTTTCCTTAATGAGAAAGGTACTTTAAGATTTTGCTCAAACACAAACAACCTTTTAATTTCGGGTACAGTTGTAAGAAAGACAGAAATTGTAAAAGGTGAATTTAAAGAAGTAAACAGCAAACCGCTTACACTTGCAAAGAATCATCTTGACAAGGTTCTTAACCTTAAAATGGCAAAAATGCGTTATTACAAAATTAGTAATGCAAGTGGTTTAAGAGTAAACGGTGATACTTTTGAAATAGGATAGTCAAATATAATAATATAAAAGGAAAGGGGACAATAAAAAGTCCCTTTTTTTATTTCCCCTTTTTTAAAATAATTTCTTTATATAGTTACAGAAGTCAATCAAAGATTATTCACTAAAGGGAGAGTTTTATGAAGAAACGCTGAGTATTAAATTAAAATCTATTTTTCACCCCCTACTCACAAGGTAGGGGAAACTATTTTTATAGAGGTTTCCCCCTTTTTTATTTTTATTTCTTTATATGTTTATAACCAATAAAACCAAACATTATGTCAAATCAAGTAGCACAGATAATAATGCAACAACTTTGTCAAGGTAACAGAAAGGTAAAAGTATGGAGTTGGGGTGCTCATGCTTGGAAGGCAGGGGAGAACTTTTTACACTTTAGAGTTACAGGGCGGTTATTTCGTGGAGTTGTAAGGGTAACTTTAAATTCAATGGATTTATACGATATTAAGCTAATGAAATTGAGCGGTGAAGTCGAAAAAGAAATAAATGGAGTTTACAATGACCAGCTTACAGATGTAATTGATGAAGCGGTTGAGAGGATTCCAGCTTATCAAAGATAAAAGACAAAAGCTGAGGGGGAGAATTTCCCCTTTTCTTATTTTATTTCTTTATATGTTTATAACCAATATTCAAACAGTTATGAACGAATTAGTAAACAAAGTATCTGAAATATTGTTATCAGAGGGTGATAAAAAAAATGCAGATGTTTTAAGAAATATCAAAGGGGAATTAACTGATGTTAATGAAGCATTTGAGTTGGGTAGGGCTTTACAAAGCTTATATGAAAGAACAACAGAAACTTCAAACACTGGAGTTGATGAAGACGAAATTGGAGAAGTTATTCAATTTGTACAGGATAATATTCAACAAGCAAGATATTAATTCCCCCTTTTTCAGAGAAGTTTCTTTATATAATAAAACGAGAGAGAATGAAAAAAATAGTAACGATATGGTTTGACTTAATCAAACTTGAGAGGGAGACAACGGAATTGTTAAAGAAAGACAAGGCGTTTGTTGGAATAACGGAAGAATTGGAAAGTAAGTATAAAAATGTAATAACAATTTAAAAAATGTTTAAAGCAAAAGAGCCAAGCAATTAAAAGGCTTAAAGTAAAAGAGCAAAAGAAATTTTTACAAAACAAACTTAAAACCCCGAAATATGTTGCGAAATAAAAGTCCTACTAAAGAATAAAATATTTGTGTTCTACATAATTTTAACATTCTCTTTGCCATGATTTTTGATTTGTTGGTTATATTTATATAAAGAAACTTTTCTGAAAAAGGGGAATTCTCCCCATTCTAATAAGTAAATGCTTTTTTTGCTTCCCTACAAAAAACTTTGTTTATCTGTTCTTTGGTATAAGTACCTTCAAATATTTGATAAACATCTGATAAATCATTTGTATAAAAACACTCATGATTGTTTAATTCATAAGCAATTTCTTTTTCCTCAGCTTTATTCTTTTTAACTTCGCTGTTATACCAGCTTTTAATGGCTTCCAATCCATTTAACAATTCATCAACATTACTTTTTGGTAAATACCCACCCCCACCAATAGAAACGTATTTGTCGCCTTCTTTTAATGTAGTCTTGCCCTCTTCAAATTGTTTGTCTGAAAAAGCAAAGAATAAACCTACTTTGTTAAACAATTCAGTATTTTTGCTTTGTCTTTCTTTTTTTAATTCTCCGATTGATTTCATGATTTTGGTTTGTTGGTTATAAACATATAAAGAAACAAAATCAGAAAAGGGGGAGAAATGAAAAAACCCTCTCATAAAAGGGTTTTTATTAATCTAATTTTTCTAAGTATTTTATTTTTAAGGGTGTTAATGAATGTAAGAAATCAATTATCTTACAAACAGACAATGACAGGCACACAATTGATTCTTAGTGAAGAAAACAACAATCGCATACTTGAGGCAAAGGAATTAATAAATAAAGCCATTATGTTACTTGAAGACGTTAGCTAAAAACAAATTTCCCCTTTTTCAGAAAAGTTTCTTTATATTGATGTAACCAAAAACAAAAAACCATGAGCGATTTAAAATTCAGAGAATACAGAGAATTAACTCTAAAAGAATACAACGAAAGTCGTTTAATTGCGTTCGATATTGTATCAGGGAGAGAATACAGACGAATAAGACGCAAGAATAAAAAAAGATAATTCATTTTTGCTTTTATTTCATATTATTAATTTTTTATTGTCCATATGGTTAAAGGGGGAGTGATTTTCCCCCTTTTTCTTTTTAATTTCTTTATATGTTTATAAAGTTAAAATTATGGCAAGATTAAAATTTACAAAGCGAGAAGTTTGGATGCTTCATTTTTTACTTGATTTTCCTATCATAAGATATATGATGTGTAATGCTAAGGGGAGAGCAGATGGGGGAGAAAAGGCAACTGTTCACATTGAAATTTCTCAATGTTTATCAATGTTTTTTCTTTGCGAAGGGGTGCCAAGACATGAAGAAACACCAAACGTAAGAAATGCGACAATGCCTGTGCATGATTATTTGGCACACATTCTGACAGATAGAATGGATGAAGTTATTGGATATCCTTTTGATAAACAAATGTACGGAGAAGATTTTCAATATTTCGCAGATGAATTTTTTAAAGTAATTTTAGACCATACCGCAGAAATTAAAAAGGTGGTTTTTGACAACAAGGAAGATTAAATTCCCCCTTTTCCAGAAAAGTTTCTTTATATAGGCGTACTTCATTTTTGATTTCATATTTTATAATTTAAGTTGGATTAAGGGGGAACGGATTCCCCCTTTTTCTTTTCTTTTTCTTTATATGTTTATAAAACCAAAAACCAATGGCAAAGAAGAAAAAATCAAAAAGCAAAATAACCCTCGAAGATTATATAAATGCTAATCGTAGGGGTTCACGTGAAGCAGAATTGGAAAATTCAACAGGATTCACAGCGGTTCATAAAACCCATAAGAGCAAAAAGGCTTATGCAAGAAAAAAGAAACATAAAGAAGTTTTGGCGTAGGGGATTTTTCCCCTTTTTCTTTTTAATTTTTTTATATGTTTATAACCAATAAAAATCAGAAATTATGTTTGCAAGAGGAACAGAAATATTCAAAGTGATAGCAGTATCAAGCAATACCAACTCATTTGGATTAAAACAATGTGTAATGGTATCAGTAAAAGGAATAGCTTTTAAAGCTTGTGCAAATGATTTAAACATGCCAAAAAAGGATTCCGAAATTTCAGTGCCAGTCTCAATTTCGGGAGAAAAGGCTAATTTTGATTTTGCTTCATTGGGGTTTGAAATTCCTGAAAAAACAGAAGACTGCCCAGAAGAAGTTTTAGCAGAAATTTTTAAGTAGGGATTCCCCCTTTTTTAATAAAGTTTCTTTATATATGTACACCCCCTCTCCAACAGGCGCATTGGGCAGGAAATAATACTACGGTGGTTCGAATCCATCTTAGGGGGCAAACTTAAAAAATAAGATTATGTTAACAGTGTTTATAAACGTCTTTGTTGGCTTACATGCAATAGCAGTGGGATTTATTATGGGTTATTACTTTTGCAAGGTCAGGTATAATGTTAAAGGGCTTTTAAGAGCTTTACATTGCTTATCAGATATGCTCTCAGGTAAAATAACAGCAGAAAAGGCGTTAGAAATTATGAACGAAATTTCACCTGATAAAAAATAACAATATGAAAAGATTATTAAAAGCATATCTACAGTATAAAATTCGAAAGATGTTTAGTGTATACGAATTCGAATACGCTTGGTACAGGTCACGTTATAGGTTAATGTTGACAGGAAAGATTTAGTTTTTTATTGGTTTATTGGTTTGACAAGGGGGTGGGATTCCCCCTTTTCTCTTTTTATTTCTTTATATGTTTATAACCAACAAAACCAAAGAGTATGAATAATATTAAAGAAAAATTAAAATTTAATTTCACTATTAGCAAATGGGGTGGTTTTGATTTGGGAGATGGAGAATTTTTTATAAACAATTTTTTAGTTAAATTAAAAAACAAAGAAATAAATCCCGACTTTATAATTTTTACAGAAGAAATATCAAAGGGAGTTTTTGATACTACATTTATTCCAAACCCCGTACAAATAAAAGATATTTCTTCTTGGACAAGTGAGGAATGGATTGATATGTTTACTTATGCTATTACATACAGAACCACAAAAGAAGATGTTGCAAACTCTTTAGCTAATAATTCTAAAATAGGAATATACGAAGTTCAAACCGAAAAAGAAACGATTATAGTTGACAATATGGGTTGGTATTTTTTAAACATGTGTTCAAATGGAAGTATTGTATCAAAAATATTATTCACAGAACATCCAAAAACAAAAGAATTTTTTAAATTAATAAAAAACATATAATTTCCCCTTTTCTTTTTTCTTTTCTTTATATGTTTATAAAACCAATAAAGAATTTTTATGAAACCAAAAGAGCCAATTTTAATTAGAGTTCCTGACTTAGGACAGGTATGTTATCCAGTACACCGTGAAATTCAAGATAAATTTCACACAATGGAGGTAATGGCGAAAGAAATTATAAAAGTTATTCCAGCCAAAAAATCTATTGTTTTCTTTTGTAGAGGTACATCGGGTATAATTTTTGCAACTTTCATGGTCAATTATTTGTATAATTTTAACAGAGATATTGTAGCCCATATTGAATACGTACAAAAACCAGAAGAAGACAGACACGACAGTTCAAAAACTCCCCCAAAGTTATTAAGCTCAAAAAACTTCAATGTAATTGTAGATGACTTTATGGCTTCGGGACTTACTTTGCAAAAGGTTTACCAACGTATACAAGAATCAATTAAAACGGTTGATTTGCTTTGTCTAACAGGTGAAATATTTTTAGAGAAAATTCACTTTCCTGTTAAAACATTTATTGCAAAAAACTTTTCGGGAGAATACAGGGGGGAATAATTTCCCCTTTTCCTGATTTATTTCTTTATATGTTTATAAATTCAAACCTATGAAAAAGATTTTAGATATTTTCGGCTTTACTTATTATAAATGCAAGAACGGAATAATTAAGAAGGTTTGCAACTTTGAATTTGATTTTACAAAAACACCTTTCCCTAAAAGTCAGGTTATATCAAAAGAAGAATTTAATAGTTTTTGTAGCAAGTGGGGTATTGTAATAAAGTCTCCCCCTAAAAGAAAAAGGTTTAAATTAAATATATGTTTATGAAAACAATCGAAGATATACAAAAAGAGGTTGCCAAAGAATGTGCAGAAGAACATTTTGAGGTATTGCTTGAAGCTGAAATAATGGTAGGGGATTTTGAAACGGCAAGAAGTCTTCTTATAAGGGTTGCAAACAGGTATATAGACCAATTCGTTGAACAAAGCAAAGTTTAATTCTCCCCCTTTTCTTGATTTATTTCTTTATATAGTTATAACCAATAAATAAACCAAAATGGAAAAAGATACTTACAAAACAGAGGTAATGTTCAGAAAAGATATTACAAAAGACTTTAAAGGAACTATCTTTGCAATTTTTCCTCACGAAGTTAACAATTTCAAAGGAGATATTTCTTACTATCAACACGTAGGTCAACACAGTTCAGGCGACTATCAAGTTTGTTTAAGACAATCCAAACCAGCAACCGCAGAAGAAAGCGCAGATTTAAAACGTGAATTGGAGGGGTTAGGATACGATTTAAAGGTAGTTTGCAAACAAAACAGAGAAAAGTACCTTAAAGAATATTGGAGGATTAGAAAGGCTTAAAAAGAGCTGAGGGGAATTTTCCCCTTTTCTTGATTTATTTCTTTATATAGTTATAACCAACAAAAACCAAAATGAAAAACAATAATCAAAAAAACAGAATACTTTTTGTCGAAGGTGCAAAGAAAATAATTGCAAACTTGGGTGCAGAAATTATAAGTTTACCTACCTTTGCAAGTGAAAACACAAAGTATAAAGTAAAGACAAAGACAAATATTTTAAATATCACTTTGTATGAAGAAAATCATCACGAATATCTTTATACAGTATTTTGCAGATTTGAAACACCTTGCAAAGAAGCAAATAATCAATATTCGGGAAAGCACAATTTTCACCTTGCAAGTAAGTCTCCCCTACCTGAGATTTTAAAAGAATTAGAATCATTTCTTAATGAAGCATTGGAGGTTTAAAAGTCTCCCCCTTTTCCAAACAAGTTTCTTTATATAGATGAAACAATAAACACTGAATCATGAAACCAATAGAAATAGTGAACGACTTTTTTAATAAATTAACTCAGAGGTTAGATAAGAAATATTTTCCTACTGTCAAATATTATAGAGATGACAAAAAATGTACGGCTGTGCATTTTGCAGTTGAATTATTTAACAACGGCTGTTTGTCTTATAATGAATTAATTAAACGATTGACAAAAAATTGTCAAGACACTAAAGCAAACATTGAAGCTGTTGTCGATAAATACTTAGTGAAGTAAAAAGAGCTGAGGGGAAATTTCCCCTTTTCTTTTATTTTCTCTTTATATAAACAAAAAGATTATGAAAAACTTTAGCATAAGATTAAAAGAGTTATACGCAGAAGCAGAAGCAAAACTTGCTAAACTTATTGATGAGAATGGAGTTGAGAGCAAACATTTCAGCGGAAACTGTCTTAAAATTAAAGACGATAACCTTATGTATAATATTTCGGGAGGTCGTTTTTTAACTGAGATTAGAAAAACAAGTTCTTTTTCTGATGCAATAGAATTGGTTGATAACAATGGATATACTTATACTTGTTCAGTAATGGATTCAGATAATTTTTTTGAGGTGGTTGACCATTTGTTAGCAAGTTATTAAAGTCTCCCCCTTTTCCAAACAAGTTTCTTTATATGTTTATATAACCAATAAACAAAAATCATGAGAACAATAGACAAAATTATTACCAGAGTTGATACAAGTCGAGGTGCGCCAATGGGCAGATGTAATGAAGGAACTGAGGAAGACGCAAAAGGCAAAAGAGTTTTTGATTGTGCTGTTCCAATGAGTTCAGATGGTGCATATGATTGTGGCTCAGCATATTGGGGCTTAGGAAAACAATTAAGAGTTAAGTACACAAAAGATTTAAAATTCATTCAATTTTATAGAAGAGGGGAATAAACTTCCCCCTTTTTTTATTTCTTTTTCTTTATATAATAAAATTGAAGAATATGAAAAAAAATAATTCAGACCAGTACGAAAGCATAATGGTAAAAATTGACGAGTTCAAACACCCTATTGTTTTCAAAACCAAAGTTGAAGAACTTGTTGAAAGTGGTATGAGTGAAAAAGAAGCAAAGAACTTTGTTAGAACTACTCCTTTTGAACTTGAACTGTATTATGATAAAAACGCAGGACTTTTCGGAGTTGACCCCGAAGCAGTTGAAAGTGGAACTGTTTACAATCCATATAGTAGTGAGTTAATGGAGGAAGCAGATGAAAATTAAACTTCTCCCCCTTTTCCAGGTAAAGTTTCTTTATATAATAAAACAAACCAGAAATGAACAACCAGATACAAGAGACCCAGAATAATCCAACAATTGGGACATTAATAGAGAGTTTTGCTCATAGTTTTGGCAGGGTCATAGAGACAGGTCTGGGTTGGTTTTCGGTGAATTATCCATATAGCGGAGCAGAAATAACATATAGTGTTGAATTCCTTAAACAGGGTCAGTACAATATAAAAATACATAACGATTAGGTTTTTTCATGGTGTTGGTTTTATTTGGTTAATGTTGGGGGAGCTGGTAACTCCCCCTTTTTTTATAAAGTTTCTTTATATAATTGTAACCAATAAAACAAAAGATTATGTTTCCAACAAGCGAAGAAATTGCACAAACATTTAACAAGCCAGTTAAAATCAAAACTGACAAAATTTTTATTTTTCATGTTGTTGGTATTGGAATTACTTATACTTATGACGTTGAGAAATTTCTCTTTACTTCTTGGATAGGGGGTAGAGTTTCAATACAATGTTTTGTTGAAGTATCTTATGAAAGGTTTGTAAAAGAGTGCAATCACGGTTTTATGACTTCATTAAGACAAACAATAGCAAACCCAAATTAAATTTCCCCTTTTTAAAATCAATTTCTTTATATTAATGTAACCAAAAAAATCCAAAATTATGGCAAAAGTATTTGTAATTTTAGCAGTAGCGTTTTTCGCAAGTTTATTAGTTGTAACAGCAGTTGAGCAAGTAAACAGACCAACAGCTTTAACTATAAAAGAATCAAGAAGTCAAAGGAGAGCGAGGGGATTATAATTCCCCCTTTTTTGTTTTTATTTCTTTATATTATTATAACCAAAAAATCAAAAAATGGGAATCAATAGTAAAGGCGCAAAAAAGGCTTGGGCAACAAGGCGCAAAAATAAAGCAAAGTTAAATCCAAAGAAAAAGACAGCTTTTGATAATTATCATGGAATAGGCAAAAATGATGCAAGGTTAAAATTGTTACATTATATTAATCATAGCAGAATAAACAGCGGAAAGTTTATTTGTTTACCATCTGATAGGGCAATTTTTGAACAGGCTCTTAATTTAATGTATCCGAATACTTTTGATTATGTAGCTGCTGAATGTGATTCTGAAAAATATTTAGGACTTTGTAAAACTAAAAAAAGTTTTAATTTAAATATGACTATTCATAAAGGATTTTTGTCTGATGTAATCGCTGAAATGAAAAAAGACGAATGTAGTCATGCCTTTTATGATTATTGTAAAATTTTTAAATCTCACAAGTGGGAAATTATACATACAATTGTCAATGATATTATCGGGGTTGGTGGAATATTTGCTTTTACAGTAGCTACAAGAGTCAATGGGAATTTAAAACCTTCTACAATAGAGGGCAAAACAAAAACTCTTTCTGAAATAGAGGAAACTTTAAGTCTTTATATGGATAAAAACTATAAAATCATTGACACTCTTGGGTACAGGGATTCGATGGGGATGTTGCTTGTAATAATCAAAAGAATTAAATAAACTCTCTCTTTTGTAACTTTTTTCAAAGAAAAACGTATAATTTAATAAGATATTTATTAACTAAATTTATTTTCAATGAAAAAAGGAAACAGTAAAAGTGCTTTAAAAGCTTGGGCAACACGAAGACAAAAAGCCAAACTCGCAAAAAATAGTGAACGTGCAAAAAGAGCATGGGAAACTATTAGAGCAAATAAAGAAAAGGAAACCAAAGAAATCTCCCTTGACAGCCATTCAAAGCAAATTCGCACATTAATCAGTGAAAAACTTGGACAAATGAAGCCACAGACTTTAAGGGGAACAAAAGTTTATTCAAGAAAAGTTTTTAGTGAAATTGCTTTAGAACATGTTGGATGTACAGGCCCTATTGGTTGCTCAGAAAGAACAATTAATACTCTTTACAAACTACATAAACAAACTGAAGGATACTCTTTGGTGCGTTTTAAATAATTACATAAAATTTTTATTTAAAAAAGGAGATTATATTTCCCCTTTTTTCATTTTATTTCTTTATATAATAAAACAAAGAATATGGACACAGATAAAATTTTCGCTTGGTTTTCCTCATTAGACAATGAACGTCAAAATGATTTAATGCAAGAAGCAGACGCAGATGCAGGAGATATAAAGTTTTATGTTTATCTTAACAAACATTTTGCAAAAGCAATAAAGAATTTTAGCGAATAATATTATGCAATTTGATTTAAACATGGTTATTCAAAGTAATTTAAGTGATGCTATTATTGAAACTCAATTTGCCCCCGATTTGGTAAGAAAGCGAATAAGGGTTGTAAAGATTCTTTTACACAAATTACAAAAAGGTATGACAATAATAAGTGAGGAGGAATTAGATAAAATCTCTGATAAAACAAGTGGAGAAGCTGAATTGTAATTTCCCCCTTTTCTGAATAACTTTCTTTATATGTTTATACCAAATCATGAAAAAATGAAAAAGATTATTAAACCAAAGTATGTGATTCTTGAAGAAATTGAATTGCAAGGACACGATGAAAAGGAACTTTTTACAGTTTTATGCTATGACGGACACGCCACAGCTTTTTCTGAGAAGGGAACAACTTTTTTAACCTATCCAAAACGTGATAAGCTGACCGCAGACGAGTGTATTGCTATTTTGGATTACAGAGGTCTCCCTCGAACCGAAACTATCGGCTTTGACGATGTAATGATGAAATTTGGAAAGGAGAAAGAATAATGCAACCTATAAAAATCAATACAATTGTAGAACCAACTTGTGAGTTGTTTTGTGAAGCTTTACCTCTTAGCATTGGTATCCTTCATAATCGCTTAGAAGTGAATGATGTTTTAATTCAAATCAAGAGGGCAAAGCTAAAAGGATATTACATTATGTTCAGAGGGAATAAAATTCTTATTTCAGAACATGGGCGTTTAAGCAAAAAGCCAAAGGGATTTTATGACTTGCAAGCTGAACAATTAAGAGAATTAATATGAGCCTAAGAAATTCGGCAAAGAAAAATAAAAGATTCATGTTGGGGTGCTAATTCCCCAGTGGTTGAAAAACCTGTCAGTGTACATGACAAAGAGTTATACTCGCTTGAATTGATTTAAAGGGGGGGAGAAATTCCCCCTTTTTTTGTTTTATTTCTTTATATGTTTATAACCAAAAATCAAAAAACCATGAAATTCATTCCTATTTCAGAAAGTATCATAGATAAAGCTTTTAAAAAAGAAGTCGCTTTGTATAATAAAGTTAAGAGGCTTGGAAACAAAGCCAAATCAGATAACTTTTGGGCTATCAATAACCACAGAGAATTTAAACTCAAAGACAACGGTAAAAATGCTTTAACCATTGAAAAACTGGGTGATATTTGGCGTTGTGATTTTATGGTTAATGGTAACCGTCATACAGAAGCTTATTCTGTTTGGAGAGATTATCCAAATTATCATGGTTCTGGTGAAGGCAAGTCAATGGATGAAGTTTTAAAACTGTCTGAAACCGAAAAAATTCTTTATACTTGTGATGAATATCGTATAGTATTGTTGAGAGATAGAATTTTAGGTAAAACCGATACTTACTGGGGTTTTAGAATATTAGACCCTGTTTATGCTTTGATTGACAATAAAACAAATGAAATCATTATCAGAGAAGAAAAGAAATGGAGATTCAAAAAAATCTTGATGGATAATTTGGCTAATGCACCAAAGAAAAAAACATTCGTTGATGATTTAAGAGAAATAAACCCCTTCAGATTATTTGTTGTAAATTCAACTGATACCGAAAGAATGGAACATTTACAAGAAAAATTGGAAATGTATCAAGATACGCCAGTAAACCGTTATAGTGATACATTAAACAAAAACAGATGGGTTTGTTATGCTTTTGGATATGACAACCGTAGGGGCTATCAGTCAAGGAAAAATTGTACATGGTGGTTTGTTGATAGTGAAACTAAACCAACCAATGAAGAGTGTTTAAAAGCATTAAAACACATTCTTACATGGTATGATACCGAAGAGTTTGTGGTAATGTTAGAAAAGTGTAAAACTCACAAAATGGATTTAAACAAACTTGACTTAGGCTATATTGAGCAAGTATGCAAAAAAGTAAACGAAAAGCTTGTTGATAGAGTTGAAAATATATTTAATGTTCGTGAGATAAGTAAATTTATTGCGCTAATTAAATAGCAAAGGGGGAAGGTCTCCCCCTTTTTTTATTTTATTTCTTTATATAATTATAACCAACAATTTAAGTTATGAGAGAATTAAATATAGATAGAAGACCAAGCCGTCCCACCGTTAAAATGAATCAAGCTATTGTTGTAAGAAAAAAAGGAAAGAAAGTAAATGCTAAAGTAAAAACCATTGGAGATTATATGATTGATGTAACTTTCAATGGAAAAACTTTTACTTGCACTTGGGATGGATGTTGGATTGTTCAAGGTAATTAAACTTTTTAAATAAAATATCGTATAATAATTACATTATGAAAACAATTTGCGTATCAGAAAATGAGTGTAGGAAAATAGACCATACTCCAACTCACATAGAGAGAAAATGGTTAAGGAACGCTCCTGTTCTTGACCGTTTGAGAAAAAGGGGATTTGATATATTTTATCACTCCTTAACCGAAGCTTATGTAGAAAGAATTGATGAAGCTGAAAGTTGGGCTAAAGATTATGGTTATCCAATTCCACAATTAAATTCTGACAAAGAAGCAATTGTTCTTGCAAGACAACTTGGATTACCTGTATTAGATAGTGGTTTGATTACCGACTTTATTGATGAAAGAGAATTTACTTTATAATGAACACAATCGAAAAACATGACCTTGTTGAATATGTTGATGCCTGTACCAAAAAGATAGGTAAACGTATTACAACTATTCATGTTGCGAAATGTGGCTTGTGGGATGGTGAGAAGGTTGTGTTTAATGATGGAGAAAAGACAACCGTTTATAATACAGCTTGGTTAAAAATAATCGAAAAGAATTTTCACTGGAATTGTCAGTTTGAAGCTGATAATCGAAATGTAATTCTGTTTAAAAGTATTGAGAATAAAAAATCATGGTATCCTGTTGTGATTCCTGCAGGGCAATACAGAACTGATTTGTTTTCATTTGAGCAACTCTCCCCCCAGCCTTATAATGGTGGATATCTTTATGACTTTGGGGGATTTGTTGTTGTAAGTGAAGCCACAACCCGAAAAGTATTTTATAAAGGTAGAATTATTGCTGAGGTGGAATGGTTTGTGTAACTTCTCCCCCTTTTCTAAATAAGTTTCTTTATATGTTTAAATAAACAACATCAATTATGATAGAAAGAAAGCCAGTAACTCCAATATTCAAATTTGAAAGAGATGAAATTGATAGTCACATTAAATATGAATTGAACCTATTCAATAGAATAAAAAAGCCTTTGGACTATGTTTTTGAGTCATTGGAAAAGAATGGATACTCTTTAACTTTAACCTCATTAGAAAAAGTTAATTTGAAAAAAGTTAAATTTAATGAAGGTAAAAGTTACAATTGGTGTGTTATTAAATTTGAAAATGTTAAGTTGATGATTAGAAGCTATCAACAACACTTAACAATATTCACAAGAGCAGAAATATATTGTGATATTTTAGAAAAAAACAAAATTACCAGAGGTGCTTTTACTTTTCATACAGACTTTGACAGGATGAAGCTTACCGATAAACAGCATGACAGAAAGCTTGATTTTATGTGGGATAATCCACTTTTGGATTTAAACAAAGTAATTAAAGAGATATTTGAGCATTTAAAAAAAGACAAATTTCATTGGTTGGACAATTCTGCAAGTTTAAAATTACCAGATGGGGTAAAACTCAAACAAGCTTATGAAGATAGAGGATTCGGAGAACAAAGGATTTATTCTTTTGATTTGTTAACTTTTTGTTTTGAGGAAATAAACTCTCTTCACGTTCAATACTTTGCTGAAAATACAATGTTTGAATATTTGCCAGAATTAAAGAAAAGAAAAGGGGACTTCTTAGAAGGTGGCTATGATAAACCCAGAAAAATAAAAGAAGTTATAACAAAACTAAAAGACAACTATTATCATGGTGTTGGTGTGGTATTAGAAGATGAAAGCAGAAGCGATAAAACTAAATTTGAAGATGTTTATTCACTAACAAGATATTTCTACGAGGGTATATTTGGAAAAGAAAAAGAAGAAAAATAATTTCCCCTTTTTCTCAGCTTTTTCTTTATATAAACAAAAAAAGAATATGGCTTACACAATGGAACAATTGGATAAAGTTTCTTTACAGTATGTAATTATTACAAAGGCTCAAAGAAAATACATAAAGAAACAACGTTCACGCAAACTAAGACGTGCCTCAAAAAACATTAACAATCCAAACCCATTATACAACCGTTATCAAAAATGGGCTGGTTGATTCCCCCTTTTCTAAATAAGTTTCTTTATATAGTTGTACCCGATGTGGCAATACATAAAAAGGTTAAACTCCTTTGTCGAGTACCAATGAAAAACTCCTTAACGGGAGTTTTTGCTTTTCCCCCTTTTTTTATTCTTTTTTCTTTATATGTTCATAACTAAAAAAACAAAGCCATGCAAAAAAACGCAATTATAAAAAACATTAAAGCTATCATTGAAAAATTTGGTAGTTTTACAACCGCAGATGTTGAAGCTGAAAGCAGTCCTGTTATTGCTACACTTGGCAAAGATACTTGTCAATTAGCTGAAACGTTTAATTTACATAAAGTAACCGCAGTTACTTATGTTCACGAAACTGAAACAAATGAAGACTTCATCCTTTATGAAGATTTAAAGAAAGATGTATTAGAAGATATTTTAAGACTTGCTGAAAATTACGAAGCAGACCAATTAAAAACCTTAAAAAGATGTGCAAACTAAGGGGAGTTTTCCCCTTTTTTATTTCTTTTTCTTTATATGTTTATAACCAGAAGAAGTTTTTTTCGTATAAAAGAATAAACATTATGTCAAAGAAAAATTATAATCCATTAGGCGACTTCTACAAATTCGGCGCAATGCTCTCAAATGGAGGGATTAATGGCTTTATGGATGGAATGTTTACTCACATGAAAGAATATGAAAGACAGCAAACAAACGATTCAGCAGGGATAAAATTCAATGAAGAGTTACAACTCTTTGGGGTTGTTGTTGGTGAAGAAAATAAAATCCCTTTTGAATATCCACAAATCGAATTTCAACATAATTGTTACATTTGCCGTTTGCCCTCAGAAAAAACTCATAAGTTTGATGTTTTTGATAAAGATTGTAACTTTCTTTTTATGGCAGATGACTTTGACTATCTTAAACAAGGATTCTTTGCTGTAAGAATTGGTTTAAAAACCAATAATGATTATGACTATGCAGTTTACAATGGTGGAAAGAAATTGACTGAGGCTGAGTTTAAAATGGGTGGTTTACATTCTGGATTTGAAGGAGAATATTGCATATTATTACACAGATATCCAAATGCAAAAGAGTATGGCTCTAAAGACGTTGTAATAAACAAAGAAGGTGAAATTATACTTGAAGCTGAGGAAATATATTCATCTTATATTTCAATTCATAAAAACCTTGCTTTTAATAATAAAAAGGTTTTTAATCTTTTAACAAGAGAATTAATTTGTGTAGAAGAAGGATATAGTTCAAGTTCACGTCTTGAAATAAAAGATGAAGTTTTTGTTAAAGTAGGAGATAACGCTGTTTATAAAATTAATAAACTTACTTGTGAGTTTGTGGTTTTCGGCACTCTCCCCCAACCTAAAGTTGAGCCTGTTTATACTCCCCCAACTCCAAAGGAAAAAGTGGTAGTTCTCCCCAAACAACAAAGGAATGAGCTTTGTCGTTGTGGAAGCGGTAAGAAAGTAAAAAATTGTGATTGTAAAAAATAATGGAAGAAGAAATTAACAACATACCCGAAGAGGAAACTCCAAAGAAAAAGGCAATGAAAATTGGAATCATTGGCAACGGTGGTTTGTTTGGTGGTAGAAGTGCCTTTTCTCAAAAGTTAATTGAGTCAGTGGAAAAAGAAACAGGTGTACCAATAGGGATTTGTTCTACCCCTCACTTAGAAACAGAAATTCCTGAAATAGTTGCCAGACTTGCTTTACAAATGAAGGATAAGTCAGGCCCTATTATTGTCGCTGGAGGTGGGGGTGAAAAGTCTTATAAAATTGAAAACGGAGAAGTAAGTATTTTTGATGGTAAGATTGCCACTGATAAAGATGGACAAAAAGTTGTTTTAGATAATTCTAATGTTGACAAAATACCATTAAGTTTTTTAAAAGACAACACCTTTCCTTTTACAAAACGCCCTGAGTTGCCCTCGATGGATGTTTTTGATAACACTCCCAACAAATTGAGTTTAATAAGAAATTTAAATCTCTCCCCCGAACAAATAGATTACTTCATGTTTGCACCACCTCAAAGATTGGAAGGCGAAAGTCAGGATGATTATAAAAGACGTAGGATGCTGAATAAAATTTTGATTAAGTATAAAGGAGAATATTAAAATTCCCCTTTTCTAAAAAAGTTTCTTTATATAATAAAACAAAGAATGTGGAAAATCTAATCACAATAAAAAAGAATGCCCAAAGAAATGAATTTGATATTATTTTTCACGGGGGATTCGCAGGCACCTTTGATATGGAAATCTTCTCCTTGGAACAAGTAAAAGCATTTGTAAACAAAAAGTGGGGAAGCAACGGGGATACTGTACAGATTACAGTTGATGAAAGTGCACTACCAAGGGCTAATACAAAACAATTTTCTGCAGATGACTTTGCTAAGTGGTATGATAAAAAATTTGATTTAGATAAAATCAGACCAAATTTAAGGTCAATGTCGGAAATAGTTGGTCTTTTTAAATTATCAAAATAAAAATCTTTGGGTTCCCGAACAACCCCCCCTTTGCCACAAAATCGGATTTTTTTGGTTATAGAAAGGAAGTGCGCCACGCTTCCTTTCTTCATTTCTAGACGTCTAGGTAGACGACATCTAGACGGTTTCCCCCTTTTTCAGATAAATTTCTTTATACGTTTATAACCAATTAAATTTATGGCAAAATGGCAAAAAGAATTATTGAAAATGGCGAAGATGTATTTGCAACAGGCGTACATCTTAAAAGAGACACAACTGTCAAAGGCGGTTGGGTTGTAATGAGTTTTGAAGATGATACTTACTTTAATGGTAATATCGTGAACTCAAATCAAACAAGTGAAAACACAGTAGAATATTTTGTTGGAGATGACGAGGGGGAGGAATAAATTCCCCCTTTTTTAGAAAAGTTTCTTTATATAAATACAAATCAAAACTTAACTATATGAAAAGCGTAATCGTAAACGTTCAAATTCAACTTGATGTTTTTACTGATAGTAACGACATTGAGGATATTGCAAGAGAAGTAGGAGAACAATTAAATCTTTGCAACACCATTGTTCAAATGAGTCAGTTGGATTCACAACCCCAGATTCTTGCAAATAGTATTAATGATTCAGATATGGAGGTTGCACCCGAAGAAGATAAATAAATTACCCCTTTTTCAGAAAAGTTTCTTTATATAATAAATCAATAAAAATTTACAACTATGGGCGGATATACAGAAATTAAACTAAAAGATTGTTCTCAAAAGAACATCAATAAGCACAATAAAGCTTTACGAGCTATGAGAGTTACAAAAAAGTATCGTTTTTATTCTCAAAAAGATACTAAATTTGAATATAAAACTTTTTTAGCAGGAGAGGGAGCTTTTCCCGAAAATCAATTCCCTAAAGCTCAAATAAACTCTTTTAAAGATTTTAGAAAATTCTGGAACAATAAAGCAATAGGGAGTTTTTGCCCTTTGTATGGAACTTTAACATTTGATTGTTACTTTGGCAGAACCTCAGACCGTGACCTTAGAAAAATAGGGAAATACATTACCTCTATTATTAATGAAATTAAAACAGTTGACGGCTCATTTACAACTTTTATGGAGCGAGGCATGACAAAAAAAGAAATTAAGCTTTTTGAAAATAGCGAAATAAAATTATAAAAAGTGGGGGATTAAATTCCCCCTTTTTTATTTTAATTTCTTTATATAAATATAACCAACAAAAAAGACTATGAACAATAACAACTTCTTGGTACTTTGTAAACAAATACCTTCAAAGTCTGAACAGGCTCAATATTTCAGAGAAAATGGAGTTTACAGATATTCTGAACTTGATAAAAATAATGTTTTGGTTTACGGTGAACCATTTACAAAAAAAACATTTAATAAATTGTTTATTTTCCTTGCACCTTTAATGAAAGCAAACCTCGAAAAGACTTGCTTTATTGAGAATGGAAAACCTGTAACAAAGAGCAAGTTTATTAAAGAAGTTGCAGATTTTCACAACTACGTTGGGGGTGGTGCAAAAAACATTGCAATATATGTTGGAAGCCCCAAAGAAAATCTTTTTAAGATTTACCCCGATAATGATGCAACAAAAGCAAGTGCTTTAAATTTCGCTTATGAATGCTTACTCCAACTTTGGAATGAAGACATAAGAACTATTGATTCTGGACGTGTTAAGTGGACAAATTGCGGTATTCCTATTGTGTTTGATTTTCACTCTTCAAGTGCTTATAGTTTCAGATAAACTGAGGGGGTAAAAATTCCCCCTTTTTTATTTTAATTTCTTTATATAAACAAAACTATGACAACACAATTCAGGACATTTAAAAACAAAAACTTCATTAAGAGGAGTTATGACTGTACCAATATAGTGTTTGCTCAAAGTGCTGAGATGCCCGAAGGTGATTGGGTTGAATGTGATAAAACTGAAATTGCTGATAACAATTGTATCCAATTATATATTTTGGGCAATACAAAATTCTTTGGGTATTTATAATTTCCCCCTTTTTTATTTCTTTTTCTTTATATGTTTATAACCAAAAATATTAAATTATGAGCTTTACTATCTTTTACGATAAGCAATTTATCAAAGCAAAAAGAAACAATGAAGAAGTTTTTGTACCTATGATTTATGGCGGTTCAAGCAATTGTTTTGAAGTAGGAAAAAATGGCAGAAGCGAAAGACGTGAAAGAGATTGGTTTGCTTTAAAATTTATTCTTAATGGTAAAATTGCAGGTACACTCGAAGAAATGTTGGAAAAAGCAGAAGCTGAAAAAGCAAAGTTAATCGAAAGAAATAAGGATGATGAAAGCAAATATTCAGATGACCGTTTTGGATGGTTTTCCTCTCTTTCCTTTGGGGGTGGTTGCAAAGTTACCTTTGGCCAGTATAAAGGTTTATTTATTACAGGATGCAAAAAAGCTCTTACAGTAGAAGAGTTAAAAGAATTTGGCGTAGGGGTTTATATTTCAACCTATCTTTATGAAGATGAAAAGAAAATAGCTCTTAAACAAGCAGGAAAAGAATTAAAATACGTTACCATAAATACCTCAGATGAACTTTTAACGAAGTTTGATGAGTTGGAAAAATACTACGAAGGCACGGGGGTGAGTGTTTTTTTAAAAATTGATGCCTTTGAACATCAAATGAAAAGAATTCGTAAAGCAAAATTCCCCACAACAAAAAAAGTAAAACAATTTGTTGATGTTGACAAATACTTTGTTATGTATATTGCTGGTTGTGGATATTTTTACAGTGCAACAAGAAATGGATTTCGTTACACTCCCTACCAAAATTCAGGAAAACAATTTCTTACTGAAAAGGATGCAAATACTTACATGAAGAAGTTTAACAAAAGACACGTAGGTAGAACTACTGTTATTGAGCCTGTGAACGAAAAGGCAAGAGTATTAACCTTAGTATAAACAAAGGGGAGAAACTCTCCCCCTTTTCTTTTAAAGTTTCTTTATATAAACAAAAAAGAATATGAACAAAACATTAGTGGTAGCAGTAAACTGAACAACTGAAAGTATAGTTACCCCAGAATTTATCCAGTTAGAAATTTCTTCAGAAGAAATTGCAAAAATAAAAAAAATAATGCAAATTGTTAAAGACGAAGGTTTAAATAACGCAAGGCTAAGTTTTGAAGCTGGTTACTTTGAAGATGAAAAATGTGAAGTAGCAAGTGATTTTAGCTCAGATGTAAATGAATTTATCATTGACAAAGACAGTATAGTTTTCTATGCACAAAGCAAACGTGACAGTGCAAACCAGTTTGAAAGTTTGACGTTGACAATTGAAGACTTGGAAAATGGTGGAACATTTTTAAACCCAGAAGAATAAAAATACTATTAATAGCAATCGTAAACTTGCTCGGACAATGTTTGCGTGGGGGGGACGAAATTCCCCCTTTTTTGTTTTTATTTCTTTATATAGATATAACCAAAAAACAATAAAGTTATGGCACTATTAAAATTGGGTACAGGAAACGCAAAGTTAAAAAATGATATAGGAATATTTGACATTCCTGCAGGACATACTTGTCCATTTTCTAAAGATTGTGCAGAAAGTGTTGATAGATACACTGGTAAGTTAAATAAAAATCCAAATGCAAAATTTCGCTGTTTTGCAGCCACCAGTGAGCTTATATCTGCAGCCGCAAGACGTAAAAGGTGGCACAATTTTGAGCTTTTAAAAGAAGCTAAAACAACCAATGCAATGGCTCAGTTAATTATTGATTCACTTAATGCAAACAAACATACAAAGGTTGCCCCCAAAGTTCGCATTCATTCAAGTGGTGACTTTTTTAATCAAAACTATTTTAATGCTTGGTTGCTTGTTGCAAATGCAATGCCTGAAAAAACGTTTTACGCTTATACAAAGAGTTTAAAATTTTGGGTTGCACAATTAGACAATATACCTGCAAACTTTCATCTTATCGCTTCTAAGGGGGGTAAAACAGATGAATTAATTGAAAAGTATAATCTTAAAAATGTAGAAATAGTTTATACAAAACAAGAAGCTATTGACAAAGGTATTGAAATAGACCATGACGACAGTCACTGCTACAATAAAGATGTAAAAAAGTTTGCCTTGTTAATTCACGGTACGCAAATTGCTGGTAGTGAGGCAAGTAAAGCTGTGATGAAATTAAGAAGCGAAGGAACTTTTGGCTATCAGAGGGGTGTTGTAGGTGCTGGTAGAATAGAAAAAACAAAAGTCGCATAAAAATAAGTTGGGGGGGTTTGGAAACTCTCCCCCTTTTTTAAAATAATTTCTTTATATAAACAAAAAAGATTATGGCAAAAGCAAAAATGAGAAAAGATATACTTTCAGAAGGTTTATCTATACCCGCAAAACAAAAAGCAACAGGTTCAAATTGTACCCTTACTTTTAAAGGTAAAGTTGATACAAAAGAACACAAAGAAGCAGATGATTTTTATAACACAGAAATTATTCTTCACGGAGTTTCTTATTTGGTAAATTCTATTGACCTTGATTTTATATAGAACTCTCCCCCTTTTTTATAAAAGTTTCTTTATATAGTTATAATCAAAAATAAATACCTTATGAAAAGTTTATTAAATCTTATCGCAAAGAACATGAATGCTCTTAATAAAATAAGAGAAAGTTTATTCTTTCAAAGTATGTCAGCAAAAGAAAAGCAAGATTTGTATGACGCAAAAGAAAGTCTTGAGAAATTGCACCAAACTGTTTTAACTAAACAAAAACCAGTAAAATAATGGAATATAACACTCATATAATCGTAATCTCTCCCAGCATTCCAAACGCATTGGCAATTGCAAAAGAAATTTCCAATATGGAATTTGAAAGTGAGAAGCAAATAGAAGATTTCTTTCCAGAAAAGAAATTCTCTGTATTTACAATAGAAAAGTTTGTGGATGGCTGTAATAAGCATTCTGTGTCTACAACAATTAACTACTTAAGTTATGTTTATATAAAAGAGTGAAGCTCTCCCCTTTTTAAATAAAGTTTCTTTATATAATAAAACAATCAAGTCATGGAAAATATAATTTATCTTATTCTAATAGTTACAATATCTACTATCTTTGGTAATTGGGGGTATAATATTGTACAGAAAAAAGGGGGTGACCCCATAATTGGAGCATATTTAGGATGTTATTTAACATTTGTTGGCATTATAATTTGTTATTGTTTTAAAAATAAAACTTCTTAAACAAAAATTCGTATAACGTAGTATTAATTTAAACTTTTGAATCTTATGAAAAATTTAATTATGATGATGGCACTAATGATGTGCTTTATTGTAATATCTTTTGGGCAAACAAATTTTAAATGGGAAAAAACGGATTCTATTCAAAAAACAAAATCACAAATTTACAGTGATACTAAAATGTTTATAGCTCAGACTTGGAAATCAGCACAAGCTGTTATTCAAAATGATGATAAAGAAGCTGGTAATATTTTAATTAAAGGAGTTTGTAAAATCACTGTCCAATCTGGCGGGGGTTATTTAGATGAATATTATGATTACACAGTATCATTTAAAATGAAAGACAATAAATATAAAATAATAATTGACAATGTATATGGTAGTAATTCCATTGTGTCAAGAGGAAAAGGTGGCCCATATCCAGTTATTAAGATATTTGAGGGGAGTGCGGATAATTGTACACAAACTGCATGGATTACAGGTGTAACTAAAAATAAAGCAGTTGAAGTTATGAGTGATTTGAAAAGAATATTACAGAGTATTGTAAATGATTATGATAAATATATTAAAACACCAAGTGCTAATAGCGATTGGTAAAGAATAACAATCTCTCCCCGCAATAGATGCTGAAGCTGTCCCCAGACAAACTGTATTTAAAATATATAGATTTGGTTGGGGTTTTTATTGTGGCGCTAGAGGGAATCGAACCCATCATTGATTGATTGAAAATCAATTTTCCTTCCATTAGAAGATAGCGTCATTTAGTATTGCGGATGGGATTCGAACCCACGAAGAGGATTTATTCTCTTATTTGATTGAAAGTCAAATTACCTAAGCCTGGCTAGTAGACCGCAACATATATAAACACAAAAAAAAAGGTGGACGCTTAGCGACCACCTCTTAAATAAGAACCTATATTTTTACATAGTTAGAGCATGGACGCTGTTGCGAACCTTTCCTCTTCATATGTAAAAACATTCTTCATATTCTTTATAACTTATTGATTTGTAGCGGGTGAGGGAATCGAACCCCCGAAACTCTTTCGGAATTTGTAATGGCTTATGAGACCACTGAGATACCACTTCTCGAACCCGCAATATATTTTAAATAGTCAAAAAAAATCTTTTTTATATAAACAGGGTAAATTTTTAAAGAGTATGGTTTTCTATTTAAGAATTTTTGGTTTCTCTATCGAAGTAACTCTATTAAGTTGCCACTGTTTTTTTTCTTATACGCAAACTTACGAAGAAAGTTTCAGAAAAGCAAGTAATTCATCAAATTGTTTTTTAACAAATTCTTTATTATACTTTCCCCTATCTTCTATAACGTATGGTACATAACCTTTTGCTTGTATTTCTTTTATTTTTATTCTATCTCTATTTTGTACTTGCCCAACAGAATGATTTTGTTTTATTTTTTTATAATGCCAGTTTCCATTCCAAAGAACTGCAATTTTATAATCTTCTATGATTACATCTGCATCCCAACCATTAAATAATGGTTCATTTGTTAGTACTTTTTTAAATTTGTTTTTACACAACTCAGCAAAACATATTTCATTTTTACTTCTTCTTATTTTCGATTGAGAATTTACTGAGGATAAACCAGCCTTTCTTCCCAACCCTTGATTTACATTTCTCCAACTAACAGCACAGCTTCTACTGCAAAATGTTTGTTTTCTTTTATTATAACCCACTTCAAAATTATTACTACATCGCCTACAACAAATTTTTATTTTTTGTTTGGTTCCTTTCGTTTTTACCAAACTTTTTTTAATTTTATCCTTTATCTCCACTGAATGTCGCCTACTATTAGCACACCCCCTACTACAAAAATACTTTTCTTTCTGGGGAAACAGCTTTTCTCTTGCATTGATGATAAACTCTTTTCCGCACTTATCACATTTTACAGTAAAGTCTTTAAACAAGCCAAATTTTTTATTTGCTTTTTCAGTGTTCTGAAATTTGTTTTGGCAACTTATAGAACAAAACTTTTTATTGTTTGTTTCTATTCCACAATTTAAACATGTATTCATATTTCGTTTTATTATAAATAGTCAAAAAAAGCGGAAATTAGAATCGAACCTAAAAATAATGGGAATTTATTTTTATCTCTGTAACTTATTAACTGTGATTTGATTCGCTGTTTGCGAATTGCAAATTCCCCTTTTCTAAACTTTTTTCTTTATATAAACATGGAACAAAATAAAAAGAAAGCCTCAAGAAAAATGCTTAATAGACTAAATGAAGCTATTAAAGCAAGAGATAAACAAGAAATGTTTTCTGCAATGGCTAATCTTGATAAAGTAAATTGGACTTTGCATTCATTTAAATTCCAAGAAGAATATGAAGAGTTGGTAGATAAAGCTAATGAAATATTAAATGAAAGTTAATTAATTTCCCCCTTTTTCAGATAAATTTCTTTATATAATTAAACATTAAAATTATGGCAGGACATTATCCACTTAGCAAAATTGACGAACCAAAAATATTTAGGTTGGTCAATAAGATTAGAAGGTCAGTTCTTTTAAGCGGGTCAGCTGTTAAAGATTTTGAAAAATTCAGAATTACAGTTGGAAAGAGCGATGTTTGTGAAATAGTAAAACTCTCAAAAGATTATGTTGATAATCCAAAAGAAGAACAGGCTTTTAATATAGGTAAGTTTTCTCTTGAAAGTATCAAAGATGAACATCCTTCGCTTACAAATAATATTTCACTGGAATGTCATTTTATAGTGACCGCCAAAAAAGTTATATTAAAAAATATATTTTGGGTGGCTTAATTCCCCTTTTTTAAGAAAGTTTCTTTATATGTTTATAACCAATAAAAATTTAATCTCATGTCAGAAAGAAATTATGCCCAAGAAAGAGAAGATGCAAGTATCAAATTAATTGACGACTTCGCAAACCTTGTAAATGGTCAGCCAGACGTTGAAGCGTTGCTTACACGTTTTAAACAAGAACATAGAACATTACAGCAAAGTATGTTCAGAGTTATTGTTCAATTGCTTGTGATGATATCAAAAGATGATTATCCTACAGATGGAAGAAATGAAGAATCAAAGAATATGGCAAAGAGATTTGTTACAGGCTATGTTGAAATATGGAAGCAAGAAGATAAAAAGCGCTTAATTGAGAAATGTGGTTATAGTGAAGAAGAAGCAGAAAAAGGCGCTGAAAGATACAAACAGCAAATTTTGGCTGAACCAGAAAAGTATTTGGGATTAAGTACAATATAAACTGGGGGATTTCCCCCTTTTTTAATAAAGTTTCTTTATATAATAAAATAAAACTTAAAATCATGAAAGTAGCAAAATTAGTAGAAGTTTCTTTTAGAACAAGAGTTCTTGTAGAAGAAAGCGCCACAGAGCAAGATATCATTGAAGCATCAAGAGTAAAGTTTGCTGATAAAGTACAAACTGAACTTGGAGAAAATCTTGTTGAAATTGTTAATGATACTGAAATGCCTTACGAACCTGACGGTTTTGACAAGGGGGAATAATTCCCCCCTTTTTTAATAAAGTTTCTTTATATAATAAAATAAATAAATACCATGAAAACAAAATGCTTAAATTGCAACCAAGAAGTAGAAACCAACTTCAATGATTTGCTTAAAGATAAATTAGGAATTCATTTAATTTGTCCACATTGTCAGGCTTCTTTTGATGTTCCTTGTATAGAAATAACAGAAGATGAATTTTTTGAGAAATTTACACGTGTTTTAAATCATATAGACACAAATGCTTCTTTTGATGGTTGTATGTTCGAAACATACTCTCAAGAGTTGGAATATGTAAAAAAGATTGCACAAGAAAGCCCCAAAAGAGTTTGGACAATTATTGAGGGTGAAAGAGATAGTCTGTATTACTCACTTGGCTTCCACCTTGTAAATCGTCTGGGTTTCATTATAACAGAAGAAGAAGCCCCCAATCTTGAAATTGATGTTGAAATTGAACCACCCAGAAAAGAAAAATTCCGTTGCTTAACCTGTGGAACAAACTTCAATGAATTGGTTGACGACAAATGCCCAGAATGTGGGGAAGCAAATAAAGACAATTTCGACTGTGAAGAAGATGACTCAGAATAATAAAGTAACAAAATAAATTCACTAATCAAATTTTAAAACAATGGAAAAAATTAAAGCAGACCGACTAAAAAGAGCAGGAGAAATACTCCTTGTACCCTTTGACCAAATTTTCATTGATGAATCAATGAATGCTGGAAGAATTGAATTCGGGGACATTGAAGAACTGGCTGTAAGCATAAAAGAAATTGGACTTAAACATGCCATTCTGGTCAAGAAAGTAAGGAACGAAGAAAGATATGCTGTAATGCAGGGAAAAAGAAGATTCAAAGCAATCTCATTGCTTGTTTCTCAAGGTGAAGATTATCCCTTTGTTAAATGTATTGCCGCTCCTGTAACATACTCCCTCGAAAACAATTTATTTGACCAAATTGTTATGAATGATGGAAAACCCTACACCAGCCTGGAACAAGGAATTGTTTTTGCTCAGCTGGTTGACAGAGGCTATTCAATTGCAGAAATTTCCACAAAAACTGGAAAGAGTTCAACCCACATTTCAAATTGCATCGAAATTGCAGCTCTCCCCAAAAAAGTAAGAAACCTTGTTATCGCAGGTTCAGTGTCTGGGCTTACTGCAGTTGAGTTATCAAAAATTGTTGATAATGAAGATGAGCTTGTTTTAAAACTTGAAGAAGCTGTTGAGTCAGCTGAGGTCTCCCCAGACGGAAGAAAGAAAAAGATTACGAAAAAGAATATTAAACAACTGGCTAATATTTCCACCCTGAAAAAACTTGAGTTGGTAAAGAAAACTCTCGAAGAAAAAGGGAACCAGTCATCAAACTTTTTCTTCTTTTCAAAGTTGGTGTCCCGTTTAAAAGCAGGAGAAACAGTAGAAAGCATTCTCGAATTATTCGAATAAAATAACCTGTTCATAAAGTGTTTATAAAAAGAATCCCCTTTCTGAGGGGATTTTTCATTTTTAATTGCAACATATTCAAAATTTATACGTATATTTGCCAATTGAACCCTAAAAAATAAAAATTATGAGTTATACACTTGATGGTAGATTTGATTTAAATAAAAAACTGGATGAACCTACGTATGAGTTTCTTAATAACCTGGCTAAAACCCGTAGAATGAAAAGAATGATTGAACCTTCTTTTGGTGTCGAGGGGGAATTTTATGTAAATGGAAATGATTACGACTCTAATATCATGGATAAGAATAAAACTCCTAAAACTCAACCCTCCCTATATTGTCCATGGGTTCCAACCAAAGACCGCTTAGGAATTGAATGGGATAAAAAAGAAAAAGCCAGCGAACCAATTAAATGGATTGAATATATTATCAGCAAAGTTCTCGCCCCCAAAGGTTATGTTTTGTCTGGTGAAGTAGAATATTGGGATGATAGTTTTTATCGCAAAAATACTGATTATGTAGAGGTTGTTGACAACGTTGTTAATGGAAAAAGATTAATCGTGGATTATTCCATAAACAAACTTCTCCCCATAAGAGGAGCTTCGAAACATCTCCCCAGAACTCACTCGAATACTCTCCCTGATTGTAGTGTACATTCTCTCCCCAAAATAAGACAGGTTAATTCTAAACGTTCAGCCGCAGTTGCAACAGCAACACATAAACAAACAGCAAAAGAAAAACGTGAAGAACAAACCAGACAACTGGAAGCAAAAGTTTTATTACTTGAAGACCAGCTGTTACAAAAGGATAGAGAAATTAAGAGAGCCAGACACACAGTTCAAACTCCAAAGAAACTTACTGTCCAGGAAATGATGTTGGATAAGTTGAGAGTGGATGCAAAGTTCGGCGGAAGTCTGGATGACTTTAAATTGTTTTTAGAAAACTTACTAGCTTAGGGGGTTTTTAATTTTCCCCCTTTTCTGGAAAAGTTTCTTTATATAGACGTGGAATAAATTAAAACTTAAAAAAATGGGAAAATTAAGCAAGAGCGCATCAACCGATTTAGAATTGGTTAACGCAATTAGAACTGCAGACGGAAGAGAATCAACGAGAGCTTTCAATAAGTTGTTTAGTAAATATCATGATGCGGTATTATATCATTTCAGAGGACTTGTAAATGACGAAGAAGTAGCACAGGAATTGGTTAATGATGCATTCTTAAAAGCAAGCCAGAATTTGGATAAATTCAATGCAGATACTGCCGCTTTTAGTACATGGTTCTTTAAATTGAGCAAAAATGTTTTCATCGATAGAACAAGAGCAAAAGCTGCAGAAGCAAGAAAAGGTAGTGTGGTTAGCCTCTCTGACTTAGTAGTTGTTGACAATGAAAGCAACTCAATGGAATTCAACCTTGAATGTCCTGACAATACTCCTGAAAAAGAAATTATTGTTGCCGAAAGAAATAAAAAAATTGCTGAGATTATCTCTAAAATAAACAAACCTGTCATCAGAAAAGTTTTAATGATGAGATTCTATGACGGAATGTCTTATGAAGAAATCAGTGACTCAATAAATATTCCTAAAGGAACTGTAAAAGGTCTTCTTTTCAGAGCAAAACAAGTTCTTAAAGAAAAGTTTGAAGAAGCGCACATAGGATATTAAAAAATATTCTTGAGAAATACAAAGAAAATCCTTATATTTATTATAGGGATTTTTTATTTTATAACTATGAGCAACTTAACTCCATACGAAAAAAAACAATACCTCTTACAAAAATATGTAAAGAGGGATTATGTGGTAACTGACCTGGTTCCAAAATTTGTGGTTTATTATAATCCATCAATTGAAAAATTAGATACATGGAAAATGATTTGTGTTTGTGATACCCGAAACGAAGCCCTTCAACATATTTTATGGAAAAAGAAGTATATGGAAACTGGTGATGGCGATTTAGTTGTGGAAAATGACCCTAGATTTAGAACATGGAAAAATGAATTATTAAACACCAATGAACAAGGGCTCGTCCATGAACCCACCCAAAAAGACATAACTCATGATTATAATGCTCCTGGAAATATGTTGCAGGTAATTGCAAACAGTGCTCCGCAAACTCCTAACACTAACGGATTCAAGGGTTTAGCTCATTATACTCAATTTGATTTAAATGAGTATAAGGGTTTTTACAAAATAGAAGAGGTGTATGAAGTGTAAATTATTTTGTAAATTTTAAAGTATAGAGCCTGGGGGAAATTTTCCCCCTTTTTTATTCTTTTTTCTTTATATAATAAAAAAGGATATGAAAAAAACTATCGATGACATCAGAATCAAAAAAGTTTCCAGCAAAAAAGCTGAGAAAGAATTTCAGGAAAGTGTTTTAACAGCTGACGAAGCACTAGCTTTGCTTGCCCCACACAAAGAAGGAAGAAAACTCCGTGTACATACTTATGAAGGCGCTGGCTTTGCTTTATTTGGATGTGATATAGATTTATCTATTCTCGAAAAAAGAATTAAAGCTTGCGAATCAGGTGACGTTGCATTGAGCGGAAAGAACATGCGTGGAGCAGGACACGGGGTTGCTCTTTTTACAGAAGGTAAAGGCTGGATGTTCCTGCAGTCTGATAAAAAGAAAATTGACGCAATATTCAAGAAAAGAGGAATTAAATAAACATGGGGGAAATTTTCCCCCTTTTTTAGAAAAGTTTCTTTATATAATAAAACAAAGAATATGAAATTCAACAAAGTATTTCCCAACCAAGATGAAGAGTTCGAATTGAACTTTCCAAAACTTACAAAGCGTGCTAAAATAGCAATAGCAATTGTTGGATTAATTCTATTCTGTTTGATGCTCACATCTTGTTGCAAAGAGCCACAGGCCGAGATTAAAATCAATAACTTCGAGCAGTCCTATTACCCCGCCTCCAATGAATACGGAATGGTTACTCTTTGCTACGATATCTACAATGTTGGATACTGTGATATTGATAGGTGTGACGTAACCTTTAAAGTATATCTTAGAGATAGTTTACAAAATATGTCAGATACTCTTGTTGAAGACGAAAGTCTCTGTATATCTCAGTCTGAACACAAACATTTTTATTTTGATGTCAGCAATGACAAACGAGTTGTACAAATTGATGTTGATAATTTTTATGTGTATTAAAAAAATATTTGAGGTTAGTGAAGGAGATTTGTTATGAAAAGTGTAAATTATAAAAATGTAAAACGATTGACGGTTCCCACAATAAAAACTGGGAACATCAACCTTGACGACTTCTTAAGCAATGGGGGAGGTTTCGTTGTGGGAAGTGCAATCTTCTTAACAGGAACTTCTGGCTCTGGAAAAACAACACTTTCCGTTGTTCTACAGAAAATGCTTGCCAAATATAAAACATCGCTTTATTCAAGAGAGATGAGCAACACCAGTCTTGTTATGCAAATGGAGGAGAGATATCCAATTGACCACCTGAACGCTTACATAGTTGACAAGGATGACTGTGCTCACATTGACGCATATATTGACGACCTGAATGAAATAAAACCCGCTGTTGTTATTATCGATTCACTGCAGGTTATTGCCGAAGAAGATTGCGGAAACATCCCCATTGAAAAATTTATGTTCTCAATGATTCAGAGAATGCGCAAATGGGCTGAGACCAATAACGCCGTCTTAATTGTAATCGGCCACGTGAATAAAGATGGAAGTTTTGAGGGGAAAAATACCATTGAACATATGTTCGATGCCCACATGGAAATGATTTATGATAAGAAAAAGGATACAAGAACATTGTCATGGACAAAGAACAGAAAAGGTTCTTCAAGCAAATCATTGTTCTATGAGTTTGGCAATGGTGTCATAAATTTCTATACCCCCCAGCAATACGAGAAATTAAAGAATAAAAAAGGATTCGAGGAGTTTCTTTCATCAGCTGTTGTTGATTTCTTAAAATCTTTAGACAGGACCGCTCCTACCTATAAAGAATTTAGAAATGAAGTCGAGAAAGAATATGATGCAATATTTGGGACAAACTCTCCCCTGATTCAGAAAATAGCAAAGTGCATCTACAAAATTCATGAACTCGCTGAAAAATATAATTTAAAATAAAAAGCCAGAGGGGAATTTATTTCCCCTTTTTTTTTCATATTTACTGGAAACAAACCCCAGATAAAATATGAAAGCCAAAGAGACTTTTAAAGAAATGTTAATCCTGTGTTACGAAGAAGATTTTCCCGAATTACATCAAGAACTCGTATCCCTCGAAGCTATAATAAAGAAAAATAAAGATTATATCAAAGGAATGGAAGAAATTCTAACATCCATTCCAATCTTTACAGATGGATTCCCCCCAGATACTTTTACAGCTGTTGAAAATTTGTATCAAGACTTTCTTGAAAATGAGTAAATTTTTTCATACATTTGCCCCATGAAAAAAATCGGTTTTAACTTTATCCTACAAATTCTATTTGGATTTCTAGGAATGGTTATGGTGCTCTGTGGAATTTTTATGACCATCGCCTCTTTCTTTATTCCAGCAATATCTTTATTCCAAGGAGTTGTCTTTGTGGCGTTGGGAGCTATCCTATTCTCCTGCGTTGGAATATATTTTAAGTTCCAGGAAACATTGAATGCAGCCGCTGATGGACTTGAGAAAATTACAAACGCAACAAAACTATATAAAGAAAAACAAGATGGGGGATTTTCTCATCTTACAGGAGTACAAGAAATTCACATCGATGAAAATACATCCCCAGAAGAAATACAAAAGATAAAAGAAATGCATCCTGGAATGAAAGGTCTACTGGATGAATTAATGAAAAGTACAAAACCCTATAATAAAGAAGAACTTCCATCTGACCTAGAACTTATGTCCAGCTTCCAATTACAAAAAGAATTGCAGAAAGCTATTGACTCTGAGAACTATGAAAGAGCTCAGGCAATAAGAAATGAAATTAGTAAGAGATAATTGAAACTTTTAAAAATCTTTATCGTATAATAAGTTCTTGAAATAATACATAATACCTCCTTTCTTAAAAGCCTCAGATGAAAATTCTGGGGCTTTTTTGCAACTTTCTCTCTCCATAATCCGTATAATAAGTAAGTTTTAATTTATTCCAAAAAAATCCCCCAATAAAAATTTCATAAAGAAAAAGGCGTTGGGGGATTTTTCTTTTCCCCCTTTTTTGGAAAAGTTTCTTTATATGTTTAAATGGAAATTATTTTTAAAAATTTGTTAATTTTACTTTTTTTTCTTATATTTATTATTGGGGGTAAAACAAATTCTTACTCAATAATAAATAAAATGATTTTAACAGAATCACATATAATAAAAGGAGACGTTGAATTAGATGACTTAACATTTAAATGTAAAAATCTTTATAATAAGGGTAATTATATTATACGCCAGGAATTTATTACTAATGGTAATTATATTTCTAAATTTGATATGTTTACAATATGTAAAGGTATTGATGAATATAAGGCGCTCCCTGTTAGAATAAGTAGAGGGGTTTTAAGAACATTGGACGCAAACTGGAAATCATTTTTTAGTTGCATTAGAAAATGGAAAACAAATAAAGAATTATTTAGAGGTAAACCAAATATTCCAAAATACTTACCAAAGAGTGGAAAATTTACAGCTTTATTTTATGAAAAAGCTATATTAAAAGAGACAATTAAAAATAAAGGAATTGGTTTATCTTCATTAAAAATGAGATTACCAGTTCAAACAAAAAATAAAATAATCGAAATTCAAGTAATTCCAACAAAAACAAATAAATATAAAATAAACGTAATATATGACTATAAAGAAGAAAAATTAAAACAAGACAATAATTTTTATTGTAGCATTGATTTGGGGATAAATAATTTAATGACTGTAACATCAAACAAGGCAGGAGTTAATCCTGTAATAGTTAACGGCAAACCATTAAAGTCCATTAATCAATATTATAATAAAAAAAAAGCCGAATATCAGAGTAGATTACTAAAAGGAGTGTTTACATCAAAACGAATAAGTAAACTAGTATTTAAACATGAATGTAAAGTAAATGATTATTTGCATAAAGCAAGTAATTTTATTATAAAGTTTTGTTTAGATAATAAATTAAATACTTTAGTTGTTGGTTATAATGAATTTTGGAAGCAGGGGGTTAGCATTGGTAAAGTTAATAACCAAAAATTTGTTCAAATTCCATTTGAGAAATTGTTGCAAATGCTAACTTACAAATGCCAAAAACATGGAATAAACATAATAACTCATGAAGAAAGTTATACAAGCAAATGTTCATTCTTGGATAATGAAATTGTTGAAAAACACGAAGTCTATCTTGGTAAAAGAATTAAAAGGGGAATGTTTAAAACTGCTATCGGAAAATTTATTAACGCTGACGTTAATGGCAGTTATAATATCTTAAAAAAGGTAATTCCAAATGCTTTCGCAAATGGAGTAGAGGATGTTGTCGTTCATCCATATAGAGTAAATCTATAGAAATTAGAGTTTGCATAAATTCTAATATACGATTCTTCCCCCAATTTCCCCCAGAGAAATTCAAGGAAACTCTTAAATTGGTTCCTGTCCCCAGAGAGAAATATAAAATTCCTGTATATACACCAATAATTTAAAATATTTTTCAAAAAGTTGTAACCTTTTTAAAATCCTTCCGTATAAACTATCGAAACATGTCATTTCTTTGTACCCATAAAGATTACTTGTTTTCACGTCTGTTATTTTTTTTTTTAGAAACCCCTTAGCCTTGTCTCTAGGGGGTTTCGCTTTTTCTGGCTCATTCTAGCCAATATATGAACCAGAATTAAATAATCCCTGAGCTTATAGCTAATATTTTAACCATAATTTAGACACCTCTCCCCAACTACTACTGGGACATTTCTTAACCTTTACTTAATTATTAAACAAAGTTCTGTGTTTATTTGATAATTTTACAAAATTTGTTTATATTTATATGTATGGACTGGAAAGAATTTAAATTAGAAGATATTAATATCAGAATAAAACCTGATTTAAAGAGGCGATATAAAGAATATTGTGCAGAAAATGGAATAGACATGTCAAAGCACATTAGAGATTTTATTGAAAAAATTGTAAATAACAAAAAATAAATGGAACTCTCGAAGACATATAAGTATAAATTAAAATTAACCAAAACACAAGAAAAGGTTGTGCAAGGGTGGATTCATACCTGCAGAGCAATTTATAATCTTGCTCTTGATACAAAGATTTATGCTTATAAGTCAAATAAAATTTCATTGAGCTGTTATGACCTACAGAAACAAGTGACAGAACTGCGTTCATGCGGAGAGTTTGAGTGGATAAAAGATGTCCCAAGCAGTAGTTTGCAAGATGTGCTTGAAAGAATGGATAAGGCATATAGTAAATTCTTTTCTGGCGGAGGCTTTCCAAAATTCGCAAATAGAGACAAATACCGCTCAATCACATTTAAATCTATTAGGCAAACTGGTAGAAACAGAATTGTTTTGCCAAAGCTCGGCAGTGTAAAATTCTTTGACTCCAGAATCATGAAAGGAGATTTGCGAAGAGCAACAATTACAAAAGAAATAGATGGTTATTATATAAATATATTGACAAGACAAAAAGTTGAGATAAAACCAAAATCATTCCACAGTGATAAACAAGCTATTGGAATTGACACAGGCATCACTTATTTTCTTGTTACTTCTGATGGAGAATTTGTGGAAAACCCACACTTTCTCAAAACACAACAAAGACAAATGAAAATTTTGCAACGAGGTCTTGCAAGAAAAAAGAAAGGCTCGTCTCATTATGAAGAGCAAAAGGTGAAAATTGCCAAGCTTCACACAAAAGTGAAACGTCAACGATTAGATTTTTTGCATAAGACCGCAAACAAGGTTTTGGCTTATGATTTTATTTCAGCAGAAAAGCTGCGATTAAAAAATATGACAAAATCAGCGAAAGGGACTGTGGAAGAGCCAGGGACAAATGTGAGACAAAAAAGTGGCTTAAACCGCTCAATGTTGGACTTGGGTCTTGGAATATTCTACGACATCATTCGCTATAAGTCGTTATGGAAAGGAAAGATGTTTGTTCAGGTTCCTCCGCAGAACACAAGCAATACTTGTGCTATTTGTGGCTATTCTCATAAAAACAACAGAAAAACTCAATCTAAGTTTATATGTTTAAAATGTGGTCATTCAGAAAATGCTGATTATAACGCATCAGAAATTATTAAAAGGGAGGGCATCCCTTATTTCCGCAAACGTGAGACAACAGTCTGTGCGTTGGAAAAAAATCTTGCGAATTTTTATTTGCGGAGTGTCAAGGAAATGCGACAATTATATAAAAAAATTTCTCAAAAAAAGAAAATATCTAATAAATTTGTAATGAAGATTACTGTAACCGTTATTACAAAAACCCCCAGATTAGAACCTCTCCCCCAAATTTCCGTATAATATAATCCAGAGCAATAATAACAAATCCATAACTTATGAGAAAGTATTAAAAATTTAATTCTGTATCAGCGGAAGCGACCCCCCAGCAAAAAGGATTTATTCTTTCTATGGGGGGTTTTATTTTTATATCAGATTCTGGAGACAAAATCCACCCACAATCTCCCACCTTTTTTTACACCAAAAACTTTCTCCAAAAAATATAATAAATTTTATTAAGTTTTAGAAGGTGTCACTGGGGGGAAATCTGGGATGACAGAGATTGGAGCTGGGGGGAATTTCCTGGTGCTCCCACAATCTCCCACTTAAAAAATAAAATAAGCATCGTTCCACGGGGAACACCCCCCAGCAACCCCCCTTTTTAAAATACGAAAAATAACAATGTGCCTAAAAATAAAAAATTTAGGAGGTGTGTAGCTAGGGGGAAGTGGGAGTACCGTTTGCGCCTAACCCCGAATCGGCAAACGCCACTTTCCACAACGCCCATTTTTACCTAAATTAATTCATCTCCCCCCTGTTTAACAATCAACTAGTTAGATATTGAGACTCTCCCCTGGGTGGTAAAAGGTGGGTGAAAGTGGGGATGAAAAGTGTTCCACGTGAAATGAAAAAATGGTATAATTAAATGACAAAATTCTCCCCAGAAATTAGGTGGTAAATTATGGGTTAAAATGGGGGTAAAAATGATGGTGCAAATTTGTCCTAGAAGTTGTAAACAATTGTGACAAGAAATTAGGTATCTCTCCCCCAGAGTCAGACAGTTAAATTAGGTGGATAAGCGGAGGGGGTTCGGCGGATTTTTATACATGGAAACTCTCCCCATAAACAAACAAAAAGTGTCGCACTTATCTACCAAATTTCCCCTTACGTAAGAGGTACTTCTCCCTATAATACAATAGATTAAGTGGGGAAATTTAGCGGAGGGGGTCTGGGGTTTTATGAGTGACGAAACTCTCCCCCAGTCATACGAGATTAGCGTACATCTAAGAGGGTGTTTCTCTTAAGTTATTTTCTTCAATCATTTTTTTAAACTCTTCTGGTAGTTTAGCTTTTTTCAGTTTACAATTAATATAGCTATCCAGTGGTTTTATGTTGGAGTAATGGTTAAGCTTAATAATTTCTTCTATAGTTTTAGCTGAAGCTAGGGGGATGTAGTGGTCGAAGTGCCAGGTTTGTTTTTTAAATCCTGTATATACTCCATGATTATTCCAGTTCATCCAATCTTCAAATTGTTGTTCTATATGAACTTTAAATTCTTCTAATGTACATCCGAGAATTTTTTCTGCTTCTAAAAGTTTATCTTTTTTATTTTTCAAGCTAGTACATTTCTTTCTGGATAGTTGTGAAAACACAATAGTTCTTATTAATTTGATAGCATCCAGAATTTCTTTTGGTCTGGTATTTTTTCTTTTAAGCTTTACATGTGTTTCAAAGTATATAATAAAATCTTTTTCTTTTTTTCTTTCCAAAAGTTTTTTTTCTTTCTCTTTCGCTTTTAGTATTCTTTCTTGTTGAAGAGTGGCGGATTTCAATTTCCTTTGTTCTTCAAGAGCTATTTTTACTTCTCTTTTTTTTTCTCTTTCTTTATCTCTTTCTTCTTTTGCAATTTGACGTTCTATTATTTTTTCTTGAAGTTTTTTTTCTTTCTTAAGTATTCTGTCTTTTTCTTTGATTATCTTTTGTTCTTCTTTATGTATTGGCCAACATTCCTTACAATAATTTTTAACTCCCAAGTCTTCTCTTTTGTCTGTTTTAAATTCCCAGAGGGGTTTTTCTTCGTTACATTTAATACATTTATTATAAATTACCATATTCAATCTCACTAATATTATTTATTTCATAATATAAGCAAAATTATATTTAAAGTAAAGTTTATATTCTATTGTACTAAACTTTTCCCCAGGAATGTTTCATTTTTCTATGGAGGAAATTCTAAGAGGCTTCGCCTTTGGCTTTTTCTTTTTGGGTGGCGAAATATTTTGTTAGAAGGGTATCTATTAACTTTTAAACTTTTAAAATTTTAAGTTTTCAATTTCTTTTTTCACAATTTTTATAATAGTATCAGCCGCCAATAAATCATACACATTGTTGTTGTTAGATAAATACTTAAGTAAATGTTCCTTTACTGTTCTATATTTAGAGTTAATAAAGTATAAATTATCAAGATATTCAATATCCTTTTTATTAATATTTTCAGCATAACTTTTATACATC
>Ga0074195_1001137_pt1 | contig 40386 bp, 29 predicted proteins | sample EPASupsiteHSE623_FD_64525 | JGI IMG/M metagenome (GOLD analysis project Ga0074195, IMG submission 64525) | Bioremediated contaminated groundwater from EPA Superfund site, New Mexico - Sample HSE6-23 | ecosystem: Environmental > Aquatic > Deep subsurface > Groundwater > Contaminated ...
TTCTGGCGGCCTTTTGGAGGTTTTTTTTCATTCGGTTAATAACCCGTTTGTCTTTTTTTTATTCCCTTGGCTTTTTGTTTTGTTTTCAGGTTTTTTTTTTAGGTTTTTTTTTCGTATTTGGCAGAACGGTCCTTTTTCTTTTCCTCCTTGCGGGCCTGTTTTTCTGCAGGGTCTTTTTTTCTGAATATTTTTTTTACGCCTCTGAAAATACTTTTTTTAGGTTTTTGATCGACTGTATAACGCTGAGCACTTAATTCTGCAGCAAAAAAAAATGCACAGAAGAGCAATAAAATTATTCCGATTCGGTTAAAATACACTAACTTTGAATTATGAAAACAAAGGTAAACAAAATTTCTGTCATCGCTTTAATAGCATTGCTTATTGCAATCTGTTCATGCAAAGACAAGGAAGACCTTGTTCCAAACGCATATGTGAATTTTACAATTTCAATAACAGATCCAGAGTTTGCTGACCTAAATACTGTGGGAAATAATATTCTGGTTACTGGAGGTGTATGCGGGATTGTGCTTTTCAGGTTGTCGCAGGATGAATTTGTTGCACTTGAACGCAACTGTTCCTATAAGCCAAACGACCGCTGTTCGGTTGCTCCAGACAGCTCAGGACTTATATTAAGATGTCCCTGCTGCAGTTCATTTTTTTCTATTTCAAACGGAACACATATGGGAGGTGAAGCCACTCGTCCGCTAAACCTTTATCAAACATCGTTTGACGGCATGTATTTGCACGTTTATAATTAGGGTATTTGGTTGGTAGTCGGCAGCCTTCAGTCCACAGTTCAATGTTGACATGATGCTGTGTTTGTTTGAGGGAATGGGATGGTTGTGCTTGGTCAAAGTTTGGCAATATTTACCTAATCGCTTCGTCGACGATCTCGGCTATATCGGCCACGGGAATTTCGGCTACACGGTTAAATGCCTTAAAGCAGAGAGGGCATGAGGTTACCAGCTTATCAGGATTTTCCTTGCAAAGTACTTTAATAGCTTCTTCTGCCAGAACCAGGCGGTCGAGGTCGCTTCCGTTGAAGTGCGCAAGACTGCTCCCACAACACAGGGCTTTTTCACGTTTTTCGTCAAGTTTGGTCAGGCTTCCCACATAGCGAACTACAAACCGTGGTTCGTCGTAAATTCCAGAAAGACGCCCCAGGTCACAGGGGTCATGGTACGAAAATCTTAGTCCCGTTTTCTTTGGTTTAAGTTTCCCCTGTTCAATAAGACTTTTAATGTATTGTGTGTGATGGAGGACTTTTACCGGAAGGTCGTAGTCTTCGTTAAAGACCTTGTAGCATATAGGACATGAAGTTACAAGAATCCCGGGTGAATACGACATTATCTTATCGTGATTCCATTTCATAAGGTTCTCGGCATCCTTTGTTTTTCCAGAGAGTTTGATAGGACGACCGCAGCATATCGAATCGTTCCTGTCGAGGAACTGCCAGTTAACACCTGATGCATTAAGAAGATTTTCCATTGATTTTTTTATACCCGGGCATAGATGTGTCATGCATCCAGCGAAATAGAGCACATCAGCATGATCGTTCTTTTTTACAGCAGGCAGGTAACTGTATTCGGCGCCGTTTTTGCCCGATAAAAGTGTTCTGCGGTTTTGTCTAACAGTATTAATATCAAGTCCTACTGGACATGCTACAGTACATTTACCGCACATAAGACAGTCAAAAACCTGTTTGTTTTCAGGCTTATGAATTCTTTCGCCATAAAAATATGACACAGGCAGCATCTGGTTCCTGTTGAGGTGTGCATTAATCTGACAACTGTCGATACAGACACCGCAGCGTGAGCATGAATGAGTCTGAAACCTTGTTATTCCATCATCTGATTCAAGTGGCTTAAGTCCAGCTTTTTTCAGTGCAATATGGAATGATTCTGTCGGAATATGCATATAGCGTGTCAACGGCAGAAGAGCAAAAAAGGTAAACAGAGAAATAGAATATGCCCACCAGAACTGGATCTCTGCTGTTTGTAAAACAAAATCAGGAAAAGCTGCAGACATTGCATCGCCGATAGTTCCTGTTAGAAAGCCACCGTTGTTGTGTAATGCAGAAGTTATGCTTTCGGCAACAAGTCGAAGAGGGAAAATAAGCCATAGTGCTCCGATAGCGAATTTGTCGGCTATAAGCTGTTTCGTTGTTTTCTTCATGCCGAAGCTTTTCTTACGGAATCTTTTATAAAGAGCAAGGAACACCCCGGATAGCACAAAAAGCAAAAGGAAATCCATAAAGAACCTGAAGAATCCTGCATAACTCATTCCCTGATCGCTATGAACAAAATATTTGTAGAAAATAGGAATCCAGGGTTCATTAAAAGCCTGATGGCTGTGCATCTTCGACTCCACAGTTCCTCCGACAATGAGCAGAAACCATCCGAAAGCTATACTCATATGCATATAACCAAGCAAAGCGTTTTTTCTGAAAATGCGTCGGTGAATCAGAACCTCAAGAAAGATCTCTTTAATAAGTCCGAAAATTCTGTAACTGAATACATATTTTGAGAGTTTGATCTTTTCGCTTTTGGGCATTTTTACTATCCATCTTGTAAAAAGGAAAGCGAGAACAAGTATCAGCCCATACAGCCCGATTATGAAAGGCAATATAAAAGGATGGTAGTTCATGAACTTTTTTTCTGAAGAAAGTCGCGTGTTATCATTATTATATTACGGGTATTGACCCCTTTCGGGCAAACCAGTCTGCACTTACCGCACATCATGCATTTGTTAATTTCTTTTGCAATCTGGATCTTTTCCCCTCTACGTATATACAGCATTATTCGTGAAAAGCTGAATGGAGTTAGGGCATTTGCAGGGCAGGTAGCAGAGCAGCTTCCACAGCTGAAACAAATACTTATACTAGGTTCGCGTCTGCGGAGAAGATAAAACAAAGTACGGTCGTTCTTATCGTAATCAATAAAGCGGGGCTTCATTGCCGAGTAACCGAATTTTGAATCATTCATGAACGTCCTCCTTCTTTCAGCCACTGGTTAATTACCACGGCAGCAGAGCGTCCATCCATTATAGTTGTAGCGATTGTCTGAGGGGTAGCTGCTGTTCCGGTGACAAAGACTCCGGGTACGTTGGTAATGTTTGAAGAAGTGTGTTCGTCGAACATTTTTATAAAGCCGTTTTCGCTGAGTTCAACACCCATTCCCTGCACGAGTCCGGCAGTAGCTTTGGCCGGTACAAATCCAACCATCAGCACAAGCATGTCGACATTCATTCGCATTGGTCTGCCTATAAGAGTGTCCTCAACTTTTATCAGAAGAGACTTGTCGAAATTTTCTGCAACCTCCGAAAGTCGTCCTCTTACAAAGGTGACTCCCCATTTTTCCTGAGCAACATTGTATAGTTCCTCGAATTTCATTCCGTACATTCTTAGATCCATGTAGAAACAATAAGCTTCGCAATCGGGCAATAGTTCACGTATTTCCATTGCCTGTTTTACCGCTGTCACACAGCACACTTTACTGCAATATACGTTTCCTACTTTCCTGTCGCGTGAACCAACGCAATGGATGAAAGCGATCCGTTTGGGTTTTTTACCGTCTTTTGTAAGAAGTTCTTTACTTTTTAAAAGCCTTTTTTCGAGTTCAGCAGAAGTTGTTACGTTGTCGAATATTCCGTATCCGTATTCCTCTTTTTTTCGTGCATCAAAAAGATCGTAGCCGGTAGCCATTAGAAGCGCATCGCCCCACCAGGAGTCGCCTTTTTCGGAAGTGACCTTGAAACGGCCGTCGTGTTTTTCAATACCTGTTATTGCAGTATCTGAGAAAAGCTGTACAGATTTACCAATACCTTTTTTTAAAAAGTCGAGAACTTCGCTGCCAAGTCGTTGTGTAGGAAATAGCTTTTCCCAGTCTTTAAGATGACCTCCTGGAATCTCATCCTTTTCGAAAAGCAGTACTTCAAGTTCAAGTGCCGATAGAGATGCGGCGGCTTCCATTCCGGCAATACCGGCTCCTATTATCAGTACCCGTTTATTCATTTGTGAGTGGATTTAAAAAGTTCCGGTATTTCCGGTTTTCCAATATCATTACCATTTATATCAAGGTATTTTTTAGATGGGTCGTAGTTGACACCTATCTTATCAAGAAATGGTTCCACCGGTACCTGATGCATTTGCAAGCCAATATCCCATGGATCATACCCGAGCACCAGACCGGCCATTTCCTCGTATGTGAAAACCGGTATTGGTTTGTTTTCGGGGCCAAAAACACGACCTTCCGTTTCTGCAACAACATACTGCCAGCGGTCGAGAAAATAAGGACAACCGGGGCAGTTGTTAATAATTGCGTCGGGTTTAAAAGGTTCCATTGACTCGAATTTTTTCCGGCTTGCCGAAACAGAGTAAGATCTGTTTGCCTTTACAAGATATTGTCTGAAGCCAAAGCCACAGCAGTGACGACGTTCGGGATAATCAACAGGTTCTCCACCCCATGCCTCTATCATTCCTGCGAGGACGTATGGATATTCAGCACCTCCGATCCCTTTTCCGGGAAACATTTTTGCATAATGACAACCGATATGATCGACAATGCGTAATGGTTTTCCGGTTTCTTTATTTATAAGTTTGTATTTCGCTTTTGCAGATATATCATTCCGGAACCTGAAAACTATATCACTTGTATGTGCAAGATTATCCGGAATACTGAATTCCCGTTTAGTTGCCTTATAAAGGAAATCTCTGGTCTTTTCGAGAGTTTCTGGGAAATGATGCCAGGTTTCGAGAATTTCGGTGTACAGTCCGAAAGAGGTGATACATGAGGGAACATAGTTCCTGTAACCGGCCTCTGTCATAAGTGCAAAGTTACGAGCCACAACGGTCATTGTTGTTTCAAGAGGTACAACATCGGTGTGATAACCTATACCTGTACATGTTGTATGATGAGAGTCATCGAAAATGTCTTTCCCAAGCTCATCTTTAAGAATTCTGAGGAAAGTCTGTTCGGATGCAGGAAAAAAATTCTGACGTATGCAGCTTCGGGCATAGTAATAATGATCGTCAGCGATCTCTTTCTGGTATTGTTTCCAGTCGGGGCGTTTTGTGATGTTGTCCATGCTAGATCTCGTGGTGGTCTTTGTCGTTCTCGTTATAAATCTTCAGGAAGTACTGGTTATTGTGAGTTTCGTCGAACTGGATATTAAGCTCATTTGCTTTACAGGCAGAGTACTTCTCAATAAGCTCATATCTATCAGTTCCACCTGTGATGTCGAAAATCGACTTGAGTTCGTCAAGGTCAACCTGCGGAATTTTGCGAAGGCATCCTGGGCCATCCTCCCCTAATTTAGCTCCGGCACGTGTAAATACAGCATTTATGTTATCCTTGATCCAGTCCCATACAGGACCTTGTTCGGGGAACATTGCGGTAGTAAGGTGAGGGGCGTAAACGCAATATCCGTAATTAAGAATCCATTCGCCAATGCTCCTCTTAAGGAAGAGCTGCTGACGGCCCTTTTCTGATTCAACAAATAAGCCGGTTTTTTGTGAAAGGTTACGAAGTGCAATAACGAGTAGTCCTGGCACATTATCACGTGGACAGCGTGTTTTGCACGACATGCATTCTCCACAGTACCATAATTCGTCACTTTTAAGCAGCTCTTCTATTACCTCATTATTTTTTGTCTGTACCTTATCGGTAAGAATTCGCGGGTCGTACTTATAAACCTCGGCGGCGGGACAGATAGCAGTGCAGGTGCCACAGTGGATACAGGCGTTAAGACCTTCCAGATAACGGACATCCTCCTGCAGCATTTTAATATAATCGTGCATTAATAGTCTACTAAATTAGTGGACAAAAGTACTAATATTTTTGCAAATGCAAATATGACATTATTAATATTAAGGAAGTGAGTTTTGTCAGGAATTGTAGTTGGCTTTGATGAAAGTCTTCAGTCCACAGTCTATAGTCGGTTGCAGATACTTAATTATTGAATTACAAGTTTAGCAACGGAGATGCCCATTTCGGTCACGGTTTTTACATAATAAATCCCATTGGCAATGTCCGGGCATATAACTACAGAATTTCCTGAGATGTTTTGTTTTTTGTAAACCAGATTGCCAGAAACGTCTGTAATTTCAATAGAAACAATAATGTTGTCAGCAGTTATGTTAATTTTATCTGTGGTGGGGTTGGGGAAAAGTTTAATGTGATCATCATTTCTCAGAACTCCGTTTATACCTGTTGCTATGTAAGACATCTGCCATCCTTCGAACTGATTTATGCTGTCGGTTACGAACCTCAGGAAGAATTCAGGTCCGCTTGTTGTGAACGGAGGCGGGGTTGAGCTTCCTGAATATTGTCCGATGAGGGGAGCTGTGTCGTCAGCACCGTCGTATACATATAATATATCTTTGCCTGATTCGGTTTCAAAAAAATCGAACTGAACAGAAATATATCCATTATCAAAAGGTTTTACATGCCAGTCGCAGTCGCTGTTGTTCCAGTATTTCGAGTTAGAACTTCCGTCGTCTAAAGAGCGGGTAATATCAGTAACTTCCCTGCCGGTTCTGCAGTATTCATCAAAATAAGGAAAGATATTTACTACAGCAGATTGCTGCCATGTGAAATCATAAGCACCAGGAGTTAGATCTTTATAATAGAAATATCCGTTTGAGCTACCGTCCCATCCCCAATTCATGTGATAAAAGCATGTGTCCTGATACCCATCGCACACCCAAGCATGACCACCCTGTGCCCCGCTGCCGCAATATATAATTGGACGCATCATGTCGAGGTTGTCTCGTATAAGCAGATCCCAGGCTGCATCCTCATAGTTCGAACGGTAAAAATGCCTGATTGAAGGATGATAATTGAAATGACTTTTCATTGCATTGGGTACGAATGATGACATAGTTCCTGATTCATTTATACCATAATTCATATCCACAGAAACTCCGCAGTGGTATAGTAATTCAGCTATAGAATACTTGCTGGTGTTATTTGCAGTATTCGTCATTTCCGACCATCTGTATGTTGTTTCACCGTAATTTACTGTATACAGTGAGTCCCAGAAAAACGAATGAGTACCGATGCCCTGTTCGGGATAATTCCAGAACTTCATTACCTGTCCCATTGCCGTGGCAACACATCCTGTAACTGTCCGGGCATGGAATCCGGCATTATAAGGACAATATAAATTATAAGGATTTCCCTGTCCCCATTTTGTAGTGATCAGCGGTCCGATTGCTTCAATGTTTTCTTCAGTATTTTTATCTTCGATTGCAAATTTTACCCACAGAGGATGAGGTTCTGTTTTTTCAGAAGGATTAACAGTAATTTCATAAATCTGTTTTGACAACCCTTCGCACCAGCCTGTCATTGAAGGAGGTATGCTGTTAAAGTCAATACTTTCTGTAAGTGAATAACCGATGATAGGAAATACGTTGTCGTTAGCGGCAACGATAACGTATCCGGCAGGTGCGAGTTTATAAATATACATAGTAGCAGTGCCGTTTAATTCAATAGATTTTTCGGCTGCAATAGTAATATCAGGGATGTTTTTGAATATGCGTGTGTACTGGTGTTTGTAGAAGTTAAGAGCAACCAGCGATGCTGTTTGCCTGGTGACGGGAAGGGCCGATAATGCTGCAAATGCAAAAAGCAGTGATAATGTTGCAATAATTTTCATAGCCTGATTTTTACGATGTGTTGATTGCAAAGCTAGTAATTATTTTTTTTGATATAGTTATAGATTCTTTGGCAGAAATATTTAATTCAGTATTTAATTGGAATAGTGACTTTTATTAGCCCCGGCCTTAAGGCCGGGGCTAATAAAAGCTTATAAAAATATTCACTACCTTTGCCTTCCATATGACAGCCTTCCATCCATACCTGCTTTATGCCAACGATAATGGCGAGATATTCGAAGATACCGAACTGCTTATGGCGGGGGCTGCGGGGAATCATCACATTACACCCGATATTAATAATCTGATAGAACTTCCCGAAGGCAGCGATATTTTTCACCTGCCGGGGAGAAGGCCTGTGGGATGGAATCCGTTCACAAACAAATTCGAGTTATGCAAAAAGGGCTGGGCTGTTTCTGCTTTTGTGGCACCTGCATACACGATTTTTGCACACACTGCATGGAAGACCGGCAAAGAGGCTCCCCGCCTGCCCCTGTATGCATACAGCGCCGTTGGCTGGTACAACGATAAATTCTATGTTCCTGCAATGCGCATCGACTCTGATATACGTCAGGACTGCGACCAGTTCAATCAGAAGATTGTTATTAAAAATGCGAAGGCATGGCTAAAGGCCAATCCCCGCAACCGTTTGCTTAAGCACCTTTCGCACTGCGCCCTTGTATATTTTTGTCCCGCTGCAAGAAATTATTTCATTAACCGCTGGGAAGCACCGCTGCCAACTTCGCCATCATGTAATTCGCGCTGCCTGGGTTGTATCTCTTATCAGCCAAAAGCAAGTGAGGTTGTTTCGACGCAGAACCGCATAACTTTTGTCCCCACACCTGAGGAGATCGCTGAAATTGCAATCGCACATCTCGAAACCGCACCAGATCCCGTTGTAAGCTTCGGACAGGGCTGCGAGGGAGAACCGCTTATGGTATGGGAAACATTGAGAGACGCAGTAAAACTTATCCGAAAAAAAACGAATAAGGGCATAATAAATCTGAACAGCAATTCAAGTAAACCGGATGCAATAGAAGAGATGTGTAAAGCCGGATTGCAGAGCATACGCGTAAGCATGAACAGCGCGCAGGAAGGAATCTACAATGCATATTACAAACCCAAAGGTTATAGTTTTTCCGACGTTCTTAAAAGCATTGAAGTTGCAAGAAAAAACAATATCTGGATTTCGCTTAATTATTTTGTTTTCCCTGGAATCACTGACCTTGAGGAAGAAAAACTGAAGCTTTGTGAGATAATCGAAAAACACAAAGTGAATATGATACAGTGGCGTAATTTCAACATCGACCCCGAATGGTATATGTCCGAAATAAAGGATCATATTTCCGGAAAGGCCGTGGGAGTAAAGGCGCTGATAGATCACGTAAAAGAAAAATATCCCTGGGTATATAACGGATATTTTAATCCGGGCAAAGACATTATCAATAACTTCATGAAAAAACTCCCCCGATGAACTACAGGGAGACAGTTGATTTTCTTTACAGCCAGCTGCCCATGTTTCACCGCGTCGGCATGGCGGCATACAAGGCCAATCTCGATAACACGCATTACCTCGACAGATTTTTCGGGCATCCTCATAAAAAATTCAGAACTATTCATATTGCAGGAACCAACGGCAAAGGATCTGTTTCGTCGATGCTGGCATCGGTGCTTACGGAATCAGGGTATAAAACCGGATTATATACTTCGCCGCACCTTGTGGATTACCGTGAACGTGTCCGCATAAACGGAGTGATGATACCCGAGAACGATGTTGTTGATTTTGTAGAAAAATGCAGGAACATAATAGAGGAGATCAAGCCATCGTTTTTTGAACTCACGACGGCACTTGCGTTCTGGTATTTTGCAAAAGAAAAAGTTGACGTTGCCATAATTGAAACAGGCATGGGCGGCCGCCTCGACTGCACAAATATAATTACACCCGAACTATCGGTTATCACAAATATTGCATTCGACCATACCGAATTTCTCGGCGACACATTAGCAAAAATTGCGGCAGAAAAAGCGGGGATAATTAAGAATAAAATACCTGTTGTAATTGGAGAAAGGCATACGGAAACAGAAATTGTTTTTTCAGAAAAAGCAGGTGAATGCGACTCTGACATTGTTTTTGCGGAGGACTTTGTTAAGTGCGAATACGTTCCCTCCCCCTTCCGTCATTCTGAACTTGATTCAGAATCTCCTCACAACTACAACCTCTATTCTCTCAATCTCACTCTTTCCTGCCCGCTCACAGGCAATTACCAGACCAAAAACATAGCAACTGCATTTGCATCACTTGAAATTCTTAAGCAGAAATTTTCTATTTCAGAAGACGCAATAATAAACGGATTTAAAAACGTAAAAGAGAATTCAGGCATACGCGGGCGCTGGGAGATGCTGCAGCAAAACCCGCTTGTGGTGTGCGACACAGGGCATAACCCTCACGGTATAAAAGAAGTTGTAAAGAACATCGAAGCATGTAAATACAATAAACTTTTTATGGTAATAGGCATGGTAAACGACAAGGATATTAACTCTGTACTTGCGTTGCTGCCAAGAGATGCCTATTACATTTTTACGCAGGCTAGCGTGCCGCGGGCGCTGGATGCACACGAGCTTTTTACCCGCGCGCAGGGTCAGTCTGAGGTACACGAAGACTGTGCGGGGGATAAGAGTGTCATCCTTCGAGAACCTCAGGATGACACTCCCGCCCCCCTCGTCATCCTGAGGCACTCGAAGGATGAGAGAGTGGGGCTTAAAGGCGAAGTTATTCTCAATGTTAAAGAGGCGTATAAAAAAGCATTATCGCTGGCCGGGTCTGAGGATATGGTGTTTGTTGGTGGCAGTACGTTTGTGGTAGCGGATCTGCTGAAGAGCATCTGATAACTCGCTTTTATGAGCTTATTACACAAACAATTTGAATATTAGTTGTTAGTTGTTATATTTGTGCAATTGTAATCCAATTAGTATCGTATGTATAAATTATCTTTAAGACTAAAAACAACATTTTTGTTAACTTTTCTTATGTTTGTTGCTATATTCTGCAACGGGCAGCCTCTGAATGGAATATATACTATCGGGGGTTCATCTCCTAACTATGCAACATTAACTGCAGCAGTAACAGCATTGAATACAAACGGCGTATCCGGGCCGGTTACTTTTAACATAAGGCCGGGAACATATACAGAAAAAATAAAGATATCGCTGTTTACCGGTACCTCCTCAATTAATACTGTTACATTTCAATCAGAAACCTCAATACCCGGCGATGTTATTATTAAGCACACTCACCTTTCGCAAAATACAACTGATAATTATACGATATATCTTGACGGAGCCCGAAACATACGTTTTCTCAATCTGACCATAAAAGCAATGCCCCAATACCCCGGAAGCACAAACGCATACACACGTGTTTTTTACATTACTAAAAACAGTAAAAATATCACAATTAACAATAACACCATCGAATCGTGGTTTATCAGCAGTGTTGGTTCAAATTATAATAGTGCCATATACGTTGGTGACGATAACTCCACATACAAAAATAACGACTCAATTTTTATAATTAACAACAGAATAACTGGTGCCGGGTATGGTATATATATGAACGGAGATTACACCTATGCCTCAAATCTGTTAACCAAATGGGAGATAAGCAATAATAGTTTTTCAGAGCAATATGATAAATCAATATTTATTCAAAACTCAAAAAACACGTCCATCAGCAATAATAACATAACAGGCCCGGCATCTGTTCTTTTCTTCAGAGGAATTGAACTGCAGGGTTGTTATGACAGTCTTAAAATAAATTGCAACAACATACAAATCAGCAGTGGATTTTGCGGAATCATGGTTACATATGCCAAATACGGTTCGGGTTTATGCAGAAGGGTTTACAATAATATGATATCGTTAGGGCAGTGTATAAATGTTGACCATCCTACCGGAATTTATACATACAACAACGATTCGCTGCTAGTGGCTTTCAATTCAATAAATATTAATGCCGACCTGAATGTGGGGTATTGTTTATCGCAGTATTCTCCTGACACATCAATATACAGGAATAACATTCTTAAATATAAAAACGGAGGTCTTTGTTTAAGCACCAACAATACAACGCTTCGTGGCGATTATAACTGTATGTACAACGGAGGAAGCCCGGTTGCTTCGGTCAACGGGACCTTGTACAACACCCCTGCAGATCTTTTTGCATCAACAGGAAGTGAACAACATTCTTTTATTGCCGATCCTTTTTTTATGTCAGACGAAATGCTGATTCCGTATAATCCGGCAGTATTTGAAAACGGAGTACCTGCAGGAAATATCCTTTATGATTACTTTGGCACTGCCCGGTCTCCTTTAACTCCCGATATTGGTGCATACGAAGGATCTGTATGTACAACAGATGCGGGTCTTAGCTATTGCAATCTATCTGCCGAGAGACCTTGTCCTGGCGGATTAACGCCTGTTTATGTAAAGATCACAAATGGTGGCACAACAAATCTCATGTCTGTCACTATTGACTGGGAAGTATCGGGTTCTGCAATGACTTCTGTTAACTGGACAGGGAATCTTCTTCAGTACGAAGAAAGCGACAGCATCTTTATTGGTAATATTAGCTTTTTACAATTACAGCCGGAATCAGTAAAAATCTGGTGCAAAAATCCCAATTCTCAACCCGATGCAATGAATCTTAACGATACACTTTCTTTTTTAAAATATCCTGCCTTAAGCGGAGCATATACTCTTGGGTTGCCTACAAGTGACTTTGAAACATTTCAAGAAACTGCATCCTGGCTTACCTCTTATGGAGTATGCTCTCCCGTTGTTTTCAATATCGAACCCGGCACATACAATGTAAATCTTCTGCTTTTACAGGCCCCGGGTGCCTCTCACGTTAACACAATCACTTTTCAGTCGGCAGGACTCGACAGCAGTACGGTAATACTTCAGCATACTGCCGTAAGTGCTGCGTCAAATTTTATATTCAATATTAAATCATCTTCATACTATATTTTCAGACAACTTTCCTTCCTGACAAACAGCGCTTTTCTCAAAACAGGAATTCTGGTTTCGGTAAATTCAAGAAATATCAGTTTTTCAAATTGTTCATTTAAAAGTTCCTCCGCTGCTGATCAGGAAGCCGCTTCTCTCGTCAGAATTGAAACTGCTGATACAGTATCTTTCAATATGTGCCGGTTCGAAAACGCAGGCCGCCACCTTTCAGTTTTAGGGTATTCGTTCAATTATTGCAATCAGATAAGTATTGAAGATTGTTATTTTTGCGGCACTGCAGCAAAGTCTCTGGATATTAAATACAACGCCGGTTTTATTTTCAAACGCAACATTGTTGAAGGCTCCAGGACGGGAAGCATACTTGGAATTTATATGGATTACTGTTATGGTCCGGCAGAAATTTCAGGAAATAAATTCAATCTTACGGGTAATTACACCCTTGCCAGCTTTGAAGACTGTTATGGAACAGCTTCACAACCATTCCTGATCCTAAACAACTTCTTTATCGGAACAAGTACCAGTACCACCATTCTTACCAGATATTACAGAACGCATAACTTTAAAATCCTCAACAATAGTTTTCTCCAGGCAAACAGGAATATGTACGTTGTATTTCATCAGGACAATGACAGCATATCGTTTTATAACAATGTTCTAAGTTGCCCTGTTGAAGGGTATTTTATTTGTACAGGAGCAGCTGTATCTCCTGGCATCTTCAACTCCGACAACAATGTGTTTCATACAAACGGAACAAACGAATTTTACTACATTTCTGCTCCAAATACACTGGCAGAATGGACAGCCGCTACAGGAATGGATGCGCACAGCATGAAGGTGGATCCGAATTTTGTAAGTAACAGCGATCTTCACATAAACAACTCCTTTTATCTGAACGGAACAGCTCTGCCCCTTCCCGAAATAACAGAAGATATTGACGGAGAGCCGAGAGATCCGCTAATACCCGACATTGGTGCTGATGAGTACTATATTGACCTTTCTGGTTTCTACGAAATAGAATTAATGTCTGTCCTTAAACCAGACACCTTCAACTGCCAGCTCTCTGATTCAATTAGCATACGGTTAAAGAACAATTCTGCTTTTCCTATATCATCCTTCACTGTTAAATGGTGGCTGTTCGACCTTCTGCGTGATTCAACAGTATTTAATATCACTATACCTGCCGGAGACACACTGGGCCTTACATTATGTGCATTTGATTTTATTCCGGAGACTCGCTATGACCTGCGGTTTGAGATATCAATGCCCAATGGATTCACCGACAACTTTTCGGGCAACAACTCTCTATCAACACAATACTACCATCTGAGCCATGTGGACATTTACCGCGAACAGAACATTCCCTGCAACGGTCCGGGAATATCGCAGCTATATATAAAATCAATACCGCGAAAATCGGTTCTCTGGTCCACAGGTTCCACTCAAAACGATATTATCGTAAACACACCGGGCACATATTCTGTTATTGTTACAGGACAGAATGGATGCACAGTAACAAATTCTATAACTATACAATAAGAATACTATGAAAAAGTTAATAATATTACTAGCTGTTATACTGACCTCTTCAGGTATAAGTCTTTTCGGACAGCTGAGCGAAATGCAGTACTTCTCAGATACAACAAGAGGTTATTATATCGACAAGATTTTTGATTATGAAAAAGTGGACGACGGGATAATCATATCGGCCTTTAAAAGGGTAGGATACACACAGATCCCCTTTGTAATTAAGATAAACACAAGCGGAGAAATAATGTGGTCGACCATTAACTCACATGTTTTTTATAACAACAACTGCACTTGGTTTCCGATAAATCTGTTTAAAGATGGATTCATTTATGCCTGCTCATTCGAATTTATGGGCCCCACATATGAAGAAAGGATTTGGAAAATAAATTCTGTAACCGGTGAAGTTGTATGGACCAGAATTTTTGATACGGATGATATTAAAGTTTTTGACCTGCATTTAAGTTTTGACATTGTAGATTATGATTCTGCACAATTCTTAATTGGTTATAATATTGGCGACGTACCATCATATCCGGTAATAGCAAAGCTAAGCAAAGCAACAGGCGATACTATTGAGACCAGAGTTTTTTCGGGCCACGATCATATGGTAAACCTGGCTGTTGATCAGTCCAAAAATATTTATTTCTGTTCGGAGGGTCATGTGCGTAAATTCAACGGCGATGATTTTGATAATGTAATCTGGGAATATAGTTTCATTCACCTTAACCAACTTATGCTGGTATGTGAAATGTACCTTGATAAGTCAGATGAATTATATTTTTTCAGGAATACAGATCAACATAATGATACGGGTGACCCTGTTATTTCAAAACTTGATGCACAAACCGGCGAACTATTGTGGGACAGGCCATTGGCGACTAACTATGTGCGTACTATGATTGATTTTGCAGATAACGACAGTACGATTTTTGCGATCTACGAACATACAAGTACAGGAGGTGTAAATTTTGAATTTAATACTATAAAAATTGACAAGGGAACCGGGAATATCCTTTGGGAAGAGTTTACAGAAATAGATGCAATTGGAGTTCCGTCGTGGCATAGCGGAAGCGAAAGTTCGGCAATGGCAATTGACCTTGACTGCAACGGAGACGTTTACCTTACGGGTTATTACGGCGACTCGGGATACGGTCCCGGACAATGGGGCACAATGAAAGTAAATGGAGCAACCGGCGATAAGATTTACGACTTCACTATAACAAGCGATTCTTTAGAATACGACAGAGAAAGCGAAGGTCTGGCCATGTGTCTGTTCGGAAATTCACCAATAATGCTGGGTAGTTATGAGTACATTGAACATGTCGGGAGACCTCAGTTTGTAACATTTGACCCGGCAAACGGACAGATAATTCAGCAGACCTTTATAGGAAGCGGATATTATCATCGTTCTTTTACAAAAGACATTATTTCTTACGGAAACGGTTTTTATACTTTAAAGCAAAAGGGAGAAGCCGTTCTTGTTGAGTACTACGATTCGAATAACAATCTTATCTGGAGTCGTTTTTTCGGCGGAAATAAATTCACAATTGCAAGACAGATGAAGGTCACAACTGACCATGTTTTCTTTACTACTACAGAAAATGAATATTATGCTGATATTCCTTTTTATTCCGATACAATATCAAAGATATCCATTCACAGGTTAAACAGGAACACAGGCATTACAGAAGCAAAGGATTCGATCTTATACTCTCCTGCTGAATATTTTCCGGTTGACCTTGAAGCAGACAACGATACCGCATATTTGTTTTACAGGTACAACAGCAAGATCAGATACTGCAGATGGACTCCAATGGGGTTCTCTTCAGTAATGGTTCTTGATAATTCCAGTAATAATCTGAATTATGAAGGGGACCTTAATATTGCAATAAATGCTTCAGCAGGAAATCTTATTGCAGCAGGTAGAAATACTGTTTTTTCAATTGATAAATCAACCCTGGGCAAGGACACTATTTATTCCTTCCCCACATCAAGTGTATTTTACGATATGTTAATTGACGACACCATGCTATATCTGTGCGGAAAATTATATCCCGACACACAGATAGTTACTGCGTTTAACCTTTCAGGAATGACCCTTCTCTGGTATAAAAAATATTTATTCAACGGCGAAGTATTGCAGATCGGTAAAGATTCTTATGGCGCTTTGTATACAGCAGGTACCGACAACAACAGAATAAATATTAAAAAACTGTCGGCTGCAAATGGTGATGTTATATGGGAATATTTTCCGGATTCTATTCTTTCTTCTGTATCAATTCCCTACGATCTGGTTGTAAACGAGAATGTAAATTCTTTAGCTTTTACCGGGGCTTATATCCATCCTGCAGGGGACTCAGACGGTGTGATTGAAATACTTGACCTCGACAGTACAAATATTGCGACCTATTTTCAGACAGATGAAAACAACAATCAAAGCATGTCGTATTGTGCGGATATTTCGCCAGACAGCGGGTATTATATAGGTGGTGCAATAAATCAGATACTTTATCCCAAAAGAGGTTTTGTATATAAAGTGAAGCATTTTTATCAGGATACTCTGGTTTCAATAACCGGCATAAAAGTAAGTGATGGATTTTGTATGTACCCGAATCCCTTTACAGACAAGATCACCATATCTTCATCATCAGAAATTTCGGGATGTATAATTAAACTGTTTTCAGTCACAGGTGCCTCAGTAATGGAATCAAAAATAACTCATATTGCAAAAGGAGAAGACATTTCTGTTGAACTGAAAAACCTACCGTCGGGACTTTATCTGTTAAGCATTGAAAGCTCTGAAGGGATAATAAGGGAGATGTTGGTGAAGGAATAATACCTCAATTATTTCGACTCATGCCTGAAAGTTTTATCGCTGGCCGGGACTGAGGATATGGTTTTTGTTGGAGGGAGTACGTTTGTGGTGGCGGATATTTTAAAGCTAAATAAAACCAACTTCTAACTTTTAAATTAATGTGATATTTTTTTGTTTCCTGGTTGTTTATTGTTATATTTGCTGCAGCGAGAAAATATTAATACAACTTAATGCTGTTGGTTTATTCAAAATATAAATACTGCTTAATAGTCATTTCCTTTTTTCTGTTTTCATTACTTTGCCAGGGGCAGCCGTTAAACGGAACATATACTATCGGTGGAGCAACCCCCGATTATACAACGTTTACATTAGCGGTTAACGCTTTAAACACAAATGGTATTTCTGGTCCTGTTGTTTTTAATGTCAGATCTGGTGTATACGTCGAAAAAATAAAAATAAACCAGTTTACAGGAACTTCAACTACCAATACAGTTACGTTTAAATCTGAAACAGGTAATAGAGATGATGTTGTTATAAAACACACTCATACCGGAATGTATACTGCGGATAATTACACCATATATCTAAACGGAACGGACAACATTATTTTCAGGAATATTACCATTCAGGCTCTGCCATTATATGCCGGATTTAACAATAACAACAGGGTGTTGTATATTACAAATGCCAGCAAGAACGTGGTTTTCGAAAACAACAACATAGTTTCATGGTATCATACAAACTCCGACGCCAAATACAATTCCTGTGTCGTTATAGGTGATGATGCAAATTCGGCTTTCGACATTGACTCTGTATATTTCAGAAACAATAATATTATCGGTGGTTATATTGGGTTTTATTTTAACGGGTCAAACAACAGCACCAACTTTAGTTCTTCCGGCTTATTGCTCGATAATAATGTTTTCTCATATCAGTATGCCGAGGCCGTAGATCTGTCAAAGGTGAAGAATGCGCGCGTAACACGGAACACAATAACTAATGACCAATTAAATTATAACAACTTCACAGGAATTTATGCTTCATATATTTCTGATACATTAATAATTGAAAAGAATCACTGCAGAATATCCAATGGGGGCAAAGGCATAAATGTTACTTCTGTAAAATACGGATCCGACCTATGCCGGTTTATTGCCAACAATATGATAATAATGGGGCCCGTATACATCAGTGGTACTCCCATCGGCATTCAAAGCTCATCAAACAAATCTCTGCTGATCGCACATAATTCCGTTTATATGCGAAATGACTCTTCGGCAGCAATATCTTTTAAGTCTCTTTTTTCAGACACCATAACCATTAAAAATAATATTTTTGTCTCAGAAGCCGGGGGTTTTTGCATTTATTTCGGAAGCGGTATTTTAACAAGCAATAACAACAGTTTTTATAACGGAGGTGGAATTCTTGCAAACCTCTTTGGCACAACCTATAATAATCTCGCTGCAATTATTTCGGGTACCGGCTATGAATCAAATTCGGTGTACGGAGATCCACTTTTCATGAACAATGAAATGCTGATCCCGTTTAACCCTGCTTTATATGATTCAGGCTCCCCTTTAAGCAGTATTTCTTCCGATTATTTCGGTACACCCCGTTCATTAACCACTCCGGATATAGGGCCATTCGAGGGGACCCTGCAGGATACAGATGCAGGTATTTCATATACCAGCCTGCAGGACGAAATGCTATGCCCGGGTGATAGTTTCAGATTATATGCGAAAGTTAAAAATTACGGAACAAATGCGCTTACCTCAGCTGCGGTTAAGTTTTCGATCTCAGGAGTTGTACAAAGTACTGTTCTCTGGTCGGGAAGTCTGCTGCAATACGAAGAAAGCGATAGCTTATATATTGGCTCATTTCCTGTTGGGAATATGCAGAGTTTTGACATTGATGTATGGACCGAAGATCCAAACACAGTACCTGACCCTTTTAGCTACAACGACACGATAATTTTCACAGGTCACACCTCTTTGAATGGAGCATACAGCGTAGGATTGCCCGGAAGTGATTTTCCAAGTTTTGCTGCCGCGGTTCAGGCTCTTAAGGATTACGGGGTATGCGGACCTGTTGTTTTTAATATTGAGCCAGGGACATATACAGTTCAGGAGATTATACCGCAAATATCAGGGGCCTCGCCCGTAAATACTATCACTTTTCAATCATCTGCTCTCGATAGCAGCACTGTAACTCTTTCATATACCTGTTCCAGCTCCTATGGTGATTTTATTCTTAAACTCGACAAGGCAAAACATTTCAGATTCCGGCATCTCTCTTTCTACACAAACGGTACGACATATTACAGAGCGCTATTATTTTATACGAATGCTGATTCAAATTCTGTCGAAAACTGTGTTTTTACAACAACCACTCATACAAGCACCGATAAAATTCTGCACATTTATTCAAGTAATATCACCATCAGGTCCAACCGCTTTTCGGGAGGAGGTTGTCAGGTTTATTCTGAAGGGACATATAGCAACTGGAACTTAAACCTTATAATCGAGAATAATCAGTTTAACGGGCCTGCCAAGCAATCCATTTTTGTCAGCTATCACCAAAACCTGTCTGTACAAAACAATATTTTCAGAGGATTTCGGAATCATAATTACTCCGACATTGTGTTTAATTATTGCTCCGGGGATATCAGGTTTGTAAAAAACGATATATTTCTAACAACAAACCAAGGTATTATTACATTGGAAGACTGTAACGGCACATCTCAAAATCCTTTGTTATTCTGCAATAATTTCTTTTCAAAGATCAATCTTTCGAATTACTGGATAATGTCTGTTACATCATCTTCAAACATCAGAATCGCAAACAATAGTTTTAATAATAATTTAAATTATGCAGCTACATGTCTTGGACTTTCGTCAGGAGTAAGTAATATTGATATCATCAATAATATTTTCTGTAGCAGGTCTGGTGGCAATTGCCTCTATTTTTCTTCGATGCCCGATACAAGCTCTTTTAATTCTGAAAACAATGCTTACTTCACGACAGGGACATATCCGTTCAGAGTAGACTATAGCTACTACACGTATGATGACTGGAATAATATTCCGGGACACGAAAATAACAGTATTTTTACCGACCCGCTTTTTTATACCGATACAAACCTTCACATAAACAACTGTTACGATCTTAACGGCGCAGGCAAGTCACTTCCCTATATCACAGATGATATTGACGGAGATACCAGAAATGCTGTCTATCCTGATATCGGGGCTGATGAATTTCCAATAAATATGTCGAATTATTTTGATATTGCAATCTGCTCTGTTCCTTTGCCCGACACATCTTCGTGCCTTTTGGCCGATTCAATTAAAATTGGCGTAACCAACTTGTCAACATTTCCAATAAATACCTTTGTTTTAAAATGGTGGTTGTTCGGAATTCTGAATGACTCAACATTGATTTCACAAACAATCCTGCCGGGAGACACTATATACCTTAACCTTGGCGCATTCGACTTTAACCCCGGTACATTATATAATTTTGAATTTGAGGTATCGCAACCCAACGGGCATATAGATAACCACGAGATTGACAATTCGCGAACTCATGTTTACTATAATCTAGACGACGTAACCATTCTTACAGAAACACGTCCGTTTTGTTATGGAAACCAGATAATCGGTATATACATTAAAGCGGTTCCTAACAATTCGATACTTTGGTCGAATAATTTTACCGGAAATTACATACCTGTTCCTCACGGAACGTATTCGGTAACTATTACAGGTCAGAACGGTTGTATAGTAACTGATTCAATAACGACACCGTGATGAATATATTGAAAAACATAATAACCACTTTCTTAATATCAGTAATGATATTCGCTGGTATTGAACTCAAAGCCCAGCTGACCGAACTTCAGTATTTTTCCGACAGTGTTTCAGGTTCAGGAATTGATTATATATTCAGTCATGAAAAGTTAAGTGATGGAATTATTATTTCCGGATATAAAAAAAATGGTAACCTCGGAAATCCCTTATTAATGAAACTTGACCTTAACGGAGATATTGTGTGGTCGACCTACCCATCTGCTACTTTCAATTATCATAATTGTAACGGGTTTTCATTTAAGATGTTTGACGATGGATATGTTTATGGTATTTCTACTGATTATAACTGGCCGGATTACTTCAGAAGGATATGGAAGGTTGATCCTTTAAACGGCACCGTAATCTGGACAAAACCATTTTACAATTATTATTTCACCGGGTTGCCTAGGCGTGAAATAGCTGAATACGACAGTACAGGCTTCTTATACGCATACAAAACTCCCTCAGATTTTTCAGCTGTGGCAATGATAAGCAAAACGACAGGTGATACTTTATGGACAAAAACCTTTCAGGAAACTGCAAATTACTACAATATTGCTATCGACCAGCACAAAAACATCTATCTTAGTATTGAAGGACATCTGATGAAATTTAATAAAGATAACCTTAATCAGAAGATTTGGGAATACGATTTTCAAAATACAATACACGAACTATATCTCGACAGATTCGATGATCTGTATGTTTTCAGAAGGGATGGCGGCACATTTGGACATGGGAATGGTATAATTGATAAGGTCGATCAGCAAACCGGTGAAATAAAATGGACTGCGCTGGGCACATCTGATCCTTTTAGCGAGGAGGTAATAATGGCTGATTATAAAGATTTTAACAATTGCATTTACGCAACTTATCAGCATTCCCTGGTTGGGGGGAGTACTTTTAAATATACCACAACACGAACCGACAAACAGAACGGAAACGTAATATGGGAAAAATATTATAGTGTAACAGGATTTTACAACGGAACACAATCAGCTCTTTCTTTGGATTATGATTGCCTGGGAAATTTTTATTTAACCGGATATTGCGGAGCTTCTAATTATGGGCCCGGAGTATGGAGCATAATGAAAATGGTCGGTAATTCGGGAGCTAAAGTATACGACCTGATAATAACGGAAGACACAACGACTGTCGACTCTTATAGTTCAGGTATAGCAGCCTGTGTTTTTGGAAACAGTCCTGTTTTTCTGGGTAATATTGAGGTTGCAGCGAATACATCATTACCGATGTATGTAACTATTGACCCCACTACAGGAGATGTTATCAGAAGAATGTATGTCGGGGGAAACTTTCAATTTCCATCATCTGTTATTGACATTGTAAGGGATAATAATGATATTTACATTTTTAAACAGAAAGGTGAAATTGTTGTTGTTGAAAAATATAATGTGAGTTATAATCTTTTATGGAGCAGGGAATTTTCAGGAACAGGATTTATAAAAGGAAGACAGATAAGGGTCACAAATAACTTTGTTTATCTTACCCTTACTGAAAATCCTTATGATGCAAATCCACCTTATTATTCATCAAACTCCCAGGCAACATCTATATATAAACTTAGCCGGACAAATGGTCAAATAATCGACAATGATTTTCTTTCATACACTCCGCAACATCTGTTTCCATTTGAGATGGAAGCAGACGATGGCTCTGCATTTATTTTTATCTATACAAACAATTCAGCAAAAGTTCTAAGATGGGAGAGTTCTTCTCTTAGTCCGTTATATAATATCGAGGCAACATCCGGTAATCACCTTTATCAGGGAGGTGTTGATCTTGTATTTGATAATGGCTCGGATTCATTGATATATGCCGGTAAAGACTCGCTGTATTCAATAAACAAGAACAACATGCAGGTAAATGGCTTTGCTTCATTTCCGGATGAGCGAAGATACTATGATTCTCATGAAAATTCAGGTAAACTTTATTTATGCGGAAGCAATCAGGCGGGCAGGCAGATTATTTCAGAATACGATCTGTCTGCAATGTCATTAACTGATTTTTCATATCCTCAAAACGGATATTTCGGCAGGATAGTTTCTGACACACAGCAACATTTGTATGCAGCTGGCAGCGATAGCGGGAGATTTTCTTTAAGAAGAATTTCTGCTTTCACCGGAAGTGTTATCTGGTTATATGAAAATAATACATTAATTCCTGATTCTGCAATTGTTTGCGATCTCGAAATAATTGAAGAGAACCACTACCTTGCTTTTGCAGGTGCAGGGAAATATCAGAGCAATGCATCTGATGCAGTTTTTGGAATAATAGATACTAACGGAACTGTTATTAATGAATATTTGTTTTGTGATGAAATAGGTGAAACAAGTTGTGCCACTTCAATTGAGACTTTACCCGACAGCAGTTTTCTCATTGGTGGTTCTTACAACCAGATACTGTATTCACGAAGGGGATTCATTTATAACCTCAAACACGTTTTTCCCGACAGTGTAGTGTATTCCGGAAACCTATCAGCAGTATATGCGGGTGTTTATATTTCACCTAATCCGCATTCCGATTATACTGTTCTGTACGGAATTGAAGAAGGCCCGTTCTCGTATACGATTTGTGATCTTACGGGGAAAAAATGTGCTTTTAAAGGTGAAACATCCGACAGGAGAATAGATATTTCAGCCCTTCCTGCAGGAATGTATATTATTACCGCAGAGCAAAAAAATAAACGTTACTCTTTAAAATTTATCCGTTCAACACAGTAGTTACATGTAGCTACAGCGCTGCAGAAACCGCTTTGAAAATCTCGTCCTGAATATTGTTTATGTTTCCGCGGTTGAATTTTTTTCCTGCAACCTTTTCATATAATTCAATGTAGCGTTCAGAAACTTCGCTTACAAAAGCATCTGTCATTTCAGGAACGGTCTGTCCTTCCTTACCCTGAAAATTGTTTGCCATAAGCCATTCGCGCACGAATTCCTTTGAAAGCTGTTTTTGTGCTTCTCCTTTTTTCTGGCGCTCTTCGTAACCTTCAAGGTAGAAATAGCGCGATGAGTCTGGGGTGTGTATCTCGTCAATAAGATAGATCTTTCCGTCCTTTTTTCCGAATTCGTATTTTGTGTCAACAAGGATAAGGCCGCGTTTTGCAGCAATTTCAGTTCCGCGTTTAAAAATAGCCAGCGAGTATTTTTCAAGTTGTACATATTCGCTTTCTGGAATGAGTCCTGATGAAATTATTTCTTCGCGGGTAATATCTTCGTCGTGCCCTTCAACCGCTTTTGTTGTCGGAGTTATAATAGGTTCGGGAAAGCGGTCGTGTTCCATTAATCCGTCAGGAACGGGAACGCCGCATATGTGACGCTGGCCCGATTTGTATGTGCGCCATGAGCTGCCGGTGAGGTATGCGCGTACGATCATTTCAACGGGATATGGTTCACACCTGTGACCGATAGTAACATTGGGATGTGGAACAGAAATTTTCCAGTTAGGAACAATGTCGGAAGTTGTGTCGAGGAACTCAGCTGCGATCTGGTTAAGTACCTGTCCCTTGTATGGAATACCTTTCGGAAGAACGACATCGAAAGCCGAGATGCGGTCGGATGCAATCATCACAAGTTTATCGCCCACAGTGTATACTTCGCGCACTTTGCCACGGTAAAAATTTGTTGTTCCCGGAAACTTAAAATCGGTTTTGTTCAGCGTATTCATTGTAATTAAAATTTTAACGAGGGACAAAAATAACTAATTTCCTGAAGATTTATAGGACATGTTAAAAAGAGGAGGAGGCGAAGGCTGAGGCGGAGGTATGGTAAAGCTTTACCTTAATTATTTATTGGGGTTTTCTATTGATTTTATTAATGCGTCAAGTTCTTCTATTATTGATTTTGCGTTGTTAATAATAACTATTGATTTGTCTTCTTCGATATAACCCAAAGCTCGGGAGACCAGCGTTTGGCTGTGCATCTCATAACCGCTACCACGGGAAAATTTGTAAAAGCGGCTCTTGTCTCGGACTTCATATCTGCCATAACCCTCTGCAATATTATGGGTAATTGAATTAGCGGCCCTCCTCATATCAGAAACAAGAATGAATCTTTCTTCCACGGGATAATCTCTTGTTACCTTAATAAATCATGATCACAAGTTCGAATGCTTTTTTCCATACAGGAAAATCACTAAAATCATTGTACTTCATATTTATTTTTTTTACTAATACTTAACCATACCTCAGCCTCAGCCTTAGCCTTATGCCTCTTTCTCAAACGCCTTAACAATTACCCTCACAAGTTTGTGACGGATTATATCGCATTCCTCAAAGCGCACAACCGATATGCCGTCAATTTCTTCAAGCATCTGGATTGTTTTTACAAGGCCGGAATCGGATTTTCGCGGAAGGTCTATCTGTGTGAGGTCGCCGGTAACAATAAATCTGGCGCTGCGTCCCATACGGGTTAGGAACATTTTAAGCTGTCCCAGCGTTGCGTTCTGTGCTTCATCAAGGATCACAAAAGCATTGTCGAGTGTACGGCCGCGCATATATGCAAGAGGAGCAATTTCAATTATTCTTTCTTCGTAATAATCGCGTAGCCGTTTGATTGGGATCATGTCCTGAAGAGCATCGTAAAGAGGCTGCAGATAAGGGTCAAGCTTATCCTTGATGTGTCCCGGAAGATAGCCGAGGTTCTCTCCTGCTTCTACTGCGGGGCGGCTAAGAATTATCCTCCTTACTTCCCTGTTTTTTAATGCACGCACAGCAAGTGCAATTGCAGTATATGTTTTTCCGCTTCCTGCGGGTCCTATTGCAAAAACTAGGTCATTCTTTTCTGATTCCTTCATCAGATTAAGCTGATTTTTGGTAAAAGCGTTTATTGGTTTTCCGAAAGTGTCGGATAATATATACCCTTCGGGATTTGTTCCCTTGCCTTTTATTGTCTCGTTACCAAGTATATCGTTCAGCCATCTTTCGTCTACCGAACCGTTCTGTCTGATCTCGTCTATTAAAAGTTCCAGTTTTTTTTCAAAGTCATTAATGGCTTTTTCAGGGCCGCTTAACTGGATCTCATTTCCCCTCAGAACAATTTTAAGGTCCGGAAAATGAGCACTGATCTGCCTGAAACGACTTTCGTTAATGCCCCATAACTCCAGGGGATCGATATGATTAACAACAATATTTCTTTCTTTCATGTGGTTTGCTGTAAAAAACTGTAAATTTACAACCTTATTTTCATATCTGCCCGTAATAAAGAAAATGAAGACGATTACAATCATAACAGACTGGAAAAAAGCCGATTATTACATGGCTGTGATGAGAGGTGTGCTTTTATCGGGCGGAGAGGATATACATATAGCCGAGCTTACGCATCAGGTAGAGACATATAAAACGGAACAGGCTGCGTTCATACTGCGGTCGAGTTTTGCGTATTATCCTGCGGGCACTATTCATATTGTCGGGGTACGGTCGGAGCCGGAAAATGGCGGACGATATCTTGCTGCAAAGTGGCAGGAGCAATACTTTTTGTTTTCTGACAATGGCTTTGCAACTCTTTTCTGGCAGGACGGTCTACCAGAAGATCTGTATGAGTTAAGCGGGTATGATGAAAGTTCATTTCCGGAAGCAGACATACTTGCGAAGGCAGCACTGAGGGTGCTTGATGAGGGTGGGCTGACCACGTTCAGCAAGTTCTCCGGTGAGCTTTTTCCCAAAACACCTCCCCTTCCGTGGTTCGAAGAGAATGTGATAATAGGGACAGTGGTTCACAGCGATTCATTCGGCAATGCAATTACAAATATCAGCCGCGAATATTTTTCGAAGCATACAACAGGGAAGAAATTTGTAATTAACCCCGGCAACAGTTTTTATCCTATACGCGAAATAAGTTCACATTACAGGGATGTAAGCCAGTCGGACCAGCTTGCGATTTTTAATTGCTCTGGAATGCTTGAGATCGCTATCCGTAATGGATCTGCACGCGAGTTACTGGGGTTAAAAGAAGGAACAAACATAAGAATTGAAATTATATGATCTTACGTATCGTAAAAATGGAGGTTGACCCTCAGAAAATGGAGATATACAATCTTTTCATGAAGAATCTTTCAGAGGAAAAGACTAAACTCGAAGGGTGTGTTCATCATGATTATTTTAGTGACAAGAAGTTCATTAATGTTTATTATTCATATACCATTTGGGAAAACAATAATTTTCTTAAAAAATACAAGAAGACACCTTTGTTCAAGGAAGTGGTAAAAACACTGAAAAGCCTGTGCATGACAGAACCTTATGCATGGACCGTGGAGAATATTACAAATTCCGGCCCTAACGATGAAGAATGAGGATTACAGCAGGTCGGGGGAACTTCTGTTGCGGCTGCTTGAGATAATGGTAGAACTCAGGGATAAGTGTCCCTGGGATAAAAAACAGACCTTCGATACACTTCGCAAGCTCACCATTGAAGAAACTTACGAACTTGCAGATGCCGTGATCCGTAAGGACATGAATTCACTTAAGGGAGAACTCGGCGACCTGATGCTTCATATTGTGTTTTATGCTCGGGTAGCTGAGCAGCAGGGCAGTTTTAATATTGATGATGTTCTTGAGTCGATAATTGAAAAACTTATTCGCCGTCATCCTCACATTTACAGCGACACTCACGTAAACGACGACGAAGATGTAAAGCGCAACTGGGAGGAAATAAAAAAAGGCGAGGGTCGCAAATCGGTTCTCGAAGGTGTTCCTGTCTCCCTTCCCGCGACAGTTAAAGCAAACAGGATACAGGAGAAAGTTCGCGGTGTGGGCTTCGACTGGGATAAGAAAGAGCAGATATGGGACAAAGTGCGCGAAGAACTTAAGGAACTTGAGGAAGAAGCAAAACAGACCGATAATTACGAAAAGACCGAAATGGAATTCGGCGACCTTTTCTTTTCACTCATAAACGCAGCCCGCCTTTACGAAGTTGATCCCGAAGCTGCGCTGGAGAAGACAAACCGCAAATTCATGAAACGGTTCCAGTACCTCGAAGAAAAAACCATTGCTCAGGGACGTTCGCTGCACAGCATGACCCTTGATGAAATGAACGAGATATGGGAAGAAGCAAAAAAATACGATAAGAAAAATCCCTGACGCCTATGTTTATACTCAAAGGTTTTCTTGTGATAATACTTTTCATATTCGCACTCGGACTAGTTGTTGCAATATGGCTACGATATATGATGTGGAAAATGAAACGCCGGCTTACCAAAATGCAGAACAAAAACCAGTACGGCGAACCCATAAATAAAGAAAAAACAAAAGCAAAACAGGGCCCGTCTGCTAAGATCGACAGCAAGGGCGATTATGTGGATTTTGAGGAGGTGGAGTGAGTTCTTGTAAGCGGTAAGCTGTAATCAGTTTTCGGTAAGTGAACAGATATACTGAAAACTTCCAACCAACCTCGTATTATTTGCTTTTTTCTATAAGTGCAGCAACCTTATTCTTTTACAAGTTTTTGTTCTGACTTCATTCTGTAATACCCAGATTCTGAAGACTGTTCTGTATAATCATAAACAACTACCATTTCTTTGTCTGTAAGACGTTTTATTGCTATACTGTACAATGGAAATAATGTTTTCCCGGAGTATTCATCCTGCGTTTCTCCGTTGTTATAAATAATATTATTCGTAGTTAAATAAACGATTTCTTTTTTCTTTAATTTACTGTTTTTATCTTTTCCATTCCAAGCCCATGTTCCTTCCTCATTCTCAGAAAATGGTTGAGCATTAATATCAATCTTATATTTTCCTTCCTTGGTAAACTCCCATTCTTCTGTCAGCATATATGAATCAACAACAGCATTATTATAAAATATTTTAACTTCGGAGTTTTGCAGTATAATTTCGTACATTATACAATTATTTTCATCAGATCCAGAGTATACGTTTTTTGTATACTCAACTGTTTTCCATTTTCCACATAACCTATTGGTTCTGGTTTTAATTGAAAGAAAAGGGTCGTCTTCACCTTTTCTGCACCCTGAAAGCACAGAACATAAAACAATTAATAATATTAATAAGTTTTTCATGTGATGTATTTATTCAATTCTTTCCCGTTTGGCTGTTGTTTCAATTCTTTTCGAAGAAAATCCTTCAGTATGAATCATAATTTCAGTATAGTAAGTAATAGTATCCTTGCTTAGTTTTTTGAGCATTAGCATATTTGCCGGACTGTTTGAAATTCCAGAATATTCATTAACTTCTTCACCCTGGTTAAAATTATATTTTTCGCAAGTTAAGTATAAACATTCCTTGCTTTTAAATTCTCTGTTTTTGTCTTTCCCACACCACGACCATTTTCCTTCTTCAACTGAATTATCCCCAGACGACTCTGTCTCTATCCGGTAATTTCCATTTTTGTCAAAACTCAAATATTGAATATAGGAAAATTTGTCAACTTCAAATCCCCGGTACGTAACCACACATTGCCCTCCGTTAAGTTGTATCTGGTAGCTATCAAATGCTGATGTGTTTTCTCCAAAACATACCATTTGTGTAGATTCTATCAGTCTCCACTTTCCACACAACCTGTTTGTCCTGCTTCTTAAAGAAATAAAAGGATCATCTTCTCCTTTTCTGCATCCGGAAAATACAATAACAAATAAAAGAAAGGCCAGACCTGTTCTTTTCAAAATGATATTTTTTACAAATATAAAATAATTAACATTTCGCAAAACGTGTTATATAACACCATCTTGAAAACCAACTAGTTTATAGATTATGTAGAAACAGTAATCGGTAATCGGTAATCGGTAAGTGATATGCGAACAGATAATCTGAACACTACCAAACTGACCACCTATTACCGATTACAAAAAACTACTTCTTGTAGATAGGCAGCTTCACAACCTTAGCCTTAAGGGCTTTGTCGCGGATTTCAACAAAGATCTCGCTGTCGGGTTTTGAAAATTCAGTTTTAACATATCCCATACCTATCCCGACTTTCATCATTGGCGACATAGTACCTGATGTTACATGTCCGATTTCATTCCCGTTAGCATCTTTCAGTTTATAGTGATGACGGGGTATACCGCGGTCGATCATTTCGAATCCTACAAGTTTCTTCTTCAGACCGTCAGCTTTAAGTTTCAGCATATGGTCCTTATCGATGAAGTTTTTGCTGTCGGTGAATTTTGTGATCCACTGCAGACCGGCTTCAAGTGGTGAAGTAGTGTCGTCGATATCATTACCATAAAGGCAGAATCCCATTTCGAGGCGGAGAGTGTCGCGGGCAGCCAGGCCTATTGGTTTAATGCCGAATTCCTGTCCTGCTTCTAGAACTGCTTTGTAAATGTGTTCGGCATCCTTGTTTGCAAAGTAGATCTCGCAACCGCCTGCTCCTGTGTACCCAGTAGTTGAGAAAATGCAATCTTTTACGCCGGCAAAATCGAGTTTCTTGAAAGTGTAATATTCCATATCAGTAACAGTGGTCGGCGTAAGCTTCTGCATAGCCTTAAGAGCTAGCGGCCCCTGAACGGCAAGCTGTGAAATTTCGTCGCTGGCATTGTAAAGAACTGCACCTTCGGTATTCTGGCTTACCACCCAGTTCCAGTCTTTATCAATATTTGCAGCATTTACAACAAGAAGATATGTTTCAGCATTGATACGGTAAACAAGAAGGTCGTCCACTATACCGCCTTTGCCATTGGGGAAACAGCTGTACTGAACTTTTCCGTCGGTAAGAACAGAAGCATCGTTACTTGTAATTTTCTGTATAAGGTCCAGAGCTTTGGGGCCTTTTACCCAGAATTCGCCCATATGCGATACATCAAATACTCCAACCTTTTCGCGTACTGTAACGTGTTCTTCTATGTCGCCGGCAAATTTTAGCGGCATGTAAAAGCCTGCAAATTCTACCATTTTACCGCCCATCTGCTCGTGTATGTGGGCCAATACTGTTTTTTTCATCTATTGTATGTTTTAAATTTCATTACCCCAAAAGTAATTTTTTTTAACTGCAACCTACATGTTTTTTGTCATAAAAATTATTGCTGAATTAATACTTGACTTTTGTTTGAGGTGAGGGAAGACGGAAGACGGGAGTCGGAAGCTCGAAGTCTACTCCGGTCTTCTGACTCCGGTCTTCCCACACCTCAGGCGCAGGCAGCCCTTCATTTTAATAAAATATATTTCGCTACATTTGTATCCTATGTGGTCGGACATTAAAGTTATAATAGTATTTTTAGTTTTTGTTTCAGGTGTTACGACATCAGCATTGGGGCAGAACAAAGAAATTGATTCGCTTTTTACAGTTTTGACAAATAGTAAAAACGATACAGCAAGGATAGATATTCTTATAAAAATCGGAAATACTTTTAAAGATTTTCAAACCGACTCGGCTCTGTATTATTACAAACGGGCATCAGACTATGCTGAGAGTAACATTAAGAAATCAAATGGTGATTTAAAGAGGAAGTTCACAAAACAGCAGGCAAATGCGTACCGATTTTCAGGAAATGTATTTTTAAGTCTCGGCAGTTATGAAGAGGCCAGACTTAATTATTCAAATGCTATAGAATTATTCAACAGTGTCGACGATTACGAAGGAGTTTCGGCTTGTTACTTAAACACCGGAGTTACATTTTCGAGACTGGGCGAATATGAAAAGGCACTTAGTTATTATAACCGTTCGCTTGCTATTGCAAAAAAGCACAACGACAAAAAAAGACTTTCGCAGTGTTATACAAGTATCGGTATAGTATACGACGAGCAGGGGCATTACGACAGCGCACTTGATAACTACCTTAAGGCCCTTAAGATAGATGAGGAAGCCGATGACAAAACAAGGATGCCGGGTGATTACTCGAATATCGGGATCATATACAAGAATCAGGGTTTATACGAAAAGGCTGTTGAGTATTATAAAAAGGCACTTAGATTATACGAGGAAAGCGGTCAGAATAGTGAGTTGTCGAATTGTCTAAACAACATAGGAAATGTTTATTCCGAAAAAAAGGACTACCAAAGGGCTCTTGAATACTACACAGAAGCACTTAAGATAAACGAAGAGACAGGTGACAGATATGGCCTTTCGGCAACTTTGTCGAATTTCGGAAATGTTTATCAGTTCAAAGGTGAATATGAAAAAGTGCTTGATTATTACACCAGATCACTTCAGATTAAAAAGGAGATCGGCGACAGCTATGGGATGGCCTTATTGTATACAAATCTGTCAAGTTTATATATCGACCTTACTGACTCTGTAGCAATTAATGCTCAACAGCGAAGTAAGTATCTTGATCTTTCGGTGGAATACGGACTTCTTTCGTATACCATGGCCCGCGAAATGGAAGTTATTCCATGGGTCAGTTCTGCCGCAGGGACTCTGATGACCGCGTATGAGAAACTGGGAAAATACAAGGAAGCGCTTAAATATGCGGCAATATTAATTTCTACCCGCGACACTCTGATTTCCGAGGAACAGACACGTGTGCTTGCAGAAATGGAAAGCAAATATGAAAACGAAAAGAAGCAGTTGCTTATAGACAAAATGCAGAGCCAGAAAGAGCTCGATAATAAAACAATTCAGAACCAGCAGATAATTATCGGATCTGTTATTGCTGGTCTTTTAATAATCCTGGTATTTTCGTTTATTCTTTTCAGGATGTTCCGCCAGAAAAGAAAGGCAAACATACTTCTGGCAAGACAGAACAACGAGATCAGGCAGCAGAAGGAAGAAATACTCACTCAACGTGATGAAATTATAATGCAGCGCGACATTCTTCATTCACAAAAGAAAGAAATAACAGATAGCATTACTTATGCATTACAGATACAACAGGCAATGTTGCCCGACCTGAGCTATGTGTTCGGGTTAAGGGCTGTGAGCGAACCAAAATCAAATTCATTATTTGAGGAGAATGAATTCAGCGTTTCCGGTTATTTTATTCTTTACAAACCAAAAGATATTGTGAGTGGTGATTTTTACTGGGCAACCAGGGTAAACGAATGGCTGCTTATAACTGTAGCAGACTGTACAGGCCATGGTGTACCCGGTGCATTCATGAGTATGCTTGGAATATCATTTCTTAACGAGATAGTGCGGAAAAAGGAGATAACCGATGCAGCTATGGTGCTTGACAATTTAAGAGTGTCGGTAATTGAATCTCTAAGACAGCAGAAGGGTTTCAGCAAGGACCAGACCGGTTCGGTTAAGGACGGAATGGATATGGTTTTCTGTGCACTCAACACTAAGACCCTTGAACTTCAGTTTGCTGGAGCGAATAATCCTCTTTATGTAGTTTCGGGATCCGGGATCCGGGTTCTGGGTGAAACCAACCCGAAACCCGAAACCCGGAACCCGGAACTGATAGAGGTGAAGGGAGACAAAATGCCAATTGGTATCCACGAGCGGATGAAGCCATTCTCTTTGCAAAAAATTAAACTCGAAAAGGGCGATATGGTCTATCTTGCCAGCGATGGTTTTGCAGATCAGTACGGTGGTAAGTCCGATAAGAAATTTATGGTAAAAAACCTCAGGCAAAAACTTTTCGAGATTTCAACAAAAACTCCAGAGGAGCAAAAGTTGGAGCTTAATAATACTTTTGACGAATGGAAGGCCGGATATAAGCAGATTGATGATGTGACGATAATGGGTATCAGAATCTGACGAGCTTCCAAATTTAAGAAACCTACCCAGACACTGCTTATAATTGAATATTTCTGAACAATTGTATATTTGATAGCAGTTTTTTTGGCTCTCCGCAATTTCAAAATTGGTTCATTGTTCAGCGGGTTCGGTCTGTAAAAAGCTAGCTAGCAGTCTATCTTCTTCAATAACTTCAGGCATTCCCTTTATCACTTCTGACAACTGTTTTCGGCTTAGCAAATCTCAGGACAAAGCAACCCCCTTTCAGATTCCATTTACCGGCTTTTATCGATTATTAACTGTGCTTTGTCTAAAAATCCAGTTTTTGGCTTTATTTTTTTTGAATATTATATACCTTTGTGGAAATACGGAAAAGTGTGAATGAATAGCCGCTCCAGATTCATTATCGTTTCTTTAGCAACAGTAATCACATTACTTGTTATTCCTCCGGCGAAGGCGCAGGTCGTAGATGACAGGTATGATGAATTTGTGCTTCGTAATAAAATTTTTAAGCCTTACAGTGGCTATATTACTCTTGGAACTGGTGCAAATTTCAACCCGGCCACAGTGGCATTTGAAAAGTGTTTTTCACTGGGATATCATTTCAGGTTAAAAAACAATCATTTTCTTACCGGTTACCATGTTACAAGCGATGAATTCTTTATGAGGCGATCATATCAGATGATGAGTGATATCTTTTTGCTTTACGGATACAGGAAGGATACTGTAAAGTACAACTATTCCATTTACGCCGGGCCTGTATATAGTTTTGGAAGTACGCTGGCGTATGTTACAGATAATGACGGAGTGATTACTAATTATTATCTGAGCTTCCATAAAGTTGGTTTGTATGCAGAAGCCGAATATACATTTAAGGTTACATATGATTTTGGAATAGGATTATCGGCCTATGCAAGTGCAAATACAGAATATCAGGTGGCCGGACTGAAAATTCATCTTTATTTCTCAGGAGCATTCAGGGGATCAATAGAATAAAACAAACAATTATATGGAAAAAGTAAAACAATACATCGAAGAGAACAGGCAGCGGTTTTTGGACGAATTATTCGGACTTATCAGAATTCCTTCGATAAGCAGTCTGCCCGAAAACAAGAATGATATGCAACGTGCTGCAGAATATTGGAAAGAAGCTCTTTTAAAAGCTGGAGCCGACAAGGCAGACATATATCCGACCGAAGGCAATCCCGTTGTTTATGGCGAAAAGATTAAGGGCAGGGAGTATCCTACAATTCTCGTTTATGGTCATTACGATGTAATGCCTGTGGATCCGATCGACCTCTGGACAACACCACCGTTTGAGCCGGTGATTAGAGATGGGAAAATATTTGCTCGTGGAGCTGACGATGATAAAGGTCAGGCTTTTATTCAGGCAAAGGCATTCGAAGCAATGAACCGTACAGGTAATCTGCCTTGTAATGTAAAATTTATGATAGAAGGCGAAGAAGAAGTTGGTTCTCCTAGTCTTGGGCGTTTCTGCGAGATGCATAAAGAAATGCTGAAGGCTGATGTTATACTTGTAAGTGATACTGGTATGATAGCTCCTGATATGCCTTCAATAACAGTCGGACTTCGCGGTCTTAGCTACATGGAAGTAGAAGTAACTGGGCCAAACCGCGACCTCCATTCAGGACTTTATGGTGGTGCTGTTGCAAATCCGGCTAATGTTCTGGCAAAAATGATTGCGTCAATGACCGATGAAAAAGGACACATTACCATTCCCGGTTTTTACGATGATGTTTTAAAACTCACTCCTTCTGAACGCGATGAACTCGCACGTGCGCCTTTCGACCTGGAAAAATACAAAGCATCAATTAATATAAAAGACGTTAGCGGCGAAGAGGGATATTCTACACTTGAGCGTACCGGAACCCGACCTACACTTGATGTAAATGGCATTTGGGGAGGATATACATCTGAAGGCGCTAAAACAATTATTCCGTCAAAGGCTTATGCAAAGATTTCGATGCGCCTTGTTCCTAATCAGGATTATGAAAAGATAAACAAACTGTTCGATGAGCATTTCAGAAAGATCGCTCCAGCAGGAGTTACAGTGAATGTAAAGGCTCTTCACGGAGGTGCAGCTTATGTTTCACCGACCGATTCTCCTGCATATCTTGCAGCTTCAAAAGCATACGAAAAGGCTTTCGGCAAAAAACCTGTTCCTGTCCGTAGTGGTGGGAGTATCCCTATTATTGCTCTTTTTGAAAAAGTGCTGGGGATCAAATCGATTTTAATGGGATTCGGTCTTGAGTCGGATGCAATTCATTCTCCCAACGAGAATTTCCCGCTTTACAATTTCTATAAGGGAATTGAAACTATACCCTGGTTTTATCAATATTTTTGTGAACTGAAAAAATGACGATATGAAGAAATTATTAGTACTTTCCGCTTTTGCAGTTACTGCATTAATGATTTCCTGTAATTCCTCTAACGAAGAAAAAAAAATGGAAACACAAGTAAACAATGCTATCGATTTCGCTAACATGGATACAGCAATGAATCCGGGCGATGATTTTTATCTTTATGCAAACGGGGCATGGCTTAAGAACAATCCCATACCCGATGAATTTGCCAACTATGGATCCTTTCATCTGCTCGATGAAATGAATAACGAAAGACTTAAACAACTTTTTGAGGAGACCGCTAAAAATTCCACAGGAAGCAAAGAAAAAGAGATAATGGCCAACTTCTATATTTCAGGGATGGATACAGCAAATATAGAAAAAGCAGGGATCACTCCTCTGCAGCCTGTTCTAAGTGAGATAGAGAGTATAAAGGATAAGGAGACTCTCGTTAAAATGATAGCTAAACTTCACACTTACCAGGTATATCCGCTTTTCTTTTTCTATTCTGCACAGGATGAGAAAAACAGTAATATTGAGATAGCTCAGCTTATGCAGGGTGGCATTGGACTTCCCGACAGGGATTATTATATTATCAAAGGTCAGCCTTACGACAATATAAGGGCAGAATATCAGAAATATGTCGAAAAAGTTTTTATGCTGAAGGGTGAAGATGAAAAGACAGCAAAAGCTTCGGCAAAAGCTGTTCTGGAAATTGAGCAAAACCTTGCTGCTGCGTCTATGACAATGATAGAAAGACGTGATCCTCTTACACAGTATAACAAAAAGAATATTGAAACCCTCTCAAAGGAAAGTTCAGGATTTAACTGGATGCTTTATTTTAAAGAGATAGGAGCGGGGGATCCCGGAGAACTAAATGTTAGCCAGCCAAAATTCTTTGCTGAAGTCGGAAAATTAGTAGCTAAAGTTTCTATTGATAACTGGAAGAAATATCTTTCGTTTCATACTATTAATTCATTTGCACCTTATCTGAGTTCTGATTTTGTAAACACGCAGTTTGCTTTTTATGGAACAACTCTTTCAGGAAAGGTAAAGGTCCGCGACCGTTATAAGAGGATTATAGAGGCAGCCAACCAGATGCTTGGCGAATGTGTTGGGAAATTCTACGTCGAAAAATATTTTCCAGAATCATCAAAGAAAAGAATGACCGAACTTGTTCTTTCGCTTAAGGATTCATGGGCCGATCACATAAGACAGCTTGACTGGATGAGCGATTCTACAAAAACAAAGGCACTGCAGAAACTCGATTCGATGAAATTCAAGATCGGCTACCCCGACAAATGGATTGACTATACATCGCTTCAGATGAAAAAGGATAATTTCGTGGCAAATGTTATTGAGGCAAGGAAATTCGATTTTATGAGAGGTGTAAAAGAGATTAACAAACCAGTCGATCGCCAGAAATGGGAAATGAGCCCGCAAACTGTGAATGCATATTTCCACCCCAATCTTAACGAAATAGTATTTCCTGCAGCTATATTACAACCTCCATTCTTCTTCCCCGATGCCGACGATGCAGTGAATTACGGTGCAATAGGGTCTGTTATCGGACACGAAATGACACACGGTTTCGATGATCAGGGCCGTCTTTACGATGCTGCCGGCAACCTTACCGACTGGTGGTCTGAGTCAGACAGCAAGAACTTTGGAGAGAAAACACGTCCGCTGGTTGACTTTTATAACGGATTCAAGGTTGCCGACTCTCTTTTTGTAGATGGTGAGCTTACGCTTGGCGAAAACATTGCCGATCTGGGAGGAACCTCTATCTCTCTTGATGCTCTTAAGAAAAAACTAAAAGGCAACGAAGCTGCAATTAACGGGTTTACTCCGGTTCAAAGATTTTTTCTGTCCTATGCCCAGGTATGGAGGCAGAACATTCGACCCGAAGAGCTTCAGAAACGGGTAAAAACAGATGTGCATTCTCCAACTATTGCCAGGGTGAACGGGATTGTTTATCAGCACAGCGACTTTTATACTGCATTTAACATTCCTGCAACAGGCAAAAGGTACATTTCAGAGGCCAAGAGAATAAAGATCTGGTAGATACGCAAAAAAAACAAAATTTTGATATGTCAATATTTTTTTCTTAATTGCAAGTTATAATTTTATCAAAGTACTTATATGAAAGTGTTTCATAATCGCCTCACATTCATTACAATGCTAGCTCTGGCTACTTGCGTTGTTTTCTTTAGCGGCTGCGGAAACGGAGGCAAGGACGAGAATCAGCTCGAGGACCAGCTTGAAGATTCTACTTCCAATTCTTCCGCCCTGATTAAAATCGACAATCATCTTTTCAGCATCCCGTCTCCTTATCAGGTTGCAATACTGATAAAGCAGATGAACTTTGATTACAACAAGGAATATCTCAACCCCTACAACCGCTCACATTCTTATATCACAAACTTCAAAAAATCTTTAAACCTTGGTGTATACGGTGCAAATCTCGGATACCTGACTATGTACGAACAGTCATCAGAATCTGTTCAGTACTTTTCTGTTATCAAGATACTGATGCAGGAAATGAATATCGAAAGCACTTTCAATAAAGATCTCTTCAAAAGAATAGAATCAAATATAGGCAACAAAGATTCAATGCTTAATCTGGTTTCCAGATCTTACCGCGATATTGACCAGTATCTTAAAGACAATAACCGAAACGAGGTCGGCGTCCTGATCCTTACCGGAGGATGGATTGAAAGTCTTTACCTTATGACTAATCTGGCTACTCTAAAGAAGAACGACGAATTGCTCAGGCGTATCGGAGAACAGAAGTATCCTCTGGATAATCTTATTAAAATTCTTTCGCCTTATTACAATGTTTCTGCCGAATATGCCACACTTATTGATGGCCTTATTGACCTTGCATACGAATATGATGGAGTTGACATTAACTATACTTTTGTTGCCCCGACAACTGAACCTGATAAAAAACTTACAACAATAAACAGCAAATCCGAACTTGTCATGTCAGAACAGCAACTTAAAGTGATTACAGATAAAGTTGCAGAGATTCGTAAAAAAATTGTTGAATAAAAATTATGATTATGAAACATATAATTTTCGCAGGGCTGGCAGTAATGATCATGGGAATATCCTTTAATTCCCAGGCTCAGATGAATGCAACAATGGAAATTTGTACCAAACATATTGTTCCCCCTTTTATTTCAGACGGACAGCAGTATAAGGCATTGCTTAACGGTGACGAAATTGCTGAATTCAGGGCAACATTCTACGGCGGAAGCACTTACCGCATAACCGCCTGTAGCGGTTCAAGCGATGGGAATATTATCTTTTCGCTGTATGACAAGGAAAGAAATCTTTTGTTTACTAACAGAGATTATGAAAATGCTCCTTACTGGGACTTTAAATTTGTAGCAACCATCGACTGTATAATTGAAGCACAACTTGTCGGTGGGCAAACTTCTGGTTTTGCCTTTATGCTTATAGGGTTTAAACAACTTTAGAAAATTATTTATAACCACCACAACCGGCGGAATGAATGAGCGAGAGGATACTTAAAGCATTAATGCAGCTCTTCGCGATAATCGCGAGACCAGAAAGCAATGCTGAAGAAAGACGTTCGGTTGTTGGCCTGTTTTTAAAACAGCAGTTAAATAAAGAACTTATTGAAGAGTACCTGAAGGTATTCGATCATTTTTACGACGTTTATCAGGAAAAACAAAGCGATACTGCTTTAAGAAAAAAACGTATTGCAGGAAGTTCTGTTAAAGTACTTAAAATCTGTACCGAAATAAACAAGGAGCTTACACAGAAGCAGAAAGTTGTAGTTCTTGTTAGATTACTTGAGTTTATCAAATCCGATTCTGAGGTCATCTCAGAGCAGGAACTTGAATTTGTTGAAACTGTTGCCGATACTTTCAATATCCCTTCGGAAGAGTATGTGCGCATTAAGGCTTTTGTACTTTATGGATTCGACAGAATACCAAATTCCTCAAGAATACTTGTTGTAGACAGTAATCATGAGTTCACCCATGAAAAAGTTAAACATCTCTACAGGCCAGGTCTTCAGGGACAAATACGTATATTCAATCTGAACTTTTCCAATATGTACCTTTTCAGGTATCTTGGTGAAAAGGAACTTTATCTCAACGGTCAACTAACTCAACTCGATAAAGTATATTTACTGAATCCGGGTAGTGCCGTGCGGTCATCCCGTGTCAAGCCAATATATTTCAGCGATATTGTCGAAATCTTCCAGACCGACAAAATAAAGAGCAAAATACTTTTCAATGTTAAGGAAATAGAGTATAGGTTCAAAGGTGGCAATATCGGACTTCATAATGTTAGTTTCAGCGAAGAATCCGGTAAGCTGGTGGGTATTATGGGAGCGAGTGGTGCAGGTAAGTCAACGCTTCTTAATGTTCTTAATGGGAACTATCCTCCAACCTCTGGTGAAGTTTGCATTAACGATGTTAACATTCACACGCAGCCAGAGGAAGTTGAAGGACTTATCGGTTTTGTTTCGCAGGATGATCTTTTAATAGAAGACCTTACTGTTTTTCAGAACCTTTATTACAATGCTA
>Ga0074195_1001139_pt1 | contig 40346 bp, 40 predicted proteins | sample EPASupsiteHSE623_FD_64525 | JGI IMG/M metagenome (GOLD analysis project Ga0074195, IMG submission 64525) | Bioremediated contaminated groundwater from EPA Superfund site, New Mexico - Sample HSE6-23 | ecosystem: Environmental > Aquatic > Deep subsurface > Groundwater > Contaminated ...
GCTGAGAAACTCCTTTAGCACCTCCTGATAAGCATAATCCGGCTTTCCGGATGCTTTCAGCTTCTCCGTGACGCTGTAGTGCGACGTGCTGATAACTTCGTCTGCGACGGACTCTTTTGAGGCCCGGCCCTCCTCCATTGAGGAGACCAGAAGGTGAACCTTGTCGTCTACAAGAAGAGTAAACCGATCTCCTGCCAGGAAATGAGATAAATAGTACATATCCTGGTCGCAGAGGCTGTCGCCTATGAAGAGAAGGCCGTCTAAGTTCTCATCTCTTAAAAAAGACCTTCTATTGGAGTCCATAGAGCTACCTGTCGCCTGCACTATGCATTGCAGCAGTCACTTCTGAGACAAAGGCTCTAGCATCATCGCTGCTCTCCACAGCTGTGCCCGTCACTATCAGGTCGGCTCCAGCTCTTACTAGGTCCGCAGCAGCGGAACCGCTCCGAACTCCCCCTCCAACGATTAGAAGGATATCGCCTAAGGCTTTCTTTACTGCAGAGACCATGGGCAATGGTATAGGCGAATCCGCCCCTGATCCAGCCTCCAGGTAGACCAGCCTCATGCCCATATACTTTCCTGCCAGGGCATATGCTGCGGCCAGCTCAGGTTTCTTTCGGGGTATCAGCCTGGCGTCTCCCACCCATCCAACAGTTCCGCCTGGCTCTACTATTATGTATGCCATGGGTATGGGCTCGAGGTTGTAGCGCAAGACCAGGGGTGCGCCGAGAGCCTGGTTCTCGATAAGATAGCTCGTGGACCTGGAGTTAAGGAGGCTCATGAAGAAGACTGCGTCTGCGTTTTCGCACAGGCCCGCCAGGCTGCTAGGGAAGAGTATGACCGGCAGGTCGGTCCTCTCTTTAATCTTCTCAACGGTCTCGTGGAGCAGAAGGCCTGTAGCGCCCACTGATCCACCCACCATTATGCCATCCGTCCCTCCAATAGCAGCAGCCTCGGCCATGCTGGCGGCTTTTGTCGGCGTCTGTGAATCTGGATCGATTAGGGTTAGATGCGCAGCTCCTGCACGCTCTACTGCCTGGGCAAGCCCCTCCTCGATCCTGCCCACCTTGAATCTCATAACTCTAGTTTAAGCCGACCTGCTCTCCTTGGATTTCATCCTAAGGCCGCTGTAGCCGCATTTGCGGCAGCGAGTCGCTCGGACGGGGTTTCTTGCGTTACAGTTCATGCATATCTTCACGTTAAGCAGTCTGTTTTCTGCCTCTGGAAATCTGGCCATTATGATCGACTCCTGTTGCACTTCTGCACTGATATCAAACTTTCTACGGATAAATAGCGCCGGGGTTGGGATTTTCCTGGCAGGTCTTTCCCGGCCTGCCAATTTGAACCCAAGCGTCCCTGGAAGGGACAACAGGTCTCGAGCCTGCCGCGTATGAACTCCTCCGCCTGGGGCTTTTTGAAGCCATGCGAGAGAAATTGTCCGCTCTGCCACCCCGGCCCAGCCCATTTAGGTAGACGCCATGCTTTATATCTGTTGCTCCTGTAGAATGTTCGAATCTTGTTATTAAGGTGTTGTAATGTCTCTTCGAGATGAAGCGCTAGAGTTTCATAGGGCTGCCAAAGGAAAGATCGCAGTCCACAGCAAAGTCCCATGCTCAACACAAGCCGACTTGAGCCTTGCTTATACACCGGGAGTGGCTGAGCCCTGTCGCGAGATAGAGAAGAACCCGGATGACGTTTACGAGTACACCTCCAAGGGAAACCTCGTGGCAGTTGTGACCGACGGGACAGCTGTCCTGGGGCTTGGGGATATCGGGCCTCTGGCCTCAATTCCAGTTATGGAAGGGAAAGCCATCCTCTTCAAGAACTTTGCCGGAATCGATGCCTTTCCAATCGCCGTCACCTCCAAAGACCCATCAGTCATCGTGGATACTGTTGCCAGAATTGAGCCGGTCTTTGGAGGAATAAACCTGGAGGATATAAGCGCTCCACGCTGTTTCGAGGTCGAAGAGCGGCTGAAAAAGACTCTGAAGATTCCTGTCTTTCACGACGACCAGCACGGAACAGCCGTAGTCGCATTAGCAGCCCTCATCAACGCATTAAAAGTGGTCGGCAAGGATTTCCCGAATATTAAAGTAGCAGTGAGCGGCGCAGGGGCTGCAGGAATTGCAGTGACCAAGTTCCTCTTGAGCTTCGGCGCTCGCGATGTGGTCCTCTGCGACAGTCGTGGTGCTATAGACCTGAGCCGAAAGGACCTCAACCCTGCAAAGGAGGCTATAGCCAGGATTACCAATCCAAGGCACATCTCCGGCACTTTGGCCGATGCCATTGCTGGCTCAGACGTATTCATCGGCCTATCTGTAGCAGGGATTGTAAGCACTGAGATGGTGAAGAGCATGACCCATGGCTCGATTGTGATGGCCATGGCCAACCCCGTGCCTGAGATCATGCCTGATCTGGCTAAGGCGGCTGGAGCACGGGTGGTGGCAACGGGCCGCTCCGACTTCCCTAACCAGGTGAACAACGTCCTGGGATTCCCTGGAATCTTCAGAGGCGCTCTCGATGTTAGGGCGAGCGACATCAACGAGGCCATGAAAATGGCCGCTGCTAAGGCAATAGCCGGCCTCGTGGAAGCGGTCTCTGCTGAAAAGATAATTCCATCGCCTCTGGACAGAAGAGTGGTGCCGGCGGTAGCAGCAGCCGTTGCCAGGGCAGCCATAGAGACGGGTGTTGCTAGAAGGCCCGTGGATCCTGAAGAGGTCAGACGAAAGGCTGAAAGAACGGTCCAGATGATTGAGAAGAGCGCCTGTGCATCCGAGTGAAGGCCGGGAAAAGATTTGGCAGAGGATGGCTGATGAGCCTGCCATCCCTCTGTCACGACGTCCAGTTTGATGCCCGAAGTCTGCGGTTGTATATCATTTTTTGCTGTTAGTCGTCATTGGCCAAGCTTTTATTCATTGTCGCTTGTATCCCAGTCATCGCTGCCACCAGGACCTCCTGGATTAAGTCCAGTGCAGTGGCATCTTCCATTGGAGTAGTAGCAGCCTGGATTCCTTCACATTCGGCTGCCGGATTTGGAGCCGGGTTGAAGGGATCTGGCTTAGGCTTGGATCGAATTACGGGTGAATAGACATCGACGATAACTGCATTGCTGTAACCGCAATTGGTGGCCAATATGTTCGTGTGCCGGCCCGCAGAGTCTGCGTAGTACCAGATGTAGTATAGAGATAGAAAGGGGGAAGAGGCCTTTATAAAAGAGCTGGAGAGGCGCAGAACCTGAAGCTCCTCTCCTGATCAGACGATGGTCACAGCAGTCGATGTCGACCAGCCGGACGAGTCTCCATTGTCATCTTTGGCCTTAGCTCTGATGGCATAGGTTCCGGGCGCAGTCCAGGAATGCCCTGCCTCAATGGACCTGCCTGGCCTTATCGGTCCAGCCTCCGATAAGCTTTCGTCTCCCCAGTCTATTGTATAGGTCAGCTTGTCGCCATTGGGATCGGTGGCATATGTCCTGTATCGATAGAGAACGCCAGCATGGCCCAGGCTTGGCCCAGATGGCCTGGAGGGCCTGATGGGAGGGTTATTGATCCCTGTAGAGGAAATCTTGACTGTCAGGCCGGGCGACCAGGCCGATGATGCGCCCTTGCTGTCGATAGATCTGGCTCTTATGTAGTATGTTTTAGCCTTCTTCCAGGAGTGAGACGCACTGGCACTTGTGCCGGAGTCCACGAGCGCTGTCTCAGAGGATGTTCCATCTCCCCAGTCGAAGGCGTACTTCACCTGGTCTTCGTCGAGGTCTGTGGCCGATGTGCTGTACTTGTAAGATACGCGCATGCGGCCCGAGATCGGCCCTGAAGGGACCGAAGGACACTCGGGCGGCTGATTGGCCGCGATTGTGACCTTCAGAGCGCCTGACCAGGGCGAGGGTCCTCCTTTGCTGTCGGTTGCCTTGGCTTTTATCTGATATTCTCCTGGACTGTTCCAGACATGAGCAGCACTGGCTTTGATTCCCGATTTTACGAGCGCAGTCTCTGAGGAAGTTCCGTCTCCCCAATCGAATGTGTACTTTACCTTATCCTTATCGGGATCAGCGGCGGACGTGGAGTAGCTGTAAGCGGCTCCGGTAAAACCCGTGGCCGGGCCCGAAGGGACGGCGGGCGTTGCAGGAAGCCTGTTGGCGGCAATCTTTACCGTCCGCTGGCTTGACCAGGCAGATACACCTCCACTGCTATCTGCGGCTTTTGCCCTGACATAGTATGTTCCCGTTGCACTCCATGCATGAGACGCACTTGCCGTCCCTCCTGAGCTTATATGCTTAACCTCAGATGCAGTGCCGTCTCCCCAGTCAAAAGTGTAGTCCAGAGCATCTCCATCAGGGTCCGTGGCAGATGTGGTATAGCTGTAGCTGGCCCAGGCATAGCCTGCTATAGGTCCTGCAGGCATAGCAGGAGCATTGGGCGGATGGTTAATTTTGCTAATGGATACTGTGGCCGAAGGCGACCATTCTGAGGAGAGGCCTCTGCTGTCTGTGGCCATTGCCTTAATCTCGCAGTCTCCAGCAGCGCTCCATGAGTGAGATGCAAAAGAGCTAGTGCCTGAGCTTACGAGCGCTGTCTTCGAGGCAGCCCCGTCTCCCCAGTCGAACGTATACTTCACGTTATCTCCGTCTGGATCGGTAGATGATGTTTCATAGCTGTAAGACGTCCCGCTGTAGCCTGAACTGGGGCCTGAAGGGATTGAGGGGATGGCAGGCGGGTTGTTTGGCCCGGATGGGTAATCAATATCTAGAGCCATCCAGTAGAAGGCGAAGTCGAAGTTGGGATAGTTGCAGTCGTAGTTCATATCCATGTTCATGTGGAAGAGGCCGTTAGGCCTGCTGGTGGATGTGCCCCAGCTGTTGAGCATTATCCAGTAGCGATTGCTGGGATCTGTATCGTTGTAGCCCACGCATAAGACCGCATGGCCGACTCCGAGAGCGTAATTGTAGTTCTCGCCACAGGCAAAGTCAGGCTGCCAGACGGCATCCTCCGTCTCCCAGTCCCAGAAGGTGGTGAAGTCAGTCCAGGCTGCATAATTGGGAAGGAAGTATGCGAACCAGACCGCCTTTCCCTGGTGCAATACGTTCTTGATGTTGGCGATGGCAGCATCATTTCCCACTCCCTGTGTGGGCACGACCTCTGCCTGAATCGAAGTCAGGGCATATCCGGGATTGGTGGAGATAGATCCTGCAGGAACACTAGTGGAATGCGACTCGCAGTATCTGCCACCGTCCTGCCAGTGGGCGTTGGAGTTGGACCAGGGGATGGCAATTCCCGTGCTGCTGTAGAAGTCGGCAACATCGTCGAGCCAGCCGCCGCAGCAGGCCCAGTCATAGCCGCTTCCTCCATGGAAGTTGGAGTTTAAGTACTGGATCGAAAGGCGGTCCTTGACGCCGTTTTTAAAGGCGTTATCTACCTCTATGGCGCCAGTCCCGGCCCAGGCCCAGCAGTTGCCGCAGTATCCCTGATTGCGCTCTGCAGGGACGTACTGTAGGTAGTCCAGAAGGCTGAAATGGGTTCCAGGTGCAGAGATGAGCTTTGCCTGGAGCTTTGGGCTCAAGTATGCCTGAGGAGCAGCTTCATACAGCTTCGTCCACCGACGTGCCTCTTCCGGAGTGGGACGCATATACGGATATCTCCTCTCCTGAGGCATAGCTGAGACGTTTTTAGCCCTGAAGCTCCCGAAGTCGAGGCGGTATGCAGGTTTATCGGTAAGTGTAACCAGATATGAGCCGTCTCCGGGAGCAGTCTGGTCCCATCCCGATATTTTGTCCTCCAGTACCTCATATCGTCCGGGCTTAATATTGCTGAATAAGTACTGCCCGGCATCGTTTGTGGTGGTGCTTTGCAGCTCTATTCCATTCTGCCTCAAGCGTATGGTCCAGCCTTGCAGGCCTGGTTCGCCTTCGCTTCTAAAGCCGCTTGCATCTAAATCCTCGAACTTCGTGCCGTTAATGGATAAGTTTAGGGCATCAGGAGAGTTGGCAGACGTATCTCCTTCTGGCATAGTAGAGGCTAGTGATATCGTTATGATTAGAGTTGATAGATAAAGTAAAGTAATCTTTGGTGATATGTCCAATTAAAACACCAAATATATTCAGATTAAGTTAAGATATAAACTTTCCTGCTTGTCTAAAAACTGTGATACGCCTGCCAGGCCGGGGATGATGCCCGCTGAAAAGTCCGGCAAGGCCGGCGGCGAAGAAAGATGCTAACAGAGTAAAAGAGCAGCTAGCTGTTGGCTCTCTTTCATTCCCACTTCGTTTCTGGTCGGCCGGGTTCCAGATTGTCGGACGTAAGGTAGCCTCTTCTCCTGAGCTCGTCCTCCTCGAAGTTCAGATACTCCATCTTCCTCATTCCAGCTGAGGATGCTACGATGCTGGATGGAAGGGTATCGAGCTTGGTATTGAACTCCTGGACTATGTTGTTGTAGGTGTACCTGTGCCTGGCGATCTCGTCTTCTACATCGCGAATGGCGTTCATGGTTAGTGTGACAGTTTCAGACGTCTTTAGCTGCGGATAATTTTCAGCCGCTGCCCTGATATCTGCCAGCAGGCTCTTGCTTGTGGCGTTTATTCTCCTGAGTTCCTCTGGGTCCGCGCTTCCAAGGCCTGTCCTCAGGCTGGTGATCTTCTCCAATGTCTCTCTCTCAAAACGGGCATAGCTCTTTACTGAATCGACAAGCTGCTCGACCATATCCAGCCTCTTCTTCATGGCCACGCGGATCTGGGAGAGCGTGGCCTCTGCTCCATTTCTCAGGCTGTGCAGGCGATTGTAGACCGATATGAAGTAAAATGCAAAGACCAGCAGGACGAAGGCCAGAAATGCAATAAGGCTCAGGGCATCCATGATCAATTCAGATACTTTCACACTTAAATAATTAGCTTACAGTTAGTGCTCAGGCCCTCTCCGGGGGATCGACTTTCGATCTATCTCTTTGTAGCCTCCATCAAGGCTCCTGAAGGGCCCCGGCGTGATCCGCTGCTCTGCAAAAGATAAAATTCTAAATTTCGATCTATTAATTTAATTAAGAAACTATTTGAAATTGTCTAAAATATCAAAACTTATAAATGTCATAGAGATATAATTTACTTGCGTCCGAAGGATCTTGCCTTCAGAAGAGGTGAGAAGATTGCACGAGAAAGAGTGGGGAAAGGGGATGCACGGCGGCTGGGGAGGCGAGAAGATGGCAATGGAGATGATGCTCTGGAAGTACCTGAGCGAAGATCAGCAAAAGGACCTAATGATTCGCTCCCTAGATCTAAAGATCAAGATGAAGGGGCTCAAGATCTCCATGATGAAGGAGAAGATTCGGCTGATGGAGGAGAAGCTGGATATCTACAGAGCTGCCAAGGAGATGCTGCAAGGAGGCCGGTGAACCTTATAAGGATTCAGGCCTCCCAATCTTCGAGGCCTGCCGATTGTTAATTTTTAGGCCTCTTGAAAAAGTGGGGAACCTTTTACAGCTTTCAGCTTATATCTACTGGCGTCTCTATCTCTATTCTCTTTTCCTTCTTCCCTGGCATGCTTTCAGCCAGCTTTGGTACAGCCTCCGCAAGCTGTTTCATCAGCGAGGTCTTTGGGGACTGGAGACTTTCCACCTTTATGCCCTGGGCATCTATTATTATCACAGCCACAGGCTTCATTCCCAGGCCGCCGCCTCCTCCGCCTCCTCCGGATGTCTGCTCCTTTCCAGAGCCTGCCCCTGCTCCAAAGCCCATGCCAACGCTTACCAGGGGAACTATGGTCTTTCCCTCAATGGATATCGGGTCTCCTACGACCGTCCTGACTGAGAGGGATTTTTGCATCTCTCCGGCTATTGTCCTGATGATCTCGGATAGTCCTTCCATAATAGACTCCTATTAATAATGTGCACTGATAGAAGAAAAAAGTTCCTATTTTTGGCTACTGGCTTCCTGGCTTCATACAAATCGGTATATAGGATGATATTAGTATATCATAGCCTCGTAGAGCAGACGCAGACTATTTTTCGCGCAAAAACTATTAATCTTCGCGAATTGTTGTGGACGGTAGAAAGTTTATCTTGTCATACAGGTGGCATGATCGATAAACTCGAATGCGGCCCAACTGCTTCTCCAAGTCTTTAAGATTTTAGGGGGAAAATGGTGTAGTAAAGTTGATTAAGCATTATACAGATAAAAATATGCAGAGGTGTTGCGGTTGCATATAAATGATGGTGTTTTTGAGAGGCAGGAAGAGGAGATTCGAAGACTTCTGTATGAGATAAAGGCAAAAGGTGGCCTGCCCCCCAGCAGAATAAATCGTTTCCTCAAGCAGCTTGATTCCATAGCATGAAGCTTGGGTAATCAATTTTAGGTAGTCCTTGTCTCCCGAGATCCACGGGAGACAAGATCGAATAACGATAGAACCAAAAGGGATTTTTCTACAACCAAATTAAATTGCAGGCGGCTTTAAGCTTTGGCCGGATAGATTGAGAATGGCTGGCAAAGAATCCGACAGAGCGCATCGAGCATATATCTTTGTCCAGGAAATAGGCTAGTAAAATCTCTCAGCTGGAAATTCATTTGTATGGAAAATAAGCAAAAGATAGACTGCCTGAAGGCACATTTCTCCCTTTATTCGGAGGATCTAGGCATAGACTTGCTGGAGCCGGATGGCAGGTTCAGATGGTTCCTGGCCTCCATTCTCTTCGGGACCAGGATCGGCGAGAGAATAGCTGCCAATACCTACATGGAATTTCAAAGGGAGGGGTTGAACAGCCCTGAGAAGATCCTTTCCGCAGGCTGGGAGAAGTTGGTCCGCATTTTGGACGAGGGCGGGTATGTGCGCTATGACTTCTCCACTGCCACCAAGCTTCTTCACATCATGCGGGATTTGAAGGCGCAGTATGGATCTTTGGAGGAGCTGCGGCTGCAGTCTGCGGATACCAAAGATCTTGAGAGAAGGCTGCAGGAGTTCAAGGGCATAGGACCAGTGACGGCTCAGATCTTCCTGAGGGAGATGAGAGTGCCCTGGAAGGTGAACCCCAAGATATCTAGCCGGGCTCAGGAGATGGCAAAATGTCTGGACATAACCCTGGAGGGTCTAGAGGGCGATGAGCTGGCCAGGGTGGAGACCGCCCTGGTTAAGCTGAACCTTCGGTACTGCAAGAGGAAGATGTGCTCTGAGTGCGCAGCGATGAGTTTTTGCCGGAGTGCGGCTGGTGAATGATTTTCAGCAGCCTGCGTCTCACGGATCCAAGCGAATATGTCCTGTGTTAGTGAGAAAGCGAATTTTTATATGAGAAAAAAGAGCTGGCAGAGAGACGGCTATGGAATCAAATGCTTCTTGGGAAGAAGAGTCCATTTTAAAGGAGACGGTAATACACGGCCAGCGCTGGGCGACCATCTTCGATGGTTACTTCTCTGACCCTGAAATCGCCCGGCCTCTAGTTAAAGCAGTGGAGCGGGCCATAGACGCCACAAGGCCGGAAGTTGTGGCCGATATCGGCGGCGGCACAGGCTTTATCCTGGAAGAGCTGCTGAGGCGAGGCCTGAAGGGCGTGCGGCTGGTAAATGTCGATGCATCGCCAAAACAGCTCTCCGCCTGTAATAACAATGCAATCGTCACGCTGCAGGCGTCGGCCGGTAAAGTGACGCGAAGCGAGCTGCAGGCTGAGGGTGCGAGGCTCCTGCTGATCGCAAGATCTGTCCTTCACTATTTCGGGCGCTTAAGTCTGGATCCGCTTCTAAGACACCTGCACGGCCTGCTACTGCCTGGAGAGTTTTTCGTTCACCAGTCAGGCGCATTTCGGAGACAGAAGGACGCGGATCTGATCAACCATCTCTACGCCAGGATGGGAACGCAGAAATGGTTCTTCACCGTTGATGAGCTGAAGGCTAAGCTAGAAGATGCGGGCTTCATAGTTCATGATATACTTCCTGCCCCAGTGCTGGAGATGAGCTCTGCAGATCTGGGAGAGCGCTATGGTTTAAGCCCAGAGCTTAGAGCCTCCATCGGGCAGGAGGTCGAGCAGCTGTTCGGCCGGAATCAGGAAGTGTTTGCCTATGACGGGAATGAGTTCAAGGCCTGCTTGCACTCGGCCATCTTCGCATGCGAGGCTGCATAGGTAGAGCCATATCATCTTGTTATGATATTGGTTTCAGGTTTTCGGATTGAACTATGATTTTGATTTGGCCATCTTTCCTATCAGCTCAGGCGCCTCCACCACTCTGTATCCACCCCTCTTCGCCTCCTCCTCATCGAAGCTTTCTACAGTATCGGCCTTGATCCCCTTGCCCATAATGGCAAAAGGCACCGGGTCGTGGCTGTGCGTCTTGATCTCGATCGGAGTCGCATGGTCTGGCATGAGCAGCACGCGCCAGTCATAGCCCCTGGCCTTAAGGCCCTCGATCACTGGGCCTACGACCTTCTGGTCGAAGACCTCCAGCGCCTTTATCTTGAGCTCCAAGTCTCCCTCATGGGCTGCCTCATCGGGGGCTTCTATATGCAGATAGACGAAGTCCACCCGCTCCAGAGCATCGAGTGCTGCCTTGACCTTTCCATCGTAATTCGTGTCTATGGTCCCCGTAGCTCCAGGAACGTCGATTACCTCCAGCCCGGCGTATACGCCTATTCCCTTGAGGAGGTCCACTGCCGAGATCATCGCTCCCTTCAGCCCAAATTTATCCTGGAAGGTGGGCATGGCGGGAGCAGGCCCCTGGCCCCAGAGCCAGATCATGTTCGCAGGGCGCTTTCCTTCTGCGATGCGCTTGAGATTCACTGGATGGGCAGCCAGCAGTGGCCTGGCTGCCTCCATCAGCCCTATTAGCAGATCTGAGTCCTTGCCCCTGGGCAGGTAGTCATCTATTGGGCGGTCGGTGATGTCGTGGGGCGGCGTGCAGACAGCATCTGCTCCAGCCCTGAGGACGAGCAGATTGCGGTAGCTTACGCCTGCATAAAGCCTCTGTGAGGGCATGAGGGGCTTTAGGGCCCTGATCAGCTCCTTTCCCTCATCGCTCGTGATGTGTCCTGCACTGTAATCCCTCATGATGCCGTTTTCAACGGTAACGAAGTTGCAGCGAAAAGCGATATCGTCCTCCTCCAGCTTAACGCCCATGGCTGCCGCCTCCAGGGGGGCACGGCCTGTGTAGTACTTATGGGGGTCATAGCCCATGACGGAGAGGTTGGCCACATCGCTTCCTGGCGGCATGCCCACCGGGACAGTTATCGCCAGGCCGTTTCTTCCCTTTCTTGCCACAATGTCCATGTTGAGCGTATGTGCTGCCTGCAGGGGCGTCTTTCCTTCTAAAGATTCAAGGGGACGGTCGGCCATGCCGTCGCCCAGGATCACTATGAACTTCATCGACCAATCCTTCCAAGAATAGTATTAATTACCGTCGTCTGAGGGGTAGATTTGCAGAGGCTAAGGAATTAGGAGATCATCTCTTCTTTTTCTTGGCCTCTTCTGCTGCTTGAGCTTCCTTAGCGTTGATCTCAGCCAGGTGGCGGTTGAGCACCTTTGCCAGAGTGTTGAGCTTGACGCGCGTACAGGTAGCGCCTCGGGTCACGCCCGTTACGATATCCACTACCTCTCCCAGAGTCTGGGTGTTCTGTTTGGGAGGCTTGACCAATCTGGTTTTAATGCCCTCTTTAGCAAAGTCCTCGAAGTCCATCGGGCACTGGGCGACAACCACTGCCGGTATATCCACCAGGGCCAGCACCTCCTTGGTCTTGTAGATGACATGGGAGCGCACATTGCCCAGATGAAAGACGGCTATCTTGTGGCGCGCAATCTGCTCGACCTCCCTCTCGTTCAGCCCGAATGTGGGGCCGTAGCCACGGGATGCCTGGGGGAAGCTCTCTGGAACTCCAGTTCCTGCTTCAAGCACCAGGACGCTTGTCTGGATGCCCTCTCTTCTTAGACCATATGTCATCTCGCAGACGGGCTTGGTTATGTGACGCCTGCCGGGAGACATGGCGATGGCTATCACATCAGGCCTCGCCGCTTCAGACAGAGTGCCCCTCTGAGCCAGGCCGCCGCCTTTGGCCAGCCCCATGCTCTCTCTGCAGTCCACCACCTGAGTTGCCCTGCCAATCATGCAGAACTCTTCTACCGGGATGGATATAGATCTACCGAAAGAAAATCCATCGAAGAAGGCTTGCCGAAGAGGACCTACCAAAAGACGAGGCTTTTTAAATCCCTGCAGCCAACGATAGGCACATGCTTTTCTTCATCGGCCTGGGCCTCTACGACGAGTTGGACATATCCCTCAAGGGCCTGGAGGCCGTCCGCGCTGCGGACGTAGTTTATGCCGAGTTCTACACGTCGCGCTTGATTGGCACATCCGTTGAGAAGCTCCAGAGCCTCTATGGAAAAAGCGTCCATCTCCTCTCCCGGCCTGAGGTGGAGGTCGACCCGGCCTGGCTTGAGGTGGCGCTAGAGAAGAACGTGGCCTTCCTTGTGGGCGGCGATCCGATGGTATCGACGACGCATCTGGACCTCCGGCTCAGAGCTATGGAGATGGGCATAGAGACTCGAGTCATTCACTCCTCATCCATAGTCACGGCCGTCTCAGGCATAACAGGCCTTCAGAACTACCGTTTCGGCAGGTCTACTACCATTCCTTTCCCTTATCTCGCCAGGGGCAAGCGCATAGTCCCTGAGACGCCTTATCTCGTCCTTAAGGAGAACCTGGCCAGAAACCTTCATACCATGCTCTTCCTGGACATACAAAACGAGAGATATATGACTGTTAACGAGGGCTCTGAGCTCCTTTTGGAGATGGAAAAGAACGCAGATGATTGGATCCTTCAAGACCGAATCGGCATAGGAATAGCCAGGGCCGGCTCCGAGGATGCAGTGATCAAGGCGGACCTCCTTTGCAATCTGAAGGACCACGACTTCGGGGGTCCTTTGCACATCATGGTCGTTCCGGCGAAGCTGCACTTCATGGAGGCAAAGGCACTTGTGGCATTGGCCGCGGCACCTGCCGAGATCGTCGAGGGTGCTGAGGACTGATTCGATCAAAGCCTTTTAGTAAGGGACCAGTATTCTTCCGGCCATACCGGAGGAATACATGCCCAAGGTTACTGTAGATATCCCTCAGCACATCATAGACGATGTCAATGCCCACGTAGGAGACGGGCGGAAGTTTGTCAACTTCTCAGACGCCGTCCGCACGGCTCTTCGAAAGATGCTCGACCAGCTCGACGAGATAGACAGGCGCAGGGGACGGATCTCGCAATGATGCTAGGCCTCGTGCTTGAGTTCGATGCTGCTCACTCTCTTCCAGGATACCAGGGAAAATGCGCTAACCTGCATGGCCATACTTACAAGGTCGAGGTAGTGGTCGAGGGGCCCGTGGGGGAGAACGGTTTTGTCATGGATTTCTATGACCTAAAGAAGATACTGTCGTTAGCCCTGGCAGATCTGGATCACCGCTGCCTCAATGATCTAATGAAAAATCCTACAGCTGAGCTGATCGCTGAGCACATATGCCGAAGTCTGAAGAAGGAGCTGGAAGCCACCAAGATAAGTTTGGTCTCCCTAAAGCTGTGGGAAGGAAGGAACAAGTGGGTGATGATAGAGATAGAATGAGCGCTCTTTGCAGATAAAAGGGCGAACTGCTGCAGAGCAGCTTAAACGCCCTGCCCCCAGTCTCCCGGTTCTCCTGGGTTCTCCTTTAGCTCCTTAAGCCTCTCCTGTGCCCTGGCCTCGTAAAGCTTCTTGTACTTCTCAGCCCTCTCGTTCTTCTTCCACTCGTCGGTCTTCCTGTCAAGGGCCTCGAACATGTACTTCTTTGCAGCCATCACAGTCTCAAGATCGCCCCTGAGCACCAGAATCTCCCTGTCCATCTCCTCTCCTGTCATATCCATCTTGGCCTTTCTCCTCACCAAATCGAGCTCGAACTTCTCTATCAGCTCTCGGATGACGGAGACCGGCATGCCCAGAGGTATGGCCAGGTCGTACAATCCCTTCAAGTCCTCTTTCTTCTCTTTTTCAGGAGCATCCATAGAAATAACCACCTGCAGCCTCTCTTTCCCTTTGGATTTAAGGGTGTCGAAAGCATGAAATATAGATAGCATCTAAATTACGGACAAGTTCTACTATGACAGGCATTTTAAGGACAACTATCCTATTGGCAGTCCTAACGGGACTGATGCTGCTGGTCGGCGGAGTATTGGGCGGCAGGAGCGGCATGTTCCTGGCTCTGATCCTCTCTATGGCCATGAACTTCGGTAGCTACTGGTACAGCGATAAGATCGTCTTGAAGATGTACCATGCAAGGGAGGTCACTTCTGCCGAATCTCCGGAGCTTTACAGCATAGTGCGAGGCCTGGCGGAGCACGCCAACCTGCCCATGCCCAGGGTGTATATCGTAAACACCCAGATGGCCAATGCCTTTGCCACAGGCCGTGATCCAAAACACGCAGCTGTGGCCGTTACTACAGGCATCATGAGAATTCTAAGTAGAGATGAGCTGGAGGCAGTAATTGCCCATGAGCTGACGCATGTCAAGAACAGGGACACGCTGGTCAGCGCAATGGCAGCCACATTGGCAGGAGTTATCACATACATGGCGAGCATCGCCCAGTGGGGTTTGATCTTCGGCGGCGGACGGGACGATGACAGCGGAAACATCGTAGGAGCGCTCGCAATGATTATCCTGGCGCCGATCGCAGCCCTGCTGGTTCAGCTGGCAATATCACGCGGGCGGGAGTTTGGGGCAGACCGGGGCGGAGCAGAGATCTGCGGCAAGCCCCTTGCCCTGGCGTCAGCACTGTCGAAGCTTGAGGGCGCAGCAGGCGCGGTCAGGGCCGACGTGAACCCCTCTACTGCTCACATGTTCATAGTCAACCCCCTGAAAGGACGTGCCCTGGCATCTCTATTCTCGACTCATCCCAGCACTGAGGAGCGCATCAGAAGGCTTAATGCCATGGTGTAGAGAGGTCCTTTGCCTCTCTACTGCAGGGAAACAGTTATTAATGGGATCATCAATGCAAAGTGCGGACCGGGCCCGTAGCTTAGCCAGGTTGAGCGCACGGCTGATAACCGTGAGGTCACGCGTTCAAATCGCGTCGGGCCCACTGAACCTTTTTTAGAAAAATTTCAAAAACTTCAAAAAATAGCTATCTCTCGTTATTTCGATATATCGCCCTCAATTATCATGTTCAAGACGTAGTCGTAGTCCAATGACTGGCACCATCCAGCCTTCTCGAATATGCCCATGAAGCAGACGCCGATGAGCTTCTTGTATTTGATTTTGGATAAAAAGCTCTTCATCTCCTCAGGCTTGACTCCGATCTTCGGCATGGCCATGCCGCCCAGGATGACAACCACATCTGTGGCTGCGGCCTCTGCATCAGCGTCCGCCTGAACTCCAAGCTCAAGCCCATACTCTGTGGAGATGATCTTGCGGGCCTTGTCCTTCTGCAGGCCGGGCACGAAGAATAGGTCCTTCTCGCGTACAGGATACCCCAGGAAGAGGGCAAATGGGGTGCAAAATCCCGGAGATCCCACGAAGGTTATCTTCCCGTCGTCTTTTACCAGATCCCTAAAGCCGTTCAGCACCCCGCCGAGTCCTTTTACGTCCTGAACTTTGTCCATAATGATCTTTACTAAATGAACTCTTCATGGCTTTAAGCTTGCCTTTCGCCAGGCTAAATAGACAGGCTGAATAGTGATAGGATAAATAGTAACAGGATAAAATAATATTTTGTATGGCAGACGCACTTATTGTCGGGGCCGGGCCTGCAGGCCTATTCGCCGCACTGGAGCTTTCCAAGTCAGGGTTTGAAGTCCTGGTTGTAGATCAGGGAAGCGACATCCCCGACAGGATCTGCCCCATGAAGAAGAGGGATCACTGCCTGCACTGCGTGCCCTGCCACATCATGTGCGGCGTGGGCGGCGCGGGGACGTACTCTGACGGCCTCCTCAACCTCCACCCATCAGTAGGTGGCGATCTGGAAGCCCTCGCTGGCAAGGAAGCCCGGAAGCTGGTGGAGCAGGTCGACTCTGCTTTTTTGAGGTACGGGGCGCCCGCGAAGACGCAGGAGCCAGCTCCAAAAGATGCCGAGATGCTCGGCCATAAGGCAGCTTCAGTTGGAGCGCGTTTCATCCCCATCCGGCAGCGGCATATGGGCTCCGACAGGACGCCTCAGATCATAGCCGCCTTCAAGGAAGACCTGGTGAAGAGGGGAGTTTCGTTTCTGCTAAACTCCTGCGTTGTAGACCTGATCTTAGAGAACTCTTCTTGCAAGGGCGTCCGGCTGGCGGATGGAACAGCACTGGAGGCGAAGACTACGCTTCTGGCCTTGGGCAGAATAGGGGCCCCAATGATCGACAGCATCGTCGATAAATATAGGATCAAGGCGGGATACGGTCCTCTGGACGTGGGCGTGAGGGTAGAGGTTCCATCGATCATAATGGACCCCGTGACCAGGATAAACCGCGATCCCAAGTTTCACATAGTCACTCGGCGCTACGACGACTTCGTGAGGACCTTTTGCACAAATCCCGGCGGCTTCGTGGTCAAAGAGGAGTACCCCGAGTTCGTAGCCACCAACGGCCATTCTCTCCTGGGAGTACAGTCGGATAACACCAACTTCGCCTTTCTGGTACGCTTAGAGCTAACCGAGCCCGTTGAGAACACCACTGCCTACGGCATGTCCATAGCCAAGCTGGTCACTACAATTGGCGGAAAGAAGCCGGTGATACAGAGGCTGGGGGACCTTCACCGCGGCAGGCGGTCAACTGAGAAGAGGATCGATAGAAACCCTGTGAAAAACACGCTGAAGGACGTAACCCCTGGAGATATCTCAATGGCCCTTCCTCACAGGATTGTAATGGACATCATAGAGGGTCTGGAGATACTAAACGAGATTATCCCCGGAGTCAACGCCGACTCCACGCTTCTCTATGCTCCCGAGATCAAGTTCTATGCCAGGGAGATCCGCGTGGACGATAAGATGCAAACCAGCATCTCAGGATTATATGCAGCCGGAGATGGAGCAGGTCTCTCAAGAGGCATAGTGATCGCTGCGGCGACAGGCATAATGGCCGGCAGGGGCATGGCCCATGATCTTTTGGCTTGATTCAAAACGTTTATGAGGATTGAACTGTCTCTGAACCCTTTGATGTCTAAGAGATCTGTGGATAAGAGGGATAGAGACAAAAAAACCGAGGGGCAGCCCAATACAAGGGCAGAACCCCAAGACGCGAAGCCCGTCCAGAAGGCTAATACTGGAAGGACTGAGATCTGGCAGAACACCGACCTTTACTGGTATGCAGGCCTAGTATTGGCCGCGCTCTTCTCCTTTTACCTGCGCGCCATCATGCCTATGAGCAAGGTCTTCGTAGGCGATAGAGTCCTCTTCAGCAGTGAGACCGATGCCTGGTATCATATGATGCTCGCTAAGGGAACGGTCATCAACCTGCAGCGTCTCTGGTTCGATCCCATGACCAATTTTCCCAACGGGACGCCGCTGCATTTCGGTCCGTTTCTCAGTTGGGCGATCGCCATCCTCTCTTACATCTTCGGACTAGGCAGCCCAAGCATGCATACCGTTGAGGTTGTAGGGGCGTTCATGCCTGCAATTCTCGGAGCGCTTGTGGTAATTCCGGTCTACTTCATAGGACGAGAGATAGGCGGCAAGAGCTGCGGACTTATATCGGCATTAATCGCGGCTGTGCTTCCAGGTCAGTACTTCTCAAGGACTACTCTCGGATTCACAGATCACCACGCTGCGGAGATCCTCCTCAGCACTCTGACAATGATGTTCTTGCTGCTGGCCCTGGGTTCTGGCAAGGGAATGACATTTGCAGCACTGCAGAAGAACTGGTCGGCTTTTAAGAGGCCTCTTCTCCTTGCAGCCCTGGCAGGAGTCTCCCTCGGGCTCTACATCGATGCCTGGGCATCCGGGTTCCTGATCGAGGGCATAATTCTCCTCTTCATAGTGATCCAGAGCATTGTAGACCACATGCGAGGCAGAAATGCGGAGTACCTTGGGATTGCGGGGGCAATTACCTTCTTTGTGGCCACGCTTCTCGTCCTGCCGTTCGTTAAGCCCTACAACGGGTTTAGCAACTACTACTACTCCTTATTCCAGCCCACTATCCTCCTCTTAGGTGTGACAGCCGCCTTACTGGTCGCATTCTTATCGAGTTTCCTGAAGGAGAAGGGCTACAGCGATTACTACTATCCAGGAGCTGTGGCAGGAATTCTGGCGTTGGGCACGCTTATACTGGCTCTGGTCATTCCACAGTTCATAAATGTACTCTTCAACGGGATGTTCATATTCCAGCAAAAGACAGGAGGCGCAGCCACAGTTGGCGAAGCATCCCCGCTGTTCTCAGATGCAGGGGTGTTCTCTGTAAGCCATGTACTGATCTGGTTCCCGGGCTTCATGGCCCTCACTGCACCAGCTTTCATAGCCTTCCTATTCACCACATTCACGATCTCCCTGATCGGTCTCTTGGTGCTGATCCTGCGCTATATTAAGGGACTTTCGCCCACAGAGATGCTTGTCATCACCTGGTCAGCGATTATGCTGATTCTGACCGTAACGCAGAACAGGTTCGCATACTACTACGCAATCAATGTTGCATTGCTAATAGGATTCCTGATCGTATGGGTACTACAGAGGTTGGGCGTAGCTGAAATGGAGGGCGTGTCTGCAGATGTCAAGGACCCTGTCAAGTTCCTGGCCTCCAACCTCAAGATCATGGCCGCAGCCGTGCTGATATTCGTATTCGTGATCTGGCCAAGCATTTATATGAGCGTTGCATTCGCCAACGGTACGGACAGTCCCAACTCGAACTGGATCTCGTCTACTGCCTGGCTGGAGAACAACACGCCCTCTCCTGGAATGGATATCTACGAGATCTACGAGCGCCCAACAGATGGCCAAAAATATGTTTACCCCGAGGAAGCTTACGGCATCATATCCTGGTGGGACTTTGGCCATCTGATCGAGACCGTAGGCCATCGGATACCCAATGCCAATCCTTTCCAGCAGGGAATAGGCAATCTGACCTCTGGTAGTCCCGGCGCGTCTCCCTTCTTCCTCTCCCAGAGCGAAGCAGAAGCCGAGAAAGTGCTGGCTGATATTGACCCGAACCGATCGCTTTACAAGAACACAAGGTACGTCATGATCGATAGAGACATGGCAGTCTCGAAGTTCCATGCAATGGCCGCCTGGAGCAGTGTCCCCTTATCGAAATATATGTCAGCAGTCTACCAGCCGCAAGGAGGCCAGCTGGTGCCGGTTCGGCTCTGGCTTGAGCCCTACTACCATTCAATGACAGCTCGCATGTACTTCTTCGACGGCAGCGAGGTAGAAGGCGGCGCAGGAATAGGTCTCGCCTATAGGGGCATGCAGCTGAGTGATGGATCAGTTGTGCCGGTACTCACTGAGGCTCCCAAGATCACCAAGAACTTCTCAGAGCTGCAGGACTTCGTCAACGATAGCATAAGCGAAGGGAACATGGGCGAGATTGCCGGCACAAGCCCCAGCGACGCGGCTTTCCCGCTTGAGGCCCTGCAGCACTACCGGCTGGTGCATGAGTCCGAAACGCCCTGGACGTCTGGCAACCAGGTCAAGACCTTCGAGCACGTGCCGGGGGCCGTGATCAAAGGAAGCGCCTCTCCGGGAACCACAGTGACGATAGCTGTACCTGTCATGACCAACACAGATAGGGCCTTCGTCTACAGGCAGTCCAATGTAACCGATGCCAGCGGCCAGTTCACTCTGGTCGTGCCCTACTCAACCGAAGGGCCCGTCGTTGGCAGCACTAACTTCGACACAATGCCTCTGGGGCCATACCAGCTCTCCATTGGCGGCACGAACTACGAGGTCAGAGTGCCTGAGGAGTATGTGCTCTCTGGAGGAGTAGTCCAGGTATGAGACTTCTGGAGGAGATGAGCTGGCCGGAGATCGAGGCAGGCCTTCAAGCCACCAGGACTGTAATCCTGCCTGTAGGCGCCACTGAAGAGCACGGCCCCCATCTCCCAGTCTTCACCGACACGATCCAGGCCATAGAGGTGGCCCGGGAGGCTGCTCGCCGGAGGGATGTCTTCCTGGCCCCTCCTGTGCATTACGGAGTCTGCCGAAGCACCAGGGGATTCCCCGGAACCATCACCGTGACACATGATGGGCTCAGAGCATTCATGCACGACCTTCTGGTATCATTCTGCGATAGCGGCTTTGAGCATGTCCTTGTTCTAACAGGCCATGCAGGCGGTCAGCATATGGCGGCTATTGAGGAGGCATGCCAGAGGGCGGTGGAGGTGAGGGATTTCAGGGTCAGCCTGGTCTCCCTCTTCGATCTCATAGATCCAAAAGCAGTGGAGACTCAAAGGGACGGCCACTCGGGGGAGATAGAGACATCTCTGATGATGGTCATCCGCGAGGATCTCGTGAAGGGAAGGCCTGCAGGAAACTTCCCGCTTCGGCCCAGGTTTTTGGTCTTGAAGGATGTGAGGCATCTCATGGGCAACGGCATCATGGGCGACCCCAGCAAGGCATCGCCTGAGAAGGGCAAGGCATTCTTCGAGATGGCGGTGCAGGGGGTTCTCAAGGCGCTTGAGGAGCTGGAGTTGGAGTCTTTCCCTGGAAGATAACTATGCTCTTCAACCATTTCGAGTGGCAAATCACAGGTTATAATGAATATTCTTGATGGCTCTTCTTGATGATTCATAAATTTAGATTTATCTTTGTGCGTCCTTTGTGAGCTTTGTGCCTTTGTGGTGGTATTTCGTAAGCGTTTGCGATTAAAATACAGATTATTACTATCCACCACAAAGGCACAAAGCTCACAAAGGACGCACAAAGGATTTTAATTCAGCTCCGATTCCAAATTCATCCTAAATTTCCCCAGAAATGGTGTAACTGCATCGTCTTTCCCGCGTGTTCGATGGCGATGCTGATCTCTTCGGGCTTATTCGATAGGTTTATATCCCTTCAATTTAACGGGAATGGCGTGCCTGAGATACCTTCGAAAAGATTGGCTGTTAATCAGAGAAGCAGGCGCCTCATATCGAAGAGAATCGTCTTAAGCATCTTTGGAAATATGAGCCTAGTGTTTTTCTTTTCCCCATTTTAAAAGAGAACGGGCGGCTTAAATAAGGGATCGACCCAAAGCCTTAGGCCTGTGATTATGAGTTGATATCATGTTATCGGAAAGCGACGCAAAAGTTCTAAAAGCGATATCTGAAGGTCATTTAGACCCGCAAACTATCGCTCAAAAGCTGAATATGAAGGTAGAGGCAGTGCGAGCCTCAGCCGACTCTCTAAGCGAGCAGGGCCTTGTAAATGTCGTCAAGTCGATTGACGAGGTCTTCTCTCTAACAGATGAAGGCCGGATGTATGCAAAAGAGGGACTTCCGGAGAGGAGGCTTTTAGAGAGCATAGGCAAAGGATTGGCCATGTCGGAGCTGAAAGACCCCTCCCTGAAGATCGGCCTTGGGTGGCTGAAAAAGAAGGGCTGGGCCGTCATTTCGGGCGGCGAGATCAAGCCCATAGGTTCAGCGCAGAAAGGAAAGGATGAGGAGATCCTGGAGGCTCTCCGGCAGGGGCCGAAAGCCGGATCTCAGATGGACGGAAAGGCGTTGGCATTGCTGAGGAGCAGGGGGCTCGTCTCATCCAGCACTTCAAAATCATGGAGATACGAGATCACCCCTGAAGGCCTCAAGGCGGCATCAGAGCTTGGCACGACCTCTGCACAAGCACTATCCTTCCTGACGTCGGGAATAATAAAGACAGGTGAGTGGGACGGGAACAGAGTGCTGTATAATGGCAGGCAATATCTTGCCAGGCCTTATGATGTTGCTCTTGCCGCAGACAGGATCTACCCAGGCAAGAGACACCCCTACCAGAGGCTAATAGACAGGATGAGGGCGATAATGCTCGAGATGGGCTTCACTGAGATCAAGGGCGACATCGTCCAGTCCAGCTTCTGGAACTTCGATGCCCTCTTCCAGCCCCAGGACCACCCTGCCAGGGAGATGCAGGACACCTTCTACCTGGACACACGTGCGAAGATACCGGACTTCACCAGGGTCAAGGAGATGCACGAGCGCGGCGGTGAAGTCGGAAGCACAGGCTGGGGCGGCCAGTGGCGTCCGGAGGTCGCAGAGCAGGAGGTCTTGAGGACGCATACGACAGCTGTGACCATCAAATATCTGGCAGACCATCCGGAGCCGCCTGTCAAGGCTTTTGGCATAGACCGCGTATACCGCAGGGAGGCGATAGATGCCACGCACACGCCCGAGTTCGAGCAGCTCGAGGGAGTGATCATGGACGAGGGAGTCACATTCCGGCATCTCTTGGGCGTATTGAAGGAGTTTTACGCCAAGATGGGCTTTGAGGAGGTGAGGTTTAGGCCCGGCTACTTCCCGTATACCGAGCCGTCTGTTGAGCCGGAGGTCTTCATAGACGGCTTGGGATGGGTGGAGCTTGGAGGGGCCGGAGTTTTTAGAAAGGAGGTTACGGCTCCCTTTGGCATAGAGCATCCGGTCCTTGCCTGGGGTCTTGGCGTCTCGCGCGTGGCCATGCTCAAGCTTGGGCTAAAAGATCTAAGAGAGCTTTACCAGCCGGACATTTTGTGGCTGAGAGAGACGCCTCTGTCAAGGAGCATGTGAGGGTTCGAAGATGCCAGTTGTGAGACTTTACTATCAGGATCTCGAGGAGATGGTCGGAGCCTCCAGGGATACAATCATGAGCAGGCTGGCCATGATGGGCGCAGATATAGGAAAGAGGGCTGAAGAGGATCATGTGGACGTGGAGTTCTTCCCCGACCGGCCCGATCTCTACAGCTCTGAGGGCGTCGCCAGAGCGCTCCAGGGCTTCCTGGAGATCAAGACAGGGCTTCCTGAGTATGAGGGCCATCCAGGTCCAATCGTCCTGGAGGTGGACGAGTCTGTCAAGTCTGTCAGGCCGATCATCGGCTGCGCTGTCGTTCGCGGCCTGGAGTTCTCAGATGCGGCCATTGAGTCCCTCATGGACCTTCAAGAGGACCTCCACTGGGGTCTCGGAAGGAACCGGCGGAAGGTGGCCATAGGAGTGCACGACATATCAAGGGTCACGCCTCCGTTCCGCTATTTGGGAGCAGATCCGTCGTTCAAGTTCGTGCCCCTGGACTTCTCTGAGGAGATGTCCATGCAGGAGATATTGAAGGAGCATCCCAAGGGAAGGGACTACGGCCACATACTGCAGGGCTTTGACCGCTATCCCCTGATAGTGGATGCAAACGACCGCGTCCTATCCTTCCCGCCGATAATCAACGGAGAGCTGACGAGGGTGAAGGACGACACTCACGACCTGTTCATAGACGTCACTGGAACAGATCCCGTTGTGCATAAGGCGTTGAACATAGTTGTGACCTCCCTTGCCGAGAGGGGCGGCAGGATCGAGTCGGTTCTCGTCAAGAGGAGCGAAGGAGATCTCATCTCTCCAAACCTGACGCCGAGCAAATGGACTGTAGCCGTCGATGAGGCAAACGGCCTGATCGGCTTTGACTTATCCTCAGAAGAGCTGGCGAAGTGCCTGGAGAAGATGAGGTTCGGCGCAAACGCCCTGGATCAGAAGGTGGAGGTATTGGTTCCTGCCTACAGGGCGGACATAATGCACTCATGGGATATCTTCGAGGACGCTGCAAAGGGTTATGGATACGACCTGCTGTTTGCAGAGCTGCCTAGAACTGTGACTGTAGGGCGGCCTCTTCCGTCTGAGCTCAAGAAGTCTGAGATACGGGAGGTCATGACGGGTTTAGGTTACCTGGAGACCATGCCCTTCACCCTGACAAATGAGGCATCTCATTTCACTCAGATGAGGCGCGAGCCTAAAGGGGCAACGCGCGTTTTGCACCCAATAAGCGAGCTGCACACCATCCTTAGGACTTCGATCCTCTCCAGCCTTCTTGAGATCTTATCAGGCAACCAGCATCATCCCCTTCCACAGAGGATCTTCGCTGTAGGCGAGATCGTAGAGGATAGAAAGACCTGGATGCACCTGAGCGCAGCATCCATCCACAGCAATGCGAACTTCTCTGAGATACGCTCTGTAACAGATGCGGTTTTAAGGGAGCTGATGGTCGATGCCGAAATCGTCCCATCCGATGACGGGGCGTTCCTTCCAGGAAGGGGCGCAGACCTGATATCAGCTGGCCAGAGAATTGGGTGCTTTGGCGAGGTTCACCCTCTGGTGGTTCGAAGCTTCGGCCTTGAGCAGCCGGTGGTAGCACTGGAGCTGAGATGGGGAAAGATCTGAAGATACTCGCAGTTGCAGATCTGCACGGCAGGGTCGATATACTTTCGAGCCTGGAGCCGGGAGATGCAGACCTGATAGCAGTATGCGGAGACCTTCATAACGCTGGGGGCGAGGAGGAGGCCAGGCCGGTGGTGGAAGCACTCTCGGCTTTTGGCCTTCCAGTCCTTATAGTGCCTGGGAATATGGACCCCAGGATCTTTGCGACCAGGCTGTGGGAGGAGGCAGGTTTCATCTCCCTCCACCGCCGGGCTTACTTTTATGGGAACTTCGGCTTCATAGGCATGGGCGGAATAGTGGCTCGTGGAGGCAGGGACCCGGACGACCCTGCCCGGCAGTACCACAGGGATGAGGATGTCTATGAGGACCTGTCCAGGGCTTATGAGGAGATATCAAATGCATCGCGCAAAATTGTTGTTACCCACCAGCCCCCTTTCGGATTTCTGGATACCCTCTATAATAAAGAGCCCTCTGGAAGCGTCAGCCTGCGGCGATTTTTAGAGGAGCGCCAGCCGGATCTTCTTCTATGCGGCCACATCCACGAGGCTCGGGGCGTTGATCGCCTCGGCAGGACTCTGGGCGTGAACGTGGGCGAGCTTAGATGCGGCTACAGCGCTTTTGTGGAATTTAACGATGGTATCAGCGTTCATTGGAACGCCATTAATCCTTCGGGCTAATGACTAAAAGCCTATAAGATAGAGCGATCTAATATCGAAGCATGAGGGTCAGAGAACTGATGAGCTATCCGGTAGCAATGGTGGGGCCCGATGCAACAGTTCTTGATGCAGTGGAGCTCATGGCACGTGGGGGGAAGGGATGTGTTCTTATAGCTAGGGAGGGCCTTCTCAAAGAGTGCCTGGGAATTTTGACCATCAGCCAGATCCTCAGAAAGGTGTTTGCCCCTAGAATCGATCCCGAGATGGTCAAAGCGGTCGATATCATGACGCCGTCCCCGCTAGTAATCGTGGGCCTAAATGCCACCAGCAAGGAGGCGGCGGATCTTATGATTGAGCACAAGGTAAGAAGGCTGCCTGTTGTAGAGAACGGCGCTCTTGTGGGGATTGTAACTAGCAAGGACCTTTTGAAATGCGTGGAGTGAACTGCCATCGCGAAAGGCCGGGCTGTCGTGAAATGGTTATAAATTCTGTTCTGCGTCCATTAAATAATCTTGAAATAGAGACGCGACAGAACTTTTGTTGCTTTATCATCAAGCAATCATTCCACAGGATCTCAATCTGCTGCTGCAATTTGTGATCTGCAAAGTTGTGGCCATGAAATAGTTAATAAAGAATCCGGGTCTCAGGCGGACCGTGACGAAGTTACCATTCATAAAGCAACCAAACTTATAACTAACACCTATGGGTTGCAGCCCTATCATAATGTCTTTATTTTGCTTCAAATTTAAAATTCATCCCAAATTTAAGAAATAAGTAAATTATCCAATTTTTAAACATTTACGATACTAATATTTCTAGAAAAAGACTATTATCTGAATCAATTATGCCTAGAGGCTACAATGTGCATAAGACCGCAAACGATTTATACTCATGCAATATATAACGATTGAAATTACAATCTATTGGAGGGATATTGAATGGAAAAGAAACGCTTATCCTTTCTCATTGGGGCTTTAATCCTTTTAGCCCTAATAGTAATTTCATCCTCGTCTGCCCAGACAGACACCGAAACGGTAACGATCTATAATATACCCGAAGAAAGCGGAAATGTATGCAACGATCGATCTCTTGGCTCAGACATAATCGTTGGATCAGACGGCAGAATTAAGTCTCAGGCGTTGCTTAGCTTTGATGTCTCAAGCATACCTAAAGGATCGACTATAAAAGAAGTAGCTATTGATTTAAGAAATAATGAAATAACAGGTAATTCTTTTAAAAATGTAGGATGCTTAAAAATATATCCAGTTTCTTATGAAGAAATTAATTGGAGGTGCTACTCAACAGGTTCCTCAAATAAATACTTCATAAAGAAGTGCAGTAATGAGGATTTATCAGAACCAATAAAAGATCATCGATTAAAGAACATACTCAAAGAGAACATAGGTAAATCAAGATTTCAACTTCGCATGCAGTTCGACGAAGCACGAACCTTTAATCCTTTCTCACATAATACAGAATCTTCTAATAAACCTCCCTGCATAGATTGGAGCACTTATTCCGGAGGCGGCCTTGAGGAGTCATCTTTTGCATATATGGGGGATTCAGATGAATACGATGAAATTTATTTTGACGATGTAAGCTTAATAATTACCTTCACGCCGCCTAGCGGAAATGCACCATAAATGTCGATACTACCCAAAAGAATAACTTAATCAACCTTTTTGGCAGCAGGAGAAAGACCTAAATTCCAATGCACTAGGTATCTTTTAAACACTCTTGGTAGCCCACTCGCGTTGATTCGCGTAGCCCTCTTGCTTCCAGATATCGCCCGAAGGTCAAAACAGCCTTGTCAATGGCATCGCCATTATCTCTGATGCTCCAATCCACTCTTCTAGCCATGATTGGCCTTCCAGTGGTGCAAAGGGCTAATCCTATCACCACCTTCCTTTTCAATGGCCTAACGCAGGGTTTAAATAGCGAAGAATCAAGTTCTATGGCTGGAGTCGAGGTCGCCTAGCCTGGTAGGGCGCAGGTTTGCTAAACCTGTTCCTCTTCGAGGATCGTGGGTTCGAATCCCACCCTCGGCGCTGATTTACGGGTAATAGATAAGCGATTTAAGCTCAAAGATCACATTACCGTCATGACTTCGCACCAAAAGACATGACTTAGGCCAAGGCTTTTCAAGGGCTTTGGCCTTTCTCCTTACTTCTTTTATCGAGCAAGAGCATTACTGCCTTTTCTACGAAGTGACTGATATTCCTATAATCACCAGTGGCCACTTCGGCCTTTATCCGTTCATAGGTCTCTTCGTTGATGCTCACGCCGATCTTCTTTACCATGTACAAATAATACAATTTTGTGCTTTAAATACTCATTCCTACTAGGTGTACCGAAGGCCTTATATTTCCATAAGTGCACCTAGTATGTGGTGTGAAGTCATGTCGAACAAAATGCTCTTAGAGCTTGGCAACCCGATCATACAATGCCGGGCAGCCGTTGTAGAGCTGTTGAGCTATCTCGGAAGAACTGTTGGCCCCCTTCCCAAAGTCATAGATTTCGAAGCGGTTAAGCTGATGCATGGTGCTGGCGTGCCCGAACTTGCGGACTCCATTAGACCAACAGGGAAATGGCCAGGCAGCTACAGCGGGCCGACAGAGGAAACCCTGCAGGAGGTGGACTGAATGGCGGCCTCTGCCTTTTCAGAGAACGCTGTGGAAAAGATCAAACTGTCGCGGTCTCTAACAGAGCTAAATGCAGTACTTGGCGACTTCGAGCCTCTGGCTTCGAAGGTTACCGAGCTGAGAAAAGAGACCCTGGAGAGGGAGGTCCAGGTGCTGGCAGCTATCCTGGAAAGGATCACACCCCTTGTGCCAATCTTGAGCAAGGATTGTGAGTTCTATTATAGGAGCGAGATAGTCGTTATCACCGATATTAAACAAGTGCCGCTTGAGCAAAACGCATACTTCTACAGCGAGAATAGGCTGATCTTGTACGAGAACGGATCACTCGTGAGGATGCACCGATACGGTGAGTTCACAGGTGGTCAGAGGCCCGGATGGGAGCTGGTCGATGAGCATCCGCTTACGGCTTTGGCAGCTGTGGAAGCGTTCGGGCTCAATGCCATCGCCGCTGCACTGGTGAGGATGCTCAAAGACGCCTCGGAGATAGTAGTTCTTAGAGAAGAGCTTGAAGCGAGGCTTGTAGCACTGGCCAAGATCCTGGAGGCCCTGAGATGAAACCAGCTAATCGACTTTATCCAGCCTCAAAGCGGCCTATTAATGAACCCCTCTAGCTGCAGGAACACGCCGCCAGGTAGAGCGCTAGACTGGAGATCGGCCTCTATCCTGTCAAACCTTTTTCAGTACTATAAAATTAGCTTTAGGAGATGCCTGGGTAGCTAAATCTTGTCAGTCACCCCTCATCATGGGCCTGATCTCATAAACATCGACTGTGCGGGCGATGGTAAACTCTTCGTTTCCCTCCTGGCGTCTTTTGAGCAGAGAGTTTCCGACATCCTTGGGCAGGTAGATCTCCTGGTCGTCTATATTAAGCCTGAAGAACTTCTTGCTCTGGCCCATGGTCATGTCCCTATACCTGCCTGTTACCTTCTCCCCCACTTTTAGAATCCTGGCTACCATAATCTCACCCTATCTTTTATTATAATAGTATATTTCTGATACTTCTAACTTCCGGTCAAATCTTAGGGTATGTCTGAGGCATTATCATCGCAATATACTGATCAAAGATTGGTCTATGAATTAGAAAAATCTTTCTTACGCCTTTGGTTTTGCAGTGAGCCTAATGCTTTTGCCTAGCTTTTGCCTAACGTCTGCCTAACTTTTACTTAGCCCAAAAAATTAGCAGGAAATCTTGTGCTAGTTATTTTTAACTAGTGCACCGGATGCCCTTTGCAGCGGATTGTTGACTTCCATCTCTACAGCGATCCTTTGGTTCTCATGTCATTGATTTTAGCTCTGATTATGTATCGATCATCATCTGAAGTTAACCTAAAAACTTTTCTTCTTTCTCGTGCCTCTTTGAAGAGTATATAAAATCAAAGGTTTCAGTACTGTATAAGATGCCTCCAGGTTCGATTGCTATAAATAAGGGAAATAACCAGTCAATGAAGTCCAATGTCCCTTTGCGAGCATATCAGCTGCGGGAACGCAGAGAAGATCTGGCTTCCTGTTAGCAATTGCGGCCACCGCGGCAGCCTGAAAAGCCATCGCTATTGCATCAAATGCTGCCCTACGAAAAGTGCATCTTCAGATAAGCTACTTGCTCTTGACCATTACACCAATATGTCCTTGAGTATGGAAAACACCTTCAAGCATACAGCCACAGCCATGAAGATGAACATCATGCAGAATATAGGAAAATTGGACATTGATGATATCTACAGTATAAAGGGGCATCAACAAGATACGCTTTACATCACTACCGCTAATGAAGCCTGTCTTTTGAAAGAACGCGATATCTGTGAGGCATTGATGGAAAGGCCGATGGGTTACCGGTACTGAATTGATGTGATGATAAGAGGGCCGGTAGCAGCGTGCGTGTAGTATTGAAAAAAATTATTAATGTCTGATTATATTTATCATGTTACTATCCTTAAAGTTCAATATAGGCCAACGAACGTCTTGATTTTAGAAAAATTCTTCTCAAAGAGTTAAGCATGCGCTAAGTGTGATGGGATGAAAAAAGCACTTATCACTGGGATTACAGGTCAGGACGGATCCTACCTTGCCGAGCTGTTGCTGAGCAAAGGATATGAGGTACATGGCATCATAAGGAGATCCTCAACTTTCAACACAGGCAGAATCGATGGGATATACGTTGATCCTCATGAATCAGATGCCAAGCTGCATCTGCACTATGGTGACCTTTCAGATTCAGGGCAGATATCAAACATAGTGTATAATATTAAGCCTGATGAGATCTACCATCTGGGAGCTCAGAGCCATGTAAGAGTGAGCTTCGATATACCTGAGTACTCCGGAGATATTACCGCTCTTGGTACTACCAGGATACTGGAAGCCATACGGAGGAGCGGCAATGGGGTTAAGTTTTATCAGGCCTCCAGCAGCGAGATGTTTGGCCAGTCGCTGCCTCCTCAGAACGAGGAGACTCCTTTCCGGCCGAGGAGTCCATACGCATGTGCCAAGGTTTATGCTTACTGGACCGTAAGGAACTACAGGGATGGGTACGGTATTTTTGCCTGCAATGGCCTCTTATTCAACCACGAATCCCCTCGCCGGGGAGAGACCTTTGTGACCAGAAAGATCACCAGGGGCATCGCTAGGATTCTGGCCAAGAAGGAGGGAATTCTCTATCTCGGAAACTTACAGGCAAAGCGCGATTGGGGCTTTGCGCCTGAATATGTCGAATGCATGTGGCGGATGCTTCAGCAAGATGTGCCAGACGACTTTGTGGTGGGCACCGGCGAATCACACTCCGTTCGCGAGTTTTTGGAAGAGGCTTTCGAGTATGCAGGTCTGGACATTGACGAACACGTGAGGATAGACTCTCGCTACTTCCGGCCTACCGAGGTGGAGTCTCTTATTGCAGATGCCTCCAAGGCCAGGAGGTCATTGGCCTGGGACCCAAAGATCGCATTCTCTGACCTTGCCAAGATCATGGTGGATGCTGACATGCGCCAGATTGGACTGGAGCCCCCGGGAGAGGGGGATGAGATCCTCCTGAAGAAGTTCCCGAACATATGGTGGAGGGCGGATTGAAGAGGATTTGCTTTTACACCAGCGACTATGGCTACGGCCATGCAGCGAGGGATATAGCTGTTATAAATGGGATTCTTAGCCGCGGAAAAGCTGAAATCTTCGTGCGAACGGACACTGCCTTCGATATGATGAGGCGGTCACTGCCTGGTGCAAAAGTCCTTCGCCTGAGGAACGACATAGGGGTATCTTACCAGGGCAACAGCGCCCGGGCAGATGTCGAGAAGACAGAAGCCGCCCTTCTGGCGTGGATGGATTCATGGGACGATTATCTGAAGAAGGAAGAGGTATTCTGCAGAGAGCATGAGATCGACTTGATACTCTCAGATATAGTGCCGCAACCATTCCTGGTGGCAAAGGATCTCGAACTGCCAAGCATGGGAATATCCAACTTCACCTGGCATTACATATGGGTGAACATGAGGATGAGGTATGGGCTCACAGACGACGATGTGCTCATCTATCTCGGGCTCGGAAGGTCACTGGACCCAGACTTCCTTTTGGGGCTGAAAGAGGTCGAGTTGCCAGATGCTAAGTCACTGGATGTCAAGTTCCTTGTATCCTCCAGTCTGGATCTACCACTTAAAAACATGCTGAAAATACCTCCACAGGAGACTGAGAGCCAGAACTACATAGCCATGTGCGACCTGGTGGTATCCAAGACAGGTTACAGCACGGCTTCGGAGGCCATCAGGGCCAGGGTGCCCATGCTCCTGTTTACCAGGAACGGCTATGAGGAAGATAAGCTGGTGGCCAGCGGCGTTGGGAGCCTGGGAGTCGGCAGAGAGATATCTGAGGAAGAGTTCTTGAGCTGGGGCTGGATTGAATATCTGGATGACCCGGAAGATCTAAGGGCGGGCTTTGCATCACTGCCTCAAAGGTTTAGTGGCGATGGTCTGAGCGAAGCCCTGGATGCCATTGAGGCGGTTCTAGCATGAGCTTTTGGTCGGGCAAGAATGTGCTGGTGACGGGTGGGGCTGGATTTCTGGGCTCGGCTCTGGTGAAGCAGCTGGCGGAGGCTGGGGCGGAGAGGGAGAGAATAAGAATCCCTCGGAGCAGGGAGATGGACCTGCGATCGTGGGATAACTGTCTCAAGGCTGTTCAGGACACTGACCTGGTCATACACCTGGCAGCTCGCGTGGGGGGAATCGGCTTCAACCGCAAGTATCCTGCCAGGCTCTTCTACGACAATGCCATCATGGGTATACAGCTCATGGAGGCTGCGAGGCTTGCTGGAGTAGACAAGTTCGTAGCCGTAGGCACAGTCTGCGCCTACCCCAAGTTCACACCCGTGCCCTTCCGAGAGGAAGACCTCTGGAACGGCTATCCCGAGGAGACAAATGCACCTTACGGCTTGGCTAAGAAGATGCTGCTGGTTCAGTCGCAGGCATACAGGCAGGAGTACGGCTTCAACTCTATCTACCTTCTTCCCGTCAACCTCTATGGACCAGGGGACAACTTCGACCCTGACAGCTCGCACGTGATTCCTGCATTAATAAAAAAATTCGTGAAAGCTGTCAGGGATGGGCAAAGAATCGTGGAGGTCTGGGGAACAGGAGCTGCATCGCGGGAGTTCTTGTACGTTGACGACGCTGCAAATGGAGTTTTGCTGGCTGCTGAGCGGTATAATAAACCAGAACCATTGAACATAGGATCTGGAAAAGAGATACGAATTAGAGATCTTGTTGATCTTATTGCCGGTCTCATTGGGTACGATGGAGAGATACGCTGGGATACTAGTAAGCCTGATGGTCAGCCTCGAAGGTATCTGGATGTAAGCCGCGCAAAGCGAGAGTTTGAGTTTGTGGCTGAGACCGACTTCGAGGAAGGGCTGAGGCAAACCATCGATTGGTATATGGGCCAGCTTGAGGATAACGAACAGATTCAAAGGTGTGGCATAAGATGAAAATTTCCGTGATAGGTTGCGGCTATGTCGGAGTTGTTACAGGAGCCTGTCTTGGAGAGTTAGGACATGATGTCGTATTCGTTGACATCGACAAGAGAAAGATCGAAGCCATAAATTCGGCCGGATCTCCGATATTTGAACCAGGCCTGAATAAACTAATAAGCAAGAATCACCATCGACTTTCTGCAACTACCCTGGTTGCAGAAGCATTAGAAGATACGGACATAACTTTCCTCTGTGTAGGGACTCCTTCTAATGACGATGGCTCTATCAACCTTGACTATGTAAGATCTGCTGGTACTGATATAGGCAAGGCGCTCAAAGAGATCAATTCATTTCATGTGGTTGTGGTGAAGAGCACAGTCCTCCCTGGAACGACCGAGGAGGTGATCAAACCAGCAATTGAATCAGAATCCAGAAAGAAAGCCTCCAGAGAGTTTGGGATTTCCTCTAACCCGGAGTTTTTGAGAGAAGGCAGTGCGGTAGAGGACTTTTTCAAGCCTGACAGGATAGTGATAGGCTTCGAGGACGAGAGATCTAAGGCCCTGCTGGAGGATCTATATGCTCCATTCGAATGTCCTAAGATCTTCACGGACATAAAAACAGCTGAGATGGTGAAGTATGTCAGCAACGCATCTCTGGCAATGAAGATCAGCTTTGCCAATGAGATAGGAAATATGTGCAAAGCGATGGGGATCGACGCCTATGAGGTCTTCAGGGCTGTATGCATGGACAGAAGGATAAATCCTGCCTTTTTCAGATCGGGATTAGGCTTTGGTGGGTCCTGTTTCCCCAAAGATGTTCGTGCCCTGATATCGAAGATAGAAGAGACCGGGCTTAACCCGCGGATCCTTAAGTCTGTTATCGATGTCAATGAGGCCCAGCCGTTGAAGATGATTGAGCTTCTTAAAAAGCATCTTCCCAATCTGAAAGGTGCGAAAATAGGCGTCTTGGGTCTGGCCTTCAAGCCTGACACTGAGGACATCAGGGAGAGCAGGGCGATTGTATTGGTCAAAAGGCTGATCGAGGAGGAAGCTGACGTGATCTCCTACGACCCGGCAGCTAAGGATAACTTCAGGGCACTTTTCCCTGGGATATCTTACGCCAAAACAGCCGATGATGTGCTCGAAGCCGATGCAGTTCTGATTGTGACAGAATGGAAGGAGTTCGAAGATCTAGATTACAGAGAGAAGCTGGTGATCGACGGTAGGAGGATCGAGCGAGCACGAAGAGATGCAGCAGTTTACGAGGGTGTGTGCTGGTGAAAAGAATCAAAAAAGCCATCATTCCAGCTGCAGGACTTGGAACCAGGTTTTTGCCTGTCACCAAGTCGATGCCCAAAGAGATGCTGCCCATAATCGATAAGCCTGTGATTCATCATGTCGTCGAAGAAGCCGTTGCATCTGGCATTGAGGATATAATTATCATCACCGGCAGAGGAAAAAGGGCCATAGAGGACTATTTCGACGAATCTCCAGAGCTGGAGATGCATTTATTGAAGAGTAATAAAAAAGCCCTTTTTAAGATCGTCAGGGATGTTTCATCTCTCGTCGATATACACTATATCAGACAAAAAGAGCCGAAAGGTCTGGGAGACGCTATTCTCCGAGCCGAACGGCACATTGGCGATGAGCCTTTTGCAGTCTTACTTGGCGATGATATAATAAGAAATAAAAGACCCTGCACGCTTCAGCTCATAGAAAAATTCGAAAAATATGGCTCTCCCGTCATTGCAGTCGAAGAGATACCAGAAGAAAAAGTAAGCAGCTATGGCATAATTGATGGGACCAAGGTTGAAGACGATCTATATCTGGTTGAGGACATAATAGAGAAGCCGAGTATTGATGGAGCGCCTTCAACCTTGGGGACTGTAGGGCGGTATATCTTCACCCCCGAAATCTTCAACTGCATTAAAAAGACACCGCCTGGTGTTGGCAACGAGATTCAGTTGACGGATTCTATCAGGCTCTTGATGGAACATCAGAGATTCTATGCCCACCTGTTCAGAGGCTGCAGATATGATACAGGTGATAAAGCTGGATATATCCAGGCAATAATAGATTTTGCTATGGAGGACGAAGGCCTTCGTAGAAGCATTCGGGATCATATCCAAAAGGTAGGGAAATGAAAGCGTTTTTAGTCGGCTGTTCGTGTATAACCAGAAGCCATTTGACAAACTATCTAGGAAGGTAATCCGTGGAGACGAAGGAACTGAAGTGTCCAATAGGCAACGAAAGGACAGTAACCGTCATCTGTCCACAGAGTGGCTGGGTGCCAATAGATTTCAAAGAGCTGTGGTCCTATAGAGAGCTGCTTTATACCTTTGTTCAGAGGGATATCAAGGTTCGTTATAAGCAAACCGCGCTTGGCGCGGCGTGGGCTATCATTCAGCCGTTTTTTATGATGGTGGTTTTCACAATTTTCTTTGGCAAGCTGGCAAAGATCTCTTCGGAGGGCATTCCCTATCCCCTGTTCAGCTATGCCGCCCTGCTGCCGTGGATGCTTTTTGCCGAAGGCATTACTCGCTCGACTAACAGCATGGTCGTCAACTCGCGCATCATGACAAAAGTATACTTTCCGCGTATGATTATGCCTCTATCCGGTGTAATTTCCCCACTGGCGGACTTTGCCGTAGCCTTCGTCATCCTTATAGGGATGATGCTTTACTTCGGCTATGTTCCCACCCTCAACATGTTATGGCTTCCTCTATTCCTTATATTGGCCCTCCTGACATCTCTTGGCGTTGGACTATGGCTCTCTGCCCTAAACGTGCAGTACCGAGACTTTCACCATACCGTCCCCTTTCTTATACAGCTCTGGTTATTCGCCTCGCCTGTGGTCTACCCAAGCACCCTTCTGCCGGAGCCCTACAGCACTATATATGGATTGAATCCCATGGCAGGCGTCATAGAGGGCTTTCGCTGGGCACTGCTGGGAACAAATCCTCCGAGTTCGATGATTGTCATGTCGATAGTTATTGTCCTTGCCCTCTTAATCTCAGGCGCTTTCTACTTCAAGCGCATGGAGAAGACCTTCGCTGATGTGGTGTGAACGATGAGCGATATCGCCATACATGTCGAGCATTTGGGAAAACGCTACCACATCGGTCAGCGAGCGGCTTATAAGACCTTACAGGAATCAATCATCAATGCTGCTTCTGCCCCGTTTCGGTGGTTAAGGCAGGGATTTGGCTCGAACAACGGTGATTCGCAGTCCTTCTGGGCCTTGAAAGACGTCTCGTTCGATGTCGAGAGTGGCGACGTATTGGGAATCATAGGCAGGAACGGTTCCGGAAAGAGCACGCTCTTGAAGATCCTATCCCGTATCACCGTTCCAACCGAGGGGCGTGCAGAGATCCATGGGCGTGCGGGCTCGCTTCTTGAGGTGGGAACTGGCTTTCATTCTGAGCTGACTGGGCGTGAGAACATATATCTTAGTGGCTCAATCCTGGGGATGAGAAAGAGGGAGATTGAAGATAAGTTCGATGAGATCGTCAGATTCTCGGAGATTGATAAGTTCCTCGACACGCCCGTGAAGCACTACTCAAGTGGGATGCATGTAAGGCTGGCTTTTGCAGTGGCGGCGCATCTCGATCCGGAGATACTTCTGGTAGATGAGGTGTTAGCTGTGGGGGATGCCGCTTTTCAGAAAAAGTGTTTGGGGAAGATGAGGCACGTGGCGAATGAAGGCAGAACTGTTTTATTTGTGAGCCATAATATGGCAGCAGTCTCGGCGTTATGTTCCAAGGTAGTCCTCTTAAAGGAAGGCCAGGTAGATTTCCCACCTGGTTGTGTTGATGAAGCAATTCAAAAGTATCTTATCCAAGTCAATGATATAACGAAAATTAACTTATCAGAGCGCAAAGATAGACAGGGGGCAGGTAGAATCCGCATTACTGACTTTGGAGTTTTAGATAAAGATGGATGCTCTCGAGATTTCTTAATATCAGGCCAGCCTGCCGAGTTTCGCATATACTATAGATGCGTAAATAATGAGCATCCAAATAACATTGTCGCGGCTATAAGCATCACCTCTCATGCTGGGCCGTTTATAACTATGCTAAGCAACCAGGTTGCCTCTGAGCCTTTTGAATTTATCGAACAGCAAGGGTATATCTCGTGCATGATCCAGAAGCTCCCGCTTGCGCCGGGAGGATATACGCTTAATTTCTCTCTTAACCAAAATGAGATTATTCAGGATTGGATTCAGGAGGCAGCAGTTATCAATGTTGAGGGTGGAGATTTCTATGGCACGGGGAAAATACCACCTACACATGGTGGAGTGTTCTTTGAACAAAAATGGTCGGCAAATAATTAATGATTTGTGATAACATATGGCTATAATATCCAGAAAGGTAGGTGGGCTATGGCGACTGATGTCCTATAAATTTCCAAAGCTTGCGAGATCTAATACACTCCATCAAAAAAAAGTCTCCGATAAATTTACAGTAGTTGTTTCTCCTATTCAGCATAATTCGCGAGAGAAAATGGATGAACTCTATTCCGATATTGAGTTTATCAAATATTATATATCCCCAGATAGACAAAAGTTCTATAGAGAAGTTATTAATGTCCTTGCTGAAAAGGATGTAGATTATTCTGGGAAAGATATTGCAGATATCGGCTGCGGAACAGGCCATTTGCTGCTCGCTATACGAAATGGCTTTAGCCCATCATCTCTAACCGGATTTGAGTATTCAGAAGCAGCATTAAAAGTTGCGAGGAAAGTATTGCCTGAGGGGACGTTTAAATCATTTGATCTCTATGAGTCCGATCAAAACTATCAATTCGATATTATCTTTTGCACTGAAGTTCTGGAGCATCTCCTTTATCCAGAGAAAGCTTTAAGAACCGTATTAAATATGATTAAACCATCTGGAATTGCGATGATAACTGTTCCTGATGGAAGAATAGATACCTATTTGGGACATATTAATTTTTGGAGCCCTGAGAGTTGGAACATATTTATTAAGAGTATATGCAATAACTGCGATATCGAAACTGGACTTATTGAGAACGGTAAAACGAATTTTGCGATTATAAAACGTAAATGATTCGATATTTGTGTAGGGCGTGTTCAACAGCCACATTGCTGATTTAATAGATATCATTCAATATCCTTATTGATGCTATGGTAATAGACTATGAGAATCCTTATCCTTAATACGGATTATTTAGAGTTCCTGAATGTGTTTTATATGCAGCATCCCTTTCTAGAATTTGCATCATACGATGAGCAGATGAGCGCTCGAAATAAAAGCCTTTTTGGTACAGCCGATTTCTATTCCAGCAATCTGCGAAAGCTAGGCCACAATGCATGGGATGTTCATACTAACAACCAGTTCCTTCAGAGAGCCTGGGCAGGAGAGCACGGCATTGCTTTCAATGCTGCTCACGAAAACACCCTAAAAGGGGATATAATCTCTGAACATAACGTCCTTAGAGCTGCACAGGCCTCTTTTGCCTACTTAAAGAGGTTTCTTTCTCTATCAAGGAGACCGTCAGCTATCAATCAAAACTGGTTTTATAACACCTTATCATATCAGATCAAATTCTACAGGCCTGATATCCTTTTGAATCAGAATATCTACAGGATCAGCGACAGCTTTTTAAAGAGAATTAAGCCTGACATTAAGTTGCTGGTTGGCCAGCACTCAGGCCTGTGCAATTTCGGAGATAAAGATTTCAGCTGTTATGATCTGATAATCTCAGCATTTCCCCCTACTCTAGATTATTTCAGAGCTAAAGGGATTCCGGCTGAGCTGAACCGGTTAGGTTTTGATCCGAGGGTTTTAGCATATCTCCAGCCAGGCCCAAAAGATATCGACATATCTTTTATAGGCAGTTTATTCAATATTCACAGCAGCAGAATTAAATGGCTAGAGTATCTCTGCGAGCGCTTTCCTCAGATGAGGGTCTGGGGACCAGGAATTGGCAATCTGCCTGTTGATTCTCCTATACGAAAGAGGTATATAGGTCCTGCCTGGGGCAGGGAGATGTTCCAGGTACTCAGGAATTCTAAGGTAACCCTTAACTGTCATGGGGATATTCCACCCTATGCAGCCAATATGCGTCTTTATGAGGCTACGGGTGTGGGCGCTATGCTTATCACCGATTGGAAGCCGAATTTACACGAGATGTTTGAGCCTGGTAAAGAAGTGATCGCCTATAATACGCCTGAAGAATGTGCAAGGCAGATCCAATATTACTTAGAGCACGATGATGAACGAGAGGCTATAGCACGGTCTGGACAGGAGCGGACGTTGAGAGAGCATACCTATTACAATAGAATAAAAGAGTTTATAGATATTATCGATAAATATATGGATAATCATCGTTTTGTGTAAAGTAGTTGATATGAAAGGTGAATAAATGGATAACCTAATACGATCACTCGCCAAAGGGAGTGTTAATTCTGCTTTACCTATTCGATCTTATCTAACCGAATTTCTAAATAAGCAGGACGTTAAAAATTATCTTCGCTCCGACCGCAGGCCATGGCGTCGTGGCTATCGATTATATCGAAATAAATATTTGGCAGATGCTCTGAGGGATGTATCTATTTTGAACGTATTTCGATCCTCAGAACCTTTACCTTTAGGCTACGGGTTCCGGTTGGATGCTAGGGTAGTTGAGATTCCTTGGGTTTTAACTCATTTGCAGCAGCGTAGTCACAGTATACTCGATGCAGGCTCCTCTCTAAATTTTGATTTTGTATTGACTGCGCCTTTAATGGGAAAGAAAAAGCTGACTATTATTACTCTCGCACTTGAATCGCAGTATCATTGGAGGCTGGGCGTACCTTATGTATTTGATGATCTACGTAGGTTATGCTTCAAAGATGATTACTTCGATGATGTTGTTTATATTTCCACAATAGAGCATGTGGGAATGGGCAATTCAATGTATGCAGGCTCATGCGAAGCAGCTCAAAGAGGAGAACCCCACCAGTTTATTTTAGCAATCAAGGAACTCAAACGGGTATTAAAGCCAGGCGGTGCCCTTTATTGCACTTCTCCTTTCGGAGAATACGAAGATCACGGGTGGTTCCAGCAGTTTGACTCCGCCCTAGCAGATATTCTTATCGAGGCGTTTGATCCCAAAGAGCATCGGGAAACTATATTCCGTTATGATCCCGATGGCTGGAAGATGGGGGATAGAGCATCCTGTATGCACTGCCAGTTTTTCGACGTACATAAGAGCAAATACTTTGACCACAGCAGCAAAATTGAGTATCCTCCTGATTATCCTGCCGGTGAAAGGGCGGTCATGTGTCTGGAACTCTTTAAGTAAGGCATGAGATAAATTGTCTTGGGATGGCTAGAATGGGCGTTGAATCGATCGAATACAATGGCATTCGATATGCAGAAATAATATGGGGTGACACGCAGGTCGAACATACTACTTTCTTCTCGCCAGCAGACTCATCATTTCAATTTGGATTATTATCCCATAAAGCAGGGTTTGTCGAACCTCCACATTCCCATAGAACTGTATCTAGGGCCATTGAAGATCTTCAACAAATGTTTGTGGTTCAGCATGGAGTTGTGGCAGTCCAACTATATAGCGATGAAGGAGAGCTATTACGGGAGGTAATACTAAAGTCGGGAGATGCCATTGTCTTAATTCACGGTGTACATGCGATTCAAGTAATAGAAGATATGCAATGTATTAGCGTAAAGCAGGGGCCTTTCTTAGGAACAGAATACGATAAAGTATTTGTTGAGGTGAAAAGATGATACCCGTCTTTGAACCAGTAATTGGAGATGAAGAGGTATCTGCGGTCGTTGCAGCCCTACAGAGGGGCGAGATCTCGGGTACTTTTGGAGAGGCTCTTCAGCAATTTGAACATGAGTTTGCCAATT